>Ga0307513_10005743_pt1 | contig 16321 bp, 14 predicted proteins | sample 15_EM_MG_FD_202174 | JGI IMG/M metagenome (GOLD analysis project Ga0307513, IMG submission 202174) | Populus trichocarpa ectomycorrhiza microbial communities from riparian zone in the Pacific Northwest, United States - 15_EM | ecosystem: Host-associated > Plants > Roots > Unclassified | place... | reverse complement strand
ATGCCTCCTTTTATAGGCTAAAATTCAAAACTATTCATTTGGTAATTGATTATTGATGTAGTGGCCAACTATTGATTTAGTGGACTTGGTGGACAGCAGCACTCAAGCATTTTGGCTGGATGAAATGACATTGATGCAATCAGAATATGACAAAGTGTTCTTCATGATAGTTGTTTACAATCATCTTATCTTTCCACCCAAACACTTTCAGAGCATTTGGATCACTAGAGCTCGAGATATGGCTAAAATACTGAGTAGTGATGCTGGTTGACGTGGTGGATAGCCCTCAAGCTCTTGTCTGGATGCAATGTCATTGTTACCATTAGAATTTGAGTAGGGTTTCTTCATGAAAGTTGTTGGAAATTGTCTTTTCCTTCCACCCACAAAATTTCACGTCATTGTGCCTTCTAGAACTCCAGATATGGGTAACATTCTGAATAGTGTTTGGGCTGGATTGCAGAACAAATTCTGACTTCTCTTTTATGGCCAAACTTTGAATTTGAAAATGGCAGATTTGGCTCTTCCAGTATCATGAAAATTGTAGGCCTATTTCTTAGCTTTGTATCCATATAAATCAAACTGAAATCCAAGATCTACAGCTCCAGATATGACCCAATAACTGAACAGTGTTCCAATTTGAATTGAATCGGTATCTCCTTTCTAAGTTTAGCCTTTTCTTTGTCCTTTCACTTTCAATAGTTAATCACATGAATCAATCCTTTGAATTGTGAGATATGCCTGGATTTAAAATGATCATTTACCATAAATTAAAGCTATCTTATATTATCAGACTTGTTATTATAAAACATGCTCTAGTTAAGGAGTTATTGATACTTCAAGTGCAAAATGATGACATAAAACCTTGATAAAAATGCACTTTTAAGTACTAATCAAGGGACTATTTTCGCTGACAATTTATGGATCAGCAGTGACATAACGTTTGTCAGCCATGACTCTATTTTAGCTAACGTATGGAATTGACAACCATGACTCTATTTTTGCTATCGATTTGATGTCTCTGTCATGAATTCATTTACGCAGTCGATTCCATATGTCAGCTTTCACTCAGTTTTCAGTGATGATTTCAAAGTCTAGACGACTCTGTTTTCACTGACGATTTTGTGGATCAGTAGTGACATAGCGTATTTGACATTTCCATGCGTAAGCCATGACTCCATTTCTGTTATCGATTTGATGCGTCGACCGTGAATTCATTGACGCTGTGGATTCTACACATCAGCTATCACTTAGTTTTCAGTGACGATTACAGGTGTATAGGGACTATGTTTTCGGTGATGATTTATGGATCAGCAATGACAATGTTTATGACAATTCCATGCGTCAGCCATGACTCAATTTTTGCTATTGGTTTGATGCGTCGGTCGTGAATTCATTTACGCTGTGGATTCCACACGTGAGTTGTCACTCAGTTTCAATGATGATTTCTTGTCCTACAATGACTCAGTTTTCGCTGACAATTTATGGATCAGCAGTGACATAGCATTTTTGACAATTCGATGCGTCAGCCATTACTCTAATTTTGCTATCGATTTGATGCGTCGATCGTGAATTCAGTGACGCTGTGGATTCCACACGTTAGTTGTCCCTTAGTTTTCAGTGATGATTTCAAGGTCTATAGGACTCAGTTTTTGCTGACTATTTATGGATCAGTAGTGACATAGTGTTTTTGACAATTCAATGCGTCAGCCATGACTCTATTTTTGGTATAGATTTGATGCGTCGATCGTGAATTTATTTTTGCTGTCGATTCCACACGTCAGCTGTCACTCAGTTTTCAGTGACGATCTCAAGGTCTATAGTGACTCGGTTTTCGCTGACGATTTATGGATCAGCCGTGAAATAGCGTTTTCGACAATTCCTTGCGTCAACCATGACTCTATTTTTGCTATTGAATTCGTGCATCAGTCGTGAATTCATTTACTCTATTGATTCCATACGCAGTTGTCACTCAATATTCATTGACGATTTCAAGGTGTATAGTGAGTCTGTTTTAGCTGACGATTTATGGATCAGCCGTGTTTGCCAATTCCATGATTCTATTTTTGCATTCGATTAGATGCATCGGTTGTGAATTCATTTACGCTGTCGATTCCATACGCCAGTTGTCACTCAGTATTCATTGACGATTTCAACATCTACAGCGACTTTGTTTTTTATGACGATTCATGGATCACCAGTGACATATTGTTTTTGACAATTTCATGCGTCAGCCATGACTTAATTTTTGCAATCGATTTGATGTGTCGGTTTTCACTGACGATTAATGGATCAGCCGTGACATAATGTTTTTGACAATTCCATACGTCAACCATGACTCTATTTTTGCTATCGATCTGATGTGTCGGTCGTGAATTCATTGACACTGTCGATTCCATACGTCAGCTGTCACTCAGTATTCATTGATGATTTCAAGGTCTGCAGCGACTAAGTTTTTGCTGACGATTTATGGATCAGCCGTGACATAGCATTTTTGACAATTCTATGCGTCCGCCATGACTCTATTTTTGCTATCAATTCCTTACGTCTGCTGGCAGTCAGTTTTCAGTGATCATTTCAAGTTCTACAAGGAATCAGTTTTTGCTGATGATTTATGGATCAGTAGTGACATAGCGTTTTTGACAATTACATGCATGAGCCATGACTCTATTTTTGCTATCAATTTGATGCGTCGGTCGTGAATTCATTGACGATGTCGATTCCATACATCGGTTGTCACTAAGTTTTCAGTGATGATTTCAAGGTCTACAGGGACTCTGTTTTCACTGAAGATTTATGGATCAGCCATGAAATAACATTTTTTACTATTCCATGCGTCAACCATGACTCTATTTTTGCTAGCAATTTGATGCGTCGGTCGTGAATTCATTGATTTTGTCGATTCCATACGTCGGCTGTCACTCAGTTTTCAGTGATGATTTCAAGGTCTACATGGACTCTATTTTCGATGACGATTTATGGATCAGCACTGACATAGCGTTTTTGACAAGTCCATGCGTCAACCATGACTCTATTGTTGCTATCGATTTGATGTGTCCGTCCTGAATTCATTGATGTTGTCGATTCCATACGTCACCTGTCACTCAGTTTTCAGTGACGATTTCAACGTCTAAAACGACTCGTTTCGCTGACGATTTATGGATCAGTAGTGACATAGTGTCTTTGACAATTCCATGCATCAGCGATGACTCTATTTTTGTTATCGATTTGATGTGTCTGTCGTGAATTCATTTACGTAATCATTTCCATACATCAGGTGTCACTCAGTTTTCAATGATGATTTCTTGGTCTACAGCGACTCAGTTATCGCTAACGATTTATGGATCAATAGTGACATACCGTTTTTGATAATTCGATGCGTCATCCATTACTCTAATTTTGCTAACGATTTGATGCGTCAGTCGTGAATTCATTGACGCTATGGATTCCAAACGTTAGTTGTCACTCCATTTTCAGAGATGATTTCTTTGTCTATAGCGACTCAGTTTTCGCTGATGATTTAGGGATCAGTAGTGACATACCGTCTTTCACAATTCCAGGCGTCAACCATGACTCTATTTTTGCTATTGATTTGATGCGTCGGTCGTGAATTCATTGACGCTGTGGATTTCACACGTCAGCTGTCACTCAGTTTTCAGTGACGATTTCAAGGTCTACAGGGACTCCGTTTTCACTGACGATTTATGGATAAGCCGTGACATAGCGTTTTGGACAATTCCATGCATAAGCTATGACTCTATTTTTGCAATTGATTTGATGCGTCCGTCGTGAATTCATTGACGCTGTCGATTCCATATGTTAGCTGTCACTCAATTTTCAGTGACAATTTCAAGGTCTACATAACTCAGTTTTCGCTGACGATTTATGGATCAATAGTGATATATCGTTTTACACAATTCCATGCGTCAGCCATGACTCTATTTTTGCTATCAATTTGATGCGTCGGTCGTGAATTCATTGACGCTGTGGATTTCAAACGTCAGCTGTCACTCAGTTCTTAGTGATGATTTCAAGTTCTACAGTGACTCTGTTTTTCACTGACGATTTATAGATAAGCCGTGACATGGCGTTTTTAACAATTCCATACGTCAGCCATGACTATATTTTTGCTATTGGATTCATTCGTTGCTCGTGAATTCATTTACACTATCGATTCCATACGTCAATTGTCACTCAGTATTTATTGAAGAGTTCAAGGTCTACAGTGACTATGTTTTCACTGATGATTTATGGATCAGCCGTGACATTGTGTTTTTATTATTTCCATGCGTCAACCATTCCTCTAGTTTTGCTATCGATTTGATGTGTTGATTGTGAATTCATTGACGCTGTCCATTCCATACGTCACCTGTCACTCAGTGTTCATTGACGATTTTAGGTCTACAGGGACAATGTTTTTGGTGACGATTTATGGATCAACAGTGACATAGCGTTTGTCAGCCATGACTCTATTTCAGCTGACGTATGGAATCGACAGCCATGACTCTATTTTTACTATCGATTTGATGTCCCTTTCATAAATTCATTTACGCAGTCGATTCCGTACGTCAGTTGTCCCTCAGTTTTAAGTGATGATTTCAAGGTCTATAGGACTCTGTTTTCACTGATGATTTTGTGGATTAGTAGTGACATAGCATTTTTGACAATTCCATGCGTCAGCCATGACTTTATTTCTGGTATCGATTTGATGCGTCGATCGTGAATTCATTGACGCAGTGGATTCCACACGTCAGCTGTCACTCAGTTTTCAGTGACGATTACAAGGAGTACAAGGACTCTATTTTCGGTGATGATTTATGGATCAGCAGTGACACAGTGTTTGTGACAATTCCATGCGTCAGCCATGACTCTATTTTTGCTATCGGTTTGATGCGTCGGTCGTGAATTCATTTACACTATGGATTCCACACGTCAGTTGTCACTCAGTTTTGAATGATGATTTCTTGTCCTACAGCGACTCAGTTTTCGCTGACAAATTATGGATCAGCAGTGACATAGCGTTTTTGACAATTCGATACGTCAACCATTACTCTATTTTCGCAATCGATTTAATTGGTCGGTCGTGAATTCATTGACATTGTCGATTCCATACGGTAGTTGTCACTCAGTTTTCAGTGACGATCTCAAGTTCTACAGTGACTATGTTTTCCCTGACGATTTATGGATCAACCGTGACATAGCGTTTTTTTCATTTCCATGCGTCAAGCATTCCTCTAGTTTTGCTATTGATTTGATGCGTTGATCGTGAATTCATTGACGTTGTCCATTCCATACGTCACCTGTCACTCAGTATTCATTGACGATTTTAGGTCTACAGGGACAATGTTTTTAGTGACGATTTATGGATCAGCAGTGACATAGCGTTTGTCAGCCATGACTCTATTTCAGCTGACGTATGGAATCGACACCCATGACTCTATTTTACTATCGATTTGATGTCCCTGTCATGAATTCATTTACGTAGTTGATTCCGTACGTAAGCTGTCCCTCAGTTTTCAGTGATGACTTCAAGGTCTATAGGACTCTGTTTTCACTTATGATTTTGTGGATCAGTAGTGACATAGCATTTTTGACAAATCCATGCGTCAGCCATGACTCTATTTCTGGTATTGATTTGATGCGTCGGTCGTGAATTCATTGACGTTGTGGATTCCACACGTCAGCTGTCACTCAGTTTTCAGTGACGATTACAAGGAGTACAAGGACTCTATTTTCGGTGATGATTTATGGATCAGCAGTGACACAGTGTTTGTGACAATTCCATGCGTCAGTCATGACTCTATTTTTGCTATCGGTTTGATGCGTCGGTCGTGAATTCATTTACACTATGGATTCCACACGTCAACTGTCACTCAGTTTTGAATGATGATTTCTTGTCCTACAGCGACTCAGTTTTCGCTGACGATTTATGGATCAGCAATGACATAGCGTTTTTGACAATTCCATGCGTCAACCATGACTCTATTTTTGGTATAGATTTGATGCATCGATCATGAATTCATTTTTGTTGTCGATTCCACACGTCAGCTGTCACTCAGTTTTCAGTGACGATCTCAAGTTCTATAGTGACTATGTTTTCACTGACGATTTATGGATCAGCCGTGACATAACATTTTCAACAATTCCATGTGTCAACCATGACTCTATTTTTGCTATTGAATTCGTGCATCAGTCGTGAATTCATTTACTCTATCGATTCCATACACAGCTGTCACTCAATATTCATTGACGATTTAAAGGTCTAGAGTGAGTCTGTTTTCGCTGACGATTTATGGATGAGCCGTGACATAGCGTTTTTGCCTATTTTATGCGTAAGCCATGATTCTATTTTAGCAATCGATTTGATGTGTCGGTCGTGAATTCATTCACGCTGTCGATTCCATATGCTAGCTGTCACTCAGTATTCATTGACGATTTCAACATCTACAGCGACTCTGTTTTGGCTGACTATTTATGGATCACAAGTGACATCATTTTTTACAATTTCATGCGTCAGCCATGACTCTATTTTTGCTATTGATTTGATGTGTCAATCGTGAATTCATTGACGTTATTGATTCCATACGTTACTTGTCACTCAGTATTTAGTGACGATTTCAAGGTCTACACCGACTAAGTTTTTGCTCATGATTTATGGATCAGCCGTGACATAACGCTTTTGACAATTCCATGCGTCATCCATGACACTATTTTTGCTATCGATTTGTTGCGTCAATCGTGAATTCATTGACGCTGTCGCTTCCATACATCAGTTGTCACTCAGTTTTCAGTGACTATTTCAAGGTCTGCAGTGACTCAGTTTTTCCTAACGATTTATGGATAAGTAGTGACATATCATTTTTGACAATTCCATGCTTCAGCCATGACACTATTTTTGCTATCGATTTGATCCATCGATCATGAATTCAATGACGCTGTGGATTCCATACATTAGCTATCACTCAGTTTTCAGTGATGATTTCTTGGTCTACAGCTACTCATTTTTCGCTGACGATTTATAGATCAACAACGACATAACGTTTTTGACAATATCATGCGTCAGCAATTACTCTAGTTTTGCTATCAATGTGTCGATCTTGAATTCATTGACGTTGTCGATTCCATACATTAGCTGTCACTCAATATTCATTAACGATTTCAAGGTCTACAGGGACTATGTTTTTGCTAACGATTTATGGATCAGCGATGACATAGCGTTTTTGACAATTCCATGCGTCAGCCATGACTCTATTTTTGCTATTGATTTGATGTGTCAGTCATGAATTCATTTATGCTGTCGATTCCATACATCAGCTGTCACTCATTTTTTAGTGATGATTTGAAGGCCTACAAGACTTAGTTTTCACTGACTATTTATGTATCAGTAGTGACATAGCGTTTTTGACAATTCCATGTGTCAGCCATGACTCTATTTTTGCTATAGATTTGATCCGTTGATCGTGAATTCATTTTCGCTATCGATTCCATACACCAGTTGTCACTCAATATTAATTGACGATTTCAACGTCTATACTGACTCTGTTTTCGCTGACGATTTATAAATTAACAATGACATAGCGTTTTTGACAATTCCATGCGTTAGCCATGACTCTATTTTTGCTATTGAATTCATGTGTCCTTTGTGAATTCATTAACGCTCTCGATTCCATACGTCACCTATCACTCAGTATTTAGTGACGATTTAAAGGGTCACAGCGACTCTGTTTTCGCTGACGATTTTTGGATCAGTCGTGACATGGCGTCTTTGACAATTTCATGCGTCAACTATGACTCTATTTTTGCTATCAATTACATACATCAGCTGGTACTCATTTTTCAGTGATGATTTCAAGGTTTGCAGTGATTCAGTTTTCGCTGATGATTTATGGATCATCCGTCACATAGCATTTTTGACCATTCGATGCGTCAGCCATGACTCTATTTTTGCTATCGATTTAATGAGTCAGTCATGAATTCATTAACGCTATCGATTCCATACGTCAGCTGTAACTCAGTTTTCAGTGATGATTTCAATGTGTACAGGACTCAGTTTTCGCTGACTATTTATGGATTAGTAGTGACATAGCGTTTTTGACAATTCTATGCGTCAGCCATGACTCTATTTTTGCTATAGCTTTGATGCGTCGATCGTGAATTCATTTTCGTTGTCGATTCCATACGCCAGTTGTCACTCAGTATTCAATGATGATTTCAACGTCTATACTGACTCTGTTTCCCCTAACGATTTATGGATAAGCCGTGACATAGCGTTTTTGCCAATTCTATGCGCCCGCCATTATTCTATTTTTACCAATTCCATGTGTCGGTCATGACTCTATTTTTGCTATAGATTTGATGTGTCGATCGTGAATTCATTTTCGGTGTCGATTCCACACGTCAGCTGTCGTCAAACGATTTCAAGGTCTACAGTGACTCTGTTTTTGCTGACAATTTATGTATCAGTCGTGACATAGCGTTTTCGACAATTCCATGTGTCAACCATGACTCTATTTTTGCTATTGAATTTGTGCGTCGGTTGTGAATTCAAGTACTCTATCGATTCCATACGCAGTTGTCACTCAATATTCATTGACGATTTCAAGGTCTATAGGGAGTCTGTTTTCACTAACGATTTATGGATCAGCCGTGACATAGCGTTTTTGCCAATTCCATGTGTCCGCCATAATTCTATTTTTGCAATCGATTTGATGCGTCGGTCGTGAATTCATTGACGCTGTTGATTCCATACGCCAGTTGTCACTCACTATTCATTGACGATTTCAACGTCTACAACGACTCTTTTTTGGCTGACGATTTATGGATCAACAGTGACGTATCGTTTTTGACAATTTCATGCGTCAGCCATGACTCTATTTTTGCTATCAATTTGATGCGTCGGTCGTGAATTCATTGACGCTATCGATTCCATACGTCACCTGTCACTCAGCATTTAGTGACAATTTCAAGGTCTACTGCGACTCAGTTTTTGCTGACGATTTATGGATCAGCCGTGACATAGTGTTTTTGCCAATTCCATGCATCCATCATGATTATATTTTTGCAATCGATTTGATGCGTCAGTCGTGAATTCATTGACGCTGGCGATTCCATACGCCAGCTGTCACTTAGTATTCATTGACGATTTCAAGGTCTACAAGGACTCTATTTTCACTGATGATTTATGGATCAGCGGTGACAAAGCGTTTTTGACAATTCCAGGTGTCAGCAATGACTCTAATTTTGTTGTCAAATCCATGTGCCGGCCATGACTTTAATTTTGCTATCGATTTCATGCGTGGGCAGTGAATTATTTGACGCTGTCGATTCCATATGTCAGCTATGACTCAGATTTCAGTGATGATTTCAAGGTCTACAGCAACTCAGTTTTTGCTGATGATTTATGGATCACCAGTGACATAGCGTTTTTGACAATTCCTTGCGTTAGTCATGACTTTATTTTTGCAATCGATTTGATTCGTCGGTCGGGAATTCATTCACGCTGTCGATTCCATACGTCAGCTGTCACTCAGTTTTTAGTGAAGATTTCTAGGTCTAGAGTCGGTTGTCGCTGACGATTTCTGGTGAGTACTAACGGGGTTTTCACCGGCGATTGCATGCGTCATGGATGACTCTGTTTTCTCTACTGATTTCATGCGTCCATCATGAATTAGTTTTCGCTGTTGATTCCATGCGTCATCCGTCACTCATTTTCAATGATGATTTCTCGTTCTATAGTGACTCAATTTTCACCGACAATTTCTACATTCGGAATGACATAGTGTTTTTGACGATTCCATGTGTCAACAATGACTATATTTTGGGAAGCGATGTCGTGCGTCGGTAGGGAATTCATTGACGCTGTTGATTCCGTACTTCAGTTGTCACTCAGTTTTCAGTGACGATTTCTAGGCCTAGAGTTACTCAGTTTTCGCTGACGATTTCTGGTCAGCAGTGACGCAGTTTTCAGTAATGATTCGATGCGTCAACAATGACTCTGTTTTTTCTATTGATTTCATGCGTCAACTGTGAATTTGTTTTCATTTACAAGTATTAGCATTATTCGAATAAGATAACTAATGTAATTATGTTAACAATTTATAATCCGATTGGAACCTCATTTGGGTGTGGTTTCCAGTTGAGTAATAAAAATAGTTTATACTATACTTATTTGAAATACCATTAGTGGATCCTCTAACCTTGACAATTATTTTATCCTTGTTTAATCCTTACATCAATATCACATCTCAAAGCTCTCTTTAACTTATTATTATTGTTGTTGTTGTTGTTATCTATAATTTATATAGTTAACCTCCCTGTGGTTCGACCCCAGTTTTGCCGGGTTATTTATTACTTCGACACTCCTGCACTTGGAAGAAGACATTAATCTTTTGGTCGTGTCAATTGACGTTGTCGCTTCCATACGGTAGCTTTCACTCAGTATTCAGTGACAATTTCAAGTTCTACAATGACTCAGTTTTCACCGACGATTTCTGCATCAGCAATGACATAGTGTTTTTGATGATTCCATACGTCACCCATGACTATATTTTGGGAATCGATGTCGTGTGTCGGTCGGGAATTCATTGACGCTGTGGATTCTGTATGTCAAATGTCACTCAGTTTTCAGTGATAATTTCTAGGTCTAGAGTCACTCAGTTTTCGCTGATGATTTCTGGTCAGCTTTGACACAGTTTTCACTAACGATTCCATGAGCCAACAATGACTCTGTTTTCTCTGTTAATTTCATGCGTCAACTGTGAATTTGTTTTCGATGTCTATTCCATGCATCATCCCTCACTCAACAACAGTTCACGATTCCATGCGTCATACATCACTCTATTTTTGCCATCGATTTCATGCGTCGGTCAGGAATTCATTGACGTTGTCGCTTCCAAACGACAGTTGTCACTCAGTATTCATTGACGATGTCATGGTCTACAACGACTCAGTTTTCGTTGAGGATTTATGGATCACCAGTGACGTAGCGTTTTTGACAATTCCATGCGTCGGCCATGACTCTATTTTTGCAATCGATTTGATGCGTTGGTCCGGAATTCATTGATGTTGTCGATTCCATACGTCAGTTGTCACTTAGTATTCATTGACGATTTCAAGGTCTAGATTCACTCAGTTTTCACTGACGATTTCTGGTCAGTACTGACGCGGTTTTCACCGGCGATTCCATGTGTCAATGATTACTCTGTTTTCTCTATTGATTTCATGCGTCTACCGTGAATTAGTTTTCGCTGTCGATTCCATGCGTCATCTAGGACTCAATTTTCAATGATGATTTCTTTTTCTACAGTGACTCAGTTTTCGCCGACGATTTCTGCATCAGTAGTGACATCGTGTTTTTGATGATTCCGTGCATCACCCATGACAATATTTTGGGAATCGATGTCATGCATCGGTCGGGAATTCATTGACGCTGTTAATTTCGTACGTCAGCTTTCACTCAGTTTTCAGTGACGATTTCTAGTCAGTACTGACGCGGTTTTCACCGGCGATCCCATGCGTCAACGATGACTCTGTTTTCTCTATTGATTTCATGCATCCACCATGAATTAGTTTTCGTTGTCGATTCTATATGTCATCTGTCACTCAAGTTTAAATTATGATATCTTGTTCTACAATGACTCAGTTTTCACCGAAGATTTATGCATCAGAAGTGACATAGTGTTTCTGATGATTCCATGCGTCACCCATAACTATATTTTAGGAATTGATGTCAGGTGTCGGTCAGAAATTCATTTATGTTGCCTATTCCGTACATCAGCTGTCACTAGTTTTCAGTGACGATATCTAGGTCTAGAGTCACTCAGTTTTTGTTGACGATTTCTTGTCCGTAGTGACACAGTTTTCACTAACGATTCCATGTGCCAACAATGACTCTGTTTTCTCTGTTGATTTAATGCGTCAACTGTGAATTTGTTTTCGCTGTCTATTCCATGAGTCATCCCTCATCCAACAACAGTTCACGATTCCATGCGTCAGACATGACTCTAATTTTGCTATCGAATCCATGTGTTGCCATGACTCCATTTTTGCTATCGATTTCATGCGTTGAAAGTGAATTATTTGACGCTGTCGATTCCATACGTTAGTTATGACTCAGATTTCAGTGATGATTTCATGGTCTACAGCGACTCAGTTTTCGCAGACGATTTATGGATCAGCAGTGACATAGCGTTTTTTACAATTCCATGCATCAGCCATGACTCTATTTTTGCTACCGATTAGATGCGTCGGTCATGAATTCATTGATGTTGTTGATTTGATACATCAGCTGTCACTCAGTTTTCAGTGATGATTTCTAGGTCTAGAGTCACTCAGTTTTCACTGACGATTTCTGGTTAGTAGTGACGTGGTTTTCACACGTGATTCCATGCGTCAACGATGACTCTGTTTTCTCTACTGATTTCATGCGTGCACCGTTAATTAGTTTTCACTATCGATTCCATGCGTCATCCGTCACTCAATTTTCAATGATGATTTCTTGTTCTACAATGACTCAGTTTTCGCAGACGATTTCTGCATCAGCAGTGACGTATTGTTTTTGACGATTCCGTGCGTTACCCATGACTATATTTTGGAAATCGATGTCAGGCGTCGGTCAGGAATTCATTTACGCCGTTGATTCCGTACGTGAGTCGTCACTCAGTTTTCAGTGACGATTTCTAGGTCTATAATGACTCAGGTTTCGCTGATGATTTATGGATCAGCAGTGACATATCATTTTTGACAATTCCATGCGTCAATCATGACTCTATTTTTGCTACCGATTAGATGTGTCGGTCTTGAATTCATTAACGCTATCGATTCCATACGTCAGCAGTCACTCAGGTTTCAGTGATGATTTCTAGGTTTAGAGGCACTCAATTTTCGCTCATGATTTATGGTCAGTAGTGACGCAGTTTTCACCGGCGATTACATGCGTCAAACATGACTATGTTTTCTCTGTTGATTTCATGTGTCAACTGTGAATTTATTTTCGCTGTCTATTCCATGCGTCATCCATGACTCTATTTTTGCTACCGATTAGATGCGTCGGTCATGAATTCATTGACGCTGTCGATTCCATACGTCAGCTGTCACTTAGTTTTCAGTGATGATTTCTAGGTCTAGTGACACTCAGTTTTCGCTGATGATTTCTGGTCAGTACTGACTCGGTTTTCACCAGCGATTCCATGCGTTAACGATGACTCTGTTTTCTCAACTGATTTCATGCGTCCACCGTGAATTATTTTTCGGTGTCGATTCCATGCGTCATCCGTCACTCAATTTTCAATGATGATTTCTCGTTCTACATTGACTCAGTTTACGCCGACGATTTCTGCATCAGCAATGACATAGTGTTTTTGACGATTCCATACGACACCCATGACTATATTTTTGGAATCGATGTGAGGCATCAGTCGGGAATTCATTAACGTCGTCGATTCTGTACGTCAATTGTCACTCAGTTTTCAGAGTCAATTTCTAGGTCTACAGTCACTCAGTTTTCGCTGACAATTTCTGGTCAGCAGTGATGTAGTTTTCACTTACGATTCCATACGTCAACAATGATTCTGTTTTTTCTGTTCCAGTTTGGACTGAATCAGCATCTCTTTTATAAGTTTGGCCCTCTCTTTGTCCTTTCAATTTCCGTACTTAAACTCATCAATCAATCCTTTCATTTATGTGATAAGCCTGCATTTAATATGAACATTTACCATAAATTAAAGGTATCTTATGGTATCAGACTTGTTATTATAAAACATGTTTTAGTTAAGGAGTTATTGATACTTCAAGTGCAAAATGATGATATAAAACCTTGATAAAAATATACTTTTAAGTACTAATCACTTTTGTTTCTTGATTTTTTTCTTGATTAGTTTCGGCCACATATATTAAAAAAATAAAGTTTAGGGTTTTTTCATCCTCTTAAATTGTTGAACACAAAATCATAAGGTAGTGTTCTTGTTGAATTCTTGATCTTGTCGCAATATATACATAAAAAAACTGTGTTCTTGAATATTTTTTTTTCTTGATTCCTGAATTGGTATACAAAAAAAGGGGGCTTGATCTTGAAAATTTTGATTGGTGCCGCACAAAAAGAGAGAAGAAAATCAACATTCTGGAGTTGGCCAAGAGCTAGGGAAAGAAAATTGCTCATTGGGAATTTGTGTTGCTCTTTTTTTTTCCAGGGTGTATCATTATTTGATTTAATTTTCAGTTAGGATAGTAAATCTCTTTAGTATTATTGCTTCCATTTAGTTTATTTTGCATCTTTGAATCATCATATTACTCGCACAAATTTGTGTTGCTACTCGTTAATTTGTCCTCGTAGTTTTGTTTTGTTAGTTTCATAAATTTCTTGCTTCTTGAGTCTATATCAAATTTATAAATTAACTATGTAGTTGATTGTTTTTTTCTGAATTGTTGCTAAGTGATTTTAAGAACTAAAGAAAAGCAATTTGAGTGGAAAAAGGCGTAGGGAGCATATTAGAGTGAAAAGCCTATAAATTTATATGAAACACAAGCGTGTGAGGTGTTATTTGTATTGCTAATGATTTTCATGCAGGTTTTTTTAAAAAAGAAATAATGTCTTCTAACAGTATGCCACAGAAGAAGGGCTTAATCCCAAAAGAAGAGCTTTTGAGAATACAACAACAGTTGGAATTTATGTTTGGTAAGCTGATGACTATGATTGAAAAATTAGAGACTAAGTCTGATAGGGGACGTAGTAAAAAGGGTAGAGAAGCTAGGAAGGAGGAGAGTGTTGCTGAAAACTCTACAAATGAAGTCGAGGATGATCTTAACCGTGGTAGTGGGTTCCGTAGACATAGGGGAGAGAGGTGATCTTAATCGGCCAAGGAGGGGACATATTCAGCCACATAGGGATTTTGAGTATAGAGGGGATTTTGATGATTTGGGTGATGTAGACCAAAATTTGGGTAGTATTAAGTTAAAAATCTCAGCCTTTAAGGGAAAAACTGATCCGGAAGCTTACTTAGACTGGAAAAAAAGGTGGAGATGATTTTTAACATCCATAGGTACTCTGAAGAAAAAAAGGTTAAGTTAGTTGTAGTGGAGTTTACTAATTATGTCATGGTTTGGTGGGAGAGATTGGTGGTAGAAAGAAGAAGGAATAGAGAAAGACCAGTTAGCACGTAGGAGGAGTTGAAGACAATAATGAAGAAGAGGTAGGTCCATAAACACTATTATAGGGGGTTGTTTAATCGTTTACATATGATTACACAGGGTAGTAAGAGCGTGAAGGAGTATCAGAAAGAATTAGAGGTGGCTATGATTAGAGATAATGTTAATGAAGATGAGGAAGTTACTATGTCTAGGTTTTTGAATGGCTTGAATAGAGACATAAGTAATGTTGTTAAGTTACAATCTTATGTTGAATTGGAAGAGTTAGTGCATTTGGCCATTAAGGTTGAAAGACAATTGAAAAGGAAAGGTAGTACACAACCTGAAGCTTATTCGGGGTCTTTTTCAGGTTGGAAGTTGAATTATAAGAGAGAGGGTAGTGCGCCATCGAAGCCCTTAGTCACTTCTAAAGTCGTCGAACCTACCTCTATGAAGAAGCAGGTTTCGTCCAATGATAAAAAACTCAAGGGACAAGTCCAACCGAAGCATAATCGTGATATAAAGTGTTTCAAGTGTCAGGGATTGGGACACTATGCATCAGAGTGTGCAAATCGTCGAGTTATGATTCTAAGGGATGATGGAAAGATTGTGTCCACTAGTGAGGAATCTGTTTTTGATGACATGTCATCACTTGAGAATTCTAGTGATTTAGAGTATGCTATTGGTTATAAAGTTTTGGTAATTAGAAGGTCGCTCAGTGTTCAGACTAAGGAGGATGATGTGGAGCAACAAAGGGAGAACATCTTCCATACTAGATGCCTAATCAACAATAAGGTATGTAGTATGACACGACCAAAAGATTGATGTCTTCTCTCAAGTGCAGGAGTGTCGAAGTAATAAATAACCCGGCAAGACCAGGGTCGAACCACAGGGAGGTTAATTGTATAAATTATAAACAACAATAATACAACAACAATAGTAACAACAACAACAACAACAACAACAACAACAATAATAATAATAATAAAGATGATGAAGAAGAAGAAGTTGATGAGAACTTTGAGATAGAAGATTAACGTAAGGATGAAACAATGATAACAACAAATGTCAAGGTTAGAGGATCCACTAATAGTATTTCAAACAAGTATAGTATAAACTCTTATTATTCAATTGGAAACCACACACAAAGGAGGTTCCAATCAGATTATAAATTGTTAACATGATTACATTAGTTATCTTATTC
>Ga0307513_10005742_pt1 | contig 16323 bp, 14 predicted proteins | sample 15_EM_MG_FD_202174 | JGI IMG/M metagenome (GOLD analysis project Ga0307513, IMG submission 202174) | Populus trichocarpa ectomycorrhiza microbial communities from riparian zone in the Pacific Northwest, United States - 15_EM | ecosystem: Host-associated > Plants > Roots > Unclassified | place... | reverse complement strand
AGGAACAAGAACCCCGAGGAGGGGAGGCAGGCGTGCCCCAGGAGAGGAGGGAAGATGGCTTAACGTCAACCCCTAGGCAGAAGCCATCGTGGGGGAAGAGAGGTGGGTGGGGGAAAGTGACGATGATTTCTCGTGGTGTTGAGATTTCAATCGCTGGAGGTGTTGTTGCAATGGTTCGTGTCCTATCTCTTGGTCGGAACCAAGCGCCTTATATAGGCATCTTCCCACAACCCTAACCCTGGTGACTCATCACCTCGCGCTACATAATCCTCTATGACTCATAGTGAGTCATAGCGCGAAATCCATCGATGACTAATATGAGTCATCGCACAACATTCCTTTAACCAATCAAAACTCATAAACCAAGTCATGTGCTCAAACGAGTCACATGCGGAAAACCCATAACTCATAATATGAGTCATGTGCAAAAATCATTACATCATATGACGTCACAATCGTGAGTCATGAAACAATCAATCAATCATAACATAACAATGACTCGCAAGTGCGCAGTCATGTAAAAACTATGAGTCGAACGACGTCATAGCGTAAAACATAAACAAGGGATGACTAATAACTGATTAGTCATGTGAAAACAAATTGGCTAAGTCAAAATTTGTGACACGTGCAGCCAAAACAGCAAAGCTCACAGCACCCACTACAACTCCCAAGCCCAAGTGCAATCCCAAAAAGAGTGTTCCTTTGGAGTCCAGCTCTGATGCTCTCACCTTAGAGAGTTTGGACATTGGTTCTGAACTGGAGTCCGACTGGGTGGAGAGTGGCTATGATTCGGCTTATGAGGCTGGAAATCTTCTGGTTATTATGCAAAATGCGCAAAGGATTACACGAAGCAGGTATCGCAATGCATTCTTGCCTTCATAGTGTCACTGGGCTGGTTTATTTCTCTGTTTTCAATTTTTTCTTTTATGTATAGGTAGAATCCACGCAGAGATGACTTTTGGGTGGTTTCCCGGGGATGGGCGGTTTCCCAGGGAAGTACGTTATATCTTCTTCTTACCAGATTTTCATATTCTGCAGTCCTATCAATAATCTTTGTCTTGTATGCTTCCATACTTCTTTGTGTTTTCTCCAGTAGTTCCATATTAGCTTATTTGATACCTGATCTAAGGCCTCTGGGACACACCGCTTCCTTTGTCGTAAACTCGTTGAATTGTGCTCCCAAAACAAAGAGGAATGCTTCCAGCCCACCCCTAGGACTTGAGATAACTATTACATAAGGAGAAATCGGAGATAACGGAGGGGCGGGAATCGCTCCACCTCATCTTACACCACACCCGAGCTCTTGGTGAGAACTCACTCACGAGTCCGTAAGAATAATGCAGTACCGCCAAAAAGAGTCGAAAGGAATAGAGTTCAGCATCCAGGATCCCCACGTGGTCACCCACGTAGTACTAACCAGACGATACAGTATTTATTTACAGCAGAGCGGACGGGATGCTAAGTTTTCATAGTTCTCTAGCCGAACAAGATTATTCCTGCAGCCATTGTCTTTTGGTCCTGGTTGTCATACTGCCTCACTCGGGTTGGTTTGAGCGCCGACACTTGATACCAAGATATCTCTACCCCAAGCACTTTGTCGATGTGCCTTCCTTTAGTCTCCAATTGAATCCCCGGCTGGGATAGGTGAGCGATGTCATGCTTCTCCTTCTCCCAGTTGTTATAGTCGCACTTTTCTTAGCCCTTGTCTAGTGTTTCGTTGTTGGGAGTGTGCGGGGGGGGTTGAGTTAGGATCTGGAGGCGATCGCAAATAGCTAAACTATATTTCCCGTTGTTCACTATTATGTTATGAAATGAGTTTTTACCGAATAAGCATCTTTTGTCTGTCTTCCCTATTACTGCCTCCGAGCTAACGTGTATTACTTTATCGGCGATAGCGATTATACCGGTAGTCTATGGTAGCTTAAGAAATGAACGGAACGAACCGCTGACCTGTTGTCAGCTGAGAAGATTCCCCAGACGAGAAGGTGAGGAAGTAGAGACCTTGCTCTGGAAGGCACTAGTGATAACAATATGCCTAAAGTAGGCACCTGCACGCCCCTGATTACAGTGGGAGCTCCGGTGCTTTCTAGGCGCGCGGAAGAAATCCCTTTTCTAGAAACCCTCAATTGTACTTGTATGCTTAGAATGGAAAAACTGTCAGCTCTCGGCAAAGGTGTGGGGATCTCGAATGCCCGGTCTTCGGGACTTGAGAGCGCTCCGGCGAATCCGGTTCCGGGCCCGTTGTGTGGCCGGGGGTTCTTATGAGTACGACGCGGTTGTATTAAGTGTGCTATAACGTCCTTTGCCATCCGGCAAATCCCGACGCGGTCCTCCTCTCACCTCCCGTTACATCAGTATCAAGACCGATAGTGAGCGCTCCAAAAGTACACGTTGGCCCCAAGGGGCGCTTTTTTCTTCTTCTTTTCTCCCTATCTCGGGGCGCTCGGTATATATATAATCAGGACACTGAGCAAAAATGGTTCGCGGTGTTGTGATGCAATAACACGAGGGTGGCCGGCGTAATATACAAGTACCGGTGCTATAATACTAGTGTGAGTATGATACCTGGTCTGAGCTCAGCCGTAATAACCCTAGTCCAAATCCAACAGTTGACTAAAAACAGCCTTGCCTTGAGGTGCTGGGTCACAAGTCACATATGTCATCCCCTAAGTTGATAGAACTACCGTTATTATCCAACTAAGCTAAGATAGCGCTACGGAACCTATTACAGTCACTCGTAGTACTGGGGGGAATTAGGGACACTTCATAGGAGCTCCTAGTGTTGGAAGATTGCCGGTACACTTTTTCCTATTGTGAGGGAGGGTTAAGTTGCCTTACTGTACTCGAGCACACTGGATTTTGTCGGAAACACCACAGGGGTGGATGCATACCTATTAGTCCAGGACTTTAATATTGGCCAGAGAAGCCTTAAGGTCTCAAATAGCTAAGGGAGGTTGTCCGCCACCCGCCTTGTAACCAATGAAAAGATTTCCTGCTGAAGTTGAGAGTTGACTGTGATTGGTTATTCCAGATTCCAACATATTTGCTACTCCTGCATCCCCACGTTTCCCTTGATGTTTGATATCATATTTCCTCTCCAAAACTCAGTGATTACAGGGGCCCGCCCCGATTCTAGAATTAAAGATAAGCTATGCTCAGTAAAAGTATATACAGAAAACCATATGTGACCTCGCCCTCTTCGCCTACAACTCTGCTTATTCACAAACCCTCACTCGCCCCGCTCTAGTGCTCTAGAATCTATGACGCCATACCGAACCTATGAACCCAATAGAAAAAACAAAACCTTGAAACTATGCCCCAATCTTCGCTTTAACTCTTGGAAGTATTCCCAGAACATTTCCATGTTTTATCCTCCTGATCTCCTGATATGTAAATACACCGTCTTCTTGGAACCCTTGGATAAAGGCTTTCCCGCTTGGGCCAGGCACAAAGGGAACTAGAAGTAACTAATCAGGGCAAGCTCGGTAAGGTAGAGAAGTGGAGAAACTTACAATCGGTCCCAACAAGTAACTTCTCCACACCGACAAACTCTTTTAGAGCTGCCAGCTGCGACACAGAGGTAGCGCTTGCCAAATCAAAGTGATAACTCCGAAACTGGTCCTCCGCTTCTTTCCGATCGAAGCCACCAAACCTCGGGATCGCACTCAAGGTAGCAACCCGATCAGCAAGGTATGGGAGAACGCCCCCGCCATGGCAAAACACCATAGTGAAGTTCGAGAAACGCTTCCTCGCCCCGCTGAAGAAAAGGTTGACGATAGCCCTCGTCGTATCGAACGGAAACTCGAGCATCGGCGGAACAATCCCATGGCTAACGGTATGCCAGCACTTTGGCACGGTGGGGTGTACAAACGCTGGGATATTTCGCTCGTGCAATCGTTCTAGTATCGGATCGAGGTGCGCATCGCCGAGATAGTGCCCGTCGTGGTTCGTAAAGAGGCCGACGCCGGCGAAATTAAGCTTGTCAATGCAGTAGTCTATTTCCACTAAAGCTGCTTCGACATTGGGTAATGGGAGGAGGCAGAACGCGCCGAGGCGTTTTGGGTAGAGGCGTGTTAGGTTGTGCATGTACTCGTTTATCCTTCGGCTGAGATCTACCGCTATTGGATTGCCGTGTAGGAAGGCTACGCCGGGTGCTGATATACTTAAGACTGAGTAGTCGATCCCGTTCGCGTCCATTGAAGAGAGGTGTTCTTGAATTGTCCACTCTGGTATCGGCGTCCCGTCAGCCCAGAGTACGCTCCCGTTGCGGAGCTCGTACCCTGAGTTGATCATGGCTTCGCGGTAAAAGTCTGGGATTATGTGAGAGTGGGTGTCAATAGTGTATGAGCGAGGTATCGCTGCGCCCCCTAAGGGTAGCAATGATGAAAACAGCTGGGCGTAGCGATGCAGGTACATTTTGTTGGTGCGCTTTGTTGTTTTTTGCGGGATGCATTGAGGCAGCTGGAGTTGTTATATGGAGATTCTTATGCTACCAAGTTGATGATAGTCGAGTGAATGAGGTTCTGGTTGGTCCGTGCTTTGAACATTGTGAGACAGTGCACAGTGAGACCTTGTCGGTAGTTGGTTTTTTTTATTTTTTTGTTTTAATTGAATTTTGCCCCCACCGGCAGGGTTACCTCGTGATCCGATGATGTTAGGTCTCGTCCGTGTTGGTTGGTTAATTACTTAGCGCGGGACACCGATAAGACCGGACAGAATTCCTGCTAGACTAAGCGGAACCCAGCGGTTACTTACCGGGTTGGACTAATACTACCGCACTCTATTACAGTACTGTACTCGAGTACGAGTACAACGCTAGGATCACGGGTTGGTTTTACAACATCAAACGACTAGTTGCGATCCTCCCGCGGCCTAACAATTGATGACAATTCCCCTAATAAATTGATCAGCCTCGCTTTTCTTTTCTTTTTCTTTTCCTTTCTTTCCTTTTACCCACACGAAGCGTTGATTCTCACAAAATCCCTTACGTGGAGTCCAATGACATCGGAAGAATCATTCATCGTCACTCGTGAGTACGGAAATATGACAATTCTCCCCTAAAAATCACCATTCATTTCCCCCGCCTTCGAAAACAAGCTCTCCCAATATCCTTGCAAATCTCCGAGCGATCCCCCAATGCCCCACCCTCCTCAGCATATCTGTTAAAGCGCATAAATTCGCCTTCTCGATGACTCTCCGCCCGCTGCCCACGGCGCCAAGTATTTTATCTGTATCCACACCCAACATTTCCATTTCGCCCCATTCCCTGTCCACATTTCTTCCATCATCAACCTGCGGCGCGAATTTTGTCCAGCAGTACCAGATCACCCCTGTGTGAAACAATGCACGGGGCACGTGGATGGCTGGCTCCGCATCTAATGGCGTGTTCGCCAACTGTTTTTGCAAGAGGGTCCCATGAATCACGGCGCGTTTTGCCGATGGGGTTGATGCCCATTTAATCGCGTATGCTACTTCTTCTTGGGCCAATGAAGGGGGGCTATTGACGTCACGCCCAATGGCTAGCTCTAACTTATTAATATCGACGAGCAAATAAAGGAATACCGCATGCCATAAGGCCATGAGTGAGAATGTACATGGTTGCGGCCCGTTGGGGGAGAGCTTTAGTGCATTTTGGTAATAGCTGTGCCACTGCATCAACGCTGCGCTTAGGGAGGAGAAGGTCTCCTGCGAGCGAAGATTCCCAAGCGATTGAGCGTCGCAGGCTGCTGCGTTGATACTTAAGAGCGATATGTATAGCGTATACATGCACGTGTAGTCAGCCGTTACGACAGGCGGCACAGATACGGTCATCGGACACGGGCTTGCAACAGGCCACGATGGAAAAATCCTATCAGAAAAATCTTTAAAAGTCTTTATAGGGGCTGAAGTGATAGCGTTAGGATCCTGCGCGAGATAACGAGCCGCCCATGCGCTAGCCGTGGGGGCTTCGAAAAGCTCGGTTGAACAGGCGAGCGGGAGTATGTTGGCATGGTGGCGGAGAGCCGGCTCGTGATGGAACATGCTAGCCAACTCAACATCATGAATATACAAACCGAGTACCGTCCTATGAAACGTGAGCGATTTGTGCTGGAATTTCCGGAGAATACTACCTCTTAGCCTCTTCTACCTTCACCCACTGATGCCAAACCCTCTCTAGGGCCTCACCGGATAGCCCGGAGGGGGAGGGTGTCGTCTTGTTTCGTTGGAACATTCCCGCTCTTCGTGCCCACTATGTTCCGTAAGCTTAAGGGCTATTAGGTCAAGGGCTATTACGAGGAAAGACGTACTGAGATGACAGTTCCGTGGAAAGCGCTAATGATCGCTAGATGGCTCGGGGACTACGGGTGTCAGAATGGCCAGATCACATGAATTGTGGGAAACTTACTCCCGAGAGTAACCCATACGTCTGCCCGATGAGTGAAGATTGTATCAAGGCTAGTTCTTCCCCAGCTCCTCGTACGAGCCTTTTTTCCCACTATAGAAAGGTCAGCCCTAGAAGATATTTGTCGAAATGGGAGCGGAACATACTGATGCAAGAATAACCTTATTAATTCTTTCAAAAATCCGCTCACCTCGCTTCCGTGCACTCGCAGACCCAATGAACAGACTTCCAAGGGTGCATATCGTAAGCAGCAAAAATGAATTCTCGGGCGTCGGTTTGAACGTCGCGCGGTGCAAAATCGGCAGGAGGGTGCTACACTTGGTAAAATACATTTGCACGCACAGGTTCTATCACAGATTAACTTCTGTCCACTGAGGTCTGGCGGGAATCGTACCAGAAAGTCCACAGAGGGTAGTGGCTCTTCTGCCCATTTCGGCTTCATCTGGTTCGACAGCCTCCGCCGATATTGCTCGTCAAAAACACCTGAATTTTCATCTCCAGCGTCTGTCATCTCACGGTCAGGAGACATCAGCGAGGAGCTTCCGGGCCTCGACGGTTCGTCATTCTCTTCCGATGGATCCATAGAGGTAAACCACAACCTCGCTACGTTTGTCTTTAGGGGCTTATACTCGACGGCAATTTGATTCTGACTTTCTTGTAAAGCCGTTACAGCTGGTGGGGGTAAAACAGATGAGACAGCATCACCATCCACGTAGTGATTAGTATTGATATCTGGAAACCCAGGAATAATCGAGGCATTTAATGCCCCAAAATCAAAGCCCTGTCCGATCAGCCAGGAAGGTTCGGCAAACAAAGCTTGTGCCCATTGATCTCCCGAATCGAAACCGGGGCTTACGGTGGAAACAAGATTAATTTGCATCCCGTCCGCATCTGTGACGAACGGTGTGGGATTGGGGTGGTGGGGGCTAGCATCATCGAGCGATGGGTCAACGAAGGGCGGAGATGTATGAAGCCCGGGTAGAGTTCCTTGAGGGATGTTTTGGGGAGAGATCTCTAGAGTCGGATCTACGGACTGCATGGACATGGGATCATGGTGCCTGGCGGGATCTGACAGTAGTCCACTTGGAGAATTAAAGTTCCCGGTCCCGCCGCTGCCATGATCGCCCGCCCCACAAGTGTGGCTATCGTAGCTACCAGCGTCCCCGTGAAAGTTTGGGGAAATGGATGGCGAGTAGAAGTTTGTACCAGATGTTGAAATTGGAGAAGGTTCTTCTCCCTTATCCCCGTCGAGATCTCCCGTAGTTAAATTGGCGGAGGAGTGAACTCCACTTCCTCCTCCGTTGTGCGATTTGGAGTGTCGAAGCAAAGTATCACTAAAGAATAATCAGCAAATGCCAAGTCGACAACAGAATGAACAGTGCAACACAGTGAAGAGCAAACAGAGCTGGGAGGCAAACTTTCTTGTATACTTTTTTCCACAGGTCTGGCACTGGAAAGGACGATCTTTTGTATGTGATCGCTCGTGACGCTCCAGATGTTCTGTTTTTGAGAAGAGCTTGCCGCAGTAATGGCATTTCCTCTCTTTAGCGACGCGCGGGCCGGTTCGCTTCATTTCCCCTCCTCACAAGCAGTTCACCTACAAGTACTGATCCCTTTCTTGGCTATCTCTTCCCCTTTTCCTTTGTGGCGGGGAAGAATATCAACAATATTTCGCAGCGTTTTTTTCGAGTTTCCGATGATTTATTTTTTGTCGGTCGAGAAAGTGGCGGGACTTAGCCTGGTCTAATAGAGGCTAGCGAGGTGTGTAGAAGGTATCAAAGGCAGAGGCTTCCCCACATCTCGACCTCTCTACATTCCTTTTACAATGCCTTTTTTCTCCCCTGTTTTTCCGGTAAAGATATGTAAGCGTGAACTCTGGAGTAGGACTCAAAGGTGAGTGAGATTGGGATATTTAGCGAACAAAGAATGGATCAAAGAAGTGGGTGTCCATCCTAACCCTGAAGTTACCAGAATGATAGCCCCCCTCCCAGGACCCCCTCAATTCTCCCACCTGTTGATTCGATAGAAAGCAGAAACCCAAGCGGCTATACTCCGTACCGGACCAGATCGAGTATCATCCCCTGTGAGATGACCTCTCAAGTGAATTCAGCGTCCAGAAATGATTAACCCAGAGTACAATTATTTAAGCGATGTCACTTAAAGCCAGTACAGCCGGCGGAGGATTATTTCGTGAGGGGTTGACTGAAAGGGTGTAGAGCACCCAAGTAATCAGGTTGGCTTTCTTTATTTTACACCCAAATCAGAGGAAACGAGGGAGGAAAGCGCATCCGGTCGATATCCTTTAATGGCGGATGACGGTTACCAGCGTTGCCGTTTCGCAAGGAATCCCTTGATAGAGTGTCTCGGGATGTCGCGACAAACCGTGATGCCGCTACCAGCACAGTGATTGAGAAGGGCGGAAGTGTAACAACAATGTAGTTGATGGATCCGGGGGAGAAATATTCTCTGTATTTATGCTTCTCGTGCGAATCCTCTTGGAGGAGAGGATTAAGAATGTCGGATTTGTCAGAAGCCATCGACATCCGGTATGATACGACTTCGTATTCTCACATAGCCTCGCTACACAAAGGGACTTCTGGATTAGGAAGCAAAGTCATAATTAATCACTCGTCTTGGCACTACATCTGAGGAGGCCCATCCTAACCTTGATGCTTGAAGAGCAATATCATGAGGTGGAGCTAAAGAGGATACATGGTGGAGTATGATGCCCGTACTGTACTTGTATGTCGTGCCACACGCTATTTCCAAATGTCCGCGCGGATTCTGTACCGCACCGAACAACCTACATGTATGATTAACGACCCCCAAGCAGAAGGCGATGTGAGGTAGTACAGCAGTAAAAACACAAACTTTAGTTCGCCAAAAAAATTCTTAATTTAATTATTGGTAAATACAACAAACACACCAAACACCTTAAGGGCCGCTATAAATCAGACACATCACTCATCTCTTAAAACCTTTCCAATCATCCCCGCAGCTTCCATCAATTCATCCCGCCCCGCACATGCGGCGAAGGCAAACCTATCTGGCCGCACAATAAGGTACCTCTTGCCTGCATATTCTTCCTGTAGTCTATAACAGTTGTAATATAGTGGCTCCGGCCAAGTTGGGACCTTCTCACTGTCGTTGCACACTTTGGCTTCCTCCGCTGAAACAATTCTCACAATCCCCTTATTCCGCGCCATGTCCCTCGGAATAGAGTGGCGTGCAGCTGGATCCGAGAGGGAAGTGTCGTGAATAATGAAGGTTGCCTCCTCCGCGAGCACTTCCCCAGAGGAAATTTCGTCAAGTCCTGCAAGGCCCATTCTAGCGTCTTCTACCTCGTCAATAGAATCAAGCAGCGCCACTACTTGAAACAACCTTTTCTTACCCATCCGGAATATCGCGTCATCGGTAAATATTTCCCCTTTTCCGGCACCCTCTGCTAAAGGAGCGCTCCAGACCTGTGGGATACAGCCACCGCCACCCAGCAGTGGAAGGAATGGCATTCCCTTGGCCCAACTGTATTTGACCATGCCCTCTGCTCTGGGCCCCAGCTCCAGTTGATGTGCCCATGCGGGCCACAGCCTTATTAACGAGAAATAGGTGTTCCGGATAAAAGCTTTGATCCTGCTCGGCTCGTTGCAGAGATTTCCGTTTTGAATGGTTGCTGCGAGTGACTTTTCGAGTTGCTGTTTCCGCTCTGAGTACCAGCCCTCAAAGAGAGTTTCGTGGTTGAAAGTCGAAGCGGGGCGGCAAGCGAGGTTTAGACGCCAGGCGAGGGAGGATGCATCACGGAAGCCTGAGGCGATGCCTTGGCCGCCGACTTTGGGATTGTTAGCAAGTACAAAAGAAGGAGCCTGTTGGGGAATTAATTACATGGTGGGAAAACGTGAGCAGCATCTCCGCACAGGACAACCCTTCCCACTGACCACTTGTTACAACTTCTGGCAGCAAAGCTAAATGGCCTTGATCGAAGGACTTTGATGCAGTCTTGAGGAAAACAAACATCATCGTTAAGTCTGGGAGCGTGTTAGTTGCATTCGTCAAAAAACAGAGGCGTACCTACCCGTATCTCTTTCCACCATGTTTTAGGTATGGCCCGACGATCTTCCACACGTTTTTCCATTCTGCCATTTTCACTCCATCTTCTCCCTCCTTAACAATAAATTCAAAGCGCCAGAGCCGGTCTTTACTGAGCCCGAATCTCCCACAAACCGAGGGTCTATCAGGATTGCAGATGAACCTGAAATGTATTGGAAAGAAAGCATCGTAAACTTCCTGTGGAGTAAATCCCAATTTCCAGAGGGGAAAATCGGGATGCGTCTCTGGTGTAGGAAGAAGGATGTGCCAGTTCAGCGCGACCCAGACAGCATTATATCTAAACCTTTACCCAGACCTAGTTAGCTATTTGATCAAAGTAATTCAACGAAGGAAGATCTCATACTTATCAGAAGATTCGAGTTTGACGCCCTTCGCCTCCAAATACATCTTCCTGGTGAACCCTGTTTTGCCATCTGCTCCGACCAGAAATTTGCCCTTCAGCTTGTGCTCCCGCCCATCGCGAACGTAGGTCGCAATAACACCATCTGAAACCTCGTCAATCCCAACTAGCCCGCAACCCCCTCTAATCTCGGACTTGTTGGACTGTTCAACAACTCTCCTCAAACACCCTTCTAACACTGGTTGCTTGTGGCATAAAAACCCGACGTGCCCGGTTCCTCCTTCGATCTAGAAAAGTGACTTAGCGGCAAGTCGCGCGTTTTCTGGAACAACAAGAGGGAAAATAAAACTAATGGTATCTACCGTAGCAAGGTTAAACCTCAAAAAAGGAGGAACAGATAAATCGTTTTTCCCAGGTATGAAATTGAAGTATCCCATTCCCTCGCCAATTTCTGCAAACGTCTCCTTGTAAAGCCCCACTCCCTGTAGTAGGCGGATCCCATCTTCGTCCAGGGCGATCCCGCGTGGGTCGGTTGTTATCTGGGTATCCCGCTCGAGGGTGATTGTGCGAGGCCTGGGAGTAGAACGGGAAAGTATAGCGGATAGCACAGAGCCAGTTGGCCCAGCACCAATGATTATGATATCGCAGGTTTCCATCTCCGCACCAACCATTATGATGAAATGAATACTCTACGAAGGTATAAGATTCGTAGGGAGGGGAAAGCTATAGATATACGCGGAACAGCTACTACAAAACCCTATTTGGAGGGATCTACTGTACAGATAACACGCAGCAAAATCCCACTCAACTTTTTTTTTTTCCCCGGCAATGTTTTGGTTAACTTATCCGCACAGTCGACCCCTGACAAACAACCTAACACTCCACTACCCTTCTGGTCGTTGTTGGTTTTATCCGTGGCGGCTCTTAATGTACCGAATCCCCGGGATTACGTGTGTAGTTAACGGAGCACATGATGGTCTTTGGCTTATGATACCTTATTTGTTGGTTGTTGCCCTCACAGACTGCTCGCGAATTTCAAAGACATCCGGACACCCTAGCGCCGGGGACCTATCCTTTTGGTGGGCCTTAGCATCAGAGTGTCCAGATAATTATGGAATTTGTGAGTAAGTTACCTTCTGCTACTTGCTCTGGCTAATAGTGCTGGGGAGGAAGCACCCGAAAACAGGGATTCGCAAACGTATGGCGAAAAGTTCGTCCATCTCTTAGCCTTAGTACAACCTCACCGCTCCTGCCCTCGAATATTTACCTTCGTACGAGCTCAGTACCGGTCTTATGTCGTCGACACTGGGGCTCGTGGTGATTAGCTACTGTTGGGGATAGGGTGGTGAACTGTGCCGAGTGCGTGTGACCAAGTTAGTTTTTGTTGGTATTGTCAACGTCAAGGAGCACTGTGGAGTTGGTGACTTCTCTGGGTCATGCAGGAACCAACAATGACGTTCTCGAGTGATTGGATGTGAGAGTGTGCCAATAATTATATGCACCCTTGTCGATTTCACCTGGAGCTGAGGGTTTCTGTGAGGGAGGAGCTTGGTTGGAGTTTTGCCGATAAAACTTTCTAGGTCTCCCCTCCCAGTGAAGCTTATTACAATACCATCGGTATCCCAGCCGGATCCCCAGAGTTACCGGACAGTGCCATCGGTTACTACGTCCGGTTAGTTCTTAAAGTAAGACGGCACCAGCATCTTATGCGGTGAAACAATCGCATATTGTGCTGCATGGGACTGAGAACGAGTGCTGCATTCGCTCACCTTGAGCTTCCATTTATTCTTGAGCCAACATTGGATGGCGGGTGTTACCGAGGAAACGAAACCGAAACACTACTCGAGCAGAAGAACTACCGTGCCACGTGAAGAGCAGCTAAGTATGGCACTAGCAACTTGCCGCGCCGTCCTGAATGCTGTTAAGTCCTCGATTTAGTTGTAGCTAACTACAGGGAAGCCGTCCTGAACGTTGGACGGTACTGTTACGGTGGAAAGTGCCTAAAGGCGGGTCCTCCGGTGAAACGGCAATTCCGTGGCAACCGATCGGGATTTAGCCAAGAATTGCCAAGACATGATGAGTAAGATGAAATGATATTGTAATCAGGGACGATATCTGCAAGGTTCCCTTAATGCCTGATGTATTGTAAAGTCTTGATGGCCTTAAATTGGAGCATTGTGTAGGCTTTCGTTCATTCTTTGTACGAGGCATGTTGGTGTTGACTGTTAGCGGAACTCGAGATTGGTTAATTAATGTTGTTAGTATTCTACTAATTATATTATTTACTTAATTATTCCCTTCTCTTAGTCATCTCTACTCAGGGATATAATCTACTTCTTCTAAGTAGATTCTATCCCTAGTTTCACTCTCACCAAAATTTTCACTTTTTAAACTTGAACTAGTTTTGCACATATTTTTTAATTTTATAAAAAAAACCACTCGCCTCTTCTCCTTGTAAATATCTTCAACTCAGTGGTTTTTTTAAAAAAAAATCTTTTTTTTTGATCGACTAGTTCAAGATCGCGTGTGGCCTGTTTTGAGGACCCGGTTTGTGTCACTTTGCACTATATGTTTTTATTTTGGCTTTCTTATTTTATAGCTTTTTTATCTGCAGATAACTTGGGCTTGATGTATTGCTAGTCACGATCTCAGAGTTAAGGGTTGTTGCGCTTCTGGCGGGGGGGAGGCTGTCTGGGGCTTGGCAGACAGGGGTGGTGTGTTAGTTAGGTTTTTCTTCTCTCACGCTACCGTAAAAACTCGATAGATCCACTAAAGATGATCGGGGTCTTGGCTCTTGCGCACAGGGGTTGGCGTAATGAAGCTGAGACATAGGGGAACCGGCAATGATGCCGAAATTGGGATTTTCTGACTTCACGACCCAAGTTCAAGAAATTTTATTGCTCTTCAATGTCTACAGCTACAAGTTCAATTTCTTCATCACCCTCAATTGGTACGTCATCCCCATCATCCAGTGATTCCAAATCCTCTTCCCAGTTTCCAATTTCCAAGTTCTCAAAGCCTTTTATATCTAACTCATGATCCGAACTCCCATCTATAGGGAGCGAAAGGCCTACCTTTCGAAAAGATGTTCGAATCAAAGCAGACTTCTCTTCATGAAACTGGTAAAAAGCCTTTCCCACTGTGTGAGTAGTTATAATCCGGCGTTCACTAACAGTCCACTTTTCAAACTCGTCCACAGATTCCAGCTCGAAGATACGCTCATCAGTGACGTCCCGGATAACTTCCTTCAAAGGTTTGTTTACTGACACATCTAAAGGTTGTAGAAGGCTGGTGCATCCGGCGGGGATAAGAGAGGGGATAATGTTGTTCTGCCGGAGGAGGTTGAGAACAGCGGGGGTTTTGTGGGAGCCCATTAGATCAAGGGCAAAAAGGGTAGGCCGGCCACCGAGGACGGGTATGAGATGCTCGGTAATGTATCGCTCGAACAAATTGTCGTTCATATAGGCAGTTGGATTAAACTCAACTAACACGTTATGATAATAGCGTTCCCTTTCTCGTCCCAATCTGCGTCCAGTACCATGAAAGATAATCATGGGAGGTATTCGTGGAATGCCGTCTGCAAAAATACACAATACTAAGCTGGCCTGCCTCTTGTCCCATCCTGATCGTGATTCTTTAACCCAAATTGACCTCTCTCCCGTAGCATTATAGGTTTTTCCGTTTAAATACTCGAAGGGGATCGGTGTCTCGTCGAGATTGCATATGTTCGATAACTCATATCGACCGACTGAGCGCTCAACCACCATCTCCCAAAAAGCCCCTGCCCTTGGCTGAGAGTTCCGTCTATTGAACCTCAGCCAGTTCAACACAAGAAGCTTGTAGTCGTTGGGTAACTTTTGTGCCTTTTTCATAATGCTCCGAAGACTAACTTTGTGCCGCAATAGAAAACCTCGAAACCACCCATTGCTGAAGTGGAAGAGAACAGGGTCCACCTCGGGATATATCTCGCGGAAGCGAAATTGGGACTGAATCCGGAACCACCTTTGACGTACTGTCCTCCCTCCCTCCCGTCTTTCTATAAAATCATTGTACAGCTTATCTTCTAGTTCTGGCCACTTCACTCGCCGACTGTAACCCAAACCACCACTTGCGTGGTTTCTAATAGCTGAGTTCTTTCCAATCTTCTCAATTTGATCCTCTTTTCGTACCCAATCGCTAATTGTTCGTTGTGGCATGTGAAATGCCTTTGCTGCCTCTTGCTGGGTTGGACTTCGGAACTCGCCAGGCAGATGATCAGGCACTCGGTGATGCTCGAGGAAAGTAAGTACTCTCAGTTTCTGTGCTTGACTGTATGTTCGTTCAGGATATTGGATAGGATTTATCTCGTGTTGTCCCAAGATTCGCTCACGAAAAGGCTTTGCACTTGGTCCCCGACGTCGTTTTGGGCTTCGAATTGGCGGCATGCTCACTGGTAAAGAGGTAACTATTCTTCCCGACTCAAGTCTTGTTTTCACAACACAGCTTTATAAGATTCAGGTTCTCCTTCTTCTATTTATTCTATTTTCTAACTTTGACCTCTACAGTTTTAATATATCAACTACATTTCACATCATTCACGACTCATCTCTAGCCCTCACTAAACGTAAGCCTTCAGGAACGTTTTAGAACTTTCAAGAAGTACTCAGAAGATTCTTAACCCTTCCTTATTTCTAGCTCTTTCTCTGCAAGGACAATGTGGTCGTGGACAAAGCTCCAGTTTGATACAGTCTGTGCGAAATTATTTAATTTCGGTATCATCACTAATCACTCGATGTCTTGGCTTCACGAGATCCCCCCCTGTAAGCGACCTGAGCCCCCGATCATCTTTAGTGGATTTATCGAGTTTTTACGGTATCTCTTTCTTTTCTTCCTTCTCCAACCAGCGAGGTCGAGCGCAACGAAGTGGATTGTGAGAGCAGCACAACGGAGGAACCGTTTGTTTGCAGTTTGTGTGAAAGGGAAGTGAGCTTGGGTTAGTTAGAATTACTTTGTGGCGGGAATTTGTTTCTCTTTTGCGGTTAGGTGGTTTGGTGAGTTTAGAGAAGTTGAATTGATTGAAGCTTGTGCTGTTTACCTTTCTACTTGGAAGTTCGTGAAAGTGATAGTAGTTTTCTGTACTTCCGCCGTTTAGAAAGTAGATAAACTGAACCTAAAATACTTTGTTTTCAGTACCGTACTAGTACTAGTACCGGTACCCTTACGGCAGGTTACCATTGAATGGACAGTGTTTAATAGAAGTATTTCTAATACCGAGAGGGAGGGTGTCGGATGCTAGAGGGTGTACCAGTACCTGACGCATAACCTGCATCCTTCTTGCGTAGATTTTTTTTCACAGCTTCAGTTGAGGTCGGGTTCGTTTGTTAGCCGAGGTACAGCCACTAGACAAAAGTCTTGGTGATGCTGAGTCAGCGATTACTCAGCAATGTTATGAAAGTGAAGCACGTAGATATTAGAGAATGTGACACACACCAAAATGCCCCCCAAGAAGAACTCGGTT
>Ga0307513_10005741_pt1 | contig 16325 bp, 8 predicted proteins | sample 15_EM_MG_FD_202174 | JGI IMG/M metagenome (GOLD analysis project Ga0307513, IMG submission 202174) | Populus trichocarpa ectomycorrhiza microbial communities from riparian zone in the Pacific Northwest, United States - 15_EM | ecosystem: Host-associated > Plants > Roots > Unclassified | place... | reverse complement strand
AGAAGAGACTTGATGTTTTGTCGACAGGGAGATACATCTTGAACTTATATTTAGAGAACTTGCTAGAACAATCTTGATATTTTATGTTGTTAATTTCACAATCATTTGTCTCCTGAAAATTCATAAGCTTTACAGGAGAATGAATCTCCTACTGTGTTACTATAATTACTAGGTTTATAGAGTCCAGTCGTCAGCATCATGGTTAAAGTTTTGAAGTTTCTGTATACTTTGCTGCGGAACAAACTTAACAGCGTGTCTTTGGGAACACTCGTAATAATACTCTTGTTAAAAAAAAAAAAAACAAAGAGAAAAGAGTTGCAACAACCAAGCAAAAGAGTAAAAGACTTTCTCAAGATCAATAATTCCAAGTCATACAAAGCAACAAAGGTTGAACCAAAAAAGCAAATGAAAATGTTAAGAGGGCTGGCCAATTTTTTCTGCAGGTGTGGAGTCTCATCTTTCTATATATTTTTTCTTTCTTCATGTCTTTAACAAAGAAATAGGAAGTGAAAAAACATAGAAACAACATTTTATCAGCTACAACATTCAGGACTAAGAAGAAACATACCAAATGCTTATACAATAGCTTCCTAGAAAGCCCTTCTAGGTCTATAAATGCTCACTCTGGCATCAGCAGTCTGTCCTAGAACATCCATTTCCACACTCTGCTTTCTTTTGTTGCCTTAATAATCATAGTTCTTTGGATTGATTATTTAGTTCTAACGTTGATACGTCAATCTTGACTTGAAAGAAACTCATATCGTACCTTTCTCTCCTAGTTTATTTTCATGGTTGCATCGATCTTTGAGTTCCTTAACCAGGAGCCCCACTCAAGGTTGGGTAAACCAGTGGCTTTGAAGCTCAAAGCAGCCTGCAAGGGAGTAAAAAGGGAAAAAAAATCACCATGTCCAAGCAAGAAGCAGGTAAACAATCAAATTCAAACAGGAAAGGTGCACGCGCTCCTCTACAGGCATTTTTTTTTGTCAATCATCCATCGATTCTAATCTCATAAACGGATAAGTATATCAACGTAAATGGGTCACGATGCATGGGAAAAAAAGATAATCATCTTCCATTTAAAAAAGAAGTAACTTTTTAAATCCACTCCTTGCACTTTAGGTGCAACTTCTCATGACTTTTCTCTTTTGCAGGAACATGAACCACCCAGCCTTGCCTACATCGATCCTTACAAGTACGAATGCTCGTATGAAATTCACTAACATGTCTGCGCACCACCAAAAACAACAGATCAACATAAAAAATCAGAAACAGAGAAGAACATCACAGGCTTGAACAATAATCAAGCATGTTTGTGGGCATACAAAACAAAAATTGATACACCCTTCAAGCTTCTTATATGAACGTCACAGGCTTGAACTCTTCTTATAAGAATTTTTAAGGGAGAAGATTTCATTCACCTTTTCTCCTTTTCCATTCGCCTCCCTTTTCCTCTCCCTATTTCGTGCCTATCCTCTCTCCTCCCTCTGCAACTTTCTCTAGTCCATCGCGGATCCCTCTTCTTCTACCTGATGCCTCCTTCATCAGATTGGTTCCGAACATCCTCACCCTCTCCTTGCAAGTTTCTTTTCTATGACATGCCTTATTTTTCTTCTCGATTTGCTGTTTATTTTGTGCCTAATCTCTCACCCTTGTAAAGGAAAGAAAGGAGATGAAGGAAATAAGTGGAAAACACGTGCCCTGTTAGAGTTCTAGGCATGAGCACGCACTGACGAATGGACACCGCTTAGAATTCGGCAGTGAAGGACAGTGGCAGCTCACATTGGGGAGCAATGAATTCGGCAGGAAACTTTATTGATTGCTGCAAGTCATGGGTCCTTGACTTGGCATGAAACTGAACTTGAATGACAGAATTTTTAAGGTGGCAAAAATATAGCTGAAATGTCAGTAGAGGGTTGACATTTAGACAAACAGATTTTGGGTTACAGTTATAATAGTATGGTAGGTAGTTATGACGGTTATGATCATGACATCACGAGGAAAATAGGTGTCTAGATCATGGGGACATGACTAGGATTGCTTCTCAAGACACTAAGATCATGCGATCATAAGTCAAAACCATTCACTAAATTCATGGGAACATGGAGGAGAAAATGCCCCACCACTTTCTAAAAAGTAAGGATGGTAGTTATATGCTTTGTAACCTCTCATAGTTGTCTATAAATAGGCTTGGAAGGCCTTGGTTGTACAACATGAAATCTTTGTGCATAACACACACACATTTGTATTGTGTAAATCTTTTGCTTACGAGATTAATAAAGGTTGAGAGATTTTTCTGTATTTGGTGTGTGCTTTAAGATTATGTACTTGTGTTGATTATTTGCTTATGACAAGAAAATTATGGAAACCTTTTTGGGTGAGTGAAACACATAGTTATAGGTAAACATAAGTGAAAGGGAAGGCAAGGCTTAGTATGGTAGAGACTAGACTATAGGGCTGAATTTTAGGGTGAAAAAATTAACCATGTGAGGTATTAGAGCCTGGTTCGTTCTAAGATCGTGTAGCTCGAAGTTATGGAAGTTATTCAGAAACGTTTGGTGTGTCTTGAGATTTTGATAGGGCAAGAGGAAGAAGGTGAAGAATGCTCTATCATTGATCGATTAAAGGAAGCTGTGGAAAGTGTTGAAAGGATTGAAAGTTTGTACATTTCTCTTGCGAAAAAATCGAGTGAACGATTGGAAGCTGCCGAAGAAACTATTTCCATTCTGAAACAAGTAGTAATAAACTCTCCAAGTGGGGTAAGTACATCAAAGCGTAATGTTCCTAACCGAAGTCTTTTGGTAGGGCAAGAAGTTCTAAGGAACTTGAAAGTTTCTTGTGGGATATAGAGCAATACTTTAGTGTTATGAAGATCAGCGTGGCTGAACAAGTGAATCTCACTATGATGTATCTCACGGGTGATGCTAAACTTTGGTGGAGGACGAGAATCGAAGAGAACTTAAGTGCTGGACATCCCAAGATTAAGAGAGCTGAAAGAACAGTTCCTTCCAAACAACACATCCTGGATTGCGCGAGAGGAATTGATAAAGCTCAGACATGAAAGATCAGTTCGTGAGTATGTTAAATTTTTCAGTTTTTTTATTCTCGACATCGAGAATATGTCCGAGGAGGACTATTTATTCAAATTCATGTATGGACTTCAACCTTAGACACAAACGAAACTAAGATGATAAAAAAGTAAAAGATCTATCCTCCGTTATTGCTGCTATAAACAACTTGGTTGATTTCAAATCAACTACTAGAGAGGGCTATGTGTCAGCCTCCTTTAAGTCTAAGGTAAAGGACAAGGAGGAAAAGAAAAAGAAGAAGTTCGATGAGGGTGCATTGAAGGCTACCACGGATAAAGGCAAGTCTAAGTTAATGGGTGCACAAGGTAAAGGTACCAAACCAAACTTTGCTTGCTTCATTTGTGATTGTCTTTACTTTGCGAGAGAATGTCCAAAAAATGAGAAGCTAAATGTTATTCGGGTTGGAGATAGCGATGAAAATGAGGGGGTAGTTACGCACGTCAATCCTATGCGTGTGCTAAACTACCTAGTAGCTGAATCAGGGGATACAACTGTTGAAACCAGTCTTGTTGATCAAGACTTGGCGAGGATTGATGCAGTGCGAAAAGGAAAGTCAGGGGCAGGAGATCAAATGTATGAACAGATCAGTGTGAATGAACAACCAATTGACGCCATACTAGATTCAGGTACAACCTACACATTTGTGGTTGATCGATTAGTGAAAGCTCTTGGTTTGAGATTGAGCAGTAGCCATACCTCCATGAAGGCAGTCAATTCTAAGGCACATAAAATTGCAAGTATGTCCTATGACATGCTGATTGTGTTGGATCGATGGAGAGGTAAGCAAGTTGTGATGGACCCTATTTGGGTGTTACCACAAGTTCTGCTAGAGATAAAGGAGGACTTGACTTTAGAAGTACATCCAATCTAAATACTAGATAAAAGTGAAAAAAGAACTAAGAAACAAGAAAATATTCATTATAAAGATACTTTGAAAATAATGTGGGAATGAGAGTCAGAGATAAGAAAAACAATATCCAGAGTTATTCTCAAATTCAGATATGAATTAAGTTTTGATAATGAAAGTTTTGTATGAGGGAAGAATGTAAATTCCGGGAAAAATAAATAAATAATAATATAATAAAAACTATGGTGTAATGAAATAAAATAGTAAATGAAAAGAAAAAGGGGATAAGAAGATAAAAGAAAAGGAGTTTTTTGCTAAAAATGTATATTTTTCCAGTAGCAAAAACAATCTAGCCATTTTAACAAATAGCTAGACTGATTTACATAAACTGGTTAGACCGTTTTCAAAATGGTCAGACCATTTTACTATTATCCCTGATATAACCTTACAGGTATAGTAAGAGAGAAAACATAATTTCACTTCTTCTTCCTTTCTTTCATCTTGAAGGGCTGGATTAAGGTTTATGAGTGAAAATAGAGGGTTTTGAGAGGAAAAGCACATCCACACTAGAAACTAAAAAAGATCAGAGAGAGAGAGAGAGAGAGAGAGAGAGAGAGAGGATTGAGTATGAGAGAAAAGGTGAAGAAAGAGAGGAAAAAATGGTGGAATGCGGAAAGTTTTGACTGTTCGGTAAGGAGTTCTAAAGTTAATCTAGCAAGTTGTATGAAATGAATAACAATTGAAATTTAATTTATGAAATTAATGCTAGGATTTATGGTGGAGATTTAGGAGAAATGCAAATTAACTATAAATTAAACAAATTGAGTTAGATTAAGTTGTGTTGAGTGATGAAATTGGTTGAAATAATGAAGAAAATCACGAGGTTATTAAGGGCTCAATGGTTGGCCACTGAGGTGCTAAATTTTGTGTAATATAATTATGCATAGTTAAGTAATATTGTGATAAATTAATGTATAATTTTGTGAAGGAAATGATTTTAAATGAGTTTAGTTAGGTTACGTAGATTTAAATGTTTACATTGTTAAAAAATTTGAAATTAAGGGAGGATATTAAACCTAAAGATTAATGTTATTGTGAATGTGTTTGACTTCTCATGAAAAGAAAGATTTAATAAAATGTATTTTAAAATAAATCATAGTATTAGAAGAAGTTAGGGTGCCGACCAAAAAAAAAAGAATAAATAAATAAATTGATGCAAATGTGATATTGTTTGTGTGATATAATGCATGTATGAACATCATCATATGAAAGAGAAACTATAGATGTTGATGAAATTGTCATTGAGTTTTATTAGAACTTTTGAATGTGTAAAGAGAATGGGTAAGAGTTAGTGAATTTATTTGTGTTCTGAAGAACGTGTTAAGAAATAAATGATTTTCGTATGCCTAATTGGAAGGAAATGAATGTGCTTATTGACTTGTTTGATAGTAGTAGTTCTTGATGTGAGATTTAAATTGGTAATGGTTAGAAAAATGAAGTTTGAGAATATATATATGTGTACGAGTTGTAGAAGTTTTTTTTGTTGAGTTAACTAAGAAAATAGATTTAATGTGAAATGAAAATTGAAAGAAATCTTACTTGTCCATTGTACAGCAATCAACTCATCCTGCCGAATTCGCCTCTGCCCATGCAAGGCTGCCGCTGTCCATCGCTGCCTAATTCCATGCAGTGTGTTTTTCGTTGGCGCATCCTCACGCCTAGAGTTCTCTTTTCGTCACCATGATTTGTCCATCGTCAAAGTTACGAAACTCCCTCATGCTGCCTCGCCCAAGGCAGTTTGGCCACGCCTAAGTCCTCATCGACTAGGCTGGCCCCTTTCCACTAACTCTCTCACTTAGGGTCGAGCACACGTATAGGATTTACGTATGCTGTTCCTTCTCCATCCTTCTCCACGGAAATAGCACTAAGCTGTGCTCTCAGTGGGCAGTCCCTTGCGAAGTGCTTCCCCTCGCAAATAAAACAGCCCGAACTTGATTTCGAGACCTTTTCCTTGCCCTTGGCTTCTGACTTCCCATTGCCATCAGCCTGCTTAGGTTCTCCTCCACCAAGTCCTTTCTTCTTCTTTTTCATTTCGTACCTGTCCATCAGTGGGTACGAATCAGAAGATGCTCCAGCATTCCCTTTGCTAGCGCCTGCTCCAAAATCTGCCAATCCATCGGCAGCCGAAATGGCCGAAGACAAGTCTGAAACTCTCTGCCTACGCAACTCCAACTGTGCCCACGGCTGAAGTCCTGACAGAAAATTGAACATTCTGTCCTCCTCGGACATAATATCGATATCCAGAATTAAAGAACTAAATTTCTTCACGTAATCCCTTACCGACCCATCTTGCCGCAACTTTGTTTAATGTGAAAGGATTTAATTGGACATGAAGGTTAAATTGAAAGAAATTGATTTAAAATATCATTATATAGAATGTACATGGAATAAAAAATAATATGGTATACTTGTTGATGCATGAGAAGCCACAGGAGTTGTGCAACAACATGAAGGTACTACTAGAGCTTCTACAACATGTAGGTGTCGTGTACGTCAACCTTTTTCTTTACTTGGTTTATTACAATAGTTTTGATGATGCAATGATATTATGTGTAAGAATTATGGTTTTAAAAAGAAGGAATTACTTTCCGGTAATAGGACTAATGCTCGGTAATGAGCAACAAAATTAGATTCTTGGAAGTGGGAGTAATGCCCAGTAAGGGGTGAAGGAATTAGTTTCTGGTAATAGGACTAATTCTTGGTAATGGGCAACAAAATTAAATTCTTGAAGGTGGGAATAATATCCGGTAAGGGGTAAAGGAATTAGTTTTCGGTAATGGGACTAATGCCCGAAAATGAGCAATGAAATTAGATTCCCGGAAGTAGGAATAATGTCCAGTAAGGGGCGGATGAATTAGTTTTTGGTAATGGAACTAATGCCCAGTAATGAGCAAGTAAATTAGATTCCCAAAAATGGGAATAATATCTAGTAGAGGGTAAATGAATTAATTTCTGGTAATTGGACTAATGTCTAGTAATGGATGATAAAATTTAGATTTCTGGAAATGAAGGTCTTTTAATGCTATAGAGTCATATATGTTTTGATCTTATGAATAAAGGTAAAATTTGAATTTAAATATGATATCAAATAGAATGACGAAGAAAATTTTTCATGCTCGGTTAGTTAGAGTGTCAGTTGATAACATGATAAAAAAATAAAAATGTAAATAAATAAAGAAAACAAAACATAATGAGAAACCAAATGATCTCACTCCCTAATCATATTGAAATGACTTTGATTTATAAGTACATGAGTAATAAATTTATACATGAATCTATTTATGAGAGATAATTAAACAAAATAAAAGGAGATACATAAAAGTAAAGAAAATAGTTGAATATCTATTTAATAATATATTCATAAAAAATATAGATTATATTCTCTCATTCCTGGATTAAGTATTCTTAAAAATAAAGCACAACGCACAATTTTTAAGGAAATCATTAAAATATATTAATTGCTTTATCAATATTATTTGTCTTCCTGTTCCTATCCCAAATCATATCTTTACATTTTCATGTTAATTTTTTTTTTTAGTAAGTTTATTATATCATTGGGTTGCATTAAGTTGCAAATCAGATCAAATATTTTTTTTAATGTAAAAAAAATAATATTTAGGAATTGCTAACGTGTTTTCTAGTAAAAAAAAAATTAAATAGTATGGGATTGACCTAATATGACCTTGTCGACTTGCCGGGTATAAAGACAACCCAAATGACCGGTAAAAATGTAGTTTGACAAAAAAATCAAGACAACATCATTTTGTTTAAATATTGAGATAACAACATATTGAATCTCGACCTGGGTCAACTTGGATTAACCTATTAAATCTGCAACACGAGTCATGAGACTTGGGATAACCTTATAGAAAGCAAATCAAGAAAATTATGAAGTTCAATCCCCAATCAACCCAATATTAAATGATGAAATTAAAAAAACAATTTAATTGAAAAAAGAACAGAAGAAAAAGACTCAAGTACACTGGCTAAACCTACAACTCGGGTCATGAGGGCTACACGTGGGCGTGGACGTGAGTGGCGTCATGGGAGTCAAGGAGTAGCCACCTAATTGTTCGTTCCAAGGTCAATAGGGGACTCAAATATACAGGCCTTATCAGAATTACCAAGGCATAGAGACTCATTGTGGCTAAGGAAGATATTAACACCCCTTGCGCATCTTACCTGAAAGTTGCATTGTATGATATAGATATGATTTAAAGGTTTTGATGGGTTCCTAATCGATGGTCTATCTATGACTTAGAATAAAGATTTACTCCCTTGAATAAATCTGGCATTTTGAATTTATTATGGGCTCGTATACCCAGATAAATTCATATGGAAGGGGTTCATGAAGGTGCCTTGACAAGGTTCACATATCCTGGAAGGTGAAAATATTTCTCATAACTCGTATACTGTGGTGAAAAATACTTCCAATTAGAATTTCTAAATATTCAGAATAATTCTGAGAATTCTCTAACTAATGTTTGGTATTTAAATATCAGTCTGCTTGTAAATCTAATATTTATACTAGAATATTGACCATGAATTCTCATGAATTAAAACATTTAAGGGGGTTATTGTAATATTGACCAAGTTCTCATGGATTTATAAACTGGTTATTGAATAAATAAAAATGTATGCAAAGATATTTTTTGTATATATATAAAAAAAGTGCTAAAACTTACCATATATTGTTACTTTTTTCAAAATATGATTTTTTATTATTTTTTAAGAGACTTGGCCATGTAAAAAAAAACATATGTTTTTATATTTTTTAAATGAGAATATTTTTTGAATTCTTTTATTTTTTTTTAAATTCCAGTGAAAACCAAGTATTTTAATATCAGGCCCGCATCTTAAAGTGTAAGTATACAGTCCCGATATTAAATAAGTTTTTTGGAAAAAGGTGCGAGGAACCCACAAATAATTTTAGATTGGTCCTTAATTATTTTTTTAGAATTTATTTGAGGTATGTTTGGCAAAACTCATTTTTATTCAAAATTGAAACAGTTAAAATAGATCTAAAGGTATGTATGGCAAAAACCCTTTAGGCCAAAAACCCTTTCACAAAAATATTAGCAAACCAAAAGGCTTTTACCAAGTGACCTGATTTTGACCCAACCGGGTTGACCTGAAAAGATCGATTTAATCATAGACTGAACCAAAAACCAAAGTTTTAAAAAAAAACTAAACCAAAATAAAATCAAAACAAAAAAACCATAAAATTTTCTTACGAAATCAGATCAAACACTAAGAAAAATGAAAAACACGAGGAACATTCAAAATAAAACCCAGCAACATAAACATTAAACTAGACCAAATTTCAATCAATAAAAGATATGGTTTTGTTTGCAATTAAGCATAGATCAAGAATCAAGGTTTCATTTGCTTTGATTATCATTAAATCAACACGATTTTGTCAAAAGAAGGTTTTGGTCCAAAACCAAAACCTTAAGATTAAAACACTTAAAAACATATTATTGATGCAAGAATAACCTAGATTATTGACTCATGATGATGTACGAACATGCAGAATCCAAAATAAACTTTAAAAAAAAACCTAAAACTATTACTCAAGACCGGTTTTTTAAAATCAAAACCGAACCAAAACCGGTTCAAATCGACCAGTTTCAGTTCGGTTCGGTTATTTTAGAACAAAAACCAGTTTTTTTATGTTTGACTCAGTTTTTTCGGTTTGGCTCGGTTTTTTCCTGTTTGGCTCGGATTTTTTTCCGGTTTGGTGGTTTGTTTTTGTTTGGCTCGGGTTTTCTGATTTGGCTCGGTTTTTCCTGTTTGGCTTAGTATTTTTTTGTTTGGCTCGGTTTTTTTCGGTTTGGATTTGGTTCGGTTCGGTTTTTTTTATTTCAAACTTATAGAACCAAAATGGTTGGTTTTTTAAAAATTGTAATCGGTTTTTTTTCATAGTTAGGTTTTTTAGTTTTTTTTTCCGGTTTTCTCGATTTAATCGGTTTTTTATTTTTTTTGCTTACCCCTAGTTTTAGGCTTCTAAACTTCCATTTTTCGGTCCATATAAACCACATTGTTACTAACAAACATTCTTGATTCAGAAATAATTATAAATAACATCAAATCATTAAAAACATACTTAAGATTTCAACTTCCAAAACCGCAGCCCCACTGACAGCCAACAAAACATTAAACTTCAGTCCAAAACTGACTCATTAGGACAAAAACCAAGTCTAAGAACCCAGGACATGAACTATAACCTAGAAATATGCATCAAATACCTATTGTCATATTTGGAAGATTCCAAAAAAACATTTCATTTCAGCAAGAATAACATTCAAACACCATTCTATACATCCAGTAAACATTAACAACTAACTCAAAGCAATTAAGCAAAGAAAACGACATTTTCATTCATCAATCTATATAAATGCTAAAACACAAAATAATGCTAAAAAGATTAAAAAATGTCATCAAACATTGTAGGCCACATGGACTCTATCCTTAAGTTTTTACAAGGTTATACCTTCTCCAAGCTTGCTAGCTATAGGCTACTACTTCCCTTGTCTTTTCCTCTCTTTTTTCCCTTTCACTTTCTATTGCTTGACTTTTTGTATTAGGCTATTGAACCTTCACAATAGGGTCTTTTCATAGGGTATTTACTCTTTTTTTTTTCTCTCTATTTTCTCCTTTTTTTCCTTTGATTTCTAGGGGTATTTTTAGGGGTTTTTTGTAGGTTTTTTTTTATGGATTCCATAAAATATTGATCAAAGCTCAGCCTTTTGATCAAAATAAGAGATCTATGGAAAAACGCTAACAACTAGAAGCTTTTGTACCAGGCTAGTTTTGTAATGATGGTTTTGGTTTTAGGGGTACTTAGTGGTTTTGCTAGACTTGGAGGACAATAAATTATTTCTAGCACTTTAATCTTGAGAGAGAGGTTTTAAAGTCATTGATAAAAACCATTTGAGAAGCTTTAAGTGTGAAAACACGAAAACATAGGAGGCTTTTGAAAAATAGGTGTCATAGTCTAAGCTGATTTTGTTAACCACTTTCGACGCTTTGCTGGAGTAACTTCGATGTCAACATTATCAGAAACCACCTGAAGTTGATAGAGAAGGTGAATATCTTTTGTTCAGATCCAACTTTGCTTAGTTTGGAAGTCTGTAGCGTCACATTTATTTATCCAAAGATGTCAACTTGATTAGCATAGAATTTGAAATTATAATGATGGTTGATCAGGGATAAAATGTTGGAGACTTTTATGGAGGTATTGGGATGTAAAGATCAAATTTCATGGAAATAAGGTTGTAGAGGGGATGTTGTTCTTCCATTTTCAGAAAACCTTGTGTCATTTGGAGGTCTAGAACTCCACAACGAGCTCTTGGAAGGTGCTATCTCGATCATCCAAAACTTTCAATGAAAAAGATGAACAATGGGTGAATGACGTATCGTCTAGGTTAAATCCTAAGAAATTAGGGTTTTTAATCTGAGATCTGATAAATTTTATTTTAGACCCTGTTCTTCCAATTGCACCTGTAATTGCTTCTCAAACTTATAATTTCATGCAATTTCACCCCTACCAAACTCAATCATCAACTCCAAAGTTTAGTGTCATTTTCGTCTTGGTCCTTGGTTTTTGATTTGTGCACTTGGACCTTTAATTGACCATCTTCAATTTGGCCCTTGATATGGTCAATTCCAGCCCTTGAAGTCTTGCACCTTTTACGATATGGTTATTGTTTTGAATTTCTTCAATTAAATCTCTAATTGACTATCAAACTTAATTTGTATTTCAATTAAGCTCCTAATTTAACCAATTAAACTTTTTAAAGTTGAATTTCAGTCCCTACACTCCATTTTCCTCCAATTAACACTCAAATTGACTCCAAAAAACTGATTTTTCTTACAATTAAGTCCTCAACAAATTAAATTAATCCTTTTAAAATCCTCATTGAGTCCTTACTCATCTAGATTTGCATTTCCTTACCTCAAATAAAAATATTACCTCAAAATCAGAATTTATTTCACCACCTCTCTATATTTTTAATTCAAAACAGGCTTAAAGGCGAGTTTGTCAAACATATCCTTAAGCCTAAATTCCTTTTATTAAAATAACAGCTAGCCAAATAAAGCCTTAATACCTGATCCAAAACAAAACCAATTGGGTTTACTCGAAAATACTAGTTCAACCTTGAACTGAACCGAAAACCATGGTTTGACCCAAAACTAAAGCAAAACAAACAATTAAACCAAAAACAGATCAAAACTAAATAAAAAAACACAGAAACATAAAATTTTCTAACAAAAACATATCAAACACTAAGAACATGAAGAACACGATGAATATTCAAACTGAAACCCAGTAAACACAAATCACAAACTAGACAAGTTTTCATGCAATCAAGGACAAGGTTTTGTTCGTAATCCTGTGTGAATCAAGAACCAAGCATCCATTTTCTTTCATTAACTCTCAAAAACCACGATTTGATTAAAATGTGTTTGGTGGGCAGTCAAAAAAACCCTAGAATCTAAATGCATGAATACGTATTATTGATGTGTTTTAACCCTATCTTATTTTCTAAAGATGACAAGATAAACATGTCTGTGCCAAGAATTAATCAAAAATAGCTAAAAAGACAAAGGGTTAAGGAAAAGTTAATACGAAGAACATGAACTCAAAATTTAAAAAATTTTCAAAAATTGAAAAACTAATGTCAAAACCTAGATTTGGTCTTCTAGGCCTTTAAACACATTGTTTTTTGTCCTCACAAACCACATTACCAATACCAAGCATAGTTGAATATAAATAACTAACAAAAAACATTAAAACATCACAAATATGCATTAAATTCCAACTTATAACTGCAACCCCAATGACAGCCAACAAAAACATCAAATTTTGATTAAAAATTGACTCTTTGAACACTTGGAACCCAAACCATGCTCAGGAACCAAGAACATACACTAATAAAACAGAAAAGGCAATAAGCACCCACTGCCACCTTTTGGCAGAATCCAAAACAACTATATTTATTCAAAATCAGTCACAAACATGTTGTCCTGACACTTAGTAAAACAATACCAACTCCAAACAAGATTTAAACAATAAAAATAACATTTTTACATATTAATCAAAACAAAACTAAAAAACATCATAACACTCAAACAAGTTCAAAAAACATCAAAAAAAGGTTTAAACATTGTCACACCTGGACATCGCGGCGACTGATTAAAACATAACACTTGTTTGAAAAAGAACAGAAATCTAGCATCTTGTTCTTTTAGGGGAAAATGTCTTGTTCAAGGAGTCGCCACCTAGTATTATGGTCACTAGGAACCCTAACTGGTCAATAGAGATTCTATGATCCGAAACTGGTTACACAAAAGGAAAGATATTATCACCCCTTAAATGTCCTGCCTGAGACAGGCTGCATTGTTGGTTTTGTCATAAATTGCTAACATTTTGTTGGTTTATGCTATGATGGTTTGCGTGTAATATTCCTGACTCTGGCACCAGTGAATATTCAACTACGGATACTTCTAACTCTGGCGCTGGTAAATATCACGTAGCTATAAAAAACAAAATAAATTTAAATCAGTATTTTTTTATTCCTGACTATAGCGTCAGTGAATAAACAAATAAAAAAATAAATTTATTTTTTACGCATACACAATTTATTTATTTTTATTTTTTTTAGGGTTGGGCCCAGCTCAGCCCATATGGGCTGGGCTTGACCCAACCAGCCCGGCCCGGTCACTGGCCCAAGCCAGTGACCTGGCCGAGCAAAGCAACACGCATGGAAAAATCCACGCGTGTTGCTACATTGTGCAAGTGAATTTACATTCACTTGCACACTGTGCTGCTAATTAATTGAAACTATGCGAAAGGCAGAGAAAGCGGCTTACCTGGTTGGCCGGAGGCGACGAAGACGATGGCAAAGCTCCTTCTGTGTAATTGAACCATGCTTGGCAGGGCACCCTTTTCACTCTTCCTTGTGTTCTTCTGGCCTTATTTTGTCTGTTGCTAATGACTTGGAGCAGAAACTGATCTGCTGGAGGCGATGAAAACGATAGTGAAGTTGATGTTGGTCTCTGTGTTTTCCGCTCGTGTTTTCCTTTCTTTATGCTCACTGTTCTCTTATTTTGTTTTCTCAGTTCTTGAGATGAACGAACTAAGAAGGTAATGGGTCTGCCGGTTTCCTCTGAGTTTTTGATTGATTCCGGGTTGCTCTTTTATGCAGGGACTAAGACAATAGCAAGGTTCTCGTCTCTGTGTATGCTGCTCTCTTTTTCTCTCCTCCTCCCCCTTTTCCTCGTCCCGAGAGCTCTGTATTTATAGGCGACGTGCCTGGTCTTCTCTTCGCGCACGGATTGCCTTTGGATAAGCACGGGTAGGAGGGATGCGTTGGGGTTTCATTAGGATTCGAATACCTGAGCTCAATCCTTATCTACCCGGGGCATTTATCTTCATGAGGATAGGGATTAGTCTTTGTGTTTTAGCAGGACTGGGACGCTGTCATTTCACATTTTTGCTCTTCTTTGCAGGTGGGTTTGCAACGCCAAAAGAAGAAGAAGAAGAAGAAATTGTGCATGGCTGAAACGACGCCGTTTTGGATTGAAATTGACCATTTCTCATTTTTGTCCTTGCAGTTTCCAAATTTTGCATATAAACCTCTAATCTTTTCAATTTCAAATTTTAAACCCCTTAAAATTAGATTAAAAGGCAAATGGGTCAAAATTTGGGTTATAACAAACATTAAAAAATCATAAATGGACAGGTCACATGGACTTCACCTTTGAGTTGTTACATGTTTATACCTTCTCCAAATTTGTTAAATATAGGTTGTTGTTTTTTTCTTCTTCTCATTTCCTTCCTTCTTTCCCTTTCACTCATTTTCTTTCGAAAGCTTGTTATACCTTCTTTGTTAAGCTTTTGAACCTTCAAATTAAGGTCTATTAATAAAGTATTTCCCTATGTTTTTCCTCTCCTTCTTTTCTTTTTTTTCTCCTCTGAATTATAGGGGTATTTATAGGGTTTTAAACAAAAGCTAACAGCTAGAAGCTCTTGAACTGGGCTGATTTTACAATGGTGATTTTGTTTTTAGGGGTATTTGGTGAATTTGCTAGACTTGGAGGGCAAGGAGTTATTTCTGGTCTTTTGACCTTAAGATAAAGGTTTTAAAACCATTGATAAAAACCCGTTAAAAAGCTTTAAGAGTGAACACACGAAAAATGGTTGGTTTTTTTGAAAAATATTTGTCACAATCAAGGTTTATTGGGTTTATCACTTTCAAGGTTTTACTAGAGCAACTCTGATGTAAACATCATCAGAAACCACCTGATGTTGGTAGAGGAGGTATGTACCTTTTTTTTGTATCCCACTTTACTCAATTTGGAAATTCATGGCTTCACATTCATTCATTCAAAGGCCAACTTGATCAACCCAGAATTTGAAAATGAAAGGAAAACTGATCGATGACAAGATGTTGAGGACTTATGTGGAAGAATTGGGGTGTAAACATCCAATTTCATGGGCATGAGGTTGTAAAGGGGGTGTTTTTCAGTTGAATGGTGGTGATTACAACCCGTGAGGTGGTTGGAGACACCACATTGATTCGTCTGAACATGCTCCTCGATCATCCAAAATTATCGGGAAAATAGATGAACAGTAGGTGAACAACACATCGTCTAGGTTAAACCCTAGAAATTAGGGTTTTTTAATTTAGGATTTGGCTAATTTAAATGTGGTCATTTCTCTTCCAATTCTTTTTAATTGCACCCATAATTGTTTTCCAACTTTTAATTGCATGCAATTGCCCCCTACCAAATTCAAATATTAGCCTTAGAGTTTAGCTCCTTTTACAGACGAGTTTTTGGTTTTCAATTTGTTCAATTTAATCCTTAATTGACCATCAAAATTTCAATTCCTTTCAATTTGGCTCTTAATTTGACCAATTTCTACCTCTGAAATTTCACGTCACTTACAAGTTGGTTATTGGTCTTAGGAATATGCAAATTAAGTCCTTAATTAGCCTTTAAACTTTAATTTATTTCATAATTAAGCCATTGATTTGACCAATTAAACCTTTCAAAGTCTAATTTCAATTCTCAAACTTTAATTTCTTTCAATTAACACCCAAATTAACTCCAAAACTGATTTTCCTTACAAACAAGTCCTCAATAAAAATAATTAAGCCTTTCAAAATTCTCATTGAGTCCTTAACCATCCAAATATGTATTTCTTTACCCCAAATAAAAATATTTTCACCAATGGGGCCTTTTGTAGTTAGAATTGAGTTACTAATTTTGTCAATCTTATACATTTTAGTCCTCTAACTTTTCCACTTGTCATCTTGGTCTTC
>Ga0307513_10005739_pt1 | contig 16326 bp, 17 predicted proteins | sample 15_EM_MG_FD_202174 | JGI IMG/M metagenome (GOLD analysis project Ga0307513, IMG submission 202174) | Populus trichocarpa ectomycorrhiza microbial communities from riparian zone in the Pacific Northwest, United States - 15_EM | ecosystem: Host-associated > Plants > Roots > Unclassified | place... | reverse complement strand
ATCAACTCCCGCCTAGTTCGCTTCAAGGGGCAATCAGCATGCATCGCACCAACCCAGGCGGTCGAGCGATTAGCGATCATAAGCTAAACATGGGCTTCACACAAGTCCAGGCTCAAAAGAAAATGTATACAGAGTGGCGGAACTGTGCGAAGGATGAGATGATAGCAAGGGGCTTTGCGCCAGCAGGGCGAATGGCTAAAGATTTCCCTGACGCCGACTTCATGCAAATATAGACAGGCATGAGGACCTTGCGTCCTGCCTGCGATCTCATCGTCTCCGCAGTGGCAGCCAATAATATGCATCGTCTCGAGGAGATCGAGGAGGCAGTTGTGGAACTGGTTAAGGACAGTTGCCGGAAGTTGAATGACACAAATAACAAAGGCAAAATGATAGTGCCAAATCCCGCAATCCCCTTTGGGCAGGTCGTCGTGCACACATCGTTACTACCGCCAGGGGCCCCAAATCAGTGGGGGGCTGCGACGACTATAGGGAACCCAGGTCAACTTCCTCCAAATCCTCTCCCAGCCCACGTCCCTGCAGGCCGACAACTCTGACTGGCTCCTCTGGGTGCGTCTGGTCCAAACGTACAGGCTGCACAAGTCAACATCCCTGCTGCCGGACAACTCGGACAGGCTCCCCCGGGTGCGGCTGGTCCAAACGTACCGGCTATGCAAGTCAAGGTCCCTGCTGCCGGACAACTCGCACAGGCTCCTCCGGGTGTGGCTGGTCCAAACGGCGCTACTGCCGCACAACTCGGACAGGCTCCCCCGGGTGCGGCTGGTCCAAACGTACTGGCTGCACAAGGCAACGTCCCTGCTGCCGGACAACTCGGAAAGGCTCCTCGGGGTGCGGCTGGTCCAAATGTACCGGCTGGACAAGTCAACGTCCCTGCTGTCGGACAACTCGGACAGGCTCCTCCGGGTGCGGCTGGCCCAAACGTACCTGCTGCACAAGTCAACGTCCCTGCTGCCGGACAACTCGGACAGGCTCCTCTGGGTGCGGCTGGGACAAACGTACCGGCTCCACAAGTCAACGTCCCTGCTGGCGGACAACTCGGACAGGCTCCCCCGGTTGATGTTCCTGCACTGGGTCCGGATATACATGTTCAACCTGGTAATGATCCTGCGCACCCACAAATGGTACGTGATTCAGGTTCACCGGATAATGACCCTGCGCCAGAGCACATCTTACCTGATCCACCCCAGAATGGCCCCGCCGTAGTCCAAAACCAACCTTTTGCCCGGGGTTTTCGCCCGGCACCCAACTGTAGGCCCACAGGTTAGTCACTTCCTAAATCATCAGCCTGTTTCAGGTTTTTACTTACTCACTTATGAGATACAGATTGGAGCGCTCTACTTGGGCGTCCGCGTGCCGTGCGTATCGTTTATGTCCTGCCGTCACGACGTGGTCTGGCACTATCCCTGTTTGAAAGGAATAGGGTAAACGTCGCCCCAAACTATAACTTACTCCATTGGCGTCCCCCTCATGTCAATGGGGTAGTGTTCCCCAAGTTGGATTCCTATGACATCCGTGGAATGTCAGCTATGGTTTACAGATCCGTACCTCACCACCGAATCCGCTACATACTTGGCGCTACAGGCGACAGGCGTAGAAGGTTACGTAGGTCTCCTATGCGAGAGTTAGATAGCATGGATTATGTCTTCATCAACAGCGATGAAACCGTAAGAGCTTGGCTCCTTTCACATCCCGTCCTCGACGACCCGCTGTATCTCAGGGTATACTGTTACCGTGATCGAGGTTCAGAGTGGCAAGAGACCCCGGCGCTGAGGAGAGTCGACTATCTCAATCAAAATGACATCCGAAACTGGGCCCATGATCCAGCACAACGTATAGGCCAGATGCATTCCTGAGAATTATTCGACGACAGACCTGCTGATCGGGAGGGTAGTGATTTGGACAACGCGCCTGAGGATGATACCTCTCATTTATCCGAGTTGTCCTCGGGCCTCTCAGACTCTGCGCATGGAAGTGAGATCCTCTTTCCAATATTGCCACGTCGGCCTGGAGGACACGCTAAATGGCCGGCGAATCGTATCCCCCTTCTTGCCAAATCGTTGAGCGAGCAGAATCGACAGCTACCGTTAAACAGACTCCATCGCGCGGCTCAAGGCGAAGATGACCCCATGCACGGCATACAGTTCGATGAGGATTATCGCATGGAGGAGACGCCCGAAAAACGCCGCTTGAATTACCTTATCAAGGAGTATTGGAGATCCGAGGAGACGCGGAAATGTCGAGCTCGTTTCCACGCCGAGAGCACAGAGGACCCTAAGTCTAAGAGAGTGTGTACGGGTGCTGGTCAGGAGAACTTGACAGGAGAACTGATGGATTCGATGGCGCGCCGACTATCGGCGATGTCTACCTAGATGAGCCGTGGATTAGTTGTCTCGACTGTCATTTCAAAGGGTTATTGATTGTTTCCTTTCCTTTTTTTCGTTTGATCATTGTGTGTATAGCTCAAAGCGATGTTTAGTCTTGTTCTTTCTAGATCGTGTTCCCGTCCTGTATACCTGCAGAATGTGCTGTTCCGGTAAACAGTCGACGTTTGTGCGCCAAGACTTCTGCCATTGACGATGCGGCTCTTATCACGGCTCAAACCCTTGTGTGATGGTCAGGGTGGGGGGTCATGCCGATTGCCGACACACCACATCGTACCCCATAGGGCTATCACAGAACGAACCTTACACACACAAACGCCTGGCGAAATTCCAACAGTCCGACACGCCCACCGCGCCGCACATGTTGTTGTCTACGCGCAGTATAACATGGCCACCTACCGCCCATCCTTCCCCTCTACACCATCCGTCTAGCGTTCACTTCCACACATCTTCTCCCCTCGTTCGTATATCAAATGGCTCCATTGAGAAAAACGCATGCCTCGGGGGAAAGGTCAAAGTAAGGACTATCTCTTCATCAATTTAAGAGCGCATTACCTTAACGTTTCTGTTATTCCCAGACGCCAAACAATCTAGCCCCCGGGGGTTGACGCCATCAGCGCAAAACGCCGAAAAAGCCATCCTCGTGCAGCTGCCATTGTGTGTGAGGCGTCAAGGACGTAAGAAACTTTCCCTGTTTAGCATGATCACACATTCCAGAACGTCCAGATATGATCTACCTTTTTTTACTTCAATAGTCGTTTATTGACATCCGGTGCAAGACCACCCTTTGAGCCAGCCGTGGAGGATTCGAGGGGAGGGTCAAACATACTACGCATATGTCAGAAATTTGCGACCTAACCACAGCTGGAATCAGGGGGCGCTATGTGGAGATATCCTACCCTAAAAGCTGGTGTGGGTTCTTGAATGCTCGCGAGCCTACAGCTGCGTACAAGGGATGGCGCGAACAAGTCAAAGCATACATCACGGTGCTCGGGTGGAACCCTACGAGTGTGACTGGCACCCAAATGGACTCAGTACACAGTTTCGCACGCTCCGTCACCCCTGTCAAAGGCCGAATTAAATTAATCAAAACAAACCACCGCCCCGAAGACGTCGATGAAGTCGAACGTCAAATAAGTGTATTGATTAGGGACACAGCCAAGAAGCCTCAGGCGACGAACGATCGTCTCCATGCAGAACCGGCAGAGGATCCAATAGATGCAGAAGTCTGTGATGTTCAGAGTAAGTGTTCGCCCCCATTTACATTATGCGATTCTACCACTAGTACTAACAGTTTTTCCAGTGGCCCAATACGATTGGGCCTCTCCGTACTACCAAAGGCCGATCAGGATCCACATTATTCAACAAACAGGCGCAACGAAAGCCGGGCACCCCTTCTTGGACTACCCCTGGTATGACAAAGGCTCGGGTGGAGGGATTGCGTGAGGAGTCGTAGCATCGCCGAACTTGCAATCCCTACTCGGCATGCTCAAGCGACAACATGTGGAGGACCCATTCCAATATCCCCGATATCTCATTGGGGCACCTGGGCAAGGAGCTAGCGCGTTACACCGGCGACCGTCGGACCCCCTCCCCCTCTCAGAGCTCATATTTTTAAATACAGACGATGACATCCGGGTGTGGCTGCTCGCTAACCCTGGCAAAGATCCTCTTGATCTCCTGGTGCTGGAGTCACGCCAGGATCCGGGAGAGGCCCGAGACGAAACCCCGGCGCCAGCCTTCGCTGGAGATCCATTTTCGATCGTAAGGCCTGGGACCAGTGGAGGCAGTGGGATGACATCGGAGCCGAGGATGACGACGACGACGATGAGAGTCTCAACGACGGCAGCAGCAGCCAAGACAAAGACAATGTCGATCACAGTCACCATGACGATAATCGGGTGCCGCCGGGACAGGTTCACACTCCTGATCACCGAGGTAGCGACATTATTCAAGGTGACGAAGTAAGTTTTCTTTTATTTTCATGCAACATTTTATCTAATCATATATCTAGGACGACGACGGGGACAGCGGTGAATCGGAGCGTGGGAACACCTCAGGGAGCGATCATTCTCCTGTCGGAGATCCACCTGGCAGACGTACCGGGGATTCACGACACCAGGATTCAGACACTGGGCCATCTGAGAAGGAGCGGGCTAGAGTCCAGAGGGCTATTGTTCAAAAGGATCCCTGGCTTGCAAAACTCTTGAAGACTCCCGAACAAGAGGCTGTGGCGCCCCGACCAGGAGTGGGAGCCCTGGCGCGCAGGACTAGAGAGCATTGTGGCCCGGGGCGTGGGCACGATGGGACTGTAGACACACCGGCTGCTGAATCAGAACCACCAAAAGATCGCGATATTCATCGGGCCAAGTCCCCCACCCCTGTACCTGAGACGTTTACTCGAGCAGAGTCTACCCCCTCCTCCTATCCCTTCTCAGGCAGCTACCACTTCTCCTGCACCTAGCTGAGCGTTCCTCATGATACCACAAACCCCCACCCACGCCACCAAATTGCAGCAGGGGGATCTCCGGATACCCGCCCCCCAAATGCCAAGAATAAGGCCCACGCGCCCAGCCCCGAACCACACAACAAACCTGAACCCCCAACGCACACTGCCTCCGACGTAGGAGAGGCCGTCGTGGGCGTCACAGAACATGAACTTGAACGTTCTTGCCACTTCCCGATTATTTTTTTCACGCCACCCCAAAAATTCCAGATTACATCTACACGCTTCCAAGACGTCCCGTATTCTCTTACCTCTTCGTGTCAGCTACACACTTCCTAGATATCTCATATTCTTTACATTTTCGTTTTCCTATTTCCTGTATAATAGTCATCAATTCCTTGTACCCCCTTACTTTGGCGTCTGGTATTCGCTACTTTTAGAATCTCGTTGCCAGTTACGGTATTTGTTCACATCGCGTTAGTAGACATGATCCGCCTGCGTCAGATTATTCACCAGGCTGTATTCCTTGCATACAGATTTCAGGGTGCTGAGTGGTGCTGATTCGCTGTTTGGAGATGAGTGTAGATACTCCTAATCCGCTTTGGGCGTGGTGTGTGTTTTCCGTGCTACCTCGTCGTCAACCAACTCTGATTGCAGCTAGCGTTCGCCCAGCCGGCGACATTTGCCGCACCATCATTTCGCTTATTTTTTCGACTCCCGACACCTGCATGTGGGGTCCAATGGATTTCAGCTCCAAAGCCCAACTTGAACCTTCACGATCCCAAAGCCACATTTCGTAGGGAAAATCTCGACCTTCGGACACTGCGTTCCTTGTAGTTCTCCCGACAACAGTATGATGTGTCCTATGACTGTTACGATTGTCCATGTAGCGGGCGCTGCCACGATGACAATCATTCCAATACAGATCCTAGGCAATTCTTTCACTCTCATACCGAGTGATAGTCTGTGCATAGTTATGTCTGGTCCGGCCTGAACCACAAGGTTGTATTCCTCTCAAAAAGAGTTCAAGGAGCTAAGTGGAGCAGATTCGCTGTTCGGAGATGTGAGTAAATACTCCTGATCATCCTCTTTTGGCGTAGTATGTTTCCCGGGCAACCTTGTCGTCAGCCCATGCTGCTTGTAGCTAGCTTTCGCCCAGCGACATTGACGCCACCGTGGTTTCGCCTTTTTTTCTGACTCCCGACCCCCGTGTGTGGGGTCCTATGGAGGTCTTGAATTTCAGCTCCAAAGCCCAACTTGAGGCTTCACGATCTCAAACCCCTATTTTGTAGGGAAATCTCCTGCATCGAACGTCCGGTCTAACTCTCCTGACGACAGTCTGATATGCCCTACCAATGTTGCGATAGTCAGCATCGCGGGCGCGGCCACGATGGCAATAATTCCAATACCGATCGTGGGCAATTCTTTTACTGTCATACCGAGTGATAGTCTGTGCATAGTTATATCCGGTCTGGCATCAACCCCCTGCATCAGATTATTCACAAGGCAGTACTGTATTACTTGAATACAGTTGCGGTTGGTGGTGATGATTCGACGCTGGGAGATGAGAGTAGATCCTAATCCTCTTTTGGCGTGGTGAGGGTCTCGCGAACAGCCCTCGTCGCTAACCGATACTGCTTGCAGCTAGATTTTGCATGTGCGGCGACATTAGCGACTGTTAGGTGGTACCAGATCTCTAAGAACAAGCGAGATGGGTAAGACCAGGGCACTTTATCGTAGATGGAGATGTGTCTAGGAAGGCTCAATATAAACATGTGTAAAAATAGTGATACAGATTTTTCTTGTAATAACTTATTATATTGATAAGGTCTCTTCTCCGTTGCGTGATGATTTCAGTAAAGCTCGGGAGGCACTTCGATATTTATATCCTGCATCGATAGAGTGCGCGGCCTACAAGTAACTACCATACTAACCAAGTACCTGCTAACTTTTCCCAACATTTCTTCTTGTGCGAACACCTTTTGACCCTGAATAATATCGCCCCACCATTGACTTCCGGACTGGAGAGCTCTTGATTTCTCTGGTGTGGCACCACGTTCCAGTCAGACTTCACAATCCTTCTTCCGTCAGGAGGAACTGAAACTTGTTTGCATGCTAGACAGTGTCCTCATCATCGGACGAACGAAGTGGCCAACTTCGTAATCGGACCTATCGCAGTAGCAGATATCACTCTTGCTTCCTGCGCTTAGGCTTCGGTTAGACTATCAGTCGGGATCGTGCCAGTGGCACAATTCTCTCATAGTCTTTCCCTACCGAATGATCCTATATGGTACTCTACCATTGGTGTGGGTACGGTCATACTCTTATTTCATTCTAGAGTCGACACGACGAAAACGTCCCATTACATTAGTGACATGGTTTCCTGTGCCGTTCCGCTATGTCTGTAACCTTATGCGACGTCCACTGACTTCGCCCGGAACACTTGCATAAGCTCGCCAAAGGTCCCCTCTCATATATCCTGCGAACAGCGTCCGGTCGGACGGACCGCCGCGACGTATACGGTGTTATGAGATAGGTTCCAATGATAGTGTCCTTTGGTGTTGGGACGTAACTGCGACGCCGTCAGGTGTGGTCACGCCGTCCCAACGCCGGGGCCAGAGGGGGGTGTTAGCTTCACAGGGTGAAGGTAGGGTAACCACAGGGTATACAAAAATAGGTGGAAAAGCTACGCTTTTCTTATCTGCCTAACAGGAGCTCCCTCCTCGAAAGCTTCGTCCTCGAATCTTCGTAACCAGGTACAACAATAAACAATATACATTAAATTCCTTTTTGAACTCAGGGTCGTAGGGTAAAAAACCTCATGCGTTTGCTTGTCCACACGAGGAAAGCCTTTCCACCTTATTCAATGTCTGCCCTTCCTGGCATTTCCTCATTCTCCCTATGAAATTCCTCCACCAGTTCTTGCGCATTATCCAAGCTCTCTGGCGGTTCCCAGTGTTCTCATCCTCTGAGCAACCTTTCCATTTGACAAAATACCTAAGTTCGCGCATCCGCTTATTGCGTCCGCGAATCTTTCTGGTATAAGCAATTATCTCGCTTCTAATGATTTTCTCCACCTCCTATTCCAAATCTCCGTCGATGTCTTCCGGCTCGCGAGGTGGTTGTTCCCTTTCGTCTCGGACGGAAGTTCGATAGGGTTCTAATAATGAAACATGAAAGCCAGGGTGAATCTTCCACCGCGGAGGGATTTCCAGTTTGAAAGCACGGTTGCCTCGTTTTTCGAGTATCTTAAACGGGCCATAAAGCTTCGGGCATAGCTTCTTGGAGGGTCGCTTTGCACGAATGTTCTTTGTGTTCAGCATGACTTGATCTCCGACCGTGAGGTCTGGTTGTTCAATTGCTTTGCGATCGTAATATTTTTTTATGGCTTCCCTTGTCTGATCCAATGCTTTATGTGCTTTCTCGTGAACTGCTTTCATCCAATGGCTATATAAGCCTGCTCCGGGGTTCTGAGCCTCGCGCTCCTTCATCCATTCCGTTTGTGGATGGAAACCGAAATTCGCATAGAAGGGGGTAAGTCCGTGAGCATTTGTCGCGGAGTTATTGTATGCAAATTCGGCTAGTGGCAACAGCTGATACCAATCGTTTTGGTCGTAGTTGACACAGTTCCGTAGGTAACCTTCCAGCACTTGGTTGGTTCTTTCTGTTTGTCCGTCCGTTTGAGAGTGATATGCTGTTGACATTCTTCGTTTTATCCCTAATGCTTTGCAGAGAGATTCCCAAAATTTGCCAGAGAATTTGGCGTCCATATCCGATATGATTTCCGTAGGTAGACCGTGAAGCTTCCAAACCTCTCGGAGGAAGACAGTTGCAACGTCTTTTGCTGTTACTTCTGTAGGTAGGCCAATAAAGTGTGCCATTTTGGTGAACCGATCCACTACTACCATGACTTGGGTATATCCCTGGGATTCAGGTAGTTGTGTGATAAAGTCAGTTGAGATTGATGTCCACGCAGCGTAGGGTGTTTCTAAGGGTTGGAGCAATCCCCATCGAGCGTGTCTTGGGGACTTGTTGTGTTGACACTTATCACACGATCGGACGTAGTCATTCATCCATTTTGTCAGCTTGTCCCAATAGAAATCCCTCGTTACTATCTCGATCGTTTTTTCTATTCCAAAATGTCCGGCTACGTGAGAGTCATGGCATCCCTTCGCGATCTCTGTTTTGAACTCGTCGTTGTTGGGTATGTAAAGGCGGTTCTTGAAATAAAGCATTCCGTCTTTTAACTGCTAGTTCTTCGGGAGTTCCTGTCCCTGACTTATCCTTTGGTTAAGTTCGACCCTTCTTTCACACTACTCCTGGTCTTCACTTCCTGCCCGTACTACTTTTGCTATTAGGCTTGGTTCATAATTTGTAAGTACGATTTTAGAAATCGTCATACTAGAAACCATCACCTGTTCGTGTAGTAGCCTTGGGTGGTTGTTGATGTCCTCTTGACCAAAGAATTCATTATCGACGTGGTTTGCTTGGAGTATGCATAACACTGGTGGTGTGTCCATTGCCTGAACTAATCTCTTGGGTGACAAGTCGGTACTTCCGAATCCCCCTTTGCCTCGTATAGTGTCCTCCAGTTCGTCTACCTCCATAGGCTCCGACATGTCAATCTTCTCGATTATCATTTGAGCTATTTTTTCGCCTTCCAAGATGTGACAGTCATCGTTACTATGGTTAATCATAATCACCTTCACCTCACCGGTGTAATCAGCATCAAGTACTCCCCCACCAATGTCTATTCCCTTTTTGTTTGCTAGCCCGCTTCTTGGTGCTAGTCGTGCGTAGGTATTCGGCGGTAGTCCGACTGCGATTCCCGTCTCAACCAGTACTTGTCCCCGTGCTGGTATGCGGATTTCATCGATCGTGTATATGTCGTGCCCTGCGGCCATTCGTGAACCTTTGGTTGGCATTTTTGCTTTGCGGTGTAATCGTCTGATTCTCAATCTTCCAACTCCAAGCCGTTTTTTCTCATACCCGGATCTCTCCTGCCATTTCGATGGCTGGATTAAGGTAACCTGAAAGTGTTCTGGTTTCAAAATTGACTGTTGGGTATGCTCAGCTCCCTCCTCTGGACGATACTCCGGTCGTCTGCTGAGGGCATCGGGATTTCCACCACGGGTTCCAGGACGGTACACAATCTTAAAATTGAAATTTGCCAATTCGAGTGCCCATCGCAGCTGTCTCGGATTCCATTTCTTAGTCGTTAGGAAATGTTGCAGATTCTGGTGGTCGGTGTAGACTGTTATAGGTTTGTCTGCTCCGGCCAGGTAACACTTCCATTCGGTGAAGGCTTCCAGAATCGCTAGCAATTCCTTGTCATGTATCTCGTAGTTGCGCTCGGCGGGACTTAATTTTCGAGAGTGGAATGCCACAGGGTGTAGCCTGCGATCCAAAAATTGTGACAGAACGCAACCTAACGCAAAGTCGCTAGCGTCTGTTTCGACTACGGTTTCTCTTTCTGGATAGAAATGTGCCAGGATGGGTGCCGTGGTGAACCTATGTTTGAGTTCCTCAAACGCCTCTTCTTGCTCCTTTCCCCAACTGAAATCCGTCGGATTTCCTTTTAACATTTCCGTTATTGGCTTGCAGATCTTCGAGAAGTCCTTAATGCATCTTCTGTAAAAATTCGCGAAGCCAATAAAAATCTGTACTTTTTTTACAAACTGTGGTGATCTCTATTTCTTAATGGATTCAACCTTCCTCTCACTCATTGTGACCCCGTCCACTGCAACGATGTAACCCAGGAATTCTACCGATGGAACGTGGAACACCGATTTCTTTAGGGATATCGCCAACCGGTGTTCTTCCAGCCTGGCGAGTACTTTTTTGACCAGTTCGAGGTGTTCCTCGTGATTCTCCGAATAAATAAGTATGTAGTCCAAGTAGACAACAACCCCGTGGTCCAAGAACTCTCTTAGAATGTTGTTCATCATTGCCTGAAAGGTTGCAGGGGCATTAACCAATCCGAACGGCATGACCTTGTACTCATAATGTCCATACCGCGTTCTGAATGCCGTTTTCGATTCATCTTCAGCCCGTATGTGGATGTGATGATAACCGTCTTTTAAATCGATCTTGCTGAAAATCTTGGCCCCCGCTACCCTGTCTCTGAGTTCTCTCATAAGGGGTAAGGGATATTTATTTAGAATCGTTAATTTGTTCAGCTGGCAGTAATCGACAATAGTCGAAATCGACCGTCTGGCTTCGGGACGAACAGGATCTGGGCTCCGGCCAGAGATTGGCTGTGTACAATCTTTCCTTGCTTAAGCATTTCAGCAAGGTATTTGGCCAGAACATCTAACTGGTATTGGGACATTGGGTAAATGGGTCCCCATGGCGCTTCGGCCCCTTCTTTCAACTCGATTGCGTGGTCAAAGGTCCTACGGGAAGGTATTTTTTCCACCGTTTCAGATAGAAATAATTTTTTGTACCGTAGGTATTCCCTCAGTAATGAGTCTAGGGTAATTTCCTTTTCTCCTTTTTCATACCCAATTCTTCCTATGTATTGGGCTTGAGGGTCATAAGCGACTCTCTCATCGTATTCGTATATGTCTGATACGGCTTCGTCTTCGACATGGGCATAGCAGTCATCGTGTTTGAATTCCCATTTCTCAGGGTTTTCTAAGTTGGATAGAGGGTGTTCCTTATACCACCATCCAAACGGTATGACCAAGTCATACTGTCCTGCAGCTGCGATTTCTGCAGACACAATGGACCTATGTCCATTTCCTATCTCCAAAGTGATCGGGTGAGAGTACTTTTTTCCTCCCGAGGGTGCAACGACGCAGTCAAAAGCTACGATATCGATCGCGTTCTGGCGTACTTCGTAAGGTATTTCAAACTGGTTAACCAGTTTTTTGTTTCGTAGGAAGATGTTTGAACCGGAGTCTAATAACACGCGAATCCGAATTCTTTTTCCTCTCGTTTCAACGTAAGCCCAACCTTGTGGGCATTCGTAGTGTTTAGGTATCGGAGGTCTTGGACGTCCTTTACCATGAGGTAATTCTGTCTTGAGTTTGGAATTCATTTTTGTCTCGTTGACTGTGGCTGTTTATTACCGCGCCAGCACGGTTTCGACCAGATGGGTCTCCTCAGATAAACTAAATCTCTTTTCTTGGCATACAGGGCAGCCCACTACTAGCGGTCTTTACCTCCTGCCGAGGAGTTCCCAAATACCCAGGCATTGTCCGGTGCGCCTTGGTCAGTGATTTGCGACTAGGTCCTTGCGCAAAACCGTATCATCGACTTATTGTTTCCGGCCTAGGCCGGCTTATATTCGGTTTCCATGACACCTTCGCCTCCTCCTATATCCAGCCGAGAAACCTGTTGGGCCGTGCGACGCGTAGAGCCTCGCCAAGTAGGGTGCACGCCGACTCCTAGCCACAGCTCGGGTAGACTACTTCGTCCATGATCCGAAGATATCTTTCTGTGCGCCGCCAAGCTCCGGTTTCTAACGTACCTTTACCAGGCTTTGTAGAGTTAAGTCTGAAATTATCGAGCTTTTTAACCCCCAGCCCCCCAGTTCCAGTTCCGCAGCTAAACCTTTGCTCCGATACAGTTGACTTTTTTTTCGGTTGCCACAATATCTCTGCCGGCGATAACCTGGGTTATGTCTCCGTTTGATATTACCTCCGGCTTCCGGATCCTAGTGTTTTTCGATTCTCGCGGAGGTGTTCGAACTACCCACGTGCCGTTGCCAGTGGTGCCACTGGGACATCCTAGGCCTCGTCCATATCGGTATCCCACGCCCTGGGCTGCTCAATCCTATTCACTTGAGGTGAATTTCTTTCCTGGCTTCGATCAGCCACGGCGGACACCTGTGGTCGTCGCAGTTGGAACTTAGGACGAAATTTCCCCGAGTTGTGGGGGTCGACCTTTCGTCGGCCGATAGTTGATACCTGAATGCGTTTGCGACAGTTCTTCCATCTATGACCTGGAATGCCGCAACAGGTGCAACCATCGTTCTTCCACCGCTTGTCGATTTCGTCTTCGTGGATACCCGAATGAGCCTCTTTGAAGTTCGAGTGTTCCACTTTTTGTCCCTCAGGTGCCACCTTTTCCAATTTTTCTCCTGCCTTTTTTGCTTTATCGACGGCTTTCTCTGATGGAGAGTACTTTTTCCGAGAAGTTTTTCCTCCCGAATCCTTTTCGCGCTTGCGTTTTCCCGATGAATTCGACTTCATGGACGGTTCATGCCGGAGGCCCCGTTGCTCTTTAAAAGCTTCCTCTGCTTTTGTGACTGTTCGGATGGCCGCAAGCCATTCTGGGTCACTACCGTATTCCTGGTTCAAGAGGCGGCGGACTGCCTCCAATGGCAACCTTTTCTCGACCATATATCGCCACGCGATACCAGTAACCTGCTCCTGAATGTTAAGGTTTTCCAGTTTCAGGAGATACTTCTCTATGTCCCCTTGGTACTTAATCAGTTCCATTCTTCTCAGCACCCTTTCCGCCTCATGGGAAACAGTGAATCGCAGAATGACTTTTGCTTTGAATATGTGCCAATATTCATAGCCTTCTTGTTTTTGGAAACCTAATTCGCCAGTCATTTGTTTCCTATAGGCCAGCGCAAATGGGGCTACTTCCTTTCCTTCCATTCTGCCTATGGCGTATATAATCTTATCCTCCTCTTTCATCCAGTATGTAGGATTTCGTGCAAAGTAATCTTCACATGCGAGGAGCCAAACCTTTACATCTCGGTAATCCAGATGCTTATAAACGAAGGGAGGGTCTGCTGGTTTGTGTTTAGATCCCTCCGAGTGCCATACTCAGGACCTTTACCAGTTAGTCCAGTCGTGGGTCGTCATCTTCTGGGGTGGCAGGTCTCCTGGGCCCTTTTCCTTTACCGATCTCGCGGCAGTTCTTGCCATCCGAATCGTGATCGCTTGGATCGGGGTCTCCTCCCTTTCCTCCTGGTGGTGGGGGCATCCTCCCCCCCTTTCCTCCCCTTGGTGGTGTTGGGTCCCATCATTTCTGAACCCAAACTTCCTCTTCCTCTTCTTCTTCTACCCTTGGCTGAAGGGCTCCTCTCAGTCGGTAGGAAGGTCCTTCACCATCGTCGGTAATGAGCAATGTTGGTGCTGCCGACTGTCTTTGCGCCAACTCTCGAATCTCCTCTCTCGACCATTTCATTTCGTCTAGCACTGTGGCGAGTTCATTACGGTGGGCGTGTTGTTGCTCGAGGTATTTCGCATCTGCTTTTTCCAACAGTCTTTCCAGAGCTAGGACTCAGTCTCTCAGTTCCTCGTCCTATGCTTGTAACCGCGTGCTAACCTCAGCTTGGCGGTGTTGCTGCGCGGTATGGGCCTGTAATTCATGCCCTACTCGTGCAATCACCTCGGCCTGCATGTTGGTTGATTGCGTTGTGACCTGGTCCAACGCACTTTTTAGGGTATGTAATTCTTCTCCAACGATTTGTTCCCCCTTTTCTAACCTTCGAGCCTGTGCTTCGAGATAGGCCGCCTGGGTTTGGTTGGCCTCCGAAAGCTCAAAGAAAGCTAGATGCTGGGCATCTCGAGTGGCAGCCAACGTTCGATCGAATTGCCCCATGACCGTGCCTATCCGAGCGGCTAGTCGACTAAGTTCTAGATTTGAACTGGGCTGTCAGGATGGTCCCCCGCTTCCTCCACTGCGTCCTTTCTGAACTCTCTTCGAATCCCGACGACTAGGTCCCAGGCCCACAAACAGTGAGCCGGGCCGGTTGATTTCTCCCGGGGAATAGACCGCTGTGTCCCCTCCTGTGGCCAGTGATCCCAAGGTGGATACTGCTCCTACTTCTTCTTCCGTGTCCATGGGTTCTGCTGTGATACGTAGTTGAGCCATCGTATCTGGCGGGTAGAACCTTCCTCAGTGGGTTTTGCTGAAGTTTCCTATCTTCGTCTGACTAACCAAGCGGCAGGTATTGCTTCTTCTTTTCGAGAAGGGGGGTATTCTCTAAACCAGATTTCTGAACAGGCTAGTTCCGATTCCACGGGTTCCCAATCTGTTGCGGGTATCTCAAAATGCTTGTAAATGCGCCGAAATTGTTCTTCGTTTGGAACAAAAAAGGGTCTTGTGAACCAGGACGGTCTGTGTGTCCTGCGTTCAAGGATGGTAACTATTGGTAGGTTTGAGGATATCTGACAACGTCTTTGTTGTTCAGAGAGTGGATATTTTTTATAAAAGAATAATGCGCTTATAGCGGGTGCGTTTAAGACTTCTTCAAAAGGTGAAGCTATGTCGTGAGGTAGGTAAGGTTCGAAGATACCGCTTGTATCTAGTGTGTGCATTTATTGAGCCTTGGTAACAAGGAGAATATCAATATACTGTTATGTGGTACCAGATCTCTAGGAACAAGCGAGATGGGTAAGACCAGGGCACTTTATCGTAGACGGAGATGTGTCTAGGAAGGCTCAATATAAACGTGTGTAAAAATAGTGATACAGATTTTTCTTGTAATAACTTATTATATTGATAAGGTCTCTTCTCTGTTGCGTGATGATTTCAGTAAAGCTCGGGAGGCACTTCGATATTTATATCCCGCGTCGATAGAGTGCGCGGCCTACAAGTAACTACCATACTAACTAAGTACCTGCTAACTTTTCCCAACATTTGTTCTAGTGCGAACACCTTTTGACCCTGAATAATATCGCCCCACCATTGACTTCCGGACTGGAGAGCTCTTGATTTCTCTGGTGTGGCACCACGTTCCAGTCAGACTTCACAATCCTTCTTCTGTCAGGAGGAACTGAAACTTGTCTGCATGCTCGACAGTGTCCTCATCATCGGACGAACGAAGTGGCCAACTTCGTAATCGGACCTATCGCAGTAGCAGATATCACTCTTACTTCCTGCGCTTAGGCTTCGGTCAAACTATCAGTCGGGATCGTGCCAGTGGCACAATTCTCTCATAGTCTTTCCCTACCGAACGATCCTATATGGTACTCTACCATTGGTCAGGGTGCGGTCATACTCTTATTTCATTCTAGAGTCGACACGACGAAAGCGTCTCATTACATTAGTGACATAGTTTCCTGTGCCGTTCCGCTATGTCAGTAACTTTATGCCACATTGACCGATTTCGCCCGGAACACTTGCATAAGCTCACCAAAGGTCCCCTCTGATATATCCTGCGAACAGCATCCGGTCGGACGGACGGCCGCGACGTATACGGTGTTATGAGATAGGTTCCAATGATAGTGTCCTTTGGTGTTGGGACGTAATTGCGACGCCGTCAGGTGTCGTCGCGTTGTCCCAATGCCGGGGCCAGAGGGGGGTGTTAGCTTCACAGGGTGAAGGTAGGGTAACCCCAGGGTACACAAAAATAGGTGGAAGAGCTACGCTTTTCTTATCTGCCTAACAGCGACACCTTCATTTCGTCTATTATTTCTCACGATAGACCTGTGAGTCCTAATTCCTGAACCGCGGATATGGTATTGAAAGTTTAAACCCCTTTGTGTAGGCACATCCCTCCCTTGCATACCGAGT
>Ga0307513_10005738_pt1 | contig 16326 bp, 18 predicted proteins | sample 15_EM_MG_FD_202174 | JGI IMG/M metagenome (GOLD analysis project Ga0307513, IMG submission 202174) | Populus trichocarpa ectomycorrhiza microbial communities from riparian zone in the Pacific Northwest, United States - 15_EM | ecosystem: Host-associated > Plants > Roots > Unclassified | place... | reverse complement strand
TTTCACATTTTACTTATGACAAAATAGACCTAGCTTAACACTTAGCTACTTTTTCGCACTTATTCTACTTTTTTCGCACTTTTTTCCACTTTTTCCACTTAATAAGTAAAATCAACGTTCACTGATGACTGGATCGATCGGAGGAAAGCATAGTAGTGGTATTGAAGGTCATCATGGTAGATGGATGAAGTTTAAAGTTTAAAGCTTGAAGGTCCGGCGGGGGTCGGTAATTTACGACGGAACGAGTCTGAAGAAATCGAGAAAACCGTCAGTGCCATTATTCGGTTCCCCCAGCGTACACGTAGAGTGGAAAACGAATACGCACGGGAAGTAGCAGTGCTTCCAGGAGTCCACCATTTAAACCCAATTAACCAGAGGTAACCGGGTCGTTCAATTCCTGTTGGATATCCCGGAGGAACTCTTTGCGCCGCTCCAAATCCTGCGCGGCCCCAAGCTTCTCAAAGACTTCACCCGCGCGTAAAGCTTCAGATTTCGCCTCTTCAAACCTGGACTGCTCGCGCAAAACGCGAGCTTGCAGTTTCATCATACGACCCAGGTGATATGAGTTGTTCGCAAACAACTTGGATCGTTCGATGTGAACGTATGTGTCGCCAAACTTGCCATGATCGAAATACAGCTGTGCCAGGGAGTAATGGATCCAAAAAAGCTGATCGTTCCAGTTGAATGAGGACGCGATTCCGAGGGCCGTCTCGAAATGGTGAACGGCCTTCTCCGTCTCGCCCTTGGAATGTCATATATCGCCAAGACCACGGTGACATCGGCAGAGCAGAAATTGATTGCTTCCCCCCGGGATAAGGTTGATTGCGCGGGATGCAGCTTCTTCCGCAGCGTCGAGCTGCTTGTCCCTACACAATATCCAAGCAAGATTGTTCAAACACTCTGCCTGCCCCACTGTATTACCGAGCTGTTGGCAAATCCCTAACCCCTCCCTTGCCTGCTGTATCCCCTCCTTTTGGAGGCGTAGTCGCCTGTTTACACCACACAGGTACCACAAAGTTTGAGCAACCCGATGATGATCCTCCCGCTCTCTCCAGAGCTCCAAGGTGTGAGAAAGGAGCTGTTTGCGCTCTATGTGATTTCCGACCAACGCAAACAACTGTGAGAGGTGGAACAAGCATTGTGGCTTCGATGGATGGTCGTTTGGAAGCCCCTTGATCTTTGGTTCCAGCGTGACAAGCCGCGGTTTGTGCTGATGGAGATGCTCCATGAAATGGGCACAGGTATCCCAGATATCGCCCGACCCCGTGTCGATGGATGTGAAGACATTGAGTAGGTGTTCGACATTCACATCTTCCGAGGTGATCCATCGTGCTTCTTCGTACCCGGGTTTGTCAGGATAAACATCAACCGACAATCGGGAGAAGTAAGAATCCTTAGTCGCGCGAAGGAGCGGAGACGACATTGGATCCTGGGGGCAAAAATAATCTCGGAGCGGTGCAAGCATCGTGATGAACCCATTACCTCGATATGTCAGGGAAAGAATGCAGAACTTGTCAAAGACATTTGTTCTATCAGGGATGGTGGGAAATAACCAGTCAAGGTTTTTCTCGTGGACACCCTGAGGCAGGAAGGCAACGACTCCCAGAAGCGCTCGGGCGTCAGATCCAAGTTCTTGGAACATGGGGGAGGCGAGCGAAAGTTCGATCGTGGCGGCGAGGCTCCCGGAGTGCTGTACCTGAAGCATGGTCGTTCGTCGTCTCTCCCACTCCCTGGCCAGCCGGCTGGTGTCCCACCCACTGTGCTGGGAGACGGTAGCGAGTAGGGTGATAGAAAGGGGATGGAAGTCGAGTTGTTCCAGTATGTTGTTAACCAGATCGGACTGTTCACCGTGCGTGTAGATACGGTAGAATGCGTCGCGTGCAGCCTCCGTTGATAATGTCAAGATGTTGAGAGTCTTGTAGTCGGGAGGGATGATGGAGATACGGGATGTGATGCAAAGACAAATGTTACTGAAATGGCTTAGTTCCTCCACCACAGCATAGGTCTCTTCCGCGCTCGCTCCCTGCAGATCGAGAACAGATTCCGCATTGTCGAGGACTATGAGCATCTCCCTTGAGGATAAGAAGGGTCGTAGGGGGGTCAGATCCCCGGGATTTTCGATGCCTGCACCGATGACCTCGGAGAGCCGGCGAAGGAGATGAGCGCGCGAGGCGGGGAATTGGTCGCAACGAATGAACCGACGGTTGTCACCAAATCGTCGTTTGACGCGGTTGTCATGGAGGACGGTTAAAGCAATAGACGTCTTTCCAATTCCGCCTGCGCCGATCAGAGCGATGGGAGCAAGGTTTTCCGCGAGGCCGACGATCCTCTCGATCAGCTCGCTGCGCCCGAAACAGGCCCTCGGTGGTGGGGGTGGTGATTCTCCAGACCTGCTAGATGCAAATATAAGGCGCTGGGCCCCTTGGTAGTCGAGATCACCAACCTATTTTGAGTCTGGAGGGCGGTAAGTATTTATTCGGTGATGCAAATGACACGAGTGTCACTCACCGCCCGATGCTGGCCATCAGTTCCTTCCTGACTGTTCACCATGTTCCGATGAATATCGGAAACAAGAATGTGGGTGTTTACAACGTCGTGGTGGATGTTCAATACAGCCACGTGTGTGTTTATTGCAAGTTCGGTCTGGGAGTAGACAATCAATAACAGCCACAGAAAAAAGACGGAACGTACGTTAAACACGAGAAGGATCCTGTTAAGATCTGACCTCCAAGTTGCGATCGTCTCCTTGTCGCTCTTTGCGTGAGCGAGACGAGAGATCACGTTCCGTTTACCCTGCTTGATGATTTTCCTTTGGATATCCGCAACGGTCCTGGGGTCAGACCACAAGTGTCGTCAATGAGGTGCCCAGAGCGTGCGTTGCTGGCGTAACTCACGTCGTGAGCTGGTTGATCGCCTCAACCACAGAGTTGTTGAGTTCGTCCAAGCTCTTCCCCTTCAGCCCTCGGTCGAGGGTGGTACAAACATCAGCGCAGGCCAGCCCAAGTTCGACGTAATCCACCTCATTGACCATTGTGTCCTAGGCCCATTTCATTACGCAATCATTCAACAAAGACTAGGAGAAAAATCACCCTGATCATCGTGAGGATAACTCCGACCGTACCAAAAACAGCCTTGGCCGGCGTGAGACTCGAGAGCTCCTTCGCAAGATTCACGGCCTCGACAGCCGTATTCAGTGAGGAGAGAACAACATCCCGATGCTTCGGTGGCTGGGATCTCGTATCCATGCTTGGCGCTCAAGGTAGTTTCGAAAAGCAGCGGGAGATGCAGGCTGTGAGAAAGGGTCCGAGCCCCAATAGAGATGGGCGGCCATCTTGTAACGGCATTTCGTGGAGAAAACTGCGCTCGATCACTATTTCTCACCCTCCCAGGGTGGACGTGGACTGAGTGGACTGGGGTATCACCGTGGTTGAATTTCTACTACATGCACTGCAACAAACAAATGGGGGCAACGGATGAAAAGAAACGGCGACGTGAGCAAACGAGGGTGTGCGACGACAAGAGGGTTGGAGAACTATTCGTGTACACTAATGTATAATCAGAGGACTGTTCGCGTTCAGTGGGATGATGATGAGAGGGAACTGGGAGGGGGGGTGAGAGGAAGGAGGGAAGAGTCTTTCGAATGAATAAATACCACCAAACAAGAGAAAGAAAACCGATTGTCCCGAATAGAATATCTTGTCCTCTCACTTCAGCTTCGCCGTAGGTTTACCCATCGTCACCTGAAAGACACCTTTCAGATCCGCATGGGATTGAACCATCTTTTGATCGTGACTGCTGGGACTCGGATACACGAGCTGCGGACGGTTCTCGATCACAACCTCCACCCGATTCCGTGGCCATGGTAATGCAGGAGGAGTATGGCTTTGGGACCGAGACCCCAAACCAGGGATCTTGAGATAGATCTTCTCCCGCTGGGAAGGATCGCTCTCCTCGTCAGAAGGACTTGGCAGCCTGTCGATCCTCGTGAGATTGGCGGATACGGGGGTCACCTTTGACTTCAGCGTAAACTGGGGATCGGTTGAAGATGGAACGGGAGTCGAGGGTGGTGGTGGTTTCGAAGGTTTTTTCTTTGACAGCTTCTGCTTCTTCGGCTGTGGTTCGATCTGGACCTCGCCGAATGCAGCCAACGCGGCAGCCTCAGCAGCAGCTTCCTCCCTCTTCCGTTTCCTCTCCAGGGCAGCCTCCTTCGCTGCATCGGCCTTCTCGAGTTCAGCCTTGATCGCCATAGCAAATTGCTGAGCGTCACCCTTCAGCCACACATCGAAGACACCTTCCCAGTCTCTCGTCGGTACGGGAAAATCAAAGTTGAGGTACACGCTCGTGATTGGCCCTTCGTTGGTGATGGGAGTTCGTCGAGGGGATGATGTAGGAGTTTGTAGGTCACCCTCGGCAGTGGTGGCGTTCGCGTTGGCTTTCGTGGCTCGTAACCGTACCGCCTTGGAAAACTCTCGAACGATCCGTTTGGTTCCCGGAACCCTTAAACTAGTCCCGACAACCAACAAGAGATCGGCTCGAGGAGAAGTTCCCGTCAAATCCTTCCTCACGACCTCGCCCACGTGTTCTCCATCCTTATGATCCTCATTATAGAGAACCACAGAAGGTCGGAGCTTGCCAACGCCACGAGATCGCTTGCCGGACATTTGACGAACCTTCTCGAGAGTCGTGCATTCGGGGCAATAAGGTGGGATACCGGAGCTGAGGTGTTCCAAATGGTCCCGAAGTGGAAACACGTGCGTGCAAGACACACAATGCATCGTGCCTAACGTTCCGTGAAGGGGAATACATCTGGGGATTTCCGGGGGCGGGGAAGGAAGACGACCGGGCATGTCTTGAGAAGCCGAAGGACCGGCCTTGGGCTTTTGTTTCCCTCGAGGACCGCCTATCTCTGGCACGCCAAAGCTGAGTCCGGATTTTGACTCGAGGGCATCAATATTTTGTGTGTAGACTCGGAGAAGTTTCCCTCGATCGTCAAGCGCGCGAAGTAGGTGGTGAAACGGGGTGGGCTGGGCGGACTCGGACATTTCAGCCAGTTGGGCGATCATCTGGCAGAATAGAGCAGTGGTATCTTCTGCCTGAACACACAAGTCTATGGATTAGCTTCCACGCAGATAATGCAGGAAGTGGGAGGGTTGGGCTAGTGCCGGCATAGCACCGGTGGCGATGACATGCGGCTGTCCTCCCCCCCACTAAAGGACGACTACGCTCACCTTGAAGACAGAAGCATCGAAGAGATCTCGTCCCGAAGACAAAGAAGGGTTATCCTTCTTCAAACTTTGAAACAGGCCACTTGATGAACGAAAATCGGGAATGCCAGCTTGAACGGAGATTCCGGCCCCTAAAACCCGCCACGCATTGGAGCATGAGCATTTAATCCACCCAGAGACGCAGCATACGACGCTACGTGGTTTCAAAGTGCTCACCACACACGACCGCAATGTGTTTTGCCTTGAGGATGGCCTTGATTACTCTCTTCCAGTAGTCTGTTGGCTCGGGGGCTGGGCATAAAAATGAGGGAAAGGGCGGGGTCGCAGTGCCTTCCTGGAGTGGCAGGAAAACCGTCATGGTAAACGCGGTGGCCCTCGGCTTGACCGCGAGCCTTCGCAGACGAAAAGCGAATCTGGCGGTGAGCGGGCGGGGGGTGAGGATTCTTGAGGGGGTAGGTGAAAACAGGAAGGTGTTGTGGCAAGTGACCGCTTCGATGATCTCGGACTTGGCCGAGACCCATCACCCTTCTCACCTCCAGCGTCATTCCATCAACCGTCCCTCCTCCCGCCATGTCCAAAACAGAGAGCTCGACGACAAACCAACCAACCAAGGATGACGCCATCCCAGGCCTCGGCATTCTCGAGGAGGACGACGAGTTTGAAGAATTCCCCGCCCAAGGCAAGCATGCGCTCGTTCCGAACTTCCGATCTGCGTCTTACGCGTCCTTCATCACCGGTTGTTGCATCCCAAAAATCTAGACTGGGACGATTCACAGACAGATCTCGCTAACCTGGCGGGTGCTGGGGCTGCTGGATCAACAGGTGGGGGCGATAAGTTGTGGGAGGATAATTGGGACGACGATGACATTGAGGAAGAGTTCAGCACCCAGCTAAGGTTCGTCGTCCTCCTCCTCAATCCCGCCTTGACGTGTTGTCTGAAATTGTATCTCCTACCAGGGCGGAACTCGAAAAGACAAAATTGAGCCCAGACGCAATGCAGCATTGACTGCAAAACCGACCCGGGTGGCATACATCCACATCTCAAACTCTGTTGTAGCTCTACTTTCTTTCAGACAACTTTATCATTCTTGAACAGTGCCCGCATGCCCTTAACATTCATTCCAGCGGCCGGGCTCTGGCAGTGGCTTTCTGCGCCCCGGCCATGCTGCCCTCATTGATCTGCGAGGCTTTGACTGAGGAAAGATGCACATGGATGAATACAACATCTATTAAATAACCGGCTTAAAGTGTTGGTACAACAAGTACTACAAAGTACGGTACGAAATGCGTTTACGGGAATATTTGAACTACGATGCGTGTTAAGAATGACTAAGAAACCCTGAAGAAAATGAACCCAAGCCGAGCCACCTACACCCTACCCCACTGGGGTGGCGACATACATCGCGAAGATGTAGAAGCCGCTAGCCCCAAAGGCCATAATAATACCACCAATCCAATACCTGTACACCTCACTTCCCGTGATATCTTGTTCTATGAACCAAACCAGACTGTTCGGGTCCCCTCCAAATATGGTGGAGGAGCAAAAACAAGTATCATACAAACCAGCGAACTGCATCATGCATGAAAGTAATATCGCAAACCCGTTCACGATGGCGATAAACTTTCCCAGCCACCTCGTGAGCATGGCAATGTACCCGATGAGAGTCTTCAAACCTGATCTCCTCTCGCGAACGTTTTGGCGACGGGCCAGGTGGGCCAACACGCTTGAGAAGAGGAGGAGCAAGAAGGAGGCCGTCGCTGCGGAACCGTAGATGGTAAAGGTTGCAGCACGGCAACCGAATCCCTTTGGCGGCGTGTTGAGGTGGATGAGGACGGAGGCACCGGTCGTACCCCACTGAAGACCAAGGGCAAGGAATGTCGCGAAAGCCACACGTTGGAAGACATCTGTCGCAAATACGGGCTTCTCAGGTACCGCTCGAACTTCCGCGGATGGTGCTTCCTCGTCGTACTTGGAGGACGTGCTCGGGTATCGTCTGTGCGCAAATGCGCCAGCGTTCGCATACACCTCGGTCGTCAAGAAAGCCATAGCGGAAGGTTCAGGAGATGGGGGGAAAGCGGAGTATGGGGTGAGAGGAGTGGGGAGTTGCGGGGAGTTGTCTCTGGCACTAAGGTTGACGGGGACTTCATGCTGCTCCATACAATATTCCACAACTTCCGCCTCGCTTCTAGTCCGGTCACGGGCCAGGTTAGAATCGTCATCATTGCCCATCCACTCTCCATGCCGAACAGTATCCGCCCGATCAACCTTGGCAGCCGCATGCTCGTAAAGCCTGAGAATGTGCTCGGCGTTTTGTGACCAGATGAACACCCGAGCGTAATTAAAGATGGGAGTGGTCTTCTTCTCGTCGGCATTAACGTAGTCGATGTGTTTCGTCGAAGGTTCAATTGCACGAGTGGAGCGGCCGGTGATCCGTGTAGGTCCTGAAGCGGTAGCCGCATATTCGACGTCATGGGCATCATTCAAAGCATTGCGGAGATGGTCGGCTTCGGGTTGACACCCCACGTGGAGCCAACCGACAACGAGAGGTAGGAGGTATGCCCACAAAGCTGCGATGGAGTAACCCGCATCTCCCGGGACAGTGATGAAATGGTTGAAATCGACGAAGGAGTCCACGATGGTCAGCAAAAATGCAACGAGCACCCAGACAATGTTCATCGCCACTGGGATGGACCATTGTCTGGTGCGTTTAGCCGCCGTCGCGAGGAGCTTCCAGTATCGATTGTTCTGGGGTAGGACGATCAAGGATGGAAGAAGAGAACCCGAAGCATCAATCCTGAACGGGATGTGCTGGAGAGCGGAAATGGCGGGGGGGATCTCGTCCTTATTTGAGAATTCAAGATCGGAGAATTGGCGTGCCAACCATCTACTGTTGAGACGGGTGATGGCAAGCGAATATCCTGCCAGCGCCGGAGACCCGATCGCCATAAATACAGAGACAAGGTTGTCGAGGCGGTCTACATAAACGTTGTTGAGTATTGACATTCAACCACCTATGAGGGATCACATACCCGTCGCGCCAAATGGCAATTGGAAGATCAAGGCGATCCAGGGCAATAACCAGGCGCTAAATCCTTGGGAGAACATCGTCCACTTAAACTCTCCAACCCCTCCACCACACGTCTCCACGCATTGGTTATAAGTAATCCTCGTAGGACCGGACTGGCCAGTTTCGCTCGTGAACTTGGCTCTGCATTGGTCTAACCTGACCGCGTCGACTTGAATAAATAGGCAGAGAAGGAACAAACAAGGAAGCCAAGATCTGACTGCGGACGCGGACGCGAGATTCGTTAGCATCCATTGACGGATGAGTCGGATAAGTCGCGTAACGGGGCCCACCTATCCAGGGTCGCATCCAAAATGATACAGGATATTATGTGGGGAAATGGTGGGTGTTATATGTTGCAGTGTCAGTGCGGTGGGAAGGGCGAAAGGGGAGTTAAATGAAGGGGGAGGGCTCTCACTGACCTTTGATCCCGTTGATTAATATACACCCGGCGTGGCTGTCCATTGAAGTGCCTGGGAGTCAGAGGGGATCAAAACACGAGGCGACGGATCGCGGCCAGACGCGAGTGTCACTTATCGCTTATCCCCCCCGCGAACTGGCACGAAGCGTACAAAGCATGGGAATGGACTAGCCCCCGTCATACGACGTGCTGCGAGTCCCACCACAGCAGCGTTGATGGAAACCCACGCGTGACGTGTTCAATAAGCCGGTTTCAAAGGCACGCCATAGTAACTTGTTCCATTGACTTTTGCGCATTCCACTCACAGTGAGTTTTGGCGGTGCAGATAAGCAGCCGTCGCAGCTCGAAGGGTTTACGTTGTGTACCTGGCTTGCGAATCTATGAATCCCCACACTCTGTTGATCTGGCTGTGCCTGTGGTCAACGCGGACGTCGATCAGGGAATTGACTCTCCGATCAGAGGTTCTCCATCGACGAAATTCACATGCGTTCAATCGCCAGCGGCCACGCTACTTTGGAGGTGGTGATGACAGAGCCGTGTTTCAAGAGATCCTTAAAAACCTGTACAACTTGGTTGATGAGGTCGAGTAGAACCCATAGTATCTTTCAGTTTTGCAACTGATAATGATGGCAATATAATGCTGGATCAGGTTCGCGAGACCATTGTGGGAACATTCCCCCGTCCACCAACCCCGACCACTGCCGGGGGCCGGCCACTGAGCCGACGACTCGGTGGTCGCGCGCGCGTCCAACTAATCCATCCTATCGGCGGCTCGCTCCCGTGATCTTCGTAGCCTAAGGTACCGCATATTCTACCCACCACTGTCAGCGCCATATCCCCACGCAAGGAACGTGCTCCCTGTCATGAGCCATTCTTGTCCAGATTCGAATAAGGCACGTCACTGAAAGGGACGGAGCACGTACTGGGATCATCATCTATGAGTCAACCCACAGAGAGAAGATTTGCGTGTCGAAACGCTCAACAACTTCTGTGCGAACCGGGGTGGGGATCCTACGAGCACTGACAGCGGGAATCAAAGTCGATAGGGTACCCACCAATTCAGAATTCCCCCCTCCTCCGGACTTGAGGCTAGATTCCAGCCTCGCCCTCCGAAGTCCTCGCGATGTGATCCCAAGAATGGGCACACGGCAACGTTCTTTGTTGTTTTTTTGACAGGATGGAGGGAATCAAAGAGGCTGCTGCGGAGCCCGAGACCATCAGTATGGGAACCCTGAAGCTGACCCACTCTCCACGTCCATTGGACTTCTTCGAAAGAGCTAATCAAACTACCCCCCGATTCATTTTGTGAAGCGCCGCCTAGCCGGATGAAGTTTGAAATGCCGAGCTCTACCACTCGAATCCAGGATAGCGTGCTGTTGTAACCTTGAAGGGTCGATCGAGTATCCCGAATCCGGTGCAGATAGATGTGAGTTCATATCACACATCAAACGTGAGAGCGACTGGGGGCGTAACGGCATGAGGAGGCTTTGATTCGACGAGCTCAACTGGAGCAGCTACATTGGAAACCCAACATTCTCTCCTCCCCAAGTTCGCAATATCTTCTTTCTTCCTTGACTTCCTCGCTTGAACACGCATTGCTCGCTCCCTCAGCTCCCCATGGCTCATACGGATTCGTCGCCATCTAAGCAAAACATGGTCAAATCGTCTGATCCACCAAGTAGCCAGTGATTACGAAAACATACCTTGAGAACTTTGGCCAAGATTTTCCTCCCACTCATAGCATCCTTCTCGACTTTCGTGATCACCTCTTCCAACACCCACTGCCGCAGCACGAACCGCGGGTTAACTCCGTCCATCTCCTTTCTCCGGAGCGCATCGACCTCCTCCTGAGAGCCAGAACCCCATTCCTCTCGTTCCTCCGAGATACGGCCGGAATACCTCGTAAGCCAGGTCCCGAAGACTTCAGACGCCTTCACTTCGTCGAGTTTTTCGGGGCGTGGGGTTGACTCCAGGAAGTATGATATGAAAGCATTAAGTCCCTCGTCGTTACCCTGCATGAAACCGGGTCGGAAGGCGGACAGCTTCCTAAATGCAGAATGGAAGTCGAGATTGTGCTCCTCCATCAAGTCAAGGAACGGTTTGAAGATATCAGCATCGTCGGATTTGAGGCTCCTCCGCAATCCCAGACGCTGACGAAGGCGTTAATGATGCGTCGAGGCGCAGCCACGAACACTGGATACTCACGCGACGGAACAACCTTGTATACTCCTCGTCGTACGTGTCATCCCAGAGTTGCTCCACCTCTGGTTGCACGCTCTCCTGGCCAGCCTTCGACCATTCTTCCAGCTTCCTCTCGTCTACATTCGCCCAGCCTTCGGAAATAGCTTTCCCTCGGAGCTTCACTTCCGCACCAATGATTGGAGCCACAGAGCGAAGTAACGCCTGTACAGCATAAAATCTAAGGACGAATGTCAATATCGGCCGTAGTCGATGCGGTGCTGCTAGTGACGTACACCATCACTGGTTGTCGCTACAGCCAAGGTAAAAAACCAGTCAAGATTGATGCACAAAAGTGGAGCTCACCTTATACGAGTACCGCCCCTCCTCGTCTGTATGATTACAGATGTGCCAGCGGTCGAATACGTCCATGAATGCGTATGGTCCTGGGGAAACATTCAACACCCAGGAGCCACTACTACCAAGGATTACACACCGTAGTCAATTGTCAAACCAAGAATCGACACGCTAGGACGGGTTAAATCAAGCCGAGCCCTAATACAGATACTACTCACTTATCCGTGTTGATAACACCGTGCATAAATCCATACCTAGAAGCGTACATCAGTCTTCGCCCACCAAATGCGTCAGAGGAACGACCGCGCACACTTGCCAACCGGCGACCATCTTCGCATTCCTCTTCGCTGTCTCGAGAACCAGCTTCTTGCCCCAAGCAGTCCTGTTCTTTCCTTCCCATTCGACGCCTTCCAGCCTCAACACTCTCCTGCCCACCCATTCGCCCAATATGCGGAGTGCTTCCCAATGGGGTGGTTGTTGGTGCCCGCCAAAAAAGAATATGTTAGAAGGAGGGTTCAACGCCTCGAAGGATCCGACACGGATGAAGGAAGGTGCCATCCGAGTCGCGATGCAGGCCGCTTCGACACGTTCCCGCCAAACCTCGATCCCGGGAAGGGAAAGCAAAACCAGTGAACGCGAGGTCGGAATCCTCAACGCGTGCATAGCTGGTATGACAGCACTTCAGTCCTCACTGAAAGTGATTCAGGAAGCGTCGCCATACCTTCAGCTGCGAGAAATTCGCGAATTGAGGACCGCGTGACCGCCAACCCGTCGGCATTACGAGCGTACGGCGTTCTACCTGCTCCTTTCAACTGGATCTCTGTGACGAGTTCCGGATCGCTCGGGTGGGGTGTGGTCACTGGGGATCGTAAGAATAAGAGAATGAACTTTGGGATTGAATTCCAGACTTACAAACCGAGATAGCACGGCCATCTCCCAACTGACCAGCCCAAGAACCAAACTGGTGTCCGCTGTACCGAAGAGACCAAGGACCTGACACGGGATTTCCATTCTCGTCGAACGGAACGATCATAGACCGTCCGCTCAAGACGTCAACGAGTTCCTGCCGAGCAGCGATCTCCTCTTCCGTAGCTTCTGTTGACCGGTTCTCTTCCTCAGAAGGTAGTAGGGACGGCTTCCCAATGACAGACAATGCATCCCCGACGTCCAATTCGGGAACGCAGTCGCGCAACCCCGCTTCCGATAGTCCGATGAGGACCCTCTCCGGGTCTCGGTTGCTCGACGCGAACTTCTTGTATCGAGACCCATGTGCGGCCGGAGGCAACGACTGTTCTTCCAAGGGTTCCAACTCAGCCAACTTCTTCTCGATATAGTTCAGTCGCTCCTCGTCAGTGGCAGGCGGATCCGGGGGCTGCAATCGGTACGGGAACTGCACTGGCAACGGGGAAGTAAAAGAGAAATGGCTCTGAGCAGATATTGCACGAGATCTCCTTTGGATCGACGGTTTCTCCTTCAAGATTTTGAGGAATCGAGGCGGGTCCGGTATCTCGGCATCCGGAGTGAGATTCTTGGTGAGCAAGAGATCTTCTGGTGGCAGCGGTAAGGCGGAGATTGGTTTCTTCGCTGTCGCGGTCGTGGACATTGTTCGTGAGAGAGGTTGGTTGTGAGTTCGGATAAATCTCCTCATGTAATGAGGGTGGAAAGAGCGGTATGCCCACCGGATTGGAGGGGAGCTGCGGCGTCACGATGCGGATCGGTGGTGTCGAATGAGATCATTGATCATGACATCTCAGTGGCATCTCCCATCCCCACTCGTCAAATTACTCAACGTTCGGTCTCTCGGCCTCACGCGTCAGCAAAACCCACAACGGCGCTCGGTCATCGGTCACCTACCATCGGCTACCATCGTGTGCTGTCACCCTAATTGTCGGACGGGGATCCAGCCATCGTCCCAAGTACCCAATCCCGCCTTCCAAACGACGTTTCATTCTCTGGGACTGTGCCGGGGTCTTATGTATATACGACTGACTTGGGCTAGGAGGGACGCTGACGGACAGCCCCAGCCGCCTGGTCAACCCACTCCCCGACGTTCGCAAAGCATTGTGCTGGATGGCGTGAGAGATGACATTGTGAGGACTGCAACCTCCTAACCCAGTTGTCGGCCGGCCGGGATGATCAATCAACACCGCTAAACCGACGGCACGCTTACTAACATACCGCCAGGCCGTGTGCGTCTCGAGGTCGATATAAGACTAGTAGGTTATCGGCGTTGTCACGATTCAACACCCTCGACACTTACCTAGCCTCCCCCTCTCTCCTCTATTCTCACAGATAGCACCATGACAATGTCTTCTGAACTGATCCTAGTATGTGGCCATTTGATCCAGAGTTTCGGGGGAGGGTTGCACGGCTGATCTGTTCCAAGGTTACCGGCGTGAATGGATTCCTCGGTGCCCATGTTGTCGACCAGCTCGTCCAAAAAGGATATCGTGTCAGAGGGTACGTACCTGCGCAAAGTGCCCGCTTGCATGGCTGACGAGTTGAGAAGGACGGTTCGTGGTGCGAAGCTTGCGGCGAACCAGGAGATATTCCAGAAGATCTATGGATCCGCGGTCGAGATCGTTGCTGTTGACGATCTGATTAAGGGAGATTTCACCGCTGCCTTACGGGGTGAGGGGATGGTCATTTGCTCGTGTCTGGCTGCCAACTTACACTTTCACGAGGCGTTGATGCTGTGATACATGTCGCTTCTCCACTGGCTGGTCGCGCAGATGCAGCGTCGACCATTGATGTGGGTCTGACCCACTTCCTCGTGGATACATCGAGTAATGCTGTTTGTTTATGATCTACAGGCCGCAGTCCTCGGATCCACGAACGTCCTTCGTCAGGCCATCAACGTCGGAATCAAACGATTTTCAATTGCCAGCAGCATCGCGGGGACTATGGACTTCACGAAAGGGACGAACTTTACGAGCCTCACTGAAGACGGTGGGGAGAATTCCACATTTCGAGTGGCCTCAAGCGACCTCTGATGTCAGACTTTGATAGATTGGAACCCCGCGACGCGAGAACAAGCTCTTGCAAACGACGACCTGATGTACATTTACTGCGCCTCTAAGGCACTGGCTGAGAAGGCCGTCAATGAAATCGGAGAGGCACACCCTGATGTCAGCATCGCTGGGGGTAAGTCTTATTGGAGGTGGGTCTGTGATATGATTTCTGATGGAGAGTCTGCATCCTAGTCAACCCAACATACTTCATCGGCCCGTTCGCCCCAGCGTCCATCATTCCCCCGGGTGACATCAACGCTCTCAGCACCAACATCTTCATCTATAACGCGTTACTTCCCGACAGCAAATCAACCACCATCAGCGTCGGGTACACGGACGTCAGAGATGTTGCTTTGGCGTTGATAGCCGGAATCGACACACCCGGCAAAACGCGGAACATCTTGTCTGGAGAGTGGTTCGAGCTCAAGGACGCTGTGGAGTATATTGGAGGTCTCCATCCGGAGTTGGAACTCCCTACGCTAACACTGAGCGGCCAGACCAGTCCGATCGTCGCTTATGAGCCCGCGCTGAAGAGGTTGGGTTTGACTCAAAGGCCGTGGAAGGATTCGGTCCGTGAAGCCGCAGAAGCGGTTCTTAAGGTCGAGAAGGATTGGGTTGCTCAAGGGATCGACGTGGATGCTGAAGGAGGACTGAGGAAGAACGCGTGGTGTGAGTGAGGTACTGGCCCGTTGCGAATGACTGGAATGCCGATAGACAAATGTGTATATGATTTTACAGAACCAGCGTTTTTCACCAAATGTAACTATAAGTGAATTGCGCACTGCGAGCCGTGCGCGTGAGATATGGGTCAACAGTTTGTCAAGTCGTTCAAAGTGAGTGCAAAAAATACACTGGAAGCGAGTTCTTTTGACGCCAGGCGCACCCATATCCCTCGACCGCCGCAAAGTGATCTCTACGCATGACCGCGTACCCCGTTCACCTACTCGTCATCCCAGACCCAGACAACCACTTTCTCGACGGCAGAGAACGACCAATCCTCCTTGATCCAATATCCTACCAGGCTCTTCCCAAACGTGGTTGACGGGTCACTCGGTTCCCAAAATACCTCAGTCTTCCCGGAAGTCCCGAAACGCGCGGTCTTCAAACCGTTTCAGATGTTTTAATTTGGCCTGGACCTCGCCAATCCAGCACTCGGAATGAGTCAGTCCGATATCTACAATGGACTGTACGTCCACCATCGATGCTGCGATCACTGCGGAAGAACCAGTACAAGGATGAATTACCGTCAGTTGTTGGTCAGAGGCGAGGGCGTGGTGGTGGTAGTCCGCACGTATTCAGCTGGGTATTGCAGATTCCCCACAGCATCAGCTGCCTAGACTTTTGCGGAGAGTGAGATCCCATCCCCGATGATATGAAGGGTGTGCCCTTTGTCAAGTTCGCCACCCAGGAAGATCCGGAACGAGGAAAGGCGCCGGAAGGTGGGACCCGAATGACGGTCGATGCTGAACAATCTGGGGTTCAGGAGTCTAACAAGAGAGCCCTTCGTGCCGCCCCTGAGTTTGAGATAGAGTTCCGGCGACTCAGGAGATTGGCCCTCTAATGCAGGCAGCCGAAGTATTTCTGTATCGAAGCACGAGATCGGATTCTTGAATGTGAAGGAGGTCACTGAGGAGAACATGTGGCACCGATGAAGCCAGGCCAGTTCTACCTGTACGTTACGGACAGTGTCCCGCACCATAGAGTGTTCGGCCGATCGAAGCGGCCTGCCCGGCAGCAGGGGTTTCGATGTGGGAGCCTGGTAGGAAGAAGAGAGTGTGGGAAATTCGAAACAACCTTCACGTCTTCCATCATGTCCACGCTTCCGTTGGCGGGGATAACCGTAATCGAGGTAAGAAGCGAAGATGCGGCTTGCCCGATGATATGTTGGATTTTAACGACATTCTACGCCGGGTAGTTTGCAGGGTTGGCGCCCGGCCCATATGCAGGTCAAGTCCTGCAAGACTGGGGTGCAAGGGTGATACGTGTTGATCGGGTTGAGGAAACACACGTCTTCCGTGATTTCCTCGCTAGAGGAAAGCGTTCCATCGCGGTCAATCTAAAGGTTCCTA
>Ga0307513_10005737_pt1 | contig 16328 bp, 14 predicted proteins | sample 15_EM_MG_FD_202174 | JGI IMG/M metagenome (GOLD analysis project Ga0307513, IMG submission 202174) | Populus trichocarpa ectomycorrhiza microbial communities from riparian zone in the Pacific Northwest, United States - 15_EM | ecosystem: Host-associated > Plants > Roots > Unclassified | place... | reverse complement strand
TGGGATGCGGCGCTCGAAGCAGCCAGGATCGGAGCGCTCGCCGATCGGGTGGCCGGGCTATCCTTGGCCGGCGGGTGGAAAATCACCGTGAACCGCGGCATCGCACCTCATGAACCCTGAATCGCCCGACCTCGACCTGAACCGCCGGCAACTGCTTTGCGGCGGCATGGCCGCGCTGCTGCCGGCGGCCGCATGGCCCGCGGCGGCGGCGCCCCCGCCTTTGCTGGTCGGGGGCCTGCCGGTGACCTGCAACCTCACGCTGCCTGTGGCCTGCGTGGCCCGGGCCAGCGCCAACGGCGCCGACAAGAGCGGCGGCCCGCAGTTCGCGTACGAGTACAGCAAGTACAACGGCTGGCCCGAGATCAAGGAGTCGCTGATGGCCGGGCGCATCCAGGCCGCCTACATGCTGGCGCCATTGGTGATGGACCTGGCCGACAAGAAGATTCCGGTGAAGATCGTGTCGCTCGGCCACCGCTCGGGCGCGGTGATCATGGTCCGCACCGACTCGAAGTACCAGAAGTTCAAGGACCTGGCCGGCAAACGCATCGCCATCCCCAGCCGCTTTGCGGTCGACTTCCTGTTCCTGCGCAAGATGCTGGCGCAGGAAGGCATGACGCCGAAGGAGATCGAGATCGTCGAGATGCCGCCGCCCGACATGCCCGCGGCGCTGTACGCCAAGGCGGTCGACGCCTACTGCACCGGCGAGCCCTTCGGCGCCGCCGCGCAGCGCGCCGGCTACGCGCGCGCCTTGCGCATGACGCGCGACGAGTGGCGCAACTACATCTGCTGCGTGCTGACGGTGCGCGAAGAATTGATCCGCGACAACCGGCCGCTGGTGCAGGACCTGGTGAACCACGTGCTCGGCGCCGGCCAGTGGCTCGACCAGAAGCAGGACAATCGCAACAAGGCCGTGACGATTGCCGCCGGGCGCAAGTTCTTCAACCAGGACCCGAACATCATCCGCTTCGTGATGGAAAACCCGGTCGACCGCGTGACCTACGGCGACCTGCGCATGATCCGCGCCGAGTTCGAGGAACTGATGCAGTTGTCCATCGAGGCCGGAACCATCAAGAGCCCGATCGCCTACGAAAAATACATGGATGAGAGCTTCGCGAAGGCGGCCCGCCCTGCGACCATCCCGCTCTGAACCGATGACCGTCCTGAACCGCGTTGCCGCGCTGCTCGTCCCGCTGACCCTGGCCGCCACGCTGGCCACGCTGGCAGTCACGGTGCACGCGGCTCCGGCCCTGAAGGCCGGTGTCTTCGAGCCGCCGCGCCAGGCGCCCGAATTCGCGCTGCGCGGCTCCGACGGCAACGAGCTTGGGCTGGCCCGATACCGCGGCAAGCTCGTGCTGATGTCCTTCGGCTTCACCCACTGCGCCGCGGTCTGCCCGACCACGCTGGCGACGCTGGCGCAGGCGCGCCAGGCGCTGGGCCCGCAAGCGGGCGCGGTGCAGGTCGTGTTCGTCACCGTCGACCCGGAACGCGACGACCCGGCGCAACTGAAAGCCTATCTGGCCGCGTTCGACTTGAGCTTCGTCGGCGGCGCCGGCAAGCCCGAGGTGCTGGCTGCCATGCGCAAGAACTACGGCGTGGTCGCCAACAAGGTGCCGATGCCGTCGGGCGGCTATGCGGTGGACCATACCTCGTCGATCTTCCTGATCGACCGCGACGGCAAGTTGCGCGCGATGATGCCCTACGGCCACGACGCCAGGGACTTCGTGCACGACATCAAGCTGCTGCTCGCGCAGTGACGGCGGGCCATGACGAAGCGTTGGGCTCGACGGGGCGGGCTGTTCCTGCTGGTGTGGGTACTGGTACTGGCGCTGGCCGCAGCGGGCTGGGGCGCGCTGGCGCCGCTGACGGCCGAATCTCGCGACGCACTGTTCGAGATCCCGGCGGGCACCTGGGCGCGCCGCATGGCGGGCGACAAGGTCGAGATCCTGCCCGACACGATCCGGCTCACGCTCGGCCTGAACGACGTGCTGCTGCTGCGCAACCTGGACGACGTGCCGCAGGTGTTCGGGCCGGCGCTGATCATGCCGGGGCAGAGTTTTCGGCTGCCGTTCGAACAGGCCTCGACCTACAGCTTCGCGTGCACGGCGCACGCCAGCGGGCAGATGAACGTGGTCGTCGACCCGCACCCGGCCGCGGGCTGGCCGGCGCTGCGCTTTCGCTGGTACCGCTTGCAAGGCCTGGCGCGAACCTGGGCGGGCCGGGTTTCGGAGAAGACCTCGTGACGGCCGGCTCAGGCCGGGTGCGATGAAGGCGCTGTTCGATCGCCTGAAAAAGATCGCGCCGCCGCTGGCCGTCATGGTGGTGGTGGTCGCGGTCTGGTGGGCGGTGGTCGCGAAGACCGAGAGCGCCATCTTTCCGACGCCCTGGCAGGTCGTCGCCGGCGCCTGGGAACTGGCCGAGGACGGCACCTTGTGGGAACACATCGGCGCGTCCCTCTTTCGTGTCGGCACGGGCTTTGGCCTGGCCGTGCTGGTGGCCGTGCCGCTGGGGCTGTGGATGGGCTGGGTGAGCGCGGCCTACCGCACGCTGAACCCGATCTTCCAGATGCTGCGCCCGATCTCGCCGATCGCGTGGATCCCGCTGGCGATCCTGTGGTTCGGTGTCGGTGACGTGTCGCCCATCTTCCTGATCTTCATCGCGTCGGTGTTCCCGATGATCGTGCAGACGACCTCGGGCGTGCACACCATCGAGCGGCGCTACCTGCGCGCGGCGGCGAATTTCGGTGTCTCGCGCACGGTGCTGTTCCGCCGCGTCGTGATTCCGGCGGTGCTGCCGGAGATCATCGTCGGCATGCGCATCGGCATCGGCGTGGCGTGGCTGGTGGTGGTGGCGGCCGAGATGATCGCGCTGCGCTCGGGGCTGGGCTACATGATCATGGACTCGCGCAACGCCGGCAACCGCTACGACCTGGTCATCGCCGGCATGATCATCATCGGCGCCATCGGCCTGCTGCTGGACGGCGTCACGCGGCTGCTGGAGCGGCTCAGAACCGTGAGGTGGCGCTATATCCGCTGACAAGATCGTCGTCACCGACATCCACAAGAGCTTCGCCTCGATGCAGGGCGCGCTGCCGGTCATCGGCGGCGTCAGCTTCAGCGTGGCCGATGGCGAATTCGTCGCGATCGTCGGGCCGTCCGGCTGCGGCAAGTCGACGCTGATGAACATCGTCGCCGGCTTCGAGCGCGCCGACCGCGGCACGGTGCGCGTCGACGGCGCCGAGCATGCAGGCCCCAGCCCGAAGGGGATCGTGATCTCCCAGCACGGTTCGGTGTTTCCGTGGCTCACGGTGCAGCAGAACCTGATGTTCGGGCTGAATGGCGGCGCGCATGGTCGAGTCCACAAGGACCGGGCCGCACTGGCCGACCACTACGCCGAAATGGTCGGACTGAAGGGTTTCGAAGCCAGTTACCCGCACGAGTTGTCGGGCGGCATGCTCAAGCGTGCCGAACTGGCGCGGGCCTTCGTCGTGAAGCCCGACATCCTGTACATGGACGAACCGTTCTCGGCGCTCGACGCGCTGATGAACCTGCGCATGCGCACCGAGTTGCTGCGCATCCTGGGCGAAGAACGGCACACCGTGCTGCTGATCACCCACGACGTCGAGGAGGCCATCTACATGGCCGACCGCATCATGGTGCTGTCGCCACGGCCGGCGACGATCCAGGCCAGCTTTCAGGTGAACCTGCCGCATCCGCGCAAGTTGTCCAGCCCGCAGGCGCAGACGCTTCGCGAGGACATTCTCGGGGAGTTGGGTCTATGACCAAGGAAACCCAGGAACTCGAATGACCGGGTTGCTGTGGCTCGGCGTGGCCTTGTGCTTGCTGGCGGCCGCGGCGGCGGGCCTGTCGGCCCATGGCGCCAAACGATGGGCCGACACCACGCGCACGCTGGCGCGCAAACTCGAAGCGGCCCGCCTCGACGACAAGCTGCGGCCGCCGCCGGCACGTTTCGACCCGCGCGAACTCGAAGGCCTGCCGGCGCCGGTGCAACGCTACTTCCGTGCCGCGCTGACCGAAGGCCAGCCGATCGTCGCCGCCGCCACGATCGATCTCGCCGGTACCTTCAACCGGTCCGCCACCGGCGCGCAGTGGAGTCCGTTCACCTCCCGGCAACGGGTCGTCACCCGGCGGCCGGGCTTCCTGTGGGACGCGAAGATCTCGATGCTGCCGGGTCTGGCGGTGCGCGTGGTCGACGGCTATATCGCAGGCGATGGCCTGCTGCGTGCTGCCGTCCTGGGCCTGTTCACGGTGGCCGACATCCGTGGCGGCGGCGAAATTGCCCGTGGCGAACTGATGCGCTTCTTCGCCGAAATGGCCTGGTACCCGACCGCGCTGCTGCCCAGCCAGGGTGTGCGCTGGGATGCGGTCGACGACCGTTCGGCGAACGCCACGCTCGCCGATGGCCCGCTGGCGCTGACCCTGCTGTTCAGCTTCAACGCTGCCGGCCTGATCGACTCGGTGCGCGCCGAAGCGCGGGGCGCGATGGTCGGCCAGAAAATGGTCATGGCCCCCTGGGAAGGCCGCTGGTCCGACTACCAGGTGCGCGGCGGGATGACGGTGCCGAGCACCGGCGAGGCCGCATGGCTGCGGCCCGAGGGGCGCAAGCCGTACTTCCGCGGCAGCGTCAGGTCGCTGGCCTACGAGTTCTCGAAGTGAGACTGGCTTGATCGTGCGTCACCGGCCTTGCACCCGGGCTTTCAGCAGCCGAAGCCCGTTGCCCACCACCAGCAGGCTGGCGCCCATGTCGGCAAACACCGCCATCCACATGCTGGCGTTGCCGAACAGCGCCAACACCAGGAACACGGCCTTGATGCCGAGCGCCAGGCCGATGTTCTGCCACAGCACGGCGTGCGTGGCGCGCGACAGGCGCACCGTCTCGGCAATACGACGCAGGTCGTCGTTCATCACGACCACGTCGGCGGCCTCCATCGCGGTGTCGGTGCCGGCCGCGCCCATGGCCACGCCGATGTCGGCCTGGGCCAGCGCGGGGGCGTCGTTGATGCCGTCGCCGGTCATCGCCGTCATGCCGTGTTCGGCCTGCATCGCCTTGATGGCGGCGAGCTTGTCTTCGGGCAGCAGGTTGCCGCGCGCCTCGGCGATGCCGGCTTCGTGGGCGATGGCGGTGGCGGTGGCCTGGTTGTCGCCGGTCAGCATCACCGGCGTGATGCCCAGCGCCTTCAGTTCGGCCACGGCGTCGCGCGATGTCGCCTTGATCGTGTCGGCCACCGCAAACAGCGCCAGCACGCCCACCGGCGAGGCCAGCAGCGTGACGGTGCGGCCGGCCTCTTCCAGCGTCTTCAGCTGGGCTTCCAGGGCCGGTGTGCATTGCCCGCGTTCTTCGATCAGCCGGTGGTTGCCGAGCGCGTAGACCGTGCCGTCGATCCGGGCCTGGACGCCGCGCCCGGCCAGGGCCTTGAAGTCGCTGACGGCGAGCGCCGGTGCCGATGGGCCCCGTGGCGCCAAACCCTGAAGGATGGCGCGCGATACCGGGTGGTCGGACTGGCCGGCCAGCGCCGCTGCAAGCATCTCGGTCAGCGCACGGTCCGCGTCAGCAGACACCACGTCCCAGCTCACCAGCCTGGGCTTGCCTTCGGTGATGGTGCCGGTCTTGTCGAGCGCGATGGCCTTCAACTTGCGCGCGCCTTCGAGATAAACACCGCCCTTGATGAGGATGCCGCGCCGCGCCGCCGCGGCCAGGCCGCTGACCACCGTCACCGGCGTCGAGATGATCAGCGCGCAAGGGCAGGCGATGACCAGCAGCACCAGCGCCTTGTAGATCGCCTGCAGCCAGGTCCAGTCGAACAGCCAGGGGCCAGCCAGGGCGACGGCCAGCGCGAACACGAAGACGCCGGGGGTGTAGATCGCCGCGAAGCGGTCCACGAAGCCTTGCGTCGGCGCGCGTGTGGCTTGCGCTTCTTCGACGGCATGGATGATGCGGGCCAGCGTCGAGTTCGATGCCGCGGCGGTCACCGTGATCTCGATCGTGCCGGTCTCGTTGATGGTGCCGGCGAACACCGCATCACCGACCGCCTTGTCCACCGGGATGCTCTCTCCGGTGACGGGCGCCTGGTTGATGGTGGAACTGCCGCCGGCGACCACACCGTCCATCGGTACACGCTCGCCCGGTCGCACGCGCACCACCGCCTGCAGGGGCACGCTGCCGACGGGGGTGTCCAGCCACGCACCATCGGCCTGGCGCACCGCGGCCACTTCAGGCGCCATTTCGAGCAGGCCCTTGATGGCGTTGCGCGCGCGGTCCACGGCCTTGGCCTCGATGGCCTCGGCGATGGCGTACAGCGCCATCACCATGGCCGCCTCGGGCCACTGGCCAATCGCGAAAGCGCCGGTCACGGCTACCGTCATCAGCGCGTTGATGTTCAGCCGGCCGTGGCGCAGCGCGATCAAGCCCTTCTTGTAAACGTCGAAGCCCGAGGCCCAGATCGCCGCAGCGGCCAGCGCCAGGCCGACACCTTGCCAGACCCGCGTGTCGGCTGCGAAAAAACCCACCGCTTCGGCGGCGACGGCCAGCGCCAGCGCGAGGCCCAGGCGCCCGAGGTTGCCGTTGTCGGACGTGTGATCATGGTCGTCGTGCGGGCCCGCGTGGGGCGCGCAGCAGGCGTCGTCGGCGCAGCTCGCGGCGGGCGTTTCAGGGGTTGTTCTGGTCGGGTTCAGGGGCCATCTCCGGCAGGGATTGCCGCCATTGAAAACCCTGAAGCCGTTGTAGAGTCAAGCCAATCCTTCGAGTGAGGCGTTCATGCGCATCGGTGCTCTTGCAGAAGCCACTGGTACCCCGGTGGAAACGATCCGCTTCTACGAGCGAGAAGGCTTGCTGCCGGCCGCCGCGAGGGCCGACAACAACTACCGTCTGTACACCGATGCGCACACGGACCGCCTGGCTTTCATTCGCCACTGTCGCAACCTGGACATGACGCTGGATGAGATCCGTGCCCTGCTCAGGTTCAAGGACGCGCCGCAGCAGGACTGCGGCGAGGTGGACGCGTTGCTCGACGCGCACATCGGGCACGTGGCGCAGCGCATTCGCGAGTTGCGCGCCCTCGAGAAGGATCTCAAACTGCTGCGGGCGCGCTGCAGCACGCCCCACGCGGCCGACGAATGCGGGATCCTGAGCGGGCTGGACGGCGCTGCCGCCGGCCACGCGAAAGGCTCTGCGCGGCGCCACATCCGCGGGGCGCACTGACAGGCTCAGCGGTCGAGGCGCCGATGATGGCGCAGACCACCCGCTCCGGCCGAGTGCGAAGGCGCGCCGCTACCCCAGCCCGCCGAAGAACCCCGTCATATCCTCGGCCAACATCCGCGGCTCTTCCAGCGCCGGAAAGTGCCCGCCCGCCGCCATCACGCTCCAGCGCTTCACGTTGAACGTGCGCTCGACGCGCGAGCGCGGCGGCCACGGCAGGAACTCTTTCGGAAACACCGCGCAGGCGGTCGGCACGCCGATGCGGGCGCCGGCCGGCAGGCCGCCGGCATCTTCGTCGACCGTGCCGCGGTACATCCAGATCGAACTGGCGATCGTGTCGGTGACGAGGTAAACCATCAGCAGCGTGATCAGCTCGTCGAGCGGGTAGCGCTGCGTGAGGTCGTTGCCGACATCGGACCAGCGCTGCAGCTTCTCGACGATCCAGGCGGCCACGCCGACCGGGTTGTCGTGCAGCGCCAGCGCGATCGTCTGCGGCCGCGTGTGGTGGACCGCCCAGTACGCCATCTCGCGCGCCTGCGTCGCCTGCATCGCGCGCGCCCAGGCCAGCTCTTCGTCGCCCTGCGGCGCCTGCTGGTCGGCGGCAGCCATCAGGCACAGGTTCAGGTGGATGCCCGCCACGTGGCCGGGCTGGTCCAGCGCCAGCCAGGTGGCGACCGCGCTGCCCATGTCGCCGCCCTGCACGCCGTAGCGGCGGTAGCCGAGCGTCTCGTCCATCAGGCGGTGCAGCAGCCCGGCGGTGCGGTGCAGGCCGATCGGCTTTGCCGGCCTCGACGAAAAGCCGAAGCCCGGCAGCGACGGGATCACGACATCGCAGCCGTCGTCGGCCCGGCCGCCGTGAAGGGCCGGGAAACACAGCCGTTCGACGAGTTTGTGGTATTCGAAGAACGAGCCCGGCCAGCCATGCACCAGCAGCAGCGGCAGCCGGCCCGGGCCTCGGCCGTTTCCCGAGCCGCGCACATGGACGAAATGGATCTCGAAGCCGTCGATGCCGGCCTTGAACTGCGGCCAGCGGTTGAGCGCGCGCAACCCGGCGTTCCAGTCGTAGGGGCCGGTCCAGTGCGCGACCAGCCGGCGCAGGAAGGCCCGGTCGGTGCCGTAGCGCCAGCCGCTGTCGTCGGCGGGCGCATCGGGCCAGCGGTGGTCGGCCAGCTGGGCGAGGATGCGCTCGACGCGCCAGGGTTCGGCGGCGGCCTGCCAGGGGTGCGGTGCGCTGTTCATCGGGTTTTCTCGATTGTCGATCAGTTGATTGACCTAGTAAACTAGGTAAACCATGAAGACAATCGAACCCACCCCCGGATCCGCCGCCGAGCCGGCCGCTGCAGGCAGCCCCGCGTTCGACCCGCTGAGCCCGCAGACGCTGGCCGAGCCCGGGCCCGCCTATTCCGGCCTGCGCGAACGCTGCCCGTTCCACCACCACCGCAGCGAGACGCACGACTTCTACGTCACCAGCCGCTACGACGAGATCAAGGCCGAGGTGCTGGGCGAGAACCCGGTCTGGTCGTTCAAGTTCGGCAATGCGGCGAAGGACACGATGAGCGATGTCGGCATCGTCACCGACCCGCCGTTCCACCAGGCCTTTCGCGCGGTGCTGCAACCCGGCTTCACGCCGCGTGCGCTGCAAGCCCGGGCGCCGGCGATCGAAGCCATCACCGGCCGGCTGATCGACGCGATGCTGACCCACGGCGAGGGCGACTTCCTGGCCGAGTTCGCGATGCCGCTGCCGGCGCGGGTGATGTGCCTGATGCTCGGGCTGCCGGCAGACAACTTCGCGACCTACAAGCGCTGGTCCGACGAATTGCAGGCGCAGCTGTTCCATGTTCCGGAGCCGGGCTCCTTCGAGGCCTTGCTCGGCGAGATCCTGCCGTACTTCAGCGGACTCATCGGGGAACGGCGGCGCCTTCTCGCCGACGCCGGCATCGCCGAGCCCGGGCTCGAACACCTGGGCACCGTGCTGCCCGACGACTATATCTCGCGCTGCGTGCTGTCGCGGGTCGACAACCGCCCGCTCAGCGACGCCGAGACCCTGAATGTCTGCCTGGCTTTTCTGACCGGCGGCCAGGAGACGACGACGAACCTGATCGGCAACCTGGTCTGGCGGCTGCTCGAGGTGCCGGAACGCTGGGAGGCGCTGAAAGCCGACCCCGGCCTCATCGAAGCGGTGATCGAAGAAAGCCTGCGCCACGACCCGCCGGTGCTGGCGCACTTCCGCACCAGCCTGTGCCCGGTGACGATGCACGGCCACGACATACCCGAGCACGGCAAGCTGATGTTCAACATCGCCGGCGCGAACCGCGACCCGGCGAAGTTCCCCGATGGCGAGGCGTTCCGCATCGACCGCCCGCTGGCCCAGGCACGGCAGCATCTGTCCTTCGGCGGCGGCTTGCACTTCTGCCTGGGCGCGCCACTGGCGCGGCTGGAAGTGAAGATCGCGCTGCGTCAACTGATCGAGCGCGTGCCCGGCCTGCGCCTGGCCGGCCCGGGCACGCGCGTGCGGACGTGGATGTACTGGGGGCGGGCCACGCTGCCGGTGGCCTGGGGCTGAAGCCGTCTGATTCAGTTCAGACGACTTCGATCGGCGGCGGCCGGTAGCGGCCGTCCAGCAGTTCCGGCTTCGGCCAGTACAGCCGCGCGACGACCTGGAACGGCTGCCGCGGCACCGGCAGCCAGTTTGCCTGCTGCTCGGGCGCCGGCGCTTCGTGCTGCAGCAGCAGGGTCAGCGAGCCATCGACGCCGCGTTGCAGGCCGGGGTCGCGGTCGCGCACGGCGTAGCGCGCGCTCGGGTGCTCGACCAGCAGCCGCGTCTTCGCATCGTAGACCGTGAACGACCAGAAGGCGTTGACCGGCGGCGGCCCATCGAAGTGGATCCGATAGCTCTGCTGCTCGCCGTCGAGCGGCCGCCCGTCGGCGTCGACGTCGGCCACCATGTACAGGCCTTCTTCGGCGTCGACCCCCCAGATCGCATACAGCGCAGCGGCCGCACGCCGGAGCCGGCTCGCCGCATCAGCGGCCATCCGGGCGCGGTTGCCGCGCAGGTGCAGCGGCATCTCCCAGCCGTTGACGCGGCTGTCCAGCCGCGCGGCCTTGGCCGCTATCCGGCGGTAGGCATCGGCGACGCCGGCGTCGATGGCTTCGCGCTGCGCCGCCGGCAGCTCGTTCGCGTCGAAGGGCCGGCCGGCGCCGATGCCGATCGCCGCCCAGCGTTCGAACAACGCCGCTTCGCCGACGGGCAGGCTGCACAGCGTCAGCAGGAAGTTGAAGAAGGCGATGAATGCGGCCGACTTCGCTTCGAGCCTGGGCGTGCCCGGCAGCGGGAACTCGATCGCCGGCACGGCCGGCGGCGGTGCGCGGCCGGTGAAGGCGCTCAAGGTCTGCAGCCGGTACTGGTCTTCGAGGGCGTGGATCGCCGGGCCGTCGCCGGGGTGTTCCAGCAGGATCCGCGTGACGAGCTTGACGAGGCGCGTCTCGGCACGCACGACATGGGCGATGCCGGCCGGCACCGTGCCGTGCCAGTCCGGCCCGGTGATCAGGATCGTCGTCGCGGCGTTGCCGTTGAGCCGGGTGCCGAAGAAGGCCAGGTTGTGGGTGAACAGGTCGATCAGCTGCACGTCCTGGAAACGCTGCGCCGGGAAGTCCGGCAGGCTCAGCACGAAAGGCTGCTCACGCAGGTCCAGCCAGCCGGCCGAATAGGGCGTGTCGTTGTTGATCCACGGAATGATGTTCAGGAACGCCGGGCCGCCGAGCTGGCGGTAGTGGTGCAGCCGGTTCAGGCCCTGGTGCATGGGGCTGCCGGCATCGATGGCCTGCGGGTAGAAGAAGCCGTAGCCCATCAACATCGGGTAGGCGTAGATGTAGGCCTCTTCGGCCAGCGTACGCGGGTCGGTAGTCATTGCGGTGCGTCCAGCGGCACCTGGAAGCGCTGGTGGTAGAAGTGCAATGCCTGGCGGCGCTCGGCGATATCGATGCCGAAGTCGGCCGCGGCGTAGGCGTGCGTGCCGTGCTTGGCACGCGGGTTGGCGGTCAGCCAGTCGCGCATGGCTTGTTCGGCCTCGCTCGTCAATTCGCGGCCGTTCGCTGCGTAGAGCCGGCGCACCAGGGCCAGCGGGTCGGCCATCAACGCAGCGAACTGGACGTCGAAGAAGCGCGCGTCGCCGGCCGCGCGGTCGCGGTCGATGGCAAGCAGCAGCCGCTCCACCGCGCTCGCCAGGCTGCGGCCGACCAGCCGCGGATCGGGGTCGTCGAAATAGTTGCGCACGCCGTGGCAGGTCAGGCTGGCCAGCGACACGGTCGCGGTGACGGCGTCGCGGTGGGTCTGGATGACTCGCGCATCGGGAAACGCGGCGAGCAGCGGCCGCAGCTGTTCCATGTGGCTGGGCGCCTTCAGCAGCCAGTGGCGGCCGCCGCGCAGCCATTGCAGGGTCTGCAGCACGCGGCGGAATTGGCGGTAGCCGGCGGCATGGTCCTGGCCCGCGTAGTAGCGCACGTACGACGGCACGGTGAACGAGAACTCGAAGCCCATCGAACAAAAGCCCGAGGCGAGCAGGCCGAGCTCTTCGTCGGGCGCTTCGGCCTGCATCTCGTGCATGCGCACCAGCTCGGGTGCCACGCGGTGCAGCGCTTCCAGGGCCTGCTCGGCGAGCGCGATGCGCGGGTCGGGGCAAGGTGGCGTGGCCTCGACGTCACCCAGCGGCAGCGGGTTCATGATCTCCCAGAACGGCGCGCTGCGGTGGCCGGGGTCGCGGGCCAGCAGGCGCTGCAGGAAGGTCGTGCCGCTGCGCGGCAGGCCGACGATGAACCAGGGCTCGGGCACCTCGAGTTCGAGGATCTCGGGCCGCCGCCGCCAGAGGTCCTGCAGCCGCAGCCGCGTGATCAGGATGCCGAGCAGGCGGTGGTGGGCGCTGCGCCGCCCGGCCGCGCTGAGCAGCATCTCGTTGGCGAGCGAATCGCACAGCACACGCAGCGGCTCTTCGAGCGGTGCGTCGCCGAACTCCGCCAGGCCGGTCTGCCGGCGCGCGAGGGCGAGCAGCGCATCGGCGTGCAAGGGCCAAGCGTCGGTTGCGTCGGCCGCTTCGTCGCGCGGGTCGGGCATCAACTTGAGCATCGTCGGTCCTACAGGGCTGCGGCGCGGACCACCGGCTCGCCGGTTGGCGCGGCCTCGGCGCGGCGGGCGGGCGGCCGGGTGTCGACCGCCGCGGGTGTCTTCGTCTGCAGCAGGAAATGCGACAGCGCCGGGATCAGCACCAGCGCGCCGATCATGTTCCACAGGAACATGAAGGTCAGCAGGATCCCCATGTCGGCCTGGAACTTGATCGGCGACCAGGCCCAGGTGATGACGCCTGCCGCCAGGGTCAGGCCGACCATCGCGACCACCTTGCCGGTGAACAGCACCGCGCGCTTGTAGGCCAGCCGCAGCGGAACGCCGGCGCGTTGCTGGGCGAGCTGCACGCTGAGCAGGTAGAGCGCGTAGTCGACCCCGACGCCGACGCCGAGCGCGATCACCGGCAAGGTGGCGACCTTGACGCCGATGCCCAGCAGCACCATCAGCGCTTCGCACATCACCGACGTGATCAGCAGCGGCACCAGCGCCACCAGCACCGCCCGCCAGCTGCGGAAGGTGATGAAACACAGCAGCGTGACGGCGCCGTAGAGCACGACCAGCATCGTCCGGTTGGCCTGCCGGACGACGATGTTGGTCACGGCCTCGATGCCGGCCGAACCCGCTGCCGGGAGGAACTGCAGGTCGGTCGTGTCGTGATGCGCGGCGAAGCGCTCGGCAACGGCGAGCACCCGGTTCAGGGTTTCGGCCTTGTGGTCGGCCAGGTAGGCGATCACCGGCGTGATGGCGCAGCCCTGGTTGCCGAGTTCCGGGTTGTTCAGCAGCGCCGGGCGAACGCCCTGGTTGACCAGCGTCTGGTTGCGCGGCAGGGTCATCCACTTCGGCATGCCTTCGAAGCCGCCGGCGGTGTAGCGGCGCACCACCTCGGGCAGCGAGATCACGTCCTGCACGCTGGGGTCCTGGCGCAAGGCCCAGCCGAGGCGGTCGCTCTCCAACAACACGGCGGCCTTGTCGCATTGGCCCGGCGGGGTCTTCACGATGACCGCGAACAAGTCGTTCGAGAGGCCGTAGTTCGCGCTGACGTAGGCGTTGTCGCGGTTGTAGCGCGCATCGGGCCGCAGTTCGGGCGCGCCGGGGTCGAGGTCGCCGACCTGCAGCTTCAGGCTGATGACGAAGGCGCCGGCCGCCAGCAGCGCGGCGCCGGCCACCGCCGCGCGCGCTGCCTTGCGTTCGGTGAAACGGTCGAGGCCGTCCCAGAGCCTGCCGATGCCGGCGCCTTGGGCCTCGTCGGCGTCTTCGCGCAGGCTGCGGCGCGCGGCGGCCGGGCTGACGCCGACGTACGACAGCAGCACCGGCACCAGCAGCAGCTTGGTGAAGATCAGGATGCAGACGCCGATGCTGGTGGTCAGCGCCAGTTCGCGGATCACCGGAATGTCGATCACCATCAGCACCGCGAAGCCGACCACGTTGGTCAGCAGCGCGGTCAGGCCGGCGACGAAAAGGCGGCGGAAGGTGTAGCGGGCGGCGACGTACTTGTCGGTGCCGCGTCCGATGTCCTGCATGATGCCGTTCATCTTCTGCGCCCCGTGCGAGAGGCCGATCGAGAAGATCAGGAAGGGCACCAGGATCGAATACGGGTCGAGCACGAAACCGAGCAACTGCATCACGCCGAGCAGCCAGACGACGCCGAGCAGCGAGCTCAGGATCAGCAGCAGCGTGCTGCGCCAGCAGCGGGTGTGCAGGCCGATGATGACGGCCGCGATCCCGGCGGCCACAGTGAAGAACAGCATCACCTCGGCCAGGCCGTTGATCAGATCGCCGGCGAGCTTGGCGAAGCCGACGGTGTGGATCCGGATCGACGGCGACTCGAAGCGCTCGCGCACGGCATCCAGCGCCTGGGCATAGGCCCGGTAGTCGAGCGGCCGGCCGTCTTCCGTCTTCTCGACCAGCGGCACGATGATCATGCTCGAGCGCTGGTCGTTGCCGACCAGGCTGCCGACGATGCCGGCGCGGCCGACGTTCAGCCGCAGCTGGGCCAGCGCGGCCGGCGTGCCGTTCTGGCTTTCCGGCATCACCGGGCCGCCTTGCAAGCCTTCCTCGGTGACCTCGGTCCAGCGCACCACCGGCGTCCACAGCGACTTCATCCACGCGCGCTCGGTGCCGGGCAAGAGCAGCAGCGCGTCGTTGATCCGGGCCAGCGTGGCGACGTAGGCCGGGTCGTAGATGTCGCCCCGGGTGTTCTCGACCACCACCCGCACCGCGTTGCTGATGCCGGCCAGGTCCTTCCGGTTGTCGAGGTAGTTGCGGATGTACGGGTGGGACTGCGGGATCATCTTCTCGAAGCTGGCGTTGACCTGCAGCTTCGTCGCTTCGAAACCGAGCCACAGCGAGAGTGCGGCGCAGATCAGCACCACCCACAGGCGGTGGTTGAACACCAGCCGTTCGAGCAGGTTGCCCGACTGCGAATCGAAGTCGCTGCGCCGGGCCACGACGGGCATCGTGATCAGGGGTCCGGTCATTCGATGGCCTCGATGCGAACGCCGCGGGCGCCGACCAGCGCCAAGGCGTTGGTGCCCGCCACGCTGACGCCGAAAATCGGCTGCGGCTTGATGCGCGCCACCGGCTGGAAACTGGCCGCCTTGTCGCGGCTGACGAGCACCTGGCCGCCCTGGCTGACCAGCGCGATGCGGCCGTCGCCGAGCAGCGCTGCGCCGGTCAGGCCGGTCAACACGCCGGTGTCGACCTGCTGCCAGCTCTTGCCGGCGTCGCGCGAGCGCCAGGCGTTGCCGCGCAGCCCGTAAGCCAGCAGCAGCTCGGGTGTCGCGAGCAGGCCGAAGAACGTGCCGGGGTACGGTGTCGGCAGCGCGCTGAAGCGCTGGCTCGTGCGGTCCAGGCGCAGCACGAGGCCGAGTTCGCCGACGATGAAGATCTCGTCGCCCACCGCGCGGATGCCGTAGAGGTGGTAGCTCTTCGGGTTGTCGGCCAGCTCGGATGCCGGCCGCCAATGGGCACCGCCGTCGCTGGTGGCGAAGATCAGGTTGAACGCGCCGACCGCATGGCCGTTGCGCTCGTCGGTGAACCAGACGTCGAGGAAGGGCAGGTCGGGGCCCTCGGCCACCATGCGCCGGGCCTCGGCGAGCGCGGCGTCGACCTCGGTGCTGCGCGCATGCTTGGCGTACGCGTCGACCACCAGCGCGGCCGCCTGCCGCCCGTCGAGCTGGCGGGTCCAGTGGCGCCCGCCGTCGGCGCTGTGCAGGATCACGCCGTCGTGGCCGACGGCCCAGCCTTGCCGCGCGCTGGGGAAGTGCACCGCCACCAGGTCGGTGCTGACCGGCACTGCCGCCTGCTGCCAGTGCGCGCCGTTGTCGTCCGAGGTCAGCACGTGGCCGCGCTGGCCCACCGCGACCAGGCGCGTGCCGGCGCGGGCGATCGCGAACAGCGGGCTGCGCACGGCCAGCGGGCTGGCCGCCGCCGGCAACTGCAGCGGGTCGACCGGCGCGGCGGCGGCCGCGGCGCCGACGAGCACCCCGAGCACCCCGAGCACCCCGAGCACCATCAGGCAAAGGGCCCCGGCCTGCATGCCGCTGCGTTCCCGAAGCATCGTGCCCATCGTGCCGCTGCCGGTGCCGTCAGCGAATGCCGGAGCCGGCCAGCGAGTCGGGCGTCCAGAACTTCGACGGCCGCGGCGCCGGATGCTTGACGCCATAGTATTCACCGGTGTGCGAGATCAGCACGTAGATGCCGTTGACCAGGTCGTAGTGCGAAACCATGATCGACAGCGGCGCCGGCACTTCGTACGACGGCGCGGTGTAGTTCATGATCACGCGCCACAGCTTGCCCGAGGCGTCGTAGGTCTCGGCCATCACGCCGCCCTGGTCCTCGTCGACGTAGAACGTGCGCTTGCTGTAGATGTGGCGCTTGCCCGGCTTCAAGGTCGCTTCGACCACCCAGACGCGGTGCAGCTCGAAGCGGTTCAGGTCGGGGTTGACGAAGTTCGGCTTCAGGATGTCGACCAGCTTGCTGTCGTAGTAGAGCTTGTAGC
>Ga0307513_10005736_pt1 | contig 16329 bp, 10 predicted proteins | sample 15_EM_MG_FD_202174 | JGI IMG/M metagenome (GOLD analysis project Ga0307513, IMG submission 202174) | Populus trichocarpa ectomycorrhiza microbial communities from riparian zone in the Pacific Northwest, United States - 15_EM | ecosystem: Host-associated > Plants > Roots > Unclassified | place... | reverse complement strand
GTGCCTCATGGGTGGCTTGCTGCAACGTATAGGCGTCCTGGTGACGGCCCAGGCTGCCCAGACTGAAGGCGAGGCCGCTGGCGCTCGTGAGGGTGTCAGGGTGGTCAGGGCCCAAAACCCGCAGGCGTGCCTCATGGGTGGCTTGCTGCAAGGTGTAGGCGTCCTGGTGACGGCCCAGGCTGCCCAGGCTGGAGGCGAGGTTGTGGGCGCTGTTGAGGGTGTCAGGGTGGTCAGGGCCCAAAACCCGCTGGCGCGCGTCGTGGGTGGCTTTGTAGAGGTCGTGGGCGTCTGGGCGGCGGCCCATGGCGCTCAAGAGGGTGGCGAGGTCGTTGGCGGTGTGGAGGGTGTCGGGGTGGTCGGGGCTCAAGATGCGTAGCCGGGTTCGGTGGATTGTTTGGTAGAGGTCGTGGGCGTGTTGGTGGTGGGCGAGGTAGTGGTAGGTGTTGGCGAGGATGTTGGCTGCGGTGAGGGTGGTGGGGTGGTCGGGGCCGAGGGTGGTGTGCCAGTGCTGGTGGTAGGTCTCGGCATGCGTGAGGGCGGCGGCGTAGTCGCCGCGCCAGTTGAGGTACCTGAGGCTGCGCAGGGCTGGTTCGGTCAGGTCGGTGTGCGTGGTGGGGTTTAGGGAAAGCATGTGGGGCAGGATGCGGGCCCATTGGGCCCAGGTGGTGGGGTTGTTGCCGTCGTCGGTGGGGGTAGTGCTGATGACAAGGGTGATGGCGTGGCGGCGGTCTTGGTCGAGTTGTTCGGGGGTGCGGGTGTCGCGGATGACGGCTTGGGTGAGCCGGTGGACCTGGATACCGCCGTCGATGGTGGGGCGGGCTAGGCCGAGGTCGGTGATGCGGGCGGTGGCGCGGCGGAAGGCGATGGTCGCACCGGTGATGGCGGCGAGCTGGGGTGGCAGGTGGCCGGGGGAGATGGTGGTGAACCAGGTGAGGGGGATGGGGTCTGGGGCGAGCACGGCGGCGATGTGCAAGACGTCGGCGGCTGCCGGTGCCTGTTCTGCGAGCTTGGTGAGGGTCAGGCGGGTAGCGGCTGCCACGGAGTTGGGGTAGCCGGTTGTGGGTGTCTCTTCCAGCAGATCGCTGGCGTGCTGGGTGAGTTCATCGAGGAATTCGGGGGCGGTGATGCCGGTTTCGGCGATCAGGCCGGCGGCAGTGGCAATGGCCAGAGGCAGGTCGCCGAGGGCACCGGCGACGATACTGGCGTCGGCGTCACTCAGGCTGGGCTGGTGCTCGCGCAGCAGTCCGATGGATTCGGAGCGGGTGAACTCGCTCACGTCGATGGTGCTGGTGATGCCGGCGGGCTGGGCGCTGCCGCGGGTGGTGAGGATGACGTGCCCGGTGTCGGTGCCGGGTAGCCATTCGCGTAGTGAGGCGGGGTCTTCGACGTTGTCGAACAGCAGCAGCCATCCGGTGGAGCGGCGCAGGTGTTCCAGGGTGATCCGGGCGGTTTCCTGGATGGTGGCGCCAGCGGTCTGGGTCCATCCGGCGGTGATGGCCAGGGTGGTGAGCTGCTCGGGGACACGTTCGGGGTGTTCGGCGTCAATCCACCAGACCTGCTCGTAGCTGCTCGCAAATAGGTGGGCGTATTCGATGGCGGTCTGGGTCTTGCCGATTCCGCCGATGCCGCGCAGTGCCACGGCCCGGACTCGGGTCTGGCCGGTGAGGGCTTCGCGGAGCTCGGCGAGGATGCTCTGACGGCCGGTGAAGGCCTGGTTGCGTAGAGGGACTTGCCACACCCGCGGCCGGGATCCGGGCGGCCGCGTCCCGGTGGCCGGTTCGGCTGTGGGGGAGCCGGGGTAGGGGTGCTGGTCGCCGCGGCCGGTGGGACCGGCGACGGCGGACAGAAGTTCGTCGCGGGCTTGGTCGGGGTGCATGCCCTGGATGTCGCGGTAAAGCAGGGGCCGCAGCACTGGTGGGGTCTGCTCGGCGGTCAGGGCGCTGACGCGGATGGGAATCAAGCGCCCTCGCTGGCCATCGGGGCCGGGGCGGTCGGCCAGGACGGCGGTCCACTCGTCCGTGGTGAACCGCTCGCGTTCGAAGTAGGCCGGCGACCAGATGGACAGGACCCGATCGGCGCGAGCGAGGGCGTCGTTCATCCGCAGAACGACGTTGTCGCCGGTGGACCAGTCCCACCGGTCCAGCTCGACGGTGTATCCGGCCTGCTCCAGAACGGTGCCGGCCCATTCGGCCCAGGGCCGGTCGGCGCCGGTGTAGCTGATGAACAGGTCACGCCGCGCGGCGGCCCCGCCTGAGGTCATGACCGCATTCTGCTACCCCATCACACGTCGTGTTCACCGAACTCGCCGCGTCGGTGGTGCCGCTGAGACGCACAGCGCACCTCAGGGCACAATCAACCTCGCAGCCCGCGCATCGCCGCCCAAACATGATCCACTCAGGCGGCACGAAAGCTTGAGGCTAAAGCCGGGTCTTGACCCACCCCTGCCCGACACACCCCACGACGCAGGTCTCGGAGATGCGCCACGAGGCGCGTAACTATCGAGAGGGGTGAGAGACCTGTCCTCCAGGTCGTCGCAGCGACCTGGTGAAGCTGGGGCAGTCTGATCCGCGGAACGGCGGTGAGGACGGGAAGCAGCCCAGGGGCAGGTTGTCGTCACCTCCGTAGCCGGATATCTCTGCCGGTGAGAAGGCACCGAATGATTTAGCTCTGACTAAAGGCTATTGCCTGTCTCGGCCGCTCGCGGTGACGATCCCCTCAGACAGCATCCGGGGAGGGCGTCTTGCACAGATCGACGGGTGCCCGACGCGCCGGGCGCTGCTGCAAGGCGACCTGTAGCCAACCGAGAGGGTGATTCCCGAGATGTTCAAAACAGCGTTCATCCCTATGCTCCGCCACTTTTCACCTTGGCAGACCAGACTCGTCACCGCGATGGCGGCCTCCTGTCTGGCCGTTGCCGGCCTCGCCGTGTCACCGGCATCAGCGGCGAGCACGCCGCAGTGCACGAAGATGAACTGGTCGGACACCCGCCTCCTGCCCGAGTCCAGCGGCGGATCGACGAGATGCTGGATGGTCCGGGGCAACAACAGCGACGCCGTCTACGCGCTGCAGATGGCCCTCAATGAATGCTTCGGGCTGTACGTCGGCCCGAACGGCCCGGACGGGGACTTCGGCGGCAACACGTACACCGCGCTGATGACGTACCAGGGATGGATGGGGATCAGCCAGGACGGCAAGTACGGGCCGCAGACCGCCGGCGTGATGGCCTTCTACTACACCTGCTGACCCTTTCCGCAACCGATCCCGCGACTGCGGCGCCCGGCCGGTGTGTGGGCCAGTGGCGTGCATCGCGGTGGACCCAATCACCATTGTCGCTCCTCACCGTTCCTGGAGGTCTCATGTTCACCGTACGTCGATCCCTGTTAGCAGTATTCGGCTGCCTACTGGCCACAGCCGGCATCGTGGCAAGCCCGCTCCCGGCGATGGCCTCCCTTCCCACCTGCACCACCTTCAAGGTCTACTACGACGCGAATGTTCCTAGTACCGGCTCGGGTTCGGTCGACTGTCTGATGAGTCAGGGTGCTCACAGCGAGGCCGTGCTCTTCCTGCAGTACACGCTCAACTATTGCTATTCCGCCGGTCTGGCTCAGGATGCCGACTTCGGACCACGCACCAAGGCCGCCTTGATCAAGGCGCAGAGGGCCGCCGGAGCAGCGCAGGACGGGGGCTACGGGCCTGAAACCCGCAGCAAGATCCAGCATCGCGGGGCACCGCCGATCTTCGGCTGCCTGCGCGTCCCCTGAGTTCTGCCCGACCTCCTCTCGTTTCCTGAAATACGTTTAGCAGGAAAGGAATCACGTGACTAGGACGACCAGCGTTTTGCGCTACGGGAGGCAGCTGGCGTCCGTCGCCACCCTTCTTGCCCTGATAGCACTGGCGGCAGCCGTTCCGGCTGCCGCCAGGACGAGGGCGGCCGACACCGCCTCCCAGACAAAAGCTGCCGCCCAGCCCGTCGCTCCGTCGGGTGGAACCCGGACAGCCGCCGTGGCGTCCCAGGACCGGACCTCTGTGCTTGGCTCGCACTGGCAGTCCTCGACCGATCGAGCCTGGACCACCACCGGAGACGTCGAGGGCTTTCACCTGCTGGTGGCCGATGCGAAAGCCGGCTACGCGTGGCGCAATGCCGCAACCCTGAGAGAGCCAGGCTTCGACGCCGATCAGTGGATCGGCAACGCCTGCGTCACCGGCTCCGGCAAGCGCGCCGTCGTCGTCTATGCTCCGCGGACCTTCACCAACCGGACCGAGCTCTTCGCCCGTGGCGGTTTCACCGCTGTGGTGAACCTCGACACCGGTGAGGTGCGCAAGCTGCCGCTACAGGCTTCACTGGCGTACTACAACCCGGGCTGTGGCGTCGGTGAGACGGCCGTTCTCACGCAGAGCGGTGACGAAACCGTCCCCGGTACCCGCCTCGTGCAGGTGGACGCGGCCAAGGCCACCGTGACTGCGCCGTTGCACGTCGCCGGCCAGATCACGTCCGCGATCCCAATGGACCACGGCGCGATGGCGGCGGCGGCCGGAGCTCACGTGATCCGAATCGCCAAGAATGGCAAGCGTCACACGTTGGCCGCAACGGCCGCCGTGCCGTTCGAGCTCGCCGCCGACAAGGACGGCGGCGTCGTGTATCTCGATCGTGTGAAAGAGACGTCCACGGTGCGCAGGGTTACCGCCCGCTCGGGTGCGGCCGGCCCCGAGGAATCCAGTGTGCTGGCGACCGGTCCTCTGACCGGCGTCGGTCTGACGTCGGCTGCCAACGGGTCGGTGTTCATCACCGGCACCGCCGCCCGCCCGGCCGCCACGCTTCCCGCGTCCGTGCGTGCCTTGCCGGTCGCCCGGGATGCTCGAGCGTCGACGACCGGTCTGTCGGCTGTGCTCTCCACCCGCTGGTCCGACGTCAAGGATTCTCGCGAGCAGGCCGAGCCGGGTGCGGCCCGTCCCGTCGACATCGACATGAAGGTGGTGAACACCGGCCGGTCGGTGGGTTTCAGCGTCGATCCTCTGGCGGGTACAAGCGCCAAGCACGAACAGGGCATCCAATCCTCGCCGCTTTCGCTCGGTTCGGCCACCAGCGACCCGCTTTCGCTCGGTTCGGCCACCAGCGACGCCGCCGGCAAGGCCACCAGCAAGGCCGCGGGGTCGGCGTCTTCGAGCGGCGAGTCGTCCGTGAAGCTCGCCGCTCTGACCGGATCCGCGACCAGCGCGGTCGAGGACGAACGGTATTGCTCGATCCCGCGCAACGACCCGCGCAATCAGGCTTTTCAGCCCAAGCCGCGGCAGGTGGAGTGGGCGGTCGACCAGGCGATCACCAACAACCTGGACTCGCTGATCCGCCGGCCGGCGGACTGGAAGAACCTGGGGATGGCTGCCTACCTGCCGCAGGCACTCTTTCCTCGGGTCGACCTGGAAGGTGGGGGCCGGGTGCCGGCCCAGATCATGCTGGGGGTCGCCGCGCAGGAGTCGAACCTGTGGATGTCCTCGCAGGCGGCGGTGCCCGGCGAGACGGGCAATCCGCTGGTCGGAAACTTCTACGGCCGGGACATCTACAACAAGAACGCCGACGGCACGCCCAAGACCGATGACGACTGGGACATCCGGTGGGACAAGGCCGACTGCGGTTATGGCATCACACAGTTGACCGACCATATGCGGCTGGCGGGCCGGGAGAAGGGTCCGGAAGACAAGGCCTTCGCGTTCTCCACCCAGCGGGCCGTGGCGTTGGACTACGCCGCCAACATCGCGGCGGGGCTGCAAATCTTGGCCACGAAGTGGAACCAGACTCGCCGGGCGGGAATGATCGTCAACAATGGCGATGCCTCGAAGATGGAGAACTGGTTCTTCGCTCTCTGGGCCTACAACACGGGCTTCCATCCGCAGTCCGAAGCCAGTCAGAACGACGGCGCCTGGGGTGTGGGCTGGGCGAACAATCCGATCAACCCGGAGTACAAGGCCAACCGCGAGGCCTTCATGGAGTACACCTACAGCGACGCCGCCCACCCGCAGGACTGGCCCTACCCGGAGAAGGTGATCGGCTTCGCCGGGCATCCACCGGACCTGTTGGAGTCGCCGGACACGATGGTGTCGGGCTACCGCGCCGCCTGGTGGAACGGGGACGCGACCATGGGCCCGATCAACCGTGCAAAGGCGAAGCCACCGGTGGCCCAGTTCTGCGACGGGACCAACCAGTGCGAGCCGGGTGCCCTGCACAAGCCGAACGCGCCTGGCGTCGACACAGCCAAGCCCGGGCCGTGCGCGCACAAGAATCCGGCGGGACAGTTCGACCTCAAGTGCTGGTACAACAGGGCCAGCACCTGGAAGGGCGACTGCTCCTATTCCTGCGGCAACGAAGTGCTGCGATTCGATACGACCTATGGTGAGGAGGCCGACGGCAGGCCCTACCCGCCGAACTGCTCCCTGAGCGGCTTGCCCGCCGGTGCTCAGATCATCGACGATGTGCAGGACGGCACGCCATCCACCCGGCCGAACTGCTCCCGAGCCTGGAACAACGCCGGCACCTTCGATTGGACGTTCGCCCAGGACTCCAACGGGCTGTTCCCGTCCAAGGTGGACCTGCACCAGATCAGCGGCGGCTTCGGCGGCCACTTCTTCTTCGGCCACAGCCGGAAGTCGACCGCGAACGGCGGCAAGCTGAAAATCACCGGTACCTGGACGCTGAACGCCCCACGCAACGGCTGGTCGCGGATCCTCGTGCACCTGCCGGACCACGGCGCGCACAGCCAGCAAGCGAGATACGATATCGACACTGGCACAAATACTTTCAGTCGGCATCGGTATATCAACCAGAGGCGAAAGTCCAATAGCTGGGTGTCGCTCGGTTCCTACAAGCTGACCGGCACGCCGAAGGTTCGCCTGAGCACCGAAACCGAAGACGGCACCGGCGACGACGATGTGGCCTTCGATGCGGTGGCGTTTCAGGCCCTGCCCGGAAGGCCGAAGAACATCGTCGCCGTCCTGGGCGACTCCTACACCTCGGGTGAGGGAGTGGGGAACTACTATCCGGAGACGGACACCAGCCACGGTAGTGAACGGTGGAACGCATGCCGCAGGAGTAAGGACGCCTGGGCCCGGCGTCTGACCATGCCCGGAACGTCAACGCCGCTGGGACAATTGGCGGACGCCTGGGACAACGATGTTGAGCTGGGCTTCGTCGCCTGTTCCGGGGCCCGGAACTACAACGTCTGGGATGAGGCATACGGCCAGCACGAGCAGGCCTATCGAGAGGGGCAGTTCAGGGAACAGAAGCAGGCCAGATCGGGGGTGCTGAGCGGCGATACCACCTTGGTCATGCTCACCCTGGGCGGAAACGACGGTGCTGCGTTCGTCAATGCCGTGCAGGACTGCTCCGGAATCACCGACTGCAGCCTGGATTCGGGCTACCTGCCCAAGTACAAGAAGCTCACCGACAACATGATCAACGATCTGAGGATCACCCTCAACGACATCGCCCGAGAGGCTCAGAACGCGCAGATCGTGCTGATGGGATACCCCGAACTGCTGAGTCGCACGGTCAAATGTGCGGGGTCCGTCTGGATCGATGCGACCGAGGCCGACGCGTTGGCGCAACTCGCAAACTACGTCGACACGAAGCAGAAGGATCTGGTCGATGAGCTCCATGCGGGTACGGCAAAGGTGAAGATCTCGTACGCCAATCCGGTCAACGACTTTGTCGGCCACGCCGGCTGCGACAGCGCGCCGTGGATCAACATCATCGTCTCGGGCCCGCAGGGAGACAGCGACTTTCACAACGGAGACCCGGCCAGCCCGTTCTGCATCTCGCTGACTACCACGTGCCTGAGCCGGGCGTCGTTCCACCCCAAGAAGGAGGGAACGGGAGACCCCGGATACGCCGGGGTGATGCGCAAGCAGCTGGTGGCGATCGGTTACCCACCTCCGTGACCTGAGTCCCCAGGGGCCTGAAATCGGACGTCGGCGCTCCCGGGTAGCCCGCCTCAACGGCGGTCTGCTCGGGGCGTTGGCGCGTCCTCCTCGCTTTCGGCGTGCTGATCGCGACTGACCGATGCCAAGCCCTTCCTTCTCAAGTACGGTTTAGTCTCGCCTGAAACGTATTGTTGGTTAGGCTATTTCATGTGAATCTTGGGTCGGGAGCTCAAAAGAGCTCACTACGCAGTTGATCTGGAGAGGCATATTCATGAGAAGATCCATGCGAGCTGCACTGTGCGCAATCGCGATCGGCGCTGCGACGCTCGGCCCCGCCGCAGCAGGAATTTCCGTCAGCGAAGCCGCAGTCCTCACTTGCAATGACGTCTTTGTGTATCAGGACGCCAATGTCCCACGCGTCTACCCGTCCTGGACCCCATACAACTGCCAACTCGTTCGTGGGGATAAGGGCGAGGGTGTTGAGCAGCTGCAGAACAGCATCGATACCTGTTACAACCAATTGCTGCACGACCACGGTCTCCAGCCACTCAAGGTGGACGGCGACTTCGGATCCAAGACCCAGGCCGCGCTCAAGGTCGTCCAAGCGGCATCCGGCACCGCGGCGGACGGCGAGTACGGGCCGAAGACCCGGCTGGCAATGCAACACCAGACGACCTCCGGGACGAACTGCAAGCGCATCACCTGATCGCAACGCCCTCCGGGGCGGGTGAGCGGCGCGATCAGTCCGCGCCGCGCACCCGTGAGGACCTGCCCCTGCCGACTAGAGAGTAGGCGGCGGACGTCCGGAGCTGCACCTTGTCCATGATCAAGACGACCAGGCCAGGACGCCTAACGGTTGATGGCTCAGTCGAACTCGTGCCAGAGGCTGGGACGTGCTCTGCCGCGCGCTCATTTCCTCCATTTGGCGCGCCGCCTGACCTGCATGACGGCGTGGATGCGACGGTTCTCCTCCGCCCGCGTCCACGCATGCACTCGGTACAAGCCCGCCGCGGCGACGATCAAACCCAGTGAAATGAACACGACTGCGGCCCAGCGCGACTCGCCCCACAGCGCGCCGCCCGTGCCGATCGGTAGGGCAGCCCCAAAGGTAGACCAATACCGTAAGGTGAGCGGCACCTCACCGAGGGTGGGCCGGTCTGGCCTGGCCCGTCTACCGGTCTGCCCCATGTCGTTAGGGTAGTGGGCCGATCTCCTGACCGTCGTTCGTTCAGAAATCGCCTTGGCCGGAACAGGGTCGACTGACGCTGTCCTGTCAGCAGTTTGGTTCAGGACGGGGCTTGGGTCACCGTGCGGTGCGCATCTCGCCCGGCGAGCTGCGCGGTACACACGCGTGGCGAGGTGGCGGTTTTGACTTGGCGCCGGGTGCGGACCTGGTCGAGCAGCCGAGGTGGGCTACTCGCGCAGCCACGACGGGTTGCAGGCTCGGGACGCGCCTTGACGGACGAGAGGCCCGCCGGCGCCCACACCCTTGGTGGTGAAACCTCCGGGATCAGTAAGATCACCCTACGTACACTCTGTGCGATAGTCAGTGACTAACTGTTATGTCTGACGGTTGATCCGCACACCGCTGCTGTTCCGGGGGACCGCATGCTCAGAGTGAAGTTGTCAGTAGCCGTCACCGTGGGTCTGCTCGTGACCCTGATGCCGTTCTCGGCCTGGGCGGATTCCGCCACACCTGTACCAATCGCTGGTCTCGCAAACGTCCGTTCGATTACTGCGGATGGTTATGTGCTCCTAGGAAATGCAACGGTTCAGAAGATCGACCAGAGCGGCAACGTCGCTGTTGTTCCCGGTGCTCGCGGCGTCGCCAAGATCGTTGACGAGACGGCCACTTATGGGCTCCGGACGGACGGCACCGTATTGGCCTGGGGGACGGGGGAATTCGGCGCTCTGGGTAACGGACAGACCCATGACAGCGCCAAAGCTGTCCGGGTGAAGGGCCTGACTCGGATCACACAGATCGCTGCGTACGGTTCCACGGCCTACGCTCTACGTCGCGATGGCACCGTTTGGGCCTGGGGATACGGTGCCCAAGGCCAGCTCGGTACCGGCAAGCGAAAAAACAGCAACGTTCCGGTGCGGGTGAAGGGACTGTCGAAGGTGACGGCGGTGTACGCCTCTGGTGGTGCCTACGGCGAAGAGGTCACCGCCTACGCAGTCCGCTCAGACGGCAGGGTATTTGCCTGGGGCCGGGGCAGCGACGGCCAGGTCGGCGTCGCCTCGCGAAAGGACCAACTCATACCCGTCATCATCCGCGGCTTCACCAACGTCAAGTTCATTACGGGTGGTTGGGGAGCGACATTCGCGTTGAAGAACGATGGCAGCGTGTGGGCCTGGGGACACAGCAATGGTGCCCTCGGTGACGGGACGATTACCGACCGGACGAGGCCCCACAGGGTCCCTGGTGTTACCGACGCGATCGCGGTCGACGGCGGCCTCAATACCGGCTACGCCCTGCTCGCAAACGGCGAGATCTGGGCATGGGGTTGGAACGCCGCAGGCCAGCTTGGAGACGGAACCAACATCGATCGGCCCACCCCTGCGCGCGTCGGCGGGCTCCCTGCAATGGCCACACTCGATGTCGGACCTTACGAGGTCTCGGCCATCGCGAGCGACGGGACAGCGTGGTTCTGGGGCGATTCTGGACCAGACTTCACCGGATTCCTCCCTTCGAGCACGACCGCGATCTCCCTAGGACTCAGCTCAGCAGTGACCGCTCTCGCCGGGCCGTGGGCCCTGGCCATAGATGGCACGGTCTGGCGCTGGCAAGCCGCAAGCTCGACATGACGGCAGGCTGAGCTGGCAGACGTGTTCCGTCGCGAACCGGGGGCTTGATCATGCTTTCTCGGTTGCTCCCCGGCCGCGCGGCGCCAGCGGCGGCCGAGATTGAGGCGTGGCAGCGCGAGAATACTTTCCTGCCAGCCGAAGAGGGGACACCAGATATGTACCCCTCGCTCTACAACCTCTCCGTCGGGATGATGTTCGGCGGCGTCATTCGGCCAATAGAGCCCGAACTCCCCGACTACGTCGCCATCGCGATGAACCATCCCAATCTGGAGATGGCTGGTCAGATCGGGATGTGGAACATCCTCTGGGAGGCTGTCCAACCGCCATCTGCCCGCCGATTTCCGGGGAGCGCCTCGGTAAGGCGTGGGCGTGGACCGTATGGCCGCACCTCAACTCCGGCTCGCGGCTTACTGCCTTCTCGAAGGACGACCCATTCCGCCTGTTTGCGCACAACCTCACCTTCATTTCGGATTAGACGTCGGGCGATGGTCGGCCCTATGTTTTCTGCATGTGGCCCGTGGATCGGCCCAGCGTGTGGGTGGGGCGCGAGGAGGAGATGGCTGTACTCGGTGCCGCTATCGACGCACTAACCCGCGGTGAGGGTGGGGTGCTCTGGGTAGAGGGCGAGCCCGGCATCGGCAAGTCGGCGTTGGTGGCGGCGGGGGCAGAGGCGGCTCGCGAGTGCGGATATGACGTGTTGTGGGGGGTGGCTGACCAGCTCTCCCAGCGGTTTCCACTGCGGGCGGTGGTTGACTGCCTGCAGGTACGAGCCGGTTCAGCTGACCCCCGACGGGCGGAGATCGCCCATTTCCTGCGCAGCTGGCGGCCGGGCCTTCTCGACGGCGATGATGTTGTGTACAGCGCAGCTGAGATGCTGGTGGCCTTGGTGGACGAGCTGTGTACCGCGACTCCTACGGTGATCGTCCTGGACGACCTGCAGTGGGCCGACGACGCGTCGCTGATGGTGTGGCACCGCTTGACTCTTGCGACAGCGCAGCTGCCATTGCTGCTGGTCGGCGCCTCTCGTTCGGTCCCGCGTCTGCCGGAGTTGCAGAAGGTGCGTGCGGCGGTGCTGCGTCGCGGCGGCACCGTGCTGTCGCTCGGAGCGCTTGAGGATGCTGACGTCGACGCGCTGATTGCGCGCATGGTTGGAGCGACGGGGCCGGCCCTCACCCGGCTGGCGGCTCAGGCCATGGGTAATCCTTTGTATCTGCGGGAACTCGTGGACGCGCTGATTCGGGAGGGGATCGCGGGATCCGGGCCGGGTTTGGCTGACCTGTCCGACGATGCGCTCGAGGGCATCCCGGCGTCGTTCGCGGCGGCGCTGAACGACCGGCTCAGCTTCGTACCGGAAGGCACAGTGGACATGCTGCGCGTCGCGGCGTTGCTCGGCGGCACGTTTTCGGTGACCGACCTAGCGGTGGTGCTTCGCCGCCCGACGTTCGACCTGAGCGTCGGGCTGCAGGACGCGATGGCGGCCGGGATTCTCACTGGCGTCCACTCGCACCTGGCATTCCGGCATCCATTGATCGGCCAGGCGCTCCACGACGCCATGCCGGCCGCGCTGCGATCGGCGCTTCACCTTGAGGCCGCCCAGGCATTGGCCGCCGCCGGGAGAGAACCACTGCAGGTGGCGCAGCAACTGTTGGCGGCCAATCAGTCTGGCGGCGGCTGGGCGCGTGGCTGGCTCGTTGAGGCGGCGCCGGTGCTGGCAGCGCGGGCGCCAAGCATCGCCATGGAGCTACTACAACGGGAACTGGACCACGCGTTGCGTCAGGACGGTGAGTGGGAGGTCCTGACGATCGCCCTCGCCCGGACCCTGCTTGCGAGCGGGCGCCATGAAGAAGCCGCGGCGCGAGCACGGCAGGTGCTCCTCATTGCGGTCGAGCCGGAGGGTCGGGCTGAGATCTACTGGGTGCTGGCTCGCGCCCTGTTCGGCGCCCGCCGCAACGATGAGGGGGTCGACACGGTAGAGCGGGCTCTCGAGCGGCCGGACGTACCGCAGGCGTGGCGCGCCCGGTTGCTGGCCTCGCTCGCGATGTTTCAGCGCTCCGTCTGGGGTGACCTCGACACGGCGGACGCCACGGCCGAACGAGCACTCAGCGCCGGTGAGGAGGCGGGGGACACCTTTGCGAGCGCCTACGCCCGGAAGGATCTCTGGTTGAGCCACTCCGTCCGGCGTGACCATGTCGGGGCCCTGACCTGCCTCGACCGGGCACTGGCGGCGTTGGGAGAGGGGCCCGACCACGCGAATCTGCAGGCGGATCTCTTCGACGCGCGGATCTTCACGCTGCAGAACCTCGACCGTTGGAGGGAGGCCGAGAAGACCTTGCAGCAGGCGCGGGAACTGACCCGCCGGAACAATCCCGGACGTGCCGCGTTGAGCCTCTCCGCGGCCGTGCTCCTGTATTGGCTGGGCCACTGGGACGATGCGTTGACCGAACTGAGCTCCGTTGAAGAGGACGTTTTCGCCGTCAAGTACGCCGGCCGCCTTGATCGGGGCCCAGCCCTGCTGTGGTACGGCCTAGCTGCACTCATCGCCGGTCGCCGCGACGAGCGCGTCACCGCCGCCGGACATCTTCGCGCCGGATTTGATCTTTCCGTCCTGAGCGTTTCCGACAGGGAGAATCGTGATTTCCTGCTCGCCGCCCATGCGCTCGCCGCGGAGCGGGACGGGGATCCAGGTCAGGCCCTGTCGATTCTGTCGACGCTGCTCCAGCGCCAAGCCGGGGAGATGACACTGACCCACCAGTGGCTGCCCGACCTGGTCCGCCTCGCGGTGGCTGCCGACGATCAACAGACGGCCGCCGCCGCGCTGCAGGCCTGCCGGTCGGAGGCCGCAGCCGAGTCACATCCGGCGAGGGCCGCGGCGGCCAGCAAACGTTGCCAGGGACTCTTCGACGGGGATCCGGCGCCCCTGCGCGAGGCCGTCGCGCACTACCGAACGGTGGGCCCTGCGGTGGAACTCGCCAACGCGCTGGAGGACCTGGCCCAGGTGCTCGCCGATCGGGGTCAGACCGGTGAGGCCAGGAACATTCTTAACCAGGCGGTCGACCTCTACGGTGGCCTCAACGCCACCTGGGACATCCACCGCGCTGAACGCCGGCTCCGCCACTGCGGCGTCGTCCGCGGGGTCCGCGGCGCCCGCGCGCAGCGCGCCGCCCACGGATGGGAGGCGCTCACCCGCACCGAACTCAAGGTGGCCGCCCACGTCGCCGAAGGTCACTCCACGCCACACATCGCCGAGGAAATGTACTTGTCTCGACGAACCGTGCAAACCCACATCTCGCACATCCTCACGAAACTCGGGGGCCGGTCTCGGGTTGATATAGCCCGCGAGGCGATGCGCCAGGAAGCCGAGTCCAGTGTCAGCGTGATCAGGGGTGCCACGCTGGATCGACTATGACACAGCAGCTTTCGCGGGTAGGGAACTCACGCCGCCGGTGATTCGCCCGTGGCCGGCACGACTACCCCGACACACGCACACCCTGCATCCGAGCACCATCGGAACCGACCTCCCGGTATCCGGCCCGGATCCGAGTCCGAGTACCAAAGCTACGTGCTTTGGCGGATGTCGTCGAAGACTCCCATCGACAGGATGTGGGTGGCGCTGAGATTGCCCAACGACCACGCGGGGAGTCCTGATGAGGGCATGTCAACTGCTTCACCTCTGCGACCCCACTGCTGATCTGCTGCGTTTCATTGATCACAACCGCGGTCCTGATCACAACGGTTCTGATGACGGCGGCGCCGGCTACAAGAGGACGGCTTTCTCGTGGCTGGCGGGGACCGACCAGGCAGTCCCGGATGGCTGGATCGTCATCAATTCAGCGCACTTCGGCGAGGTCTAGGACCATCATGACCATCGGCGCACAGAACAGCGGCAGGTTGTTCGCTGCCTTCAAGTCTCTCAGCGCGCGAATTGACGCGGCCATCGAGCGCCGGGACCAGCAAGCCTTCATGATCGCCTGCCAGCAGCGCGAGCACCTTCTGCGTCAGGCGATAGAAGATCTCCCGGACTTCGAACTGTGGGAACGGATCAGTCCCTTCTTCACCGCAGGCACGCGCACAGGCGACCTCCCCGCCTCGTGGTGGTGATCATGTATTGCCGTCCCGGCAAGCTCAGCGACGCCGACCACTGTTGAGGCTGATCCCTTCGCCGCGGGCGGGTTTAGCCTCGGGTTCGTCAGCGGTCGCCATGCGGGATACCAGCTTCTCGGATCCGTGTCCGATCAATTTCACGAAGGCCGCAGATCGGATCTTCCCCTCTTGTGCTTGGCTCGGTAGAGTCACGGCCTGTCCCACCGACGACCGGGGGATGCCGTGCCGCGAACCACCTTCGCCGCCCCGCAAGCCATCGCGTCATTCGTGCCGATTGGGCATCTGTTTCCCAGCTTCGTGTGGCCGGAAGACCAGTTCGAGGGTGGCGACGGGCTCTTGAAGCGCGTGTTCGCCACGAGTTGGTCGGTGACGCCTGGGGTCATCGAGGTGTCGCTGTTCACCGAAACCGAGTGCGCCCTGCGCCTGCCAGGCGTCGACGGCCTGGAGTTGGTGCTCGGCGCCGCGCCGGAGCAGACCGGGCCCGGGATCGCGTTCGGTCTGCGGCTGGCCTTCACGCTGGACGGGCACTGGGCGCTGACGCTCACCGACGTGGCGGTGTCGCTGCGCTGGGACGTCGAGTTGCTGGTCGCGATGGAGGAGGACGGTGCCGGCGGCTTCGTCGAGACCGGCGAGCCCTATGGGGCGACCCTCACCGGCAGTGTCACCCTGGCCGACGACTTCACCCTGGACTTCGGCGCCCGCTCATGCAGGTCTACGACCCGACGCAGTACCCGGCGGCGCCGGTCGGCGGTGACGCCAGGACCATGCTGGCCCACTGGGAGCGCATTTCCGGGGTTGGCGCGAAGATCTTCGGGCTGATGTGGAACCCGATCGGCGGGCCCGTCACCGAACTGCCCGAGGCCCTGCCCCCTGGCCCGGTGAGGGACCTGTGGGTGTCGATCCAGGACCACGAGGAGGCGGCCCGCGACTTCGCGGCGGCGCTGATGGCCGAGGAGCCAGCGGGCGGGCTCTACAACCCGAACGTGGACTCGGTCGCAGCGCTGAACAACGTGAGCGCGGGCGTGACCGAGGCGATCCTGGACGGCAGGCACCGGCCAGGCGCCTCCCACCACGCCAAGATGCTGGTCATCCGCAACGCGGACGGGCTGGTCGCCTGGGTCGCCGGGATCGACGTCAACACTAACCGGGTCAACACCACCGCCCACTTCGACTACGAGCCTGGCGCCATGCCCTACCACGACGTGCAGGTCCGGATCGAGGGGCCGGCCGCCAGGGACGTGCTACGCACCTTCCTGTCGCGCTGGAACGACCACCCGGCGATGGGCTTCGACCCCGACGGCCCCTTTCACCCGGTACCCGACGACTTCAACGGCAAGACCGGCGACTTGTTCAGCACCGCCCTCGGCTTCCCCAACGCCACCCACCAGCTACTGCTGGAGGACTCGGACGACCGCGGCGGGGCACGAACCTGGTGCAGGTCGGCCGAACCTTTGGAAACTGCCGCGGCCTGGAGGGCGAGGAGATCCGCCACGGTGGTGAGTTCTTCGA
>Ga0307513_10005735_pt1 | contig 16330 bp, 16 predicted proteins | sample 15_EM_MG_FD_202174 | JGI IMG/M metagenome (GOLD analysis project Ga0307513, IMG submission 202174) | Populus trichocarpa ectomycorrhiza microbial communities from riparian zone in the Pacific Northwest, United States - 15_EM | ecosystem: Host-associated > Plants > Roots > Unclassified | place... | reverse complement strand
TGCCGGCAAGGATGCTGCGCACGCTCTCTTCGATCACCTGGGTCTGCGGGGCGGCGCGCTCTTCCATCGCCGCCTGTTCCAGCGTGCCCCAGCCGTCGTCGAACTCGCTGTGCGACTGGGTCGTGAAACGGTGTTCGATGGCCCACACGGTGCCGCGCCCTTTGACGGGGGCCAGCATCAGTGTGGCGGCTGGCGGAGCGGGTTCGGGCTGCATACTGTGAATATATACAGCCTACCGTGGTAGTGCAAGGCGAACCTCAGTAATTCGCCTCAGTAATCCGCCGAACTCCCCGGCGCCAGATTGTCGAACTTGGTCAGCGGCTTCAGGAAGGTCAGCCGCACGGTGCCGACCGGCCCGTTGCGCTGCTTGCCGATGACGATCTCGGCGATGCCCGGCTCCTTGCTGTCCTTGTTGTAGTACTCGTCGCGGTAGATGAACATGATGACGTCGGCGTCCTGCTCGATCGCCCCCGACTCGCGCAGGTCGCTCATCATCGGCCGCTTGTCGTTGCGGCTCTCGACGCTGCGGTTCAGCTGCGACAGCGCGATCACCGGGCATTGCAGCTCCTTCGCCAGCGCTTTCAGCCCGCGCGAGATCTCGCCGATCTCGGTGGCGCGGTTCTCGTCGCCGCTGCTGGAGCCGCTCATCAGCTGCAGGTAGTCGATGACGATCAGCCCCAAGGTGCCGCCGAACTGGCGCGCCATGCGGCGGGCGCGCGCGCGCAGCTCGGATGAATTCAGCGCCGGCGTCTCGTCGATGAACAGCTGCACCTGGCCGAGCTTGTCGACCGCTTCGGTCAGCCGCTCCCACTCTTCGGTGCGCAGGCGGCCGGTGCGCAGGTTCTGCTGGTCGATGCGGCCGAGCGAGCCGACCATGCGCAGCGCCAGCTGCGATGCGCCCATTTCCATCGAGAACACCAGCACCGGCAAGCCTTCGGACACCGCGACGTGTTCGGCGATGTTGAGCGCGAACGCGGTCTTGCCCATCGACGGGCGCGCCGCGAGAACGATCAGGTCGCCCTTCTGCAAGCCGGCGGTCATGCGGTCGAGGTCGTAGAAGCCGGTGCGGACGCCGGTCACTTCCTCGGCGCCGTTGTCGTGCAGTTCCTGGACCCGGTCGATCAGCGCGACGACGAGCTTGTCGATGCCCTGGAAACCCTGCCGCTGGCGCGAGCCCTCTTCGCCGATCTTGAAGATCTTGCTCTCGGCTTCGTCGAGGATCAAGGTGACGGCGCGGCCCTGCGGGTTGAAGGCGTTGGTGGCGATCTCGTCCGACGCCGCGATCAGCTTGCGCAGGATCGCGCGCTCGCGCACGATCTCGGCGTAGCGCCGCATGTTGGCCGCGCTCGGCACGCTCTGCGCCAGTGCGTTGAGGTAGGCGAGGCCGCCGCAGTCGTCGGCTCGGCCCATGCTTTGCACGTGCTCGAAGACGGTGATCACGTCGGCCGGTTTGCTGGCGTTGACCAGCGCCGCGACGGCATTGAAGATCAGCCGGTGTTCGTGGCGGTAGAAGTCGCTTTCGGTCAGCAGGTCGGCCGCGCGGTCCCAGGCCAGATTGTCGAGCAGCAGGCCGCCAAGCACGCTTTGTTCGGCCTCCACCGAATGCGGCGGGATGCGCAGGCGGGCGACTTCGTCGTCGCGCGGTGAAGCGTCACGGGAATTGAAGAGCGCTGACATGGTTCGAATGCTCGCGCCGTCCGCTGCCAGGCGCAATGCACAAGCCTGTTGATATCCTGGGGATCAGTGCAAAAAAGGAAAGGGCCGGCAAAGCCGGCCCGCTACTCCTTCTTGCGAAGCGTCAATCGGTCTGGGCAACGACCTGAACGGTCACGTTGACCACCACGTCGCCGTGCGGCGCCACGCTGACGGTGTGCTCGCCGACGATCTTCAGCGGGCCGTTGGGCATGCGAACCTGCGACTTCTGCACCGCCAGGCCCAGCTTGGTCAGGCCTTCGGCGACATCGGCGTTGGTCACCGAGCCGAACAGGCGGCCGTCGACGCCGGCCTTCTGCGCGATACGCACCGTCTTGCCGGCGAGCTTTTCGCCGAGCGCGTTCGCTGCCGACAGCTTGGCGGCGGCGGCGTTCTCCAAGTCGGCACGGCGGCTGGCGAACTCGGCGATCGCGGTTTCGGTCGCGCGGCGCGCGAGCTTGGTCGGGATCAGGAAGTTGCGCGCGTAGCCGTCCTTGACCTTGACGACGTCGCCCAGATTGCCGAGCTTGCCGACCTTGTCCAACAGAATGATTTGCATGGCGTGCCTCGCGTCAGACCTTGTGTTGATCGGAGTACGGCAGCAGCGCCAGGAAGCGCGCGCGCTTGATGGCCGTCGTGAGCTGGCGCTGGTAGAACGCGCGCGTGCCGGTCAGGCGGGCCGGCGTGATCTTGCCGTTTTCGCCGATGAAGTCGCGCAGCGTGTCGATTTCCTTGTAGTCGATCTGCTCGACACCGGCGACGGTGAAGCGGCAGAAACGTTTGCGGCGGAACAGCAGCGACTGCGTGTTGCGCTTCGGGCGCTTGTCCTTGGAGAAGCGACCTTTACCACGGGGCGGGGGCATAGAGACCTCCTGAAAAATTGAATGAGTCGAAAACCGGAACGATCAGACCTGGTACTAAAGAAGGTCGACCGACGTGATGTGAAACCGCATGCCGCGTCCGTTGCGCAGGGCTGCCAGAAAACCGCCGAACTGGCCCGTGCTGCCCAGCGCCACCGAAGCCAGCGCGGCGCTGATCTCCCCGATGGCCAGCGCCTTGATCTCCAACGAGACCTTGCGCGGCTGGCCGTTTTCGCTGACCTCGGACTCGTGCTTCAGGCTCAAGTCCAGGGCCGGCAGACCGGCCGGGGTGTAGCGCATCGCACCGCGCTCCACGAGCTGGGCCGACAGAACCAGACGGTTCATCGGTTGCCCGCGGCGGCAGACGCATGCTCATGCTTTGGGCGCCTCAGGCAGCGGCCTCCTGCTGGCTGGCCTTGCGCGACTCTTCGCGCTCGACGGCCTTCATCATGATCGACGGCGTGGCCTCGGCCTTGTCCTTCTTCACCGTCAGGTGGCGCAGCACGGCATCGTTGAAGCGAAAGCCGGTTTCGATCTCGGTCAGCACGGTGTTGCTGCACTCGATGTTCAGGCACAGGTAGTGCGCCTTGGCCAGTTTCTGGATCATGTAGGCCAGCTGCCGCCGACCCCAGTCTTCGACCCGGTGCACCTTGCCGCCGCCGGCGGTGACCAGGGCCTTGTAACGTTCCAGCATCGCCGGAACTTGTTCGCTCTGATCCGGGTGGATCAGCAGCACGATCTCGTAATTGCGCATCGAAACTCCTCGTGGATTCCTGTTGAAGGAAGCCGCCTGGATCGCCGTTCGATGACTGTTTGCATCAACGGTGCCAGTGCGGCAAGGGAAAAGCCCATGATTATAGCCGTGCCGCCGCCGCCGGGCCTGGGTGCCGCCGGGGCTCGCGAATGCGGTCGACGAATTCCTGCGTCGCCGCGTCGGGTGCCGGGGTCAGCCAGCTCGCCAGCAGCATCGCGGCGAAGGCCGCCGGCACGCCGAACACGCCGGCGGCGATCGGTGCGATGCCGAACCAGGTGCAGTCGGCGATCGGCGCGCTGACGCCGAAGACGCCGCGCAGCCACGGCTGGGTCGTCGCCATGTAGTAGCTCGTCACGACCAGGCCGGTGCTCATGCCGAGCACGCAGCCCCAGTGGTTGGCGCGTTTCCAGAATACGCCGAGCACCAGCGCCGGGAAGAAGGTCGCCGCCGCCAGCGAAAACGCTGCCGAGACGAGGAACAGGATGTCGGCGATCTTCATCGACGCCACGTACGCCGCCAGCAGCGCGACCACCAGCAGCAGCACCTTGGACACCGCGACCCGGCGCGAGCGCGACTTGTTCGGATCGATGATCCGGTAGTACAGGTCGTGCGAGAGGGCGTTCGATATCGTCAGCAGCAGTCCGTCGGCGGTGGACAGCGCGGCGGCGACGCCGCCGACCGCGACCATCGCCGAGATCACGTACGGCAGCCCGGCGATCTCGGGTGCGGCGAGCACGACGATGTCGGCGCCGATGTGGATCTCGCCGAGCTGCAACACGCCGTCGCCGTTGACGTCGCTGACCTGCAGCAGCGATGGGTCGACCTTGGCCCAGCTGCTGATCCACGCCGGCAGCCGGTCGAACGGCGTGCCGACCAGTGAATTGAAAACCTCGTGCTTGACCAGCACCGCCAGCGCCGGCGCGCTGAGGTAGAGCACCGAGATGAAGAGCAGCGTCCAGGCGAGCGACTGGCGCGCTTCGCGCACCGACGGCGTGGTGTAGACGCGGGTCAGGATGTGCGGCAGCCCGGCGGTGCCGACCATCAGGCAGAACACCAGCGCCAGAAAGTTGCGGCGCGACAGATCGTCGCTGCCGCGCAGCGATGCGTCGCCGCGCGGGTCGCCGGCAAAGGGTTCGGCGTGCGGCGCCATGCCGCCCAGCGGACGGGCCCAGCCGGCAGCGGCCGACTGCTCGGCGAGGTAGCGCTTCTTCGCTTCTTCGTCGTTGCGCGGCAGCGCCGCCAAAGCCCGGCGCGCCGCCTGCACTTCCATCAGCGGCGCCGGCTCGGCCAGCAGTGCGGCGACGCGCCGCTCGGCGGCGCCGCGGTCGGCGGCCATCGCCGCCGGAACGTCGCGCAGCTTGGCTGCCGCGCTGTCCGCGCGCCGGCGGTAGGCCTCGATGACCTGCTGCTCGCGCGGGTCGGCGGCGATCTGCGCTTCGCGCGCGCCGACGTCCTTCAGCACATAGCCGAAGTTGGCCTGCGGCAGCGGGCTGCCGGTGACCTTCATCGACAGGAATGCCACCGGCACCAGGTAGGCGATCAGCAGCAGCACGCACTGCGCCACCTGGGTCCACGTCACCGCCCGCATGCCGCCGAGGAACGAACAGACGAGCACGCCGCCAAGACCGACGAAGATGCCGGTCTCGAAGCCGAAGCCGGTGAAACGCGCGGTGATCAGGCCGACGCCGTAGATCTGCGCGACGACGTAGATGAACGACACCAGCACCGCACCGACGATGCCGACCAGCCGCGGCAGCCGGCCGCCGTAGCGCGCGCCCAGGAAGTCCGGGATCGTGTACTCGCCGAAGCGGCGCAGGTACGGCGCCAGCAGCAGCGCGACCAGGCAGTAGCCGCCGGTCCAGCCGAGCACGAAGGCCAGCCCGTTGTAGCCGCCGAGGTACAGCGTGCCGGCGAGGCCGATGAACGAGGCCGCGCTCATCCAGTCGGCGGCGGTGGCCATGCCGTTGTAGAACGCCGGCACCCGGCGGCCGGCGACGTAGTACTCCTCCGCGCTCGATGTCCGGCAGCGCAGGCCGATCACGCCGTACAGCACGACGGTGCCCAGCAGCATCGTCAAGCCGACCACATTGCGGCCCACGCCCATCCGCTCGAGCAGCGCCATCGCGAGGATGAAGGCGACCAGCCCGATCGTGTACAGCCCGTAGGCCACGTCGAGCCGGCGCTTGAAGGCGCTGCGCTCGTCGCTGGCTGCGCTCACTTTGCCGGCCAGCCCGCGAGCATCATCGGCGCGACCGGATCCTGCCTCAGCGCGCCGCCAGCCGGCGCCAGGTCTCGACCACCGAGTCCGGGTTCAGCGAGATCGAGCCGATTCCTTCGGCGGCCAGCCAGTCGGCAAAGTCGGGGTGGTCGCTCGGGCCCTGGCCGCAGATGCCGACGTACTTGCCGGTGGCGCGGCAGGCGGCGATCGCACGCGCGATCAAGGCCTTGACGGCAGGGTCGCGCTCGTCGAAGTCGTTCGCCAGCAGCTCCAATCCGGAGTCGCGGTCCAGGCCGAGCGTCAGCTGCGTGAGGTCGTTGGAGCCGATCGACATGCCGTCGAAATGTTCGAGGAACTGCTCGGCAAGGATCGCGTTGCTCGGCACCTCGCACATCATGATCAGCCGCAAGCCGTTCGTGCCACGCTTCAGGCCGCGCTCGGCAAGCATCTGCGTCACGCGCTCGGCCTGGCGAACGGTGCGCACGAAGGGCACCATGATCTCGATGTTGGTCAGCCCCATCTCGTTGCGCGCGCGTTTGAGGGCCTCGCACTCCATCGCGAAGGCATCGCTGAAGTCGCCGCTGATGTAGCGGCTGGCGCCGCGGAAACCGAGCATCGGATTCTCTTCGTCGGGCTCGTAGCGCGCGCCGCCGATCAGCTTGCGGTACTCGTTGGACTTGAAGTCCGACAAGCGCACGATCACCGATTTCGGGAAAAACGCCGCGGCGATGGTCGCGATGCCTTCGGTGAGCTTGTCGACGTAGAACGCACGCGGCGACGCGTGCCCCCGCGCCACTGACTCGACCGCCTTCTTCAGCTCGGGGTCGATGTTCGGGTAGTCGAGGATCGCCTTCGGGTGGACGCCGATGTTGTTGTTGATGATGAATTCGAGCCGCGCCAGGCCGACCCCCGAATTCGGCATCTGCGCGAAGTCGAAGGCGAGCTGCGGGTTGCCGACGTTCATCATGATCTTGATCGGGCAGTACGGCATCGCACCGCGCTCGATGTCGGTGACTTCGGTCTCGAGCAGCCCGTCGTAGATGTAGCCGGTGTCGCCTTCGGAGCAGACCACCGTCACCAGCGCGTCTTCGTGAACACGCTCGGTCGCGTCGCCGCAGCCGACCACCGCCGGAATGCCCAGTTCGCGCGCGATGATCGCCGCATGGCAGGTGCGGCCGCCGCGGTTGGTGACGATCGCGCCGGCGCGTTTCATCACCGGCTCCCAGTTCGGGTCGGTCATCTCGGTGACGAGCACGTCGCCCGGCTGCACGCGGTCCATGTCGGCAATCGAGCGCACCAGCCGAACCGGCCCGGTGCCGATCTTCTGCCCGATCGCGCGCCCTTCGGCAAGCACGGTGCCGCTGCTCTTCAGCTTGTAGCGCTGCTCCAACTTGCCCTCGGACTGGCTCTTCACGGTCTCCGGCCGCGCCTGCAGGATGTAGATGAAACCGTCGGCGCCGTCCTTGCCCCACTCGATGTCCATTGCGCGGCCATAGTGCTTCTCGATGATCAGCGCGTACTTGGCGAGCTCGATCACGTCAGCATCGACCAGCGAATAGCGGTTGCGCTGCTCGGGCGGCGTGTCGACGATCTTCACCGGGCTGCCGCTGGCCGCCTTGTCGGCGGCGGAAGCGAACTCCATTCGCTGCAGCTTGGAGCCGAGCACGCGCCGGATGACCGGGAACTTGCCGGCCTTCAGAGTCGGCTTGTGGACGTAGAACTCGTCGGGGTTGACGGAGCCCTGCACGACCGTCTCGCCGAGGCCGTAGCTGGAAGTGACGAAGACCACGTCCTTGAAGCCCGATTCGGTGTCGATCGTGAACATCACGCCGGCCGCGCCGAGGTCGGAACGGACCATGCGCTGCACGCCGGCCGACAAGGCGACCTCGGCATGGGCGAAGCCCTTGTGCACGCGGTAGCTGATCGCGCGGTCGTTGTACAGCGACGCGAAGACCTCCTTCATCCGCAGCAGCACTTCATCGATGCCGCTGACGTTGAGGAAGGTCTCCTGCTGGCCGGCGAAGGACGCATCGGGCAGGTCTTCGGCGGTCGCCGACGAGCGCACGGCGAAGGTCGCGCCGGGGTTGTCGGCGGCCAGCAGGTGGTACTGGGCGCGGATCGCCGATTCGAGCTCGTGCGGGAACGGCGTCTCGACGATCCAGCGGCGGATCTCGGCGCCGGCTTCGGCCAAGGCCCGCACGTCGTCGGTGTTGAGCGTGACCAGGCGCGCCTCGATGCGCTCGGCCAGGCCGGCGTGGCGCAGGAACTGGCGGAACGCATGGGCGGTTGTCGCAAAGCCGCCCGGCACCCGAACGCCGGCCGAAGCCAGTTGGCTGATCATCTCGCCGAGCGAGGCGTTCTTGCCGCCGACCGACTCGACGTCGGTCATCCTCAGTTGTTCGAACGGTACGACCAGGGCGGTCGCCAGTGCAGATGGGGACATGGGAAAGCTCCGTGATGTTGGGAAACCGGTGCTTCCGCATGCGCGAGCGGGCATCGCACTTCAGCGCTTGTCGATTCGAGTTGTCGGCTGAAGGGGCTCACGGCTCAGGGGGCGGAAATTTGCAGCGGATTCTAAGGACTTCTTTCCTTATGATGGGCGATGCCTGGAAGAAGCGTGTTCTTTGTCTCGGACGGCACCGGGATCACTGCCGAAACCTTCGGTAACTCGATCCTGGCCCAGTTCTCCGCCAAGCCGCGCCATGTGCGGCGGCCTTTCATCGACTCGGTCGAGAAAGCCAACAGCGTGGTTGCCGAGATCAACACGGTGGCCGCGGCCGAAGGCAAACGGCCGATCGTCTTCATCACCTTGGTCGACGACACCGTGCGCCACATCGTCACCGGCCCGGCCTGCAAGGGCCTGGTGCTCGACATGTTCCGGACCTTCGTCGAACCGCTCGAGCAGGAGTTCGGCGTCAAGTCGAACCACCGCATCGGCCGCTTCACCGACGCCAGCCAGAGCGAGGAATACGACGACCGTATCGAGGCGATCAACTTCAGCCTCGCCCACGACGACGGCCAGAGTTCGCGCAACCTCGACATCGCCGACGTCATCCTGGTGGGCGTCAGCCGCAGCGGCAAGACGCCGACTTCGCTGTACCTGGCGATGCAGCATGGCATCAAGGCCGCGAACTACCCGCTGATCCCCGACGACTTCGAGCGCGGCCACCTGCCGTCGTCGCTGGCGCCGTACCGGCGCAAGTGCTTCGGGCTGACGATAGACCCCGAGCGGCTGGCGCAGATCCGCAACGAGCGGCGGCCGAACAGCCGCTACGCGGCGCTCGACAACTGCCGCTACGAGGTCAACGAAGCGGAGGCGATGATGCGCCGCGACGGCATCCAGTGGCTGAGTTCGACCCACAAGTCGATCGAAGAGATCGCGACGACGATCCTGCGCGACATCCGGCCCGACCGGCTGGTCTATTGATCAAGGAGGAACCACTTCTCCGTGAACCGCGCCGTCTACATCGACTTGTTCGACGACGGGATTCCAACATGCAACCCGCTGCTCGAACTCAAGGCCTTCGAAGGCCGGCTGCTGGACGTTGCGCGCTTTCAGGTGATGCTGGCCGTCCTCCTCGGCCGCCCTGTCGTTGTGCCGGAGACCTGGGCCACGTCGTCGCCGCTGTTCTTGATGCTCGCCAACGAAGTGCTCAGCGATTACCCCGAGCAGGTCTGGAGCAAGGACCAGAGCAGCGGGAAGGCCATCAAGGTGGAAGCGCCACCGCCCTTCGTCTTTCGTTTTCAAGACGCGCGCGACGGCGAGTCGGCTGCCGTCTCGTATCTGCGCGCCCTTCAGGCAAGACTGCAGGGCGGGCGCAGGCTGCTCTTTGCCGACACGCTCGCACGCCCGGATGCAACGCCGCAAGCAGCCGCCAATCCGTTGCGGGACTCGTTGGCCAACGTCATCGCAGACATCCTGGAGCGGCGGCGCGTCGGGCGAGACGACTTCGACGACTTTCACGCCGGCGCCATGACGGCCATGGAGCGCTTCGAGCCCCCGAAGGTCGCATCTGCCACGGCGAGTTCGATGCGCAGCCTGCTGCGCTATCTGCGCCGGCCCGCCGCATCTCGCGTCGCCGCACGTTTCGACGAAGCCGCCTACCGCCAGACGATGGCCGAGCAAGTCGGACATGTGCACGCTGCCGTGGCAAGCGGCCATTTGATGGACGAGTTCGAAGGCCCCTTGACGGGCTTCCAGCGCTTCTTTGCAAAGGCCGAACAAGCCCGGAAAGCGCAGAACTTGTCGTTCGCCGACGTGATGGGCATGCAGCGATTGCTGATTGGCGAGCCACCCGACGTGGTGAATGTCGTCGAAGCCTTCGGTCGCTACGTGCTGAACCGAGCCTACGCCGCGAGCGTGTCAGCCGACAGCCAAGCCGTTTCCCTCGACTACTACTGCCGGGGCCAATCCAACCGCTTCGAAAGCGAACTGCTCAAGAGCGTGGTCAGAGGCGAGCGTCGACCGAACCAACTGGCCGCCGAGGGCCCGGATTTCGATGACTTCATCAACCTCGCGCCGCAGCGTGACTACGACCTGGCCGATTCGCTGGATTGGCCAAAGGTCTGGCGGCAGGTCGCACAGCTCGCCGTCCAGCCCGATTGGATACGGCAGCGCGACGAACTCAAGGCACAGATCTATCGCCTGAGCGAAGCGGAACTGCGGGATCCGCTGGTGTGGCGAAGCTTTTTCGACTCGATCAACGTGACCGTGCAAGACCTGGTATTCAAGCTCGATGGCGGCGACCGTCCGACACTCCGCATGATCAAGACGATGCCGCTGATCGGCAGCATTGCCAAGAAAATCGAAACCTTCGGCGGCATCGCGCAACCGCCGTTGAAGCTGGCAGCAAAGGCACTCGCCGGTGGCTCCGACCTGTGCGCCGCGTCGCTTGAGTCAGTCGTCAAACTGTTCGGACTGGCGCCGACCCGGGTGGTCCTGAACCTCGAACGGCAGCGGCGGCACGTGGGGTCTCTGCTCAGGTAGCCGGCGCCAACTCGCTGATCCGCTGTCGCGCCGATTCATAGAAGCAGATCGCCGCCGCCGCCGCGACGTTCAGCGACTCTTCACCGCCCGGCTGCGGAATGCGCACCTGTAGCGCACAGCGGGCCGCCAGCGCTGTAGAGACGCCCTGCCCTTCGTGCCCGAGCAGCCACGCGCACGGCACCGGCAGCGGTGCGTCGTGCAACGGCGCGCCGGCGTGCGAGCTGGTCGCGATCAGCGGTACCACGAGTCGGTCGAGCGCCACCTCGTCCAGACCTTCGACGAGTCGGAGCGCGAAGTGCGCCCCCATGCCGGCGCGCAGCACCTTTGGCGACCACAACGCTGCCGTGCCCTTGATCGCCAGCACTTGCGTGAAGCCGAACGCCGCCGCGCTGCGCAAGATGCTGCCGACGTTGCCGGCGTCCTGCAAGCGGTCGAGCACGACGGTCGCGGCGTGCGGGTCGATTTCCAGCGCCGGCGGCAGATCGAGAACGAAGCCGATCCGGGCCGGCGATTCGAGCGCGCTGAAGCCTTTGAACAAGGCGTCGTCGAGCACGGCGACGCGCTCGGCCCAGCCCGCCAATTCGCGCAGCCGCGGTTCATCGCTCCAGGCGCTTTCGGCAATCAGGGCCTGAGCCGCCGGCCGCCCGCGCGCGCGCAGCGCTTCGCACAAGTGCTCGCCTTCGAGCCAGACCGCACTGAGACGGCGGTAAGCGCCCGGGTCCTGCGCCAGCCGGCGTACCCGAACCAGCAGCGGGTTGTCGCGCGACGTGATTCGCTGCGCCGGGTTCACTCGGGCTCCAGCACCGCGCGCACCGGCGCGAAGCTGCGCCGGTGGGCCGGGCAGGCGCCGTGGCGTTGCAAGGCATCCAGGTGCTCGGGCGTGCAATAGCCCTTGTGGCCGTCGAAGCCGTAGGCCGGCCAGAGTTGATGCAGTTCGACGCACATCCGGTCGCGGTGCACCTTGGCGACGATGGACGCGGCCGAGATCGACCGTACCGTCGCATCGCCGCGCACGACGGCCAGCGCCGGCATCGTCAATCGCGGCAACTGGTTGCCGTCGACCAGCACCCGTTTCGGCGGCAGCCGCAGGCCTTCGACGGCACGCCGCATCGCCAGCAGCGTGGCCTGCAGGATGTTCAGTGCATCGATCTCTTCGACGCTGGCCTCGGCGATCGAAACGCACAGCGCCCGGTCGAGGATGTTCGCGAAGAGCTGCTCGCGCCGCTTCGGCGACAAGACCTTCGAATCGGCCAGGCCGCGGATCGGCTTCAGTTCATTGAGGATCACCGCCGCCGCCACCACCGGCCCGGCCAGCGGGCCGCGGCCGGCTTCGTCGACGCCGGCCATCAGCCCGGGCGCGTGCCAGCTCAGGCCGAGCTGTTCAGACTTCGATGATTTCCGCGATGGCATCGGTGGCACAGCGCGCGGTGTCCCGGCGCAGCGTCTGGTGGAGTTCATCGAAGCGCTGGCCGAGAGCACGCGCGCCGGCCTCGTCGTCTAGCCATTTCAGCACCGCGTCGGTCAGCGCTTGCGGCTCGCAGCGGTCCTGGATCAGCTCGGGAACGACAAAGTCGCGGCACAGGATGTTCGGCAGCCCGACCCACGGCTGATAGGCCATGCGTTTCATCAGCTGCCAGCTGAGGGCCGCCATCCGGTAGCCGATGACCATCGGCCGTTTGAACAGCGCGGCCTCCAGGGTTGCGGTGCCGCTGGCGATCAAGGTCACGTCGCAGGCCGCCAGCGCTTCGTGCGAGCGGCCATCGAGCAGTTGCAGCGGCACGCCGGCAGCGTGCTTGGCGATCAGCGGCTCGATCAAGCTGCGCAGGCCGGGCGCGATCGGCAGCACGAAGCGCAAGCCCGGCTCGAGGCGGTGCAGCCGCGCCGCCGCCCGCAGGAACGACGGCGCGATGTAGCGGATCTCCGAGCGCCGGCTGCCGGGCAGCACCGCCACCACCGCGGCCTCCGGCGCCAGGCCGAGCGCCTTGCGCGCCGCCGCGCGCGGCGGCACCAGCGGGATCGCATCGGCCAGCGGGTGGCCGACATAGCTGGCCGCGACACCATGGCGCTGCAGCAGCTCGGGCTCGAACGGGAACAGGCACAACACGTGGTCGACGCTCTGCGCCATCTTCTCCGCGCGACCGCCGCGCCAGGCCCAGATCGACGGGCAGACGAAGTGGATCGCCTTGATGCCGGCCGCTTTCAGGCGCTCTTCCAGCCCGAGGTTGAAATCGGGCGCGTCGACGCCGATGAAGGCGCTCGGCGGGTCGGCCAGCAGGCGCGTGGCGAGTTTGTCGCGAATGCCCTTGATCTCGCGGTAGTGGCGCAGCACTTCAACGTACCCGCGCACCGCCAGCTTGTCGCTCGGCCACCAGGCATCGAAGCCCTGGGCCTGCAACTGCGGCCCGCCGATGCCGCCGCTCAGCAGCGCCGGCCAGCGCCGGCGCAGGCCACCGAGCAGCAGCCCACCCAGCAGATCGCCCGAGGCTTCGCCGGCGACCATGGCGAAACGTTGGCTCAAGACAAGCTCGGCACGCTCGGCACGCTTCAGCGCGCGATGCCGCGTGTCGATGCGGCCAGAAAGCCGAGCAACAGCGCGACATCGCCGTCGCCGCCTTCGACCGTGCCGCTCAGTGCTGCGATCGCCGCCCGGGCCTGGTCCAGCGTCAGGCCGTCGCGGTAGAGCAGCCGATGCATCTGCTTGACCAGGGCGATGCGTTCGCGCGAGAAGCCGCGCCGGCGCAGCCCTTCGATGTTGATACCCGCGGTGACCGCCGGATTGCCGGCCGCAACGACGAAAGGCGGAAGATCCTGCGCCAGGCGGCTGCTGAAGCCGACCATCGAATGAGCGCCGACGCGGGTGAACTGGTGGACGCCGGTTATGCCGCCGACAATGGCCCAGTCGTCCAACCGAACGTGGCCGCCCAACTGGACGGCATTGGCGATGGTCGTCTGGCTGCCGACATGGCAGTCGTGGGCGACGTGGACGTAGGCCATGATCCAGTTGTGGTCGCCGAGCGTCGTCACGCCGCCGTCCTGGACGGTGCCGGTGTTGATCGTCACGAACTCGCGAATCGTGTTGTGATCGCCAATGACGAGCCGGGTCGGTTCGCCGGCGTACTTCTTGTCCTGCGGAGGCGCTCCGATCGAGGCAAACTGGAAGATCCGGTTTCCGCGCCCGATGGTCGTACGGCCGTCGAGCGTGCAGTGCGCGCCGATCGTCGTGCCCTCGCCAATGCGCACCGCCGGCCCGATGACCGCGTAAGGCCCGACGCTCACGTCAGACGCCAATTCGGCTGCCGGATCGACAATCGCCGTCGGGTGAATCGTCGCCACGGCCATCAGACGATCTTGCGCATCGTGCACATCAGCTCGGCCTCGACCGCCGTCTCGCCGTCGACGCTGGCCCGCGTCTTGTACTTGTAGATGCCGGCCTTGACGCGGTCGATGCTGGCTTCGAGGATCAGCTGGTCGCCCGGCTCGACGACGCGCTTGAAGCGCGCGCCGTCGATGCCGACGAAGTAGACCACGGTGTCGTCGCCCGGTTCGATGTCCAGCGATTCGAACGACAGCAGCGCGGCGGCCTGCGCCAGCGCTTCGAGCATCATCACGCCGGGCATCACCGGCCGCGCCGGAAAGTGGCCGGCAAAGAAGGGCTCGTTGATCGTGACGTTCTTCAGCGCCTTGATCCGCACGCCCTTTTCCAATTCGAGCACGCGGTCGACCAGCAGGATCGGGTAGCGATGCGGCAGCTTCTTCAGGATCTTGTGGATGTCGAGCGCGCCGACGGTCGGACTCATGACTTCTTCTCCAGTGCCCGCAAACGCTCGCGCAAGGTGTATAGCTGCTTCAACGTGGCTGCATTCTTTTCCCAGGTCGCATTGTCATCGAAGGGGAACAGGCCGCTGTACTGGCCCGGCTTCAATATCGAACGCGTGACGACGGTCGCCGCCGTGATGTGCACGTGGTCGACCAGTTCCAGGTGGCCGAGGATGATGGCGCCGCCGCCGGCCGTGCAGTGGCGGCCGATCTTCGCGCTGCCGGCCACGCCGACGCAGCCGGCGAATGCCGAATGCGCGCCGACGCGCACGTTGTGGCCGATCTGCACCAGGTTGTCGAGCTTGACGCCGTCTTCGATCACCGTGTCGTCGAGCGCTCCGCGGTCGATGCAGGTGTTGGCGCCGATCTCGACGTCGTCGCCGATCGTCACGACGCCGAGCTGTTCGATCTTCTCCCAGCGCCCGTGGTTGGCGGCGAAGCCGAAGCCGTCGGCACCGATCACCGCCCCGCTGTGGACGATGCCGCGGGCGCCGATCCGGCAGCCGTCGCCGAGCACGGCGCGGGGCAGCAGCCGGGTGCCTTCGCCGACGCTGGCGCCGCTGCCGACGTGCACCTGCACGCCGATGTTGGCGCCCGCGCCGACATGGGCGCCGCTGCCGATGAAGGCCATCGCGCCGATGCTGGCCGACGGGTGGACCAGGGCCCCCGGCTCGACGATCGCGCTCGCGTGCACACCGGCGGCGATCGCCGGCCGGGTCTGCGCGGCCCACCACTGGGTCAGGCGGGCGAAGGCGACATAAGGGTCGGCGCAGACGATCGTCGTGCCACGCAGCGCGGCCGCATCGCGCATCGCCGGGCCGACGATCACCGCACCGGCCGCCGAGCCGGCCAGCTGGGCCTGGTAACGCGGATTCGACAGGAAGGCGATCGTCTCCGGCGTGGCACCGTCGAGCGGGCCGATGCGGCGGATGACGAGGCCGGGATCGCCGAGCAGTTCACCGCCCAGCAGGGCCGCGAGCTCTCCGGTGCGGACCTGCATGGCGGATCCGCAGGCTCACTTGCTCGGGACGGGGGCGGCGTTGAGGGTCTTGATCACCTTGTCGGTGATGTCGACCCGCGGGCCGGCGAAGACGACTTCCTGCAGGATGACGTCGTACTTCTCCTGGTCGAAGATCTGCTTGATCACACGATTGGCGCGTTCGACGATACCGGCCATTTCTTCGTTGCGGCGCTGGTTCAGGTCTTCCTGGAATTCACGCCGCTTGCGCTGCAGGTCGCGGTCTTGTTCGACCAGTTCGCGCTGGCGGCGCGTGCGTTCGCCTTCGCCGAGGGTCGGCGAGTCCTTGTCGAGCTTGTCGGCCGCGGCCTTCAGCTTGGTGCCCTGGTCGTTGAGCTCGCGCTCGCGCTTGCTGAACTCGGCCTCCAGCCGGGTCTGCGCGGCCTTCGCCGGCACCGCTTCGCGCAGCACGCGTTCGCTGTTGACGTAGCCGATCTTCAACTCCTGGGCCTGCGCAGCGGGAATCAGCAGCAGCATTGCCGCAATGGTGGCAATGAGCAAATCAAAACGCGGCATCTTCATCAGAACGCAGTCCCGATCTGGAATTGGAATCGCTGGATTCTATCGTTGCGCTGCACGCGCAACGGCGTGCCGTAGCTGAGCTGCAAGGGCCCCACCGGCGAGATCCACGAAAGGCCGAGGCCGGCCGATGCGCGCAGCGTTTTGGCCTCGATGTTTTCGCCGTCGCGCCAGACGTTGCCGGCGTCGGCGAAAGCGAACACGCGCAGTGTCTTGTCGTTGCCGGTGCCGGGCACCGGGAAATACAGCGAGGTGTTGATGTTCAGCCGCTTGGAGCCGCCGATGTAGGCACCGGTCGGGTCGACGACGCCGAGCGAGCCCTGCTCGAAAGCGCGAACCGTGCCGAGGCCGCCGCCGTAGAAGTTCTTGAACACCGGGAACGGCTTGCCGCCCAGGCCCTGGCCGATGCCGATCTCGGAATTGAAGCCCAGGGTCATGCGGAACGGCAGCGGCAGGAACTGCTGGA
>Ga0307513_10005734_pt1 | contig 16334 bp, 15 predicted proteins | sample 15_EM_MG_FD_202174 | JGI IMG/M metagenome (GOLD analysis project Ga0307513, IMG submission 202174) | Populus trichocarpa ectomycorrhiza microbial communities from riparian zone in the Pacific Northwest, United States - 15_EM | ecosystem: Host-associated > Plants > Roots > Unclassified | place... | reverse complement strand
GCGGTTCTGATTCTGATCGATTACCAGCCTTGGGCTCAAGAATTTGGTGACCGCCGTTCCTCTTTCTCGGGATACCGTGTTCAACCAGTGGGACCGGAGATCATGGTAGCCCAGCTCCGGGATATTGTTGGTATATGAAATGTTGTGGGCTACTGCTGGTCGGCTATACCGGAGCGCGCACACGGAGCGACCGGGCTGCAAACCGTTGGGCTCACGCACGAAGAGAGTTACAAGGTATCGTTGCTTAACTCTAATTAAACACCTTTCACCGAAAGGATGAAGAGGTCGCGTAGCGAGCCGTTGTTGAGAGCCAGTGAAGCCTTGCTGAGGTGAATCAGCCTTCAAGGGTCATTATCTACACTCCCAAGTGACCCTTGAAGCTATCTATCGGTGATTTTTTGTGTGTTCTATTTCGCCAATCTTGAACTCGGCTAATCGGTTTTCGGTTTTCTTCCATCCTTTGCAACTATTCTGCAACTAGTGGACCCTCAAAGCTCAAGTACCGACACTCATCGACAGTCGAGCCGTTTCTCCTACTTAGCGCGAGCAACGGAGCAACGGAGGGAGCGGGGTTCTTTATTCATAGCCTAATCACATTTTGGTTTCCGCAGTACCCCTCTCAGTTTCAAAAACCCGTATAACGACGGTTGGCGTGATAGTAGAGCCACGACACGACACTCTATGACTGGTTACGATCGACAGACTAATGGCGGATGGACAGAACGGCGGCGAAATCAGTCCCCAACCCGCAACGGGGTAGGCGGAGAGAAGGGGTGGGGGCAGGACAGCAAGCAGGCTCACTGGGGAGATGAAAAGAGTTGGAGAGACGCCTCCCGGTCCTCAGCCGCCAACGGTGTTCTAATGGTTACCCCAGCACCTTCCACCCAGCGGTTCATCCTCCTCTGTTGCCTCTGGTATACATCCTCTGCACTCTCCTCCAACACTGGAAAATATATCATGCTGACCTTCAAGTTTCCGGTGACTCTCACCTTCGTCCAGTTCGGCTTCATTGCCAGTTATTGCCTCCTCCTCGCGAGTCCCCTCGTTGGTCTTACAAGAATACGTCGACCATCTGCTGCTGTGCTCCGCAGTACTACTCCGATGGCTGCTTTCCAAGTCGGCGGCCACATATTCTCCAGTTTCGCTATTTCAAGGATTCCCGTCAGCACGGTCCACACTATCAAAGTCAGTAATATCAAATATCTCAGACCTATATTTATAGTCTCTGAAACGATTTTCTCTAGGCTCTTTCACCTTTATTCACAGTAGCAGCATACGCCCTCCTTTTCGGTGTCAAATACTCGCCCAAGACCTACATCTCCCTCCTTCCGCTGACCATCGGAGTCATGTTTGCATGCACTTTCGATGTGTCTGCATCTAATGCCTTTGGCCTGATGTCCGCTTTCGGCTCCGCCCTCATCTTTGTCAGTTCCAACATATTCTTCAAGAAGATCATGCCCACACCGAGTTCGGGAGGTGCCGGGCCAGTACACAAACTTGACAAGATCAACTTGCTGTTTTACTCATCCGGGATCGCCTTCCTTATGATGATCCCTATTTGGCTGTATTACGATCTCACCGCCCTTCTCAATTACTGGTCTGCAGGCAGCATTGTAGCCGTGAGCAAGCACGCCAATCCTGGAGCACGCAGTATCACCTATTATTTCATCGCCAATGGTACGGTACATTTTGCTCAAAATATTATCGCATTTGCGATTCTCGCCACAACGTCGCCAGTCACGTATTCGATCGCATCTCTCATTAAGCGTATCGCCGTCATTTGCATCGCCATTGTCTGGTTTAACCAGAAGATACACCCTGCGCAAGGATTTGGTATTTGTCTCACTTTCTTCGGCTTGTGGATGTACAACCAAGCGAAAGGAGACGTTGAGAGAGGAGAGAAGCAGGCAAGGAGAGTAGAAGCGACGAGAGAGATGGTGCTTCCGAGCACCAAAGCCGAAGTACGGATGTTGAACGGAATCGCAACTCCAGACACAATCGAGGAGAGGCAACCTCTTTACCCTCTCCGTCCAACACATGTGCACCACCATTCGGGAGCTCATCTCCCTCCTCTCAACATTGAACTCGCCCACAATGCGTTTGTATTGAAGTACAATACGATCATCTCCGCGGGCATGGACCAGCCATACCCCTATCCTAGCCCGCCCCGCTCAATAGACTCTCCACCTCCCGAGTCTGCCGACTTTGTCCACCCCGTCGGCCACAGTAACGCAGCTGACACGTTGGACTCTCGCACTCTTGCAAGTCGGCGGACAGTTTCAAGCAATCTGGAAGGTGTATCCCCTTCTGGACCGAACTAGACAGTATAGAAGGACTAATGGACTATATCATACACTTATCTAAAGCCTGTCATGCAGAATCGTCGTGTCCTTTCTTGGTCGTATGCGCTATATGTGCTTTCGTGTACTGTCCTTCACAATGACTAGCTCTAGAGGTCTTGTTCGTGTCATATTCTAGTGCACCTATTTAACCTCCATTTCGGTGCGATGCTCCTTGGACCCTCCCATCGCTAGCGATTGGAGCGAACCATTCTCGATCGACGCGTTTCTACAAATTGACGCGTCGCCAGGATGACGGACGCTATTTCTCGACCTATGCGAAACGCGAAACGCACTCGGGACGCGTCGCCGCTGTTGACTGCCATAACGGGTGGGTCGAGGGCGGCCCGTCAGGTGCTGACACTCACCCCTTCTTCCAGTGAATGGCGGAATAGCAGCTCCACCTGCCAGGCGTTCCCGTATTCCCCTGCTTAGGCGTCCTTCGTACCGTCCCGCGAACACAAAGAAAATCGTGGTCTTCGACGATCCTGACCCAGGAAGCGGTCCATTCACGGATAATACCAGACCTACTAAGCGGCGCAAGACAATCGAGTGCCCTCGCGAGCCACTCGCTCAGAAGACGAACACCCGACGTAGACCAATGGATGTTGACCTTACGCCGACTCAGCACCCCAAGAAGGACCCGGGAGCCTCAAATGCGAACAATACTCTTTTCCTGAGAAACTCGCTCACTCTTCCTTCGCTACCCGCATTCACCCCTGTGAAGGCAGCGAAACGTACATTACTTGCTACTGAACAGAACATGATTGTGACCTCTCCAGCACTTCCCAAGCTTCCTGGCAGCAAAATGCCGGAACCCCTTCTCCCCGGTTTCGCTTCGCCCAAAGTTGAGCGTAGGACCGCAACTCTGCAGACTCTAGGACTTGGACCACCTGCTAAAATTGACGACGGAATTGCGCGTTATAAAATTGGCAGCAACAATCGTCGACCCTCCGCTTCTTGTATCATGAAGTCCGCGGACCATCAGCTGCATCGTCGTTCTTCTGGCTCACATATTCTCAATACTTCCAAGCGTAGGTGCTCATGGCTTGAGAGACCTGATACGCTTGCTATCCGTGCTCGTCGTCGTGGCTCTCTTCGCAATGCCCTCGGCAATCCAGCTGCAGAATCGACACCGCAGCAAACTGACCAGCGTCTCGGCACTCCGATGTCTATCTCTAGGCTCGGTCAAGATTGTATACTGCTGATTCCCTCCAAGCCTTTGTGTGCTCTGTCCACTCCGTCTTGGGCGGCGACTCCGCACGCTCGTGATGCCCTCGACGACCTCTCGGACGGTATTTCTCACATGCGTATGGACACTGATATTACACCCAAATTCGCTACCATTAAGTCTACTTTGCGTCTACCTCAGCCGGACCAGAGGCAACCTCAAGCACCTCTCCCAATCGTTCATCCTATAGATTTTGCTACTACCCGCAGTGGCGTGCTCCTTCGCTCTATTTCCTACTCTCCATTGGCTCTGACCGAGCAGCGCTCGCTAATTCCTTCATCTTCTGACTCACCAGCTCAACCGTCAGCCCAGACCCCAGCTCTTCCTCCATCCACGGTAGGACCTCATAAATACCTTTACTCGGGCATCTCTCCAGCGTGTATCCCTTCTCCGCCGTTGTCACCACCAAGTTCGGATGACCCTCTTAACCTCTTCCTCATTACCGACGATACAGATCGACCCAATGCAGTCAACCTCTCTACAGGAGCGGGTGTGTTGTCTCCAGCGGCCTCGCCCCACACCATCGGCCAGACAGGTCCCGTTAGTCGTCCAGGCACAACGGGTCGAACGTATCGTGCTCGGAAGACACAGAGGGCTCTTAATGGACCTCGTAGGGGTGAACATAGACCTACTCGACTGACCAGGCATCACCCCGATGACCCAATGCCTCCCTTCTCTTCAGACGATCCTTTACTCCTTGTTGGTAAAGTCAGAGACAAATAGGTGAGTATCTACGGCCTGATATAAAGACCCTGGTCCCATCACTTCTGTAGGTGACGCGCTTTGAACGCGTGTCAAGCGCGTAGTTAGTTCGCTGGGGTGGAATTAGTCGACCAGAGTTTGATTCAGGAGAGCGCGTCTTGCCACCTATTGTAGCAATAATATCGATACTGGATGCATACTCATATCATTATAAAGCATAAACTGCAGCCACTGATAGTGGATCACAAGCATGTGGACGTTTCGAGGGCGGCTCAAAGCCTCGTCAATCTTGTTGCCTTACCACAATGTCTGCCTTACCGCCACCACTCCCACCAGCGACACCTATTAGGAAGACAGTCATTCCGGACCCCTTCAGTGCTACATCCACGTTGACTCCCCTCTCCTCGATGGGCGAGAGTTGGACAAAGAGCAGCTCGCCGTCCGCGTTGTCTCGTCCGCGCACGTCCTCCCCCGAAGACGGGGACGGCTCCCCTCCTCCACCCCGTAGAATTTCCCAAAGACCAAAACGGTCTACGAGGTTTGATGCGCTCTTGACGCCGCAGAAGGCCCTCCCCACGAGGATGAAGCTGGTAAGCGATTCCGAGGCGGCCACGGGGAAGACAGGCGCCTTGGAGAGGAACACCCTGAGAAGAAAGAGGAAGAGACGGACCACCACTGATGACGAAGGGAGCGAACTCGAAGTTTGGAGACGCGACGATTTTGGTCCGTTGTTGGTCCGTTTCGTTCGCGCTCCACTGCTTGATGAGGGGACGCGAATGGGGAGTAAAGGTATTGACGATTATTGTGGCCAGACCTGGGTGTCGAATGGTCCGAAGAGGAGCACGAAGACCTTATGCTATGCTTGCGCGAAGATGGTGCGTCTGTTCGGCGTATGTGCCATGCAGGAGTCTGGATTCTGATGCGCGGCTCTGGGGAAAGGTCTCCTGAAGTGCATGGACAAGTATCTTGTGCAAGACAAGATCTCCGTCAGGAAGATGCTCAAAGCCTTCGGAAAAGAAGTGGTGTGCCCGATTCATCCGGCTTCGAGAGTGTGTCCGGACTGAAGGCTCTACAGGACCACCCAGAGGCAACCGAGGAGTACATGGTAGCGAGACTGCAGAGTGTTATGCGTCAGGCGTCAGTGCGCTTGAACGTGTTCTACTATGGTCTCTGACTCCTTCCCTAGGCTCCGGAACCGAACCCGACTAGAGAACTACAATACCCCCAGAGACGCAGTTAATCTTATTTGGCGGGCCAAAAGGATCATGGTATTGACTGGTGCGGGTATCAGTAAGTCCCCTCCCATTTTGCGCCTTCGATGTCCTGAATTCCGTCTAGGTGTGTCTAGTGGTGTACCAGACTTCCGCTCTCCGGATGGTATATATGCGAAGATCAAAGCAAGTGGGCAGTATGAAGATCTAGACGACCCTCAGCAAATGTATGCCGCCGTGACTTCTGCCGGTAAAAATTACCAATCTATCATTTTATTTGTATAGGTTTTCGATAGAGCAGTTCAAGAAGCGCCCTGATATGTTCTAGTGAGCCTTCTTTCCACATGTACTGATCAACGATTGACACCTTACAGTTCATTTATCGGGTAGGCCCTGTCGCGATACTCGCTCACTCGCTCTAAGCATCCATCAGGCAATTGTGGCCTCAAGAGGTGAATCCATCTGTCGCGCACCAGTTCTTAAAATCGTTAGAAGATCAGAATAAGGTGCGCTGCTGGCAGCAAGGGCCTAAGGCTCCATTGATGCGTTCTTGCACAGCTACTTCGCAACTATACACAGGTGGGACTATCTATAACCATCGCGACCTTCGTACTGATCCCTGACTCCTCAACAGAACATTGACGGGTTAGAGACAGCTTGTGGTGTAGAGAAAGTCTTCCACTGTCATGGATCCTTCCAGACAGCGACGTGTATGGACTGTGGTACTAAGGTGCCAGGTTCTCAAATACAGAACGAACTATTGAGGGGTCAGGTCCCGCAGTGCGACCCTTGCGTAGCAAAAGCGGAAGAGATGAAAGCAAACCTTCGGCAGCAACCGAAACGACCAACGAAAAAAAGCGGCAAGAAGAAGCGCTCCCGCAAACCATGGGAAGAAGAGGAGAGCGACGAGTCGATGCAGAAGGACACTTGGGCTGGTGTGATGAAGGTAAATTGTCCCTGGGCAGGTCCAGAGCCGTCATTAATCCGTTGCTTCTCAGCCCGACATTACGTTCTTCGGCGAACAACTCGCCGACGATTTTGACAACCTGCTGTACCAGGACCGCGAGGAGGTGGACCTTCTTATTGTAATAGGAACGTCGTTGAAGGTGAGAAGGCATGCAAATGCAAATTCCTCTGAATATGGAACGCTGATCTTTATATTCCTAGGTTAAGCCTGTATCTGGTGAGCGAGGCGCGCAATTGCAAATACTTCTGAACGTGGATGCTGACCTTCGGTCACTGAGTAGAAATACTTGCGCACATTCCCCATACGATACCTCAAATTCTGATCAACAAGACACCCGTGGAACACGCGAACCCCGATGTGGTCCTACTGGGTGACTGTGATGAGATTGTGAAGTATTTGTGCCACGAGCTCGAATGGGTCCTCCCTTCACAGCTGGGAGAGGACCGAGGGCAAGGGAGACGGAAGCGCAAGGGCTCATCAGAGTTTCTGGCGGACGGATACCCGAAGCGACTTGGGCAAAGGTGAGCGCAGTTCTGTTGAGTCTGGGCCTGGTGGCGGGTGGGTTGATGGTTGATGTTTGATGTTTTCCTGCAGCCATGTGTGGATTTTCGAGGGAGCGAGTGTACCGACGGGATGGGCGCGCAAGTACGACGCAAGTTACGTGCGGGATCGGAAAATGAAGCGGGTGCGGACGAGTGCGAATGGGAGCGGGGAGCGAGGGGCGGGTGGGTTGGTGAAGTGTGGAGATGAGAGATGAGGGTGTGGTGGCTGGAGATGCCGGAAATAGCAACAGGGAAGTGAATAACGGCATAGGTGGTTTCGTGGGTTTCGTGGTTGGGGGGGGGGGGCCGGGGACCGTTCACGTAACGTAACCCAACCGTTGGCAAATCCATCCCCATCCATCGTTCTCGTTCCATGGTTGAGCCCCAGTCTCATTATTTAAGTCCATAAGGCGCGGTCCATCCACCCTCGCCCCACTTGCGCGCTCGCGAGGCATTTGACCTCAAACGTCCGACGCCAACCAAGTCAACGAGGACGGCGTGAGAATGCCCGTCAACGACACTGCAAAAAATGTGTTGGGCACAATTGGTTCGTTCCACCCCGCCCCTCCGCCTGGCTGGACTTTTGACACAGTGGCCGGGACCGTAAACAGGAACTATATGCTGGACGGGCCAGGTCCTTCCCCAGGTATACAAGTCATGGCGAGAAAAGTCGACGGCGGGTCTATCGCCCTGGCTCATGTAAGCATCTTATTATTCACCTAACCTAACTTGAAGCTCATCATTGTGATTTAATTTACTGTGCGGCGCGGCGCGGTGGAGAAGGTTCATCTGGAGCGCATCGGGAGCTTTTTTGGGCGTCTACGCGATTGTACAAGACATATCCATTCCTGCAAGTTGTGGTTGTGTGACTACATGCACTCGCTCGCTGACCGCTGCGTGACGAATGGCAGATTATCGTCCAGCCTCAGCTCTTTTCGACACTCGCGGCGATATCTTGGGTGCAATGCCTGTACTACGAAGGCAAGCGATCGGCAATCGTTTGCACTAGTATTCTTCTCGTCTACCTAGCCCTCTTTGCTGGGTGGGAGGTGGGCATTACTTATGCAATTCGGGTGCGTAATTTTAGTCATCCACGTTCAGCCTGCAGCCCCCAGTTACATCACAGGACACACTTGTAAACCGGGCTTATCGGTTTCCCCGCCGGCCGCTACCGGCTCGCGTGGCAGTTGTTTACATACGCTCACGTTACTTCCTCTCACGTACACACCTACTAACGACTAAACAGAGTATGATGGTCCACCGAGACCACCATCCCTTTCTCGACTTTTGCGGCATTGCGTCTGGTGTACTCATTTGCGCTGGCCTAATGTATGTGTCCGCGCCTATTCGCGGATACGTAACCAATCAATCCTTTTACAGACCCCAATTTGTAGAAATCTACAAGCGAAGACAAGTCATCGGTATCTCCATGACTTTCCTCGCCATCGATATTTCCGGGGCCGTCTTCTCGTTGCTTTCACTAGTCTTCAAAGAGAAGTTTGACGGCATTGCTGCTATAACTTATCTTGGCGTTGTCGTAAGTCACGGCCCTTGTCTCAGCCACGTTCCCATCACCATCATTCAGTCTCTTCATTTACATGACTAACCTTGATATGCTTGACATGCCTTGCTCTGTGTTTTCCCAAACATGGTCCGCTTCAATTGCACTAAACCCCCCCTGTCCCTTGAAAAAAGGTACTCGACGGAGTAATAGTCATCCTGGCATGGACTCTCAATCCGATCAAAAATCAAAAGCAACACGAACACGCATTGGAACAGGGAACGGGAGGACTGGAGACAGCCCCTGACACGCTGGAAACCCAAACTCGGACTCTCACTCCACCAGAACGCGAAGACCGCGAAGGAGAGAAGAGTATAGACTCAGACGAGGCATGACCGCGATCGAGCAAGTGTCCTCCCTCCCCCTTAAGCTCTCTCCCTCGTCCCTCTTCCTCCGTCTCACGTACGCTCCGCTCTTCTTTTGATATTGGATCAGCTACTGTATCGGTCCCCGTGCGCCTTTATCGCACGAAACCCCGATTTCGTTGTCTGTACAATTCATCGACTCTTGGCTCCTTCAATTCTCGGTGTGCCATATATGGTATGTGCTAGACGTAGGTTGACATCTTGTGTGCTTGTATCCTCAAATTGCCTCACATCCCCCGCCCTTATTCTCTTACCAAACACTCCCCGCTCTCTTGTTATACGCCTTTGCCTATACTTATCCCTAGACCTCCTTTGCGTAGTTTGCCGGCTTGTACCTGACGGCGGACCCCCTCCTTGCAGACGTACCCCCTAATAGGATAGCTGAAATTTGCACGATGTAATCTTGTTCTAATAGATACCAGCATTTCCCCGCTTAATAGCTACAAGTCGGAAAGCAAGGAAGGCAAGCCGTCTACTCCGAGCCAACGTACCCTTCGACTACCCGTCCTTTCACCGCGCCTACAACCAAAACGTTGTATAAAGTCCTACCGTGAACTTATCGGCGTGTTCATCTTCGACGAGCTTCCCGCATCTGCGTCGAACACGACCTCACCAACCCCTACCCTCTCTTTGCTCGCTGAGTAGCCGCCGTGTCCATTCGCGCGCGGCGGGTATGGCTGATGGAAATCATCTACATCGTGTAGGTGGGTATCTTCGTCCTCCGACTCCGAATCGGGGAAGTGGCCCGGTGTGGACAAGCCGCGGATCGAACGCGAGAGTGGGAGGGTACGATAGGTCCCATGACGGAGGTGCAGAGCGTAGGTGTAGATCACTATTATAAAGTAGAGCTATGGACCGTCCGATGATTTTATTAGAAGGTTTATTCGGCCAGCTTGAGTGGAGGAAAACGGGAGACGGAGAGACGGAGAGACGGGGAGATTGGTAGAAGGTGACTGACCTTGATACACCATCCAGCAAAAATAATACCTGCCGCAAAATTCTTTTCTTTACTCCACAGTTGAAGTGCGGCCTCTGCACGTTGCGCCTCGCTGAGTATTGGCGGGTGATGTCCATACGACGCTCCACCAGTTGCTACTTCCTCTTGTGCGGGCGAGTTGGTGACACGTTTGCCGTCGTGCGCCGTGAAGGACCACCAGGTGACACCAAAGAAGACTGTCCAGAGCGTTGATACGATGTGGTCCATAAGGTAGATGTGTGCCATTATCAAGGTTTTATCGGGGTCTTCCTGCAAATGTTTTGTAAGTAAATACTCTGGCCCTTGAAGGAGTGAGATGTGAGGTATTTCGAGGGAAGAGCTCGTGTCGCATTGTGCACCCCCGATTGTAATTTATCGGAAAATGCTGAGTGATACCCTTCGGGTACACATCCTCATGAACGGTGATTCGCGTGTTTTTTCGGGTTTGAAGGATGCGTAAACTTACCGCTGAAGTCGCGCGGATGCCCCACACATACACAAATAGTAATGCTACGGAGTATATATACATGCTAAGTTGAGCGAGAGAGCCGCCCGTGAAGACAGCAACGAGGCCATATATGCCTGCGACTTTATTGATGACCTGGGCGTGGCAAGTGAGCGTGTTAAAAATCAATTGTAGTTAAAGCATACAGCAAATAATAAAGCTACTTGTATACCTGTTCAACACCCTCGGTCAGCTCCGGCTACCATCCAGCTCCAGGCCGCGCACCGAACTTGAGATCAAGGAAGCCGAGAAACGATCTAATAGGACGTAATCGCCATTCTGGTCGTAGTTTGAGCCTCATAGCCACTGCTCCAACATAAGCAATCCCGCGAATTCAAGAAGGTATTAGAGGATCAAACCTTTGTACAAAGCAGCTTGGTCAGATACTCCGCCAACCGTTCGGGCGTCATGGAAAAACTCGAGCAGCCAGTCCAGATATGGATCGCCACTCAGAGCTCCACCGAGCTTAATCATATCGTGAAAGGCGCGTCGTGAACAGTGCAAGGTGGCGACCGCGATTAAACTAGCCGGTGTACAGCTATTTCGGAAGGAAACGCGACTTTTTTGCAACTTACAAAGGCTCTTGGAGACTTCTTGACTGCCGAAGACAGTACCGTGCGCGTAAACGGTGAGTGATACCATCTGGACGGAAACCCCGATCGACCCTGGTCAAGCGTTCTGTCGCCCATGGTGACATTCCAAACGATTATTTCTACTGCCCTCTGGACATTTACTTGCATATGGTCCCACCAAAGGTCCATTCACTCACTAGGCTGCCAACTGATCGCTTTGTAGGTCTGACTCTTCTTACCGAAGTACTCGCAAGATGTAGTGACAAGCTCACCAAGCAATCAAGTATGGACTATCGTTCTCTCTGTCACCGCGCTCACTCCTAATCTCGTTCGGAGTTAGCTCGCGTCCTTTGCACATTCCTGCTTGGCAAGCTTGAGGAAAGCGAAAATGCAGTCCCAGCACTCAAAGGCTTAAACACGTTGAGTACCTTGAAAATATTCACGAGCAACGAAGTCCGCGATACAGTCGCAGCGTACGTTCAGTTCCGATCCATACCGCTCGTTTGGTGGAAAGTCCCAACGATCCTGACAGGCTCTTCAAAAACGTGAACATGCGGGCGCACGTTCAGTCGACTCGGCATCTAGTTTGGACATTGTTGGATTCCTTAGTTGCGCGACACCGTGACAGTGGGTGCATCCCTGACCGCCCACTGTGCAGATCCTGATCAAAGGGTCATTGGGTAGCCCTCAAAGAGATAGGGGCAGACTTCTTGAAAGGGTACACCGAGCTAGCAGAGGGGGAGAAGGACCCTCGCAACTTGCTCCTTGCCTTCTCCATTGACCGAGTTCTGCTGCTAGAATTTGACGTGAAACCGTATATTGAGGCGAGCCATCCCTCCAGGAACGTGAACATTGGCTTACTGTTACTTAGCAATTCTACGATATTACCTTCTGCTATTTCCCCATTACTTTCCGACCACCTCCCAATGACCCTTACGGCATTACCACTGCTGATCTCCAACATGCTCTTCGGTATCACCTTCTTGACACCCTCTAACGCTGTTGTCTTATGAGTTTTTTTAGGTCGTGTCTGAACGCAACCCCGTTCTTTGGGCCTCTGGCGATGCCGCTCTTCTTGGAGAAATTGAATGCCGGAACGAACCATATCAAAGTAACCCTTATACTCAATACTCAGCACCTCCTAACGATGGGCACAGATGGATACCCTACAAACTATCGCCGCATGTTTGCCCGGTTACGGACAGGGCGTTTGTCAGGAGCATTCCGGAAAATTATGGAGTGGGCTTAAAGTTGAGGTGTGCTGTTTTTAATACCCAATTATGTCCTCTCTGAACTGCGACCATAGATATATCAACCCACAGACGACGAGGTTCAAAGTGCAGCACTCAAAACGACGCAAGTACTTCTTCAAACACTCTACCCCAGTGAAGAATTCGAAGGTCTTGGTCCCTTGATGCTCCAAGACTGCGTCCAAACTTTGAAGGAACCAGAGAAGAGCAAGGCCGCGCCGGCTTTGAAGGTTGTCAACACTCTTATCCAAGCTACCCGTAGGCTTGTTTTCCTATACTGGGGCATGATTAACCTTGTCTCTCAGCATCCCTGGCTAACCGCACTGTGGAGAAGATTATCCCACACTTTCTCACATTGTACCGCGATCCACAAGAAGCACCTCTCCGTCCTCACATCCTCACCGGGATGAACACAGTACTCGAATCTTTCCTTACCTCAGATACCTCGGCAACGCCAGACACTGAGGGTCCTCTCGCACCATATAAAGATGACATCCTGGCAGCCTTCCTCTCGGGGCTCAACCAACCTGCCACATTGCAAGCATCGGTAGACGGACTTCAAAACCTAGTACAGATCAAGAAACTCCTTAGCGCCGAAGAGCTCGGCTTCGTCGTTCAAAATGTCTCCGAGCACCTCTTGTCGTCCGGAGGATATGTCCTCGGGCTGCTCAACACCATTACGGATATCTCTCCCATGTCAGTGGAAGAACTCGCCCTCCCGGTCCTGATTGAACAATTGCCCGATCGACCGCCAGCCAGAGATGATACGAAAGCTCAGGCTCGGATTACGAGCGCGCTTGCGGCACTGAGAACGCTCTGCGCCCACCCTGTTTTGTTCGAAAGGCTAGTCGTTCGTCTAAGCACCAAGATTGATCTCGTCGTAACGACCGAGGGAGCAGGGGATATGGCGAGCGCTTATGTTCGCATCATGTTCAGTACCCTTTCAGGGCTTCTGAACGAGAAGCTCGAGAAGGGACATACGGATGTGGGCAAGTATGTGGAGAGACTCGTCCCGGCTCTGTACTATTTGTTCCTCCGTAGAACTGGTGAGGACGAAAACATGGACCAGGTCATATTAGATGACAAGGTGGTGGATGGTGCAGCAGAGATTATAACTTTGGTCGTTTCTGCTTTGCCCGCCGAGTAAGTAATCTCTCTTCCCTTTCGGTCAATGGTGGTGGACCAGCTGATGAGAGAATATATATAGGCGACAGAGGACCTTCATACTCTCCGTTTATGCGGCGCTGTTCGAGGGGAAATTAAGCGCACTCGCGATCGGGCATTCAGTCTTGAGTGATGATCCCAGCCTCAAACTCTTGCAGGCGTGCAACGATTTTTCGGCAGTGTGTAGTGAGCTAACTTCTAGTACAGGTTGATTCTCCAAGTCCTTATCGGCGACTTGTTCCCCTCCTCGCGGCTCCTTTCATTGCTATCCGACCAGAAGTGGGTTGAAAATGTTTCACCCAGATGGCGCGATACTGATCTTGTGTATCTATTAGGTAACATTACCAATGGAAGATATATCAAAGTTTTTGGCTTCGACCTTAGCTTGGGCTCTCACCGTTGAGAACGGGGTGCAAAGTGAGGCTGCAGCCCATTTGGTTGCGACTATCCTGAACAAGCATGCGAGCAGTACGGACCGGTGTTCTATGATTACCCCTATCTGAACTGACGTCGATGTGATACAGTATGTCAGCCCTTCATCGAGACTGGCCTTCCTGAGTTCTGGACAAGCTCTATCGAAGATCCGGCCAAGACACCATCTCTCCGAAGACGCGGTCTTCACCTGTGGACTTGGGTAGGTCTTCATTTTGTGCGGCTTGTGCGGCTTGGACTGAGAAGGAGCTCTAGATCTGTCGAGCGTTACTGGTCCGGAACCATCCTTCCGCTCTGCCATTGATCCGTAACCTGTTCGGGCTGTTCGACGACGAAGAGATCAATTGGGATGCGGCCAAGGCGATGGGTACTTCTGGATCTGGAGGAGGGCAGCTTCTGACCAAGCGATTCCATGCTGCTGTCCGAGTACGTCCCGATCGGAATTTGTTATTCGCGGTTGGTGTTTCTGACGGCCCCATGATCCAGTTGCTCTCTGCCCAAAAATTCTTCGATGGGATCGTGCATGACATCGTTGGCGGATACAAAGGTGCAGCCAGTGGGTCTACGGCTTTTCGGAGGAATCACAAGTGTTTAACCATGTCGATGTGCAGCGTCTCGGATGCAATCGGCGTACTTAGTCGCCCTGGCTAGTTTGATTAAGGCCGTCCCGAAAGCCACTTATGCGCGTGTTATGAACTCGGTGTGTCCCTTTCCCTGGTTATTTCACCTGTATCGGGGGCTAATAACATGTGGGTTTCAGCTAGCGCCATTGCTATTGCAAGGACTCGATCTCCCGGATGCGGATTTGCGAGCCAACGTGATCGAGGCGCTGCTGGCTATATGTCCTAACGAACCCCCACCTACTGATAGTTCACCCAAGCTGCCGCAGAGCGGCTGGTCCATCGTTTCCGAGCACGTTGGCAGCCTCATTTCCAGTACTCTGCGCAATACAATCATCCGACCAGGTCAAGTGTCTTCAGTGGTGAGTCCTCGCAATATGTTGTGCCGGCTTTTGTGCACCCTCTTCTCCCGCGTTTACTAATTCGATGCGATACGGAAGCGGTTGCGCGTTGCGTCTTTGCATTTATTGGGCGCGCTCGCTGTGACGATACAATATGATAGGGTGCACCCATATAAGGTTAATGTGGTTCGTGAACTACAAAAGGCGTTGGACGACCCGAAGCGGGCTGTACGGAGAGAGTCAGTGGAGGCGAGGTACGTCCGGAATTCGATCGTGTGCTGGCAGACTCGCTAAAGGCTGGACTTAGGGCAGCATGGTGCGGTGCTAACTTAATTTCAATTTGAGATTGACCGAGGCGGTTCTGTAGGATTAAGGCATCCAGCTAAGGCTGGGGCCTTTATCACATCTGGGGAGGTCCATCGCTGTCATTTGAATGGTCTGTGGGACGGTCTAAATATTGAATGAGGTGATCCGAGCAGCGGGCAGGGCCCAAATTTGCGGGCGAGCGGGAGGCCAGGGGGCGCTGCACCTGATTTTAGATCGAATAGTAAGGAGGTTGTAAAAGGCAGTTACAAGAATTTGTAGAATTTTAAGGACAAATTTCGCCACGGAATCTGATCTGCAAGGTTTGATGAGGGCAGCTTCCGGCGGGTACCGAACCGAGCCACGCCGATAGGCTCACCGGCCCTGTGGATGGCAGCGCAAACGACAGCAAACGAAAAAGCAAAGCAATACGGCCCGAAGCGGCGCCCGGTACTCGTTGTCTTCCTTGACTCTGTCCTCGATTTCTTGGGAATTTACGCGACGCAGGGACCGGCGTCGACCTGACCTTGGAGAGTACAGAAAACGTCCGTCATCGAACGGGGGTTGGGCTCCTTGTCCCGCCTTGGCCGCATCGCTCACCGACGCCGCGGCAGGTCGAGGTTCGGCTGCGTGCTGAAGAAAGAAAGAAACAAGTCGACTCAGAGCCTGAAACAGAGGATTTTGTACTACATACCAGCACGGAAACCACCCCGTCGTGTTCGCCATCGGCCCCCAATTTCCTTTCTCTCTGAAACCGTCTCGAGTCCGGTTTCGTTGCTTCCGACAAACGCGGCGGATCGGAAATTACGTTTTATTCGGTTTTGCAGTGTGTTCTCGACGTGTTTGTAGCGAGTGAAGTGACACGAGGTCCGTCTCACCAGCCATTTCAAGCTGCACTACTTGACCCTCCGCGGCATCAACCTTCCGTCCTCCCTGTTCGCCATTTCCCCCACTGACGACCTATACTGCCTCTTCACAGTGCACTTTCTCGTACCACCAGTTTTGTCACCGTTCTATCGCATGGATTCCGCCCCTTCCTTTCAGCAACCTCCTTTGCCCTCTAGCCCTTTTCCAACCTCCTTCAACGTCAACCTACCTACTACAATCGACCCAAGGTCTCAGGCCTATTGGCTAGATACCCTCTCCATGGCTTTCCGTCCAACTCAAGACGACTTCGTCCCCCAATTCCCCTCAGCGGTCTCAGCACCTTCCAACACGGCTGTCCCCGCCTCTACACCCACCCCAACCCCCAA
>Ga0307513_10005731_pt1 | contig 16345 bp, 7 predicted proteins | sample 15_EM_MG_FD_202174 | JGI IMG/M metagenome (GOLD analysis project Ga0307513, IMG submission 202174) | Populus trichocarpa ectomycorrhiza microbial communities from riparian zone in the Pacific Northwest, United States - 15_EM | ecosystem: Host-associated > Plants > Roots > Unclassified | place... | reverse complement strand
CCAGCCTCAGTTCGCCAACGATGAGAGCGCCTACTACGGACCTTACACTCGACTCTTATATCACCTTTTTGGCCTCGACGGCCCGTTCGAAATCATCCCTCAGTATCACATCCCCGAGACTCCCCGTGATGCAATCGACGTTGTTGCGATGTTCACCGTGGAGCTCCAGAAGCATCCCGTGCTCTTTATCGGAGTCAAGCCGCCATCTGACTTCCGCCTCGACTCCAGGCGCAAGCAAGCGGATGATCAGCTGCGCGATCGCTTCCGCGATCTTCGCTCCCAGCTCATCACGCCCCGCCTTCCCGGTATCAGCGCGTTCGGCACTCGCCTCGGCTTTTACGAATACACTGCTGCTACGAATGCTCTCACCCCGCGTGCGATCGCCCCCAGCTCAGATTTCCTTAACGACGTGGCTCCAGCTGAACGATGGAACTACGATGTTCTCGAGGCCGCTGGGATTGATAAAATGCGTGAGACAGCCCGGGATGTCAGGGCTATGTGCGCGGCTGTGACCAATTGACGCTCATATCACCTACGTTTCCATGTACCACGTACTCATCTCGTAACAAGGTTGGTCCGATGATGTGGGCATTTGGCGGGACCAAGAGTGCGTGAGTTACCGAATGAGCTCGTTGATTCTTGGTCGGGTCCTCTGTAGTATTTGGAACAGCTTGTTGACTGCCTCTTCAAGGTTGTTGGTGGTGTTGAATGTATTCCCGTTCATTCTTTCCAATATGATTCTTTGTACTTGTCCCGGTCAGCTAGTCCGACCCACATCACAATCACAACGCGGTGCGTGGAAGCGATCAAGAAGGGTATGCATATATGTGTGTACACATACATAAGTTCTCGTCGCTCTTACTGTACAAAAACACATAGCGGGTCAAAAAAACCAAAGCTCGAGCAAGAATTGGAGGAAAAACAGAAATTTCAATGGGTCTGTCATGAAAAGTCTATACGCCTCCTTCAGACTAACGAACAAAGACCCTTCAAGGACATAATCATATCAAACAGGCGAGTCAGCTCAGTCAGTCAGTCAACCAGTCCCTCTCTCAATTCACCATCTATCTCCTCATTTGCGTCAAGTGGGCTGTCATAAATTTGCAAGTACGAAATATGAGCAAGGAATGGGCGTTTGAGGTAAGCCTGGTCGATGTGTTGGGTCAGGAGGGCAGGGTACGGTTTGCAACTTTTCAAGTGCGCGTCTTCTCTCAACTGTCTCGCGGCTATCCCATTCTTACACCTTATTGAAAAGACGGCGGCTCATCGGTTTACTGCATCAGGATCGCCTGTTCTAGTGGTCCCCATCCACTTTCCTCGACTGGATGAATCAACCCTCACAACCTGGACGTCCCTCTCCGTCCCACTTCCTCAGTTCTTCTTGAACTGTACAAGATAGTAGTACGATTATGTTAGCTACGTGAGGGTGTATGCAACATGCCGGCTGCGGAGGATCTGGTTGACCGATCGGCCGGGGGTTGAAGGTGTGGGACAGGGAGGGTGGGAATTGGCGCTTTATGACTAGGATGAATGTGCTTTGTCCAATGTGTTAGTTTGGAAGGGATGCGAAGCTATTGTAGAACCGCAGCATTGAGAAATGATTGGAGGGCAACATCAATCGCAGACATCTCAGGCTCGGAACTTAAGATGGACAGGGCAACGTGAGGCGCCCCAGTACTTCTCCGGCCACGGCTCTTCGGAGCGCATCAAGCTCACCAGCTCAAGATTCTATGGGGGGTAGAGGTTCGCCTCGCCCTCAAGCTATCCATTCTCTCCCTGTCCGTGCTCTCCCTGTCCGTGCTCTCCCTGTCCGTGCTCTCCCTGTCCGCCATCTCCCTGACCGAAACGTCCTTGCCTATTGCCTCACCCCTCGGGACCCTGTTTCGGTCATGTCCTCCTTACTCCCGTCGTTTCATTAGCTAGTCGATCTCCAGTACGTTTTATGTAGTTTCCCTTATAACCCGTACAAGCATGTGTATATTGTTCGCCAGTCTGATAATCGACTTAGAATTCCCCCCTGACTTATACTACCTCCTGTTCTTCTCTTCCTTCCTGTCCGGACTTGGGCTTGCCCTTGTTCCTCTCTTCTTCACTGCCCGACCCAGGACTCCACTTCCTTCCTGTCCGCCCATGCAATCCCCCGGACTGGCCAACGCCCGATATCGATACTGTCGGTTAAACAACCCGCTGGGATCGTTCCGATCCTAGTTCCGATCTTAACACACGCTTGGACCATGCCCAACACTGGCCCATTATCATATCAGCGGCTATGTAAGTACATGTAATTCAACTCAAATTAGATACAAACAGCTGAGCATACAGTTACTTGTGGGTATCAGGCCTTTTGTAGTGGGATTTCTGACGCATTGGTACTTTGGCGACGCCTGCAACTCCAATCTGCCTATCCATATTCCCATTTGCATTCAACCCTCCCTCCATCCCCCAGGATACGGCGCCTATGTCGTCCTTGATCTATCACCCATACTGTTCTCTTTGGTTCAGGAGCCACCCACACCGATCCTGCACACCTCTGCACGCTTGTCACCGTTCCTCGTTCAATTTATCATGACCCCTGTTCAAATCGCACAATCCCGCATTCGAGACAATTGCAGTTCACTGCCCGAGTTTTAACCCTATCTGGCCATGCCCTCGCTGCTAATCGCTCACCAGGCATCGCGCACACATGTACCACACGTGCGGGCCCTATGAACATTTTGCATGGTGCCAGTTGAGATTGATCCTGAGAAGTGTCTAGTGTTGAGGTTTGGAGCAGAATGTGTGCATTACAGATGGATGCTCTATTGTTGGGACCACCTGCAAGTGGGTATTTGCGCGCTCGAAGGCGAAAATCGCCAAGGCCGGCTGCACTATGATCTACCAAACCCGGTGGAGTGCACGAATGAAACATGAACTGAGTGAAAATGGTAGTAAAAAGTGATTGAGAACTCGTTCGGGGACTTTGGAGGGCCGATGGATCTTATGTGCTTGAAAGGCACCATCGTTTCGTTCGAGAGCACTCTTGATTGGAGCAATGGGACATAGATTTCTCGTCCTCTGTATTTTTGATCATGAATGATGTACTCAGAATCCAATGCGCAATCCGCGATGGGAATCGACAGTCACTGGTTCATTCTGGTTTAACCCTGACTTACGACTCTGCTTTTGACGAGAGGCCGGACCCAGCGTAGATCATTCCAGTGTCAAACTACTTGCAAGCGGCCCCGCCTTTGCCCACTCAATGGCAAACCGCAGATGTCATTGCCTTGTCCGGCTCCACAACAGATTAATCATTTTCTCCACCAATTTTTTAAATACGCGACCGCACCCTGCACAAAACCTGATCATATGTTAGCCGACCCGTGATGTAAAATGTTCAAAAACGCCGTTCAACCTCCAGTCGTCTCTCTGTTCTCCTCCGTCGGCTCGCATCCTCTCCAGCTCTTCTCGACCCATGTCGATGGACAGCTACCCGAAGACTCCCTCATCCAACTCTTAAATGACATGACCTCCGTACCGGCCCCTCCGGCCCCAGGGCGGCTACTCCCTCCCCCGCAATTGTCTCTCAATCTGTCCTCCACCGACCGACAAGACGACGACAGATCAATACACTCGTACGAAGGAAAGGTCCTCTCTAACACTGTATTACACATCCAAAGTCCCACACTTAGGATGACATTCATCCACTCCCCGCCTCTGGGTAGCCGCATGACCCTGGGTTTGAAGCACGCATGGATGCACCTCCAAGTACGAAATATGAGCAAGGAATGGGCGTTTGAGATAGGCCTGGTCGATGTGTTGGGTCAGGAGGGCAGGGTACGGTTTGCAACTTTTCAAGTGCGTGTCTTCTCTCCACCGTCTCGCGGCTATCCCGTTCTTACACCTTATTACACAGACGGCGGCACAGCGGTTTATTGCATCAGGATCACCTGTTCTGGTGGTCCCCATCCATTTTCCTCGTCTGGACGAATCAACTCTCACAACCTGGACGACGCTATCCGTCCCACTTCCTCAATTCTGCTTGCACTGTACAAGACAGGAGTACGATTATGTTAGCTACGTGAGGGTGTACGCAACATGCCGGCTGCGGAGAATTTGGTTGACCGATCGGCCGGGGGTCGAAGGTGTGGGGCAGGGAGGGTGGGAATTGGCGCTTTATGACTAGGCGCTGTACAATGTGTTAGTTAGGGAGGGATGCGAAGCTATTGTAGAACCGCAGCATTGAGAAATAATTAGAGGGCCACGTCAATCGCAGACATCTTAGGCTCAGAACGTAAGATGGACAGAGCAACGTGAGGCGCACCAGTACTTCTCCGAGAACCCAATATCAAAGCACTGTCGTGAGCGGGCTTGTGGCCGAAGGTATAAATAACAGCCGCGAGCACGGCTCTTCGGAGTGTGTCAAGCTCACCATCTCGAGATATATGGGGGGTAGAGAGTCTCCACGTCCTCAATTACATGTCTTTAGCACCGCGTTCACCCCGAATGGCAAAAGCCATAGCACCCTCTCCCCAGTACCTCGATCCTGAGACCGGATAGCTACATGACACTGGGTGATTATCCACAGGACTACCGAGTCGTTGACGTTGATCTCGAGCACAAGCCGCTCGCCAAGAGTATACTGTGGGGTTTTGTGAGCTGGCGGATATAACTCCAATCCTGCTCCTTGTACACCGTCAATAAGACTAGTTACAGGAAATATGAACCGGCCACGGGGGACCACGACAAAGGTAAATCTTGTTGTCCTCGACATCTCCGGCTGGTCTAGCCTCCGCAAGTCGAGATCATAAAACAGCACCGATATCGCGAGAACAGCGACAAACGTCAACAAGAAACAAGGCCAATGAATAATGCGCCCCATGTTGCCCCTGTGCCTTCGTATTGTGCGAACCCTGAAGCATTCTACTGTTAGGCTCCCCCCCCTCCACTACCGCGGCGACGCCAGTGCGTGATGGGAACAGCTTCCTGCACTTCAGCAAACAATGGCTACCCAGTCGGCGTCGCATGGTGAGGAAGAACTGGAAGAGAGCGACATAGAATGGACGAAAGAGACGGTGAAGGTGCTGACGGCGACCTGGTATGCTTCCAGAAGAGGATGGATGCTTTAACCGAACATCACCGGGAGCACTCGGTGCACGGCGGAACCGGCCCCTCAGTATCCGAGCAAACAATGCTCGGGCAGCCGGTATCGTCGAATAAGGAAGAAATAGAAAGGGGCAATGTAGAACTAGCAAGCGGGGTGGTGATTATTCTGAATGCCCTCAAGTTACAATTCGACAGGCGGGCGGATATCTTTGAGAAGCAGTTCCAACCCGCCAAACAACATTACCAGGAGCTCGAGAGGGTCTTTCAGGAGCGCACCCAGACTGTTTGTGGTTTCTTCAACACCGTTTGCGGGGAGACCTTTGAACTGGTGCCTTTGCCGCGGTCTGTAGAGGGAAAGAGCATACCACTAGATTTACGAATGCCCCGAGTGATCCCGTGGAAGAATTCCTTTGCCTCCTGACAGAGATTAGAAATCGGCGTATTCCTACAATGCGTGTGCTTGATATACTCAAAGAGTCCCGCATGTAGCAACGGGCCGTGTACTAGCGTAAACATACTTCTACTTTAACGTTGGAGAATACGCCCACCATGGATTTAGTAACCTGACTTCCATCATCGTCAGTGGCTACAGACCGGTTCCGTTTATCCAAAAGTTCAGCTGATTTATGGTACCCTCGTTGAAATGCCATAAGTTGCTGTATCATAAGGCGATCCATCGGTGATAGAGTCGATATTAAGTAGTGCGAAGACCAGCGAAAAGAAACAAGCGGGAATATGCGGTATAATGACAAGCATATTAGTCTGGATCTATCTAGTTGGTATGACTACGAAAGGTGGTATGAGAGGTGGACGGAGGGGCATGGGTCGGCGCGATGCGTGAAGAGACATTTTGAATGACGATAGGAAGGGAGCGAGACAAACCAGGGATATTTAAACGATGGGTTTAGAGCATATGAGGTATCAGAGAGAGAATAACACAAGGGATATGGATGTACCAGCAGACGGCGGCTCGGTTACTAAACCTAAAGATAATGGTTAGTGGCACGAAGGTCAACAGGTGACTAGAGAGACTTACGCTACATGATAGATGGGATGCTACGAGCCAGTAAGGGGAAATCACCGCAGAACGCTTTTCGGTGTTGGAGGACGGACAGGAGACCCGAGTCCATACCCGACAGAGCCGTTCATCGCATCGGCGGGAGACATTGAAAGAGTGGTGACAACGGATGCAATAAGCGAGTTTTGTACACAGAGAGTTTGGATTTCATGCCCAGCGCGGGCGAGCGACGATGTTGTTTCATCTCGCGCACGTTTCCGTCCATTCGCGTCTTGGAGGAAGAGTTGGTTGAGAGAGGCACTTGTGCCATGCCATTGAACATGCGATTCGGGGGGTGAACTAGCGGTCTAAGTAGCAGAATGGGTCAATTATACTGGGAATGAGGGCCCAAACGAGAACATACCGAGGAGGTTTCTGAGCCCATGAGGGCTTCTCGAAGAACTTCTGCTGCGACCATGTCCGCCGCCTTCCGGATTCGAGGAGAAACACCATTCACCACATTCGTGTGTCCACCACCCGTCATGGGCCGTTCAGTTTCGATAGCATTGACTACGGCACGATCGATTTGAGTGCGGAGAACCTTAAGCCAGTGTTCGTACTCCCTTGTATCCTCGATGCTGAAGACATACTGCTTCACCTCCTTTTCGGTTACCTCCAATGGGGTGAAACCGATCTGAATCGTGTTTCGCATATGTTTGCGTTCCACGGCGATGGAACTAGAAAGAGGCATCGAGTAGATGTGCGCGTTGGCTCCAGCCCGCCAATAGACGATGCCCTTCATGCCAATCGCAGTTCCAGTGACACGGAACGTCGCCTCGTTGGACTTGGAGAAATGCAAAGTCGGCGGATCGAACAAGAGGCCTTGACCAAGCAGATGGACTCGGAAATTAGCATCCGCCTCTGGTATCCGAACACGAATGAGCTCCGACTTGACGCGGAAGGTAAAGTTCATAGGCGAAATAGAGCCTGTGACTTGCACCTCCAGCCCAGGATGACCAGGGAAGTCCTTCGGTCCAAGTAATCGCTCCTGCCGAATCGCCTCGTAGATGTCCTCCAACAGCTCCTCCTTGATCGTATACCTCTGGTCGGTCGAGCGGACCATGCCCACAAAGTCGGCGAGGGTAGCGGGTAGACCCTGGTGCAGGTGGCCCAGGTGGAGCGATGCGTTGAGTAAAACAATAGCGTATACGAGATGGTGGCATCGTTCCTTGTCGAATGCGACAGTTGAATCATTCGCAGTAAACCACCGACTCGCGAAGGCGGCGAGCATATTCTCCAGTGCCTGGTGTTCCGCCTGATCGGAGAGGTAGAATGAGAGGAAGAAGATGCGAAGAGCGTGATCGACCCTGACGTCAGAGAAACCGAACTTGTCGATGTACGCATGTAAGATCGCTCTCGAGCCCCTCCTGGCCAAAAAGTCCCCCAGCTTCGTGCGGTCAAGCTCGTGGATCTTGAATAGCAAATGCCCAATTATTGCCGGGTCATTTACGCCCACCCCGGTCTGGTGCATGAGCTCCTGGATCGCGCGATCAGGGTCGACCTTGAACTCTCTAATAAAGGCATTGAGCATTGGACTGCGTTTGACATCTCCAAAGGCCACAGTAGCGCTCAGCCCAGCAGCGAGGTTGGGAGCGGAGCAACGCTTGAGGTCTAGGATGTTTTTGACCACGAAATGTTTATCCATCAATCGCCCACTCTCACTAGACCCAACCGACTTGGCGACAAGCATCAAGTCGCTGAAGAGGAACAAGATACGATTTTTCGCCACCTCCTTGTTGACGACCTGTAGCACAGGGCTGACAAGCAGCAGCTTACGAGGCGGATCATCAACCATTCCACGATCCTTCGCCTTCGCGTCTTTGTTCCCATCCTTTGGCTCCCGGTCACGTTGGAGGAGATTATCCACGCCCTGGAGGATTTCAGCAGAGTTAAGTGCCTGCTTGAAGAAGGCAGGTGTGGAGGGTGTGCTCTTGTGAAGTGACGACTGTTGCTGCTGCTGCGCAAAGGTGCTCCCGAAGGTGGGTGAGCGGAAGGGCGAGTGCGATCGGGGAATGTTGGGAGACTGGGGTCGTGATCCGGCGGTGTACGAATTTGCAAGGGGGTTAATGGGCGGGGACTGGGGACGAGACTTCAATATGGAGGGAGATTGCGCTCTTGCAGGTACGGATTGAGCAGGTGGAGAGCGCGTCTGTGAGAGTACGGCACTCCGTGGGGGAACCCCGTTGGTGGTAGGCCGGGAGTCTTGCGACCCAACAGCAGCTGCGTTAGACATCACAGATTCGATACTCGACGAGCTAAGATCGGCACTATCGACCTCATGCCCATTGTGCATCGACCGGTTCGGCGTCGGGGGTCTGGGTGCGATAGAAGGCACGGCCTGAGGGGGTGAAGCGCTGGGTATCGGCTCCTTCGCAGCCGCAAGCCTCGCCTGCTCCCGCTTCTCCGCCACGAGTTTCTTGGTGATAGTGCGGTCGGTGTCAACGGTGGTATCATAATCGACCGCAGGCTTGTTCCCGCCGAAATCGCTGTCGGTGGGGTACAATGCTGACGCCGGTGATACGGAACTTGTACTCTCCTTGGGCGCATCAGTAGAGGTGAACAGCCCAAACGCGCGGTTCTTCAGACTCTGCCTAGATGACGTACTCTTCAAAGTCTGCGGTTGCGCTCCATTTCCGTTCATCGGCGTATGCCCATTGGCATATCCTTCCTTCTCAAGAAGGGACGGCCTCCTTGATATAGCCGGCAGCGAATCGACCACACTCGGCTTCTTTTTGACCTCTTGCGTCGGCGTACCTTGGTTTGCCGTAACGAGGAGATTGACGCTGCTCCCGGCAGGGGTGTTCGGCCCACTAAACCCTTTGAGCCACTTCCTCACTCCTTCAATCGGCTTTGTTCGGTGTGCATTGACGCTAGGCGCACGGGAGAGCGATACTCCGTCGAATGAATCGTCATGCGGGAGGGGCCACGCGCGATCAGTCGACTGCGATGGCTGAGGTTGCTGGTGGGACGGCGTTTGAGGAAGATGGAGACCCGACTGGGACGCTTTGCCCTGATTCATCACTACCTCCGTGCCTCGATCATCCTCCTGCGAGTGCCTCCTCGATCCACTTGGCGCATGCATAGTTGGGAAATACCCAGGTGTGAGCGGCGTCGTCGGCGTACTCCCGTCCGTTGTTCCCGCTGTTGCCAACCCCCCTCCAACAGGCGTATTTCCTCCCACGCTCATCTTCCGCTGTAACTGCCTCTGTTCATGCAATTGCTGCAGCCCTGGGAAAGGGTTAAGCTTGGGGTCCGTGAGCCGCAGATCTGCTGCACTCGCAGGCGGGATGGGCGAGATACCCCTTTGGGGTGAAGACACTTGCCCGAGGGACATGACACTCGTGGATGGATTGAGTTGCGGCAACTGTAGTAGACTCGTTGAGGCCTGGTGAGTATGCATGGGTGTTGTCGGCCGGTCCTTATAGCTCAGGTTCATACTCCCCGCAGACTCCCTTGAACTCCGCTGGACGGAGTTGCTCCTCGACCGGCGCCGAACCTGGCTCACGCTCTGCTTCACACGACCCCACGTGCTCATTTTCTCGCTTCTTCCGCCCTTCGCGTCCTCCCACTCGTCGTTCCGTGCGCCGGAGGAAGGATTCGCACTGTCCCGGTCGGAGGCAGAGATCTCACTAAGCAGTTGATCATCTGTCGTGCTCTGTGGGAGTACCGAGGTCGTGGGAGTCTCGAGCGGAGGCGTTGTGGGTTGGAGGTTGCGAGCTTCCAAGCGCGGCAACGGGAGGAGATTGCTTGCTGGTTCAGGAAGGGGATGGTTCCACGTTGCTGGGGAATAACTGTCTTTAGGTGGTACGGGCGGCGCGGAGGGGGAGGGCCCTTCGTCTCCGGCTGGCTCTTCGGCTGGCTCATCGCGCAGCTCCGTCTCGTCGGCTTCAAACTCTGCGTCACTTGGACCTGAGGCGATACTATCATGATCAGGCTCGGCTTCCTCGAGGAAACCGGGGGTTCGGCTATTCAAAACTGTATGGGAAATTAATAAATAATCGCTCGAATAAATAAATCGGCGCGTACGAGGACTATCAACGACCCACGAAGCAGAGGATTGGCCATTCCATGGTGCTCTGGGCGGGGGTACAAGTGGCGCACCGTCGAAATCGTCTGTCTCTTCGGCCTGGTCACTCGGGTCACTCGGGTCCCTTGTAGCAGCATCATACGCGGTAACAGGGAACGCTTCGCGGACCTGGCGTCCATAGGGGCTCCTGCCACTCTCCATCACCACAGGCACGCGGGCCGATGCAGTCTCGCCCACCTCGGTCTCGGCGGAGGACTGCCAGCTCGCTGCAGAGGAAAGGTTCTGTTGCTCCCCACCATCTATCGATCGTTCTAGAGTCGTCTGTTGGGTGAATGATGGCGATACGCGCGGCGCAAGAACCGGGTGTATCGGCTCTTCCTCGTCGCGAGGTGTGGGTGGTTCGTCCTCGTCTTCCACAAACGGACCTCCATGCTGGTGCTGGTAATACGCACGCTGCTGTTCTTCTTGTATCTGCACATCGGCGTCGCTCAGCTGGTACAGGGGGGCGGGAGGCGTGGGGTGAGGGGGAGGCAAAGGGGAATGAGCCATCGCTGGGGTGGTCTGGGAAGAGGAGAAATCTCTTTCATCGTTTGTCTGGTTATTATTTGTGCTGGTAGATCCCGATCGCCTGTGTGATCTTCGTCGCCGCTTCTTCTTCTCTCGCTCCCGCTCGAGGATTGCAGGGGCAGTGAAGACCTCCTCAGCGCCACTCTGGGCCTCTGTGTCGGTGTTGTTGACGCGCGTGCGGAGTTTTTGCATCATTACGAGCCGAGCCGCATTGCGCTCTCCCCCACTGACAGTGTTGCTTCGAGAGGGAACGGTGGCGATTGGAGGTGTGGAGTTGATGAATGGGGTGAAATATTCTGATTCTGGTGATAGATTTCCGCCCGTGAGCTTGGCGAGTGCGTGTGCGCGGCCGACGGATTTTGAGCGAAATATGCCGGCCATGTAGTTTCCCTGGAGGACCTCGAGGGATGGTGGTGGAGTTGTGGTGGGGAGGAAGGGAGAGACGGGGGAAAGGAAGGGTGGAGGAGGAGGTGCGCGTAAGTTGAGGTTGAGTGCAGCTGTTACTCCTGCAGTGAGATGAGATGCTGCCGAATTTGGAGGTAGCGCTCGGGCGGGAACAGTGGTAGTCAGAGCGGAAGCGAGGCTGGATGGGATATGATTATTATCTGGTGGTGCTGGTAATTGAGCTTCCAGTCTAGGTGTATTTGCCCGCGAATGATTCCGTGAATTTGGACGGGAGCGCCGTCTGCCTCGAGAAGACACCGGTTCAGACGCCTCAGCTGGCTGTCGGGGGGGCTGCTCCTCATCGACCACAAGCTGGGGTGGAGTCGGCGTGCGTGCTGGGGATTCTTCGAACCCCGCTTCTTCGTCTGCTTGGTAGTACTTTGGGGTAGACGGCTGAGGAGTCGCAGAGTTCTCGAGGGCGGGTGTGACGGTACCTGTGGACGACTTTGTGTCTGGTCTATCGCCGTCAGATGCACTGGGCTTCTCGCCGCCGTTGACCGCTGGCCGTCGACCGTCCTTCATTCGGGGGAGCGATGTCGCGCGCTTCAGCCGCGCAACACTCGCCGCTCGTACATCTGCGAGGTTACCACTGCCGTTGTTACTGCTATTATTCTCCATTACTACTTATACCCCTGACAGAACACAGGGTCAGCGGACTTGCTTTGCCTGAAGCAGATCGAACGGTGCGAACCTGTAAACAGCGCAAAGTCTACCGCCAATACTTCTTCAGCGTCGTTGTCGTACTCGTCGTAGAGGTCGTACAGCCCGCTTGGGATGGGCTGACAGACGAGAGCGGGAAAGACCAGGTCCAAGTTTGGACAGGCACCAAAACCAGAACGAATCTGTCACCATGGACCTTTCCGTAGCCGGTTTGGGCGATCCCGATCACTCGACGAAGCAACCCGGTCAGCTATGCGGGAATGGTTGGAAACCTGTGCATAAGACGTGACCTACGATGATCACCGCCTCTCGCTCTCGCTCTCACCCCTCGACGGACGTTGGTCCCCACAAAGGACCACGACGAGCGCAGAGAGAGTGGAGGTGGTTCGTGATGGGGACAGATCAATGGCCACACTGCCTTCCTATCCGGTTGTGGCGATAGATGTGGGAGCCACCACTCGGAGCTTGGCAGGTGAAGCAGTTAATATCAGACGGCAAGAGAAACACCATGCGGAAGTAATCCGAAACTGGTGGCCACGCCTTTAAGTGACTAGAGTGTTATCAAGGGTGGCGAATGCCAGTAACCTGGCGATGATTGGGACCGGAGAGGGCATATTGCAGCGCTCGAGACATGTTTTAGAGAAGTATTCTGAATGCGGCACTGGCTTAGTATCAAGTCTGCAATCAGATCGTGACCTGGCTTGTTGAGAGTAGGTGGCGAAGCGAATGTCATCGATTTACTGGGACTCTGAGTACCGTTATATTTGATTCACTATTTTAAATCTATATGCTGATTAGGGGCGTACCTAAACATTTCGCATCGCTGTGGCCTTCATAGCCAAGTGCGTTCTTTCGGGGTAGAATGCGTGTACCCCCAAAAAACCTAAGTATGGTGCACAGATGCTGTGTGTTCATAAGCAATCCGCGTCCTCGCGTCCAGATCCTCGTGCATCCAGACTCTCCTACCTTGTGAACCTGTCTGCCGCCTACTGAAATCGAGGCTAGCTGGGAGACGGGATTTAATCATATATCATTACTTCCCGGTCGTCGAAATATTTGAGAGTACAACTACTGCTCTGTAGGGACGAGCCTCATCTCCCCTCAGATTCACTGGGAGCACTTGCTCTCACAACTCCGATTGTCTGGACGCGTTTCAAGGTTGCACCGTTGTATCTGCAGGACTTTTGGGGCCCATGCACCAGGTGGTGGTCAAAGCAACGCCCACCAATGCCAACAATCGGATTTCCATTCTTGTACCCCGCCACTTTCGGCATCCGTACTTCCTTATTTTGAACCATGGGCAAGCGAAAAAAGTCGTCCCGGAAGCCACCTCCATCAGCATCAAAAAGGCGCGGCCCACTCGGTACGTTCGATTTGGTGACCAATAAAACTCAAAGAATGACCTGGTGGACAAGAAACCCAATTCTCCTGCATATTCTGCAACCACGAGAAGTCCGTCTCGTGCAAGATAGACAAGAAAGAAGGCATAGGCCACCTATCATGTAAAATCTGCGGACAGTCGTTCCAAACCCGTGCACACCGTACGTCCTTCGCTTGCTTTCTCCTCCCCTTGGAGACGTAATTTGACTGATGTGCGGTAGACCTGACGGAACCAGTGGACATATTCTCCGACTGGGTCGACAGCGCAGAGGCGGTTTCAAAGCTACAAGGTCCCGCTGAACGTCCTGCCCCATCTGGCGCTGCAACCGGGAGCGGCTCAAAGCGGCCTAGATCTGCTACTATGCCTTCCGCGGCGCCAGAGGACGCTCCTGCGCCAAGCAGGCGGTTCGTGCAGGATGATTCGGACGGTGACTAGACGGGACTGATATTTTCTGGTATTTTGTTGACAAGTACGCACTTACGTATTGTATCACTAAGGTTGAGGGTTCCAACTGTTTGTCAGACGATTTCAGGCGGAGATGGGTGCGTACCTGAAACGCGATTTAAGCGCAATTTAGGGGAGGATGCCACGTGGCTAAACTCGTGCAAATTAGGTATTACAGTTACACAGCGCCTTCGCTTAAATAAATGGGGTCTTACGCGTAGCCGGGATCTCCGAGATAAGCGGGGCATACGCGGACCGCGGCACCTATTTATTCTTATAAGCAAAAGCAACTTTCTGTCCAGTCACGAGGAATTTGCCGGCATAAGTCTGGACCGATATCTCGCTTCACGGTCATAAGACTTGCAGGGTTGCACGTTGGTGGAGGTTGTAGGTATGCTGTGGAGACTTGCTTGGGTCAAATTTACCTTTAGTTATGGAGAGGGTTGGGTAGCTGTAAGTAGTCGTTCAATGTGTTTCGTTCGATGCGGAGGAGGAAATGCATAACCGGACATTATACATCACTCAAGCAAAATTAATAACCAATAGAGCTCCGTAGCATAGGAACTCGTCCTTGCTCGTCTACTAGCCTTCCGCCAAACGTTTCACAAGCGCCACTGTAAGCTTCAGCAAGCACGATCACCGTCTCATGCTTGGTCATCTTCGAACCCAGAGGCCATTTCTTTGCATCCATCCACCGCTACCCGGTTCATCACCACATTGGGGGCCCACTGTGCCGGTCCAGTGGGCAACGGAGCAAGCAAAAGTGGGGTGCAATATTTCGACTGGCAGGCACTGGTTTTTTGAACGGACGAAGGTTAAACACTGCACTGTCCTGTTTTGCCAAGTCGAGGGTGTGCGTATGCCGAAAGCTCCGGCGGACCAGACCAGCATGGAGCACACCACGGTTTCCCTTGGGCTTGTACATTTGGCAAGCTCTCTGGTAGTCGGTAAACATATTCACCGACTGGAACTGCTCAATCATCAGCATACCACAAACTCATCGATTGGATATTACGCGGACATTTTGCGACCGATGAAGGTACCATGGTCTCGTCCCGCTGAAATAGATCCACAAAGGCTCTCCTGAGAGCTTCACCACATTGTCATCGGGCAGACTGCTTGCGATCATGCTGCCGCAGCACTGAAGAAACACGAAAATGTCGTTCTAAATTCTCCTCGACCCTTCATAATATATATTCTTCTACACAATATTGGGCAACTTCAAGTTCCTCTTTGAAGCGAGTCGCCTCTTGGCTTGTGAGCCTCTTGAATTTGTTTTCCCTCGGTGTTGGGTACAACCGAAAATCATTCCCATTGGAAGCTGCTTCCCCTGGATAGTCACAACTGCCGCTACTGATGCCGGCAATATCACTGACACTTGACCAAGGCTTAATCTAGCTCACCGCTCGCCACAATCGGGGGCAACTTGCGGTACTACCTGGACAACAATGGAGCATTTTATGTCTAAAACACGTGACATATTGATTTGACGGTATTTTCACGGACCGTTATGTGATCAAGATGCGAGACACCTCATGTCCATTTCAATCCAAGGCCAGCTGAAACAACAGGCCTTTCTTTTCTACTTGATGCCAAGTGTGTGGTACAGCCAGACCACATCGTCCTCTGTGAATACTACGCTTTCCCAAGCTCTCCGGAGGTATCAACATCGATCACCTGATCTCCAGCGCTGCCTCTTGCGCTCCCGCTGTCATTTTTTTGGCGATTGTGAGAACCGGTGATTGTACGTGGGGAAACATCAAACACAGGCCGATGAGTGGCTTAAATATCTAGCATTCTCCATGTAAAATGCACCCGAGGTCGTAAAAAGAGAGCCTCGAAACCCCTGTCACAACACGAAGCGTAGACACACCGGCAACCGGGATAAGTATCCAAGGTGCACCGTCCTTTACTACTTCCTCGGTGAGCAGCTTGTGTACGAATGCCCGGTATGCCCGCGAGCCGCTATGTACGGGTCGCCACTCTCAACCTCGCCCTTCACGATCTCGACTGCGGTGATCACCTTATACTTCTTAACATACAAGTAAGCTTTCGATGAGAGGGTCCCGAGCGGGTACGTAGATGCATTATGTGAACCATAGCGAGGACTCGACAGTGGCCTTCGTCCTCCTCAAATGGCTCGGGCATCTGCTCACAGAGCGCTGAAGGGCGCGTACATATATGTCTAACGCCTGGGGCCCTGGAGTGGGCCCTAAGCTAATCTGTGGTGTACACTCTGCGAGAGTCGTGCAAAAGCGGGATGTAGAACGGTGAGCGGGAGACCCAATTGGGTTGAGGGACGGAGATTAAGGATTGCTTTTTATTTTTTCTGGTTCATTGTCCAAACAGATTAGTATCCATATTCCACAGCAGAGATCAGGGGAGCAACGCGGTGTAAGACCTCTTTGTAAAAATACTGTGCGAGCGGAGGGACTGCGAATAATCCTTGTATACTACCCTGTAAGCTCGGACGACCTATAAGTAAATGACAAGCGAAACGCGTACGAAATGGATATGAAATGAGGGGAAAAGCTAAGCGACCGGGAGTCTGTAATGTACAGTTGAAAATTCTATAATGCATATACTATAATGCATAAATCGGATAATGCATAGGTTTAGGTGTCGACGGACTTCGTTCCTATCTAAATTGACTACTTTTTGCATATCGCATACTGCATGGCTT
>Ga0307513_10005730_pt1 | contig 16345 bp, 16 predicted proteins | sample 15_EM_MG_FD_202174 | JGI IMG/M metagenome (GOLD analysis project Ga0307513, IMG submission 202174) | Populus trichocarpa ectomycorrhiza microbial communities from riparian zone in the Pacific Northwest, United States - 15_EM | ecosystem: Host-associated > Plants > Roots > Unclassified | place... | reverse complement strand
TCTAGAGCCGGCGGAGGAGACTACTGATCCGTGGGATATGGAGCAGGGGGAAAGTGCGAGCATAGATGCGGGTAGTTAGAATGCTGAGCATGTGTAGTGTAGTGGTTTTGGGATGCGTTCTCACATAGAGGAAAGTGTGCGAGGAGTATAGTCGTATTAAGATGAGGGCGTCTAGCCAACTCAAGGAATTCACAATAGAATTAATAGAAGCAACGCTTAACAGGTGCATCTTGGCGATCAGGATAGTAAAACACATCGTGACAGCGTTTGAAAGAAGAGAAGTGCCTAGGCGTAGGATCAAGATGGCATTAGACGAAGTACAAGATGCGTCCAGATGAAAACGCGCCGTCAGATAGAGTCACGATTGGATCAGGACGCGGCATATGTAGGGCGTAAGATCAGGAAGAAGTGAGCAGGCGTCAGGAAGGGAGAGATGCGGAGCGTGGGATCCGGACGAGGTCGGCAGCGTGTGAAAACATTAGGACGCGAGATCTGCAGATGAGTGAAGCCCTGACGTTCGCTGAGAAGGAACCGGCATCAGGGCGGGAGAGTCATAGATCCGACGCAGTCAGAACGCAATAGCGGAGGACCCGACGCAGTAGGAACGGAACAGTCGTAGATCAGGGGGAGTCAGGAGGTAATAGAGGAGCACCAGACGCAGTCCGGACGCACAGGACCTAGGGGTCCGTGTCCGGATGGCGTCAGGACGGATGGCGCTAGGTAACGCAAAGTCAGGACGTGACGTCGATCTGACGTTACGTCCTGATTCGCGATTAGCATTCCGACGTCCCGGCCGTCAGACGCACAGGGCGCACAGGACGCAAGGTATTATTTTTGCTGATGGGGTTGTTTTAGGTGTCTACAACATTTCGACTGAGTGTGTCGCAATCACTCATTTTCACCTATTTTCACACCTCTACAACGGTTGAGATGGTGATCAAACAAGCACAACCAACTTAGAGTTGTATTACAGGACACCTAAACCCACCTTCTGGTTAACTGTGTTAAGTAGGCGAATTGAAATGGCCGATTTCTAACTCATGCACTGTTCACCCTTAAGTGACACAAGTCTTGGCGGAAAACCAGATAATACCTGTTCGAGGTACTAATGTATTATAAACTAATTCTAATTATATATATTGCCTTGGCACATATTATCATACTTAATTTTAAGTTATGCTAAATAATAACTTGACCATACTATTTTAACAGTGATATTCAGACAGTCGAGCTTTTTTTCACCATAAAATATACAATTAGGTGAAGCCCTAAATCTTACTTCTGATATAAATCAAATCAGAATCACAAACCATGATTTCAAGTCAAATCACGTGTTCAAACCAGAATCATAGCTGGCAAAACACCTTCTCAGGTGGTAGTTGTAAATTCGGTGAATTATTGGTGCATAAAGTCAATTAAGTCGTGGCAGATATGCGGAATGTGCCCTTCAACCCAAACACCAAAACCAAAAAAAGAAAAACATTGGCTTGTGAACACCGACTGCTGAGTCATGAGGAAAATCAATAATCTATGTACTCAGAGTCCAAGGAAAGTCCAAAAGGAAGGGAACCAAATTTTTTCTTCTTCCATATTTACTATTTTGGGGTATTAATAGTGAGATCTTACACTTCGCCCGATATGGTTCCCATGCTCGGTTTCCCTTACTGTACTTTTGCTGTTTAAAATTGACTTTCTTAACTTGCTATTCTCTACCTTATCTACGATTAACTTATGCTCAAAAGGTAGGTAGTTATGATCTTGGCTTTGGGTGATTTTGTGGTTCTGCAGGGGTGGTTATTGCCTAGGCTTGGCGGACCTGTGATTCTATGTAAGTTGGTTTTGTCTCCTCACAGGCTTTTATCCCTTCATTTTCAGTATTCCATACCCCTGTCCGCGCTCAGGCCCCAGCCCCACCCATACCACAGACGGGTCCCCGTTAAAAATAGCTGGTAACAAATGGGGCCCGTCCAGGGAATTAGTGCTGGTGGGTCCCGGACGAGGGCGTGGTGGGGATTAGCCGAAGAATACCCCCTCGCCTCCATGTAAGAGCGGGGTCTGGCGCCAGAAAAGCCGCCACGGCCTGCCCCGTAACGAACACCAGCAATGAACAAGAGGAGACGAGAATCTTGTGGTTTGAAGAAGGGAAATTGGACCTGTACTTAGCTAGTCGGACAACCTGCTGGGTTGGGCTTTCTTTGGCACAGGAATGTTCTATTTTGACCGGTTTGCTGGGTTCAGGGTTCCGAATGGCCGGCGGAAGACTGGCCTGGACTGGCAGGTCCGGTCGAAAGTCAAGTGTAGTCCAATGGAGGAAATTAGACCCCGTGGACAGTGAGGATTATTGAAACCCACTCGACCAGCACTAGTCCGACTAGGCCCGCCAAGCCATACTATATGGTATTTTTATTACAATATTTTAGTTTCAAATAATGTTTTTCTTAATTAAACTTATTGTTTCCATGGATTACACTGTAGAGATACTGCTTCGTTTTGATTAGTGGTGGCGAAAACCGGTTCTCAAGTATTGAACAATTTTTGGTTCCTTAAGTGACTGATATTACATGACGACCTGCCACGATACCAGTATTCGATGCCACTTATCCATCCGGTAATTTCATTTCCACTACATGCTATCCTCTCAAGGATGTTCTAGCAACCACTATTGAGGGCATGCTGAATTAATTCGTGGCAACCCACTTTAGAGTCCTACTGTAGACATATATCTATTCTTGGAGTGCTGGCCTGGGTGCCATTCTGGCTCTCATGGGATCTTTTATAAGACTGGTCGGGGACCAGTCCAAACCGGACAGGACCACCCAAGTTAGTCGGGTCCAGTCATCGACATCAATCATGAGGGGCCAGTCTGGTCCTGCCTCCAAGACTTGACCGGTCGGATTATTCGGAACCCTGGCTGGGTTGGTTTTGCTACGTAGCCTAGTGAATTCAGATTGATCGTGACTTGTGTGGTTTGGTTTTCTACTTGAGTGTTCTTTGAAAGTCAGTTATTTGCACGTACTTCTCCACTTCTGTAGAGTAGATAATATTTCACCGATTTTCTTGTTTTCAGTACTGCACAGTACTGTCGCAAGCCCTCTTCACTGCAGGCGTCCTTTGGGTGGGAAATAGCAACTTCCGAAGCAAAGCAAATCGGCCTCTCCTATCACAATTCAAGAGTCAGGGTGAAGCGAGATAAAAATGAATGAAAACAATGATAAAAACAATGATGAAAGTTAGAGGAGAAGGGGGTTGCTAATGGTTGGGTTCTCTCCCTCCGTTCTCCCCTTGTTGAATCCCCCTTGTGCTATGGAACTAAGTTAAAGAAATGCCGTTACCAAACATTCACGATGTTTCCTGTGCTCCCGCGTAGTTTCTGCCATGTCCATCCACGTGACCGACAGTACTGTACAGCACCATAGCTTAGTTAAGCGCAAGGAATTCGTCGATCGAGAGAAATGATCGGATTGCCCCTATTCCATATTTGTTTCACGGGGGAGACTGAGCACAATGCGATTGCTGGTATTATAACATTTGGCGATACAGAAAGTCTCTATTGAGCATTAATTTGATCTCCTAAGTGTGTACGCGGGGTTGCTCGAAGTTTAGACACGCGCTAGCACCGGATGAGAGATATCGAGGACGGCATGTGCGGTAGGACATTGGGGTATGATATCATGTAGAGGGATAAGAAAAGAGTAGTGAAGTCAGACTCCCGCCATTGCTAGTATGATGGGTATGATTAGAAACTATAGATAATGCTTCTTCAAACCTGGATCATTTCCCACCGCGTCGCCCAAATGCAAGGGGTTTCTAACTTACACTATAATACTGAAAAAGGGTAGGAGCCTCTGATTTAATTGGGAAAAGGATAATAATATAAAATATAAGTCTCAATGATAGAGGTGAGGGAAAGCAATTGTCGGTACAAGAAAAGTGGAAAGAATGTGACAAACAGAAAGAAAGTAGAGTACGATAAAATTATAATATTAGTAAAGTACGGTGAATGTGGAACCAATGAAACAATCCGCCCTGGGTTATCCCTAGGTACCTCCGAGCACTACATACAATTGAAGCACCCGCTAAACTGTCCCCACCGCTCTTCTAGTGGGTAGGTAGATACATCCGTGGGGAGGGTAGTTAGAGGGAAAAAAACAAAAACAGAAATAGGGGATAAAAGTAGTGAAGAAATTGGGGATGCTATTGCTAAGCCCATCGATGGAATGGAGAGGTGAAAGGCGTGTGGTGGGAGTGTTAAAGATCGAGCCATCCGCGAGCCTAGGGCTGATAAATTGTAAATTCGAGGAATGGGGGGACGATGTGAACTTTAGTGCTGAGCATTAAAACCTGCGGTTCCTTTTGGAGGGGTGTTGATCCGGATCGGCCGGCCCAGGGGAGGGGTGCCCTCTAGATTTGTCGCCATCTGCCTGGGGGGTTTGATTTTTGCGTTTAGATAGTAATTCGACAATGGCATGGTGTCCATTTTTCTGAGCGAGCGAAAGAGCAGTATCGCCGGCCAGATCTACCGTATCCGAGTTGATGTCTACTCGCTCCAGCAGCATCTTCACAACCGCTTCATGGCCTTTGCAAGCGGCTTTAGCGAGAGGTGTTTTGCCACATTTACCTGCTATGTTAGGGTCGATACCGCTGTGATCAAGTAGCACTTTCACGACTTCCTCCTCCCCATCCTCGGCAGCTTTGAAGAGCGCCGTTTGGCCCCTATTGTTTGCGGTGTTAGGATTGGCACACCCCTGTTCCAACAGTATCTTTACGACTCCTTCTTCTCCCCACCTGGCTGCGCTCGATAGCACTGTGTCGCCCCCGCTGAACATATCATTAGGGTTCACCTCTTCTCGGCCTAATAGCATCTCCACCACTCGTTCATGCCCAAGGACGGCAGCTCTGTAGAGAGGGGTTGATCCTTCTTTATCTATATGGTTGGGGTTGACATCCTTACGCTCCAGCAGCATCTGCACTATGCCCCCCGCCCCATAAAACGCGGCCACAGTGAGCGGTGTTTTACCTTCATGATCCGCAGTATTGGGATTAATGTCACTCCGTCCTAGTAACATCTTCACTATCCATCCATGCCCCTCGTGGGCCGCTATAAAGAGCGGCGTCGCGTCAAATTTGTTTGCAGTGTTTGGGTTGACATCAGCTCGTTCCAGCAACCTCTGTACGATTGCGTCATGTCCATTTTTGACCGCGATGAAGAGTGGTGTTTCATTAAATTTGTTTGTAATGTTGGGGTCGACGTCGGCTCGACCCAGCAGTATCTTCACAGCTCCTTCATGACCCATAAAGGCTGCCACGAACAGCGGGGTCCTGCCGTTGATGTTTGTGGTGTTGGGATTAAGATCCACTCTCTCCAGCATTGCCTGCAGGGCTCCCTCGCTTCCCTCCATGGCGGCCCTGTAGAGTGGCGTTTCGCCATTATCATCTGCAGTGTTGGGGTTGGCATCTGCTCGCCTGACCAACATCTTCACGACTCCTTCATGTCCCCAGCGAGTAGCCGCGAAGAGTGGTGTTTTACCGCACCTAGTCGCAGTATTTGGGTTGGTATCATCCCTCTCTAGTAGCATCTTCACGACTCCAACATGTCCATTGTAGGCTGCTTGGTAGAGGGGTGTTTCGCGATAAGAGCAAGATGAGTTTGGATTGATATCATTCCGTTCCAGTAACACCTTCACAACACCTTCATGCCCCCCCTGGGCGGCTTTCCAGAGCGGTGTTTGGCCAATAATATTCCTAGTGTTGGGGTCGACAGCTCCGTGTGCCAGTAGCATCTTCACCACTCCTTCATGTCCCTCGAAGGCCGCCATGAGCAGTGGTGTCCGGCCATCTGCATCGGAAGCGCTGGGATCCACATCGTCTCGAGCCAGCAACACCGCAACCACTGCCTCATGCCCACCCTTGGCAGCCCATGAAAGCGGTGTTAAGCCCTTCCTCCTGTTGGAACTAACGTCCGTTCCATTTAGCGCTATCATTACTGGACTGAAAGAACCCATATCAGCTCAATCTCAACTACAGTGACCAAAATAGCCTGTCCTGAAGGAACCGCGGGGTGAGCTTACAGTGGAGTTGTAGATGGTCAAAAGTAATGTGTATCTCCTTTGGGTCGGGTGTGCACAGAGGAACCTATAGGTACTCGTTCGTAGGGTTCACAAAGGTACACAATAGAAAAGAATAAAAGCGGAGGAATAAAAATGAAACTGATTCTCGTGGTGTTGGTGTTCGCAGTTTCTCGTGCAGAAGGATGTTGTTGCCTCCCTAGTCGTCCTCTCTCATTTCTTATAAGCAGTGTGTTGGAGAAAGCCAGTCTCTGAAAAGTTGTTTCCCCACGAACCCTACCAACCGTAGTCACCTCTAAAAACCCTATGGAATGCCAACGAAAGGCAATCATACACAAATTCGGGTATTAACTAAGCCCTATAAATCCACTTCTCTACCACACAGTACCCTACATTGGCGAGACGGCGGAGTATTCGCCCACGCGTATCTACGGTGTAGGGTTCATATCCACTCACTCGACTAGGGCTACCCTTACTCACTCATTCCTACCTGGGAGGTTTGCAACAGTCTCTCGTTGTACTGGACCTCCCCATCTTCTTCCTCCCCTCCCCTCCCCTCTTCCTTCTCGTGTTAGTGAACTGGTTCAATCTCCCTCTTATCAGCTCACCCCACTCCCAGAATCCGTACACAATCAGTATTTTTTTCCCATCCTTTATTTCATGTTTTCACCTCGATCCCCCCCCCACCACCGGACATAAAAAAATTTCTAACGGCTGTTGTTCTAGGTAAAGAGAGCAAGCATCCGCACCTGAACTCACCAATCCTCCTTAGCAATAGTAGCAACAACAAACCAGTATTTCCTACTACGTTTTCTCCCTCTTTTGTCTCTATTCCTCTTTCAATCTTGATGGCCATTTGTTTCCGTAGTTCACTCATGTCCTTCGCTCCTCAAGCTCCTACTAATCGGGATACTGGGATGAGCGCCACTGCACAGCAGCAACAACAACAACGGGAGTATACTCGCACCTCTTCTTCTGCAGCCGGCCACCCGCTGCTTCCTGAGGCACTTCAGAGGTTTTGCTTGGCTGGAAAGGTAGCCGTTGTCACGGGGTTTGTTCCCCTCCCTTCCCTCCTATTCCTTCCCCCCTCCTACCTTACACATGGGGTTGGATTGGGTTAGGTTGGGATAAAAATGGGGCAGTATTGCTGATTGGGAGGTCAATCCTTTTAGAGGTGCACGAGGTTTAGGGTACAATATGGCAGAGGCTCTCTGTCAGGTTGGCTGCAAGGCCATTGCCATCATGGATGTTTTGCAGGAACAAGGCTGCGAGGCAGCGGAGACTTTGAATAAGAAGTACGGTGTTGCCGCTGTGTTCTACAAGGTGGATGTTCGTGAGGAGCAAGCTGTTCATAATGTTATCCAGATTGTATAATCATCTCGTCTAACATCAATTGGATGATTAGCACTGATTTCTTGTCGATAGATCGCTCTGAAGCTTGGAAGCGTGGATGTTCTCATCTGCTCTGCCGGTATTGCGGAGTGCGCTTTTGCCAACCGATTGGTCTCTTAAAATATTACTGACGTGCTCTTCACTAGCTCCAATATACCTGCGGAAACCTACGATATCGGGAAGTTCCGTCGTCTGATCGACATCAATCTCACTGGTACATTCTTATGTGCACAGGCCGCCGGAAGGAAAATGATCGAACAGGGAACCGGAGGTTCTATCATCTTCATCGCTTCCATGTCGGCGCATATTGTCAATTGGCCACAACAGCAGAGTTGCTACAATGCCTCCAAGGCAGCTGTCATGCAATTGGGCAAGTCGCTTGCTGCCGAGTGGGCTCCTCACAAAATTCGCGTTAGTAAGTAATTCACATGATTGAATTCATTGCATTGGGTGGAATTGGTGAGCTAACTGTGTTGAAATAGATTCTATCTCGCCCGGTTACATGGATACCGCTTTGAACCGTGTCCCGGCTCTTGATGCCCAGAAGAAGATGTGGTGCTCACGCACACCCATGAACCGTCTCGGAAATGTCGACGAATTGAACAACACTGCCATCTTCCTTGCATCTGATGCGTCGACCTTCATGACCGGATCTGACATTGTTGTCGATGTAAGTTTACTCCATCCGGCCACCTGCTACCCAGTACTTACAAGACATAGGGTGGTTACTGCGTCTGGTAAAATGCATGTGTATCATTTCCACTGTTCATCTGTTCACACCTGTGCCTTTGGGGTTTTTATATTTCCTAATGTTTTAACCTGACGACTTTCATTCCGTTGCGTGGACTTGTACACATGGCAGGTTCAAGCCCATGACGGTAGGGTTTGTTTCGGTCGGGGAACAGGGCAGTGGGGGCGTGCCGGCAGAGATTGTATAGTCAGCAAGGTTCTTTTTATTTCTTTCCCTTTTGGGTGTTCTTACTATGCCCTGTTTTTCGTCACTCCAAAGCCATTGGTTTAAGCGTCCCGAGATACAGGTTTTGAATTGGGTTCCCTCTGTTGAAAAATCACCCGCAATTTCTCCGCATACGGAGAGGTTTCCTGCGTTCCTTCCCTATCTTGTTAGTCTGTTATTATTAGTTTCATTTGTCAGTTGTTTTCAATCAAGAGGAGGAACGAACAGGTATGGATTCGCATATAAGGCCGGAGGCCATCGGAGGTTAATGCGAAGGATGAATCGGAGTACTTAGCGGAAGGGAGCCCGAAACTCCCCGGTGTCTGCCAAAGTCTGGAAGGTTCTCCGGTAGTGGAGAAGATTGGAAGCCCTCATGTATTGTCTATATAAACCCTCAGTTCCGGTGTAGATAGAAAGTAAGAAAGATACGCATCCGCTCAAAAATATACTCGTTTCCTCCCCAGGTTCTTCGTCCTTCTTCATCTACCACGCTCCACTTTTCTCTATCTCCATCTCATAACAAAAAGAAAGCCTGTTCTTCCCGTAGTTCGTTTGTTTTCTATCAGTCATCGCACTTATTATTTTATTCACTTGGTCTTTCTACCTTTTGTCGAAGTCATTCCTTACCGTACACGATTCCATTATCTCTTCTTGTTTCTTTGATAACTTTTCTCTATCCAAATTGTTCGTACCAATAAGAGTTTGGCATTGCCCGGTCACTGGAATCCATATTCGCTGCGCATAACCTTATAGTGTTGAATACCAATCACAGCTTATCACTGGAAAGGCCTGTAGGGCACTGGCACATCCGTCCATCCCAGGGAAGGGCAGAGAATATGGCGGCCGCCCCTCCTAGGGAAAAGACGCACGGACTTGACGCTTGGAGCCGTTTGTAACATTGCATATTCAAGTACAGGGTTATCTCTGGAATGGCGTAGAGCCTGGGTGCGAAAGCTTACGACTTCTAACCTCTAACTCTGTGGCGGCACAGTCACTCTAGTTTGATGTTGATGAGAATTACCGGATAGAGTAATTTTTGGTGACACCTGTGACTGAGGCTTGGCACGGTTTGCTTTTTCAATAAGTAGGAGTAGAGCCTTCAAGCTGGGTTCCTTCGCCTTTACAACAATTCAAACTCAACCATACAACCACAAACTCCTCTTACCAACAGCAGGACAAGGCACTAAGTGTTAGGTAGCTAAAATATCCACCTGTGCATCAATTTTAAAAACAGGGAACGCTCTTGGCTAACTACAACTGACACGTTGACCAACAGACTTTCAAATCTATCCAGTAGACCATCAGAGATACTACAATCGCATAAATGGCTCAACCTGATTTTCCAGCCATCAGCAAACAGTTAGAAGACATCCAAAATGGCTCTCAAAGTATTCAGAACCAAGGTTCCCCGGGTTCCGACAGGTCTTCACTGGTTGGTTACAATGAACTGCAACAAGAGATGATTGAACTGCGACAAGAGTTGAGACAACGGACCGATGGAATCCTGCCAACAATTGCTATTCTGCAGGAGATTCGGGGCGAAATTGAACAACTTCAGAATGAGTATCTCCACTAATCTCCCTTTGGGTAGTGTGCATAACTTACTCGTCCACTAGGCAGCAACTGATTTGGGGCCGAATTGGACAAATTGAGAATGAGTATGGCTACTGATCTGTATTTTCGCAAGCGAGCATAACTTACCTGTCAACTAGGCACCAGCTTCTTCCCATGAGATTGTATAATACGGCTGCATCACTTTCGGGAATTGCCCCACTACGCTATCCTATTGGGATCCCACTTGAACCCCCTGTCCCTCTCACCCGTCGAGATCTTTTTGAGATGACAGGCAAGTTTTCCTTTGTAGAATTTGTGAACTTTATTAATATCTTAGGATGGATAGATGATCAATGTCGGGATGTCGCAGCGATACTTGGACTTCCAGGATTCCCTGGAGTTGCTACTGTTGATGAGAAGAGGGAGCGAATTGCAGAATACCTTGGCGTTCAGGCTTGAGGTCGCCGGAAGTGGTAACAGGAAGGGCTTTTTCTTTTTTGTCCGTACTTTGGACTAGTTTACTTAAAATGCTCTGTTGTTATACCCTCATACTTCATAACAATAGGCTATGATCGGTAGAGAGTCTTGTTGTCCTTATTCCTTCTGTTCTGCCAGCAGCGTCCTATATATACACAAAACTCTCTTACAATAAACTCTCTTCTTCGCCATCGTTCAAGTCTGTTCTTCCATCACCTTCTCTTGCCTTCCAAACTACGCTCTCAACTCTCCAACCAATTTCCTCGTTCAATCCCTTTGCCCGTTTCAACTACTTACAAACTTTTCCTCAAAGCTCATTCCCAAACTTTCCTGATACCTTTGCCTGTTTCGCTATCATCAAAGTGTGACACTCACCCATTGCATCCTCTAACTAACACCAGTTCCAAACCTTTAGTCCCCCTAGTCTGATTCATGAATCCTCACAAAACATCTCTGCCGCACCTAACTATTCGTCTTTACATGACATCGCTTCAACTTTCATACTTCCAAACACTTTCCAAAAAAAAAGCTATCCTGATCCAAACCTTCCGTGTTGTACCACAGCCATAGATATGGAACCTTCGTGAATATTCTAACAATACTCGCATTGGAGGACCCCTTGAGTCTAGTGCAGGGGAGCGAGTAGTTAATGATCCAATTAGTCGTGAGCCAAGGGCCCAATAACAACCACGGGAGTTGCTTATAAACTCCCACCGACTTCCATCCCCAACTCACGGCCCCTCATGGTTCATATGATAGCTATAGTGCTGTTGCACCCAGTTGTCCCGGACGGCGAGATCCGTGAGATCTCCGCCGCTGGTGATCCTAAGGTAGTTCTCACGATTGTCAATACTATCTTGTCGGGCAACAAGGACCTCGCTGCCAAATTTGAGCATATTCTCGCCTACATTGCTAGCAGTGCTGGTAGCTTGATTGATGAGAAGCAGAATAAGGTTCTCATTTGGACCGACCCCACTGTCCTATACCCTCCCGCGTTCGTGCCCGAGGGTGAGGCCCAGGGTACCGCTGAGACTTCGACGAGGCGTGCTGCCCCTGGTGCTGCTGATGTGCGGGTTGATGAGGATGATGAAGAGGGCGAAGACCTCTGCAACTGCATCTTCAGCTTGGCCTACGGGGCAAAGATCTTGTTGAAACAGATGCATCAACCATTGAACTGGGGTCAGCATTACCGTCTTTGTGGGCTCAACGATTCCGGAAAGTCCACGCTCATGCGTGCCACCAACTACGAACAGGTTGAGGGTTTCCCAAAGAAGACCGATGTCATGATCTTCGTTGAGCGCGATCCCGACTCTGCCGATACCGAGAAGGCCGTCGTTGGATGGACATTCGATAAGCTCGCTGAGACTGGTCCTGGTGTTTCCGTTGAGGACCTCAAGACTAATTTGGGTGAGTTCCGTTTCCTGGAAACCATGTTCGATGCTCCTGTCACCTCCCCTTCTGATGGTTGTAAGATGAAGTTGCCTCTTATCGGTGCCGTGTTCGATTATCCCGATATCCTTCTTCTCGACGAACCCACCAGCCACATAGACAGCCACAATGTCAAGTGGCTCGAACGATACTTGGTCAACTCTCCATGCACATCCGTCATCGTCTCGCACGATTCCGGGTTCCTTGATAACGTTGTTCAGCATATAATCCACTACGAGCACTTCAAACTTAGGTGTTACAGGGGTAAGTAACCTCAAAGCATTTACAGAGAAGGTTCCTTCCGCTAGGTCTTACTATGAGTTCGGTGTCTCCGAGGTCAAGTTCAACTGCCCCGAACCTGGTTACCTCGAGGGTGTCAAGACTAAGGCCAAGGCCATCGTTCGTGCCTCCAACATGAGTTTCCAGTATGTTGGAGATTGCCGATTTTAGGCTGCTCACCACATACACTCTTTCGTTCCTGCATAAGGCGAAACGCATTTACGATATTGCTAACTAGATGGTTGCTTCGACAGGGTTCCACCATTGTTAGCTTCTTATGATCAAATGCAACAACCCTGCATACCTGATGCGACACCATCAAACACCGATCTACAGACAATGAAGCACGAACATGGTCAATGGCCGAGGACTGGCATCTACCCTACCCTCGACCTTGAACTCGATCCGGGGCATCTAGCATAACTGTACCCTGGGCCAAGGAGCAATTATCTCGGAAAGGTTACGGCAAAGCAAACAGACGGAATACCTAGGGATGGAAAGTGGAAGAACAATCTGGCATGGGCAAGAAGTACGCCCGGGAAGAAAGTTCTCTGTTGACAAGGATATAAGGAAGCCTGTTCTTCCCTTTGTTTGCTTGTAGTTCATCTCACTCATCGCATCTTTCTCTCACGGTTCTACGGTTTTCACTTCTCTTGTCAAAGTTGTTCGTTCTTGCACACGATTTCTTTATTCTTTGTTGTCTTCTGATATCTTTTTTCTATCACCCTTATTCATATAAATAAAAGGTTTGTGCCGTTCCGTAACTCACGATTGGATCCACTGCGCCTAACCACCTAATAATTGTTCAAAACCAGATGTATGATAGAGAGGAGTTTGGTGGACATTATCTGGTTTGTTGGGGTTGACCTCTTCCCGCATGAGTAGTATTATCACCACCTGCTTAGGTCCACACCAAGCAGTGAGTGAGAGTGGTGTTCGGCTGCAATTATCCGGCTTGTCAGAATTGACGTCCTCCCTTCCGAGTGGTATTTTCACCACTTCCTCATGTCCACACATATCGGCAAATGAGAGCTGTGTTTTTTGCCGTTCCCACCTGGCTTGTCGGGGTTGACCTCTTCCCACTCGAGCAACATTTTCCCTACCCCCGCATCTCCATTCAAAGCAGCGCGGAAGGCGGTGGTCGGCCCCAACAATCTCGCTCGTCAGGGTTAACATCTTCCTGCTCAAGGAGCATTCTCACCACTCCCCCATGTTCACCCGCGCACTCAAGACTGGTGTTTGGCCGTAGTTACTTGGCCAGTTGGGATTGACATCTTGCTACCAGAATTGTAGTTTCACATCATCCTCATGTACAGGAATAGCGGTATACGAGAGCTGTGTCTTGCCCCAATTATTGTTGCAAGTCACCAGCTATCACTCCGCTCCTACAAATCTTTTCTCATGTACCTTTACTATCTCGTAAAACCAATTGATCTTTGTTTTCTTTGTCACGGATTATCAAGCGAAGAGGTGGGATTACTATACCTGGTTGTATAGTGGGACGGAGAATGCGCACATATTGCCGATGGCTATAGGCAAGGAAATCGAGGGGGAAAGACACTGGAATTCCGGTGACGCATTACCATCACCGGGTGGACTTCTGACCGTCCAATGGAAGTGGTTGGATCCTTCTCCGTCCTGGGGACAGGAGCTGAGTGCGCAGGAATGTTCTTGTATTTTCTATATACACCCATTAGTTCTCCGTAGATAGAACTGCAAGCAAGCCAGATACGATTTCCCAGTATCGACAAAGCTTCACCCACCTTGACTTCATTCAAATTATTCTTTCCTCTCTATTTGGTCTCCCAATCGACAGCTCATAACAATAATTATCTGGTTTGTCGGGATCAATGACTTCCCGCCCACGTTGTGTTTTCACTTCCTCCCTGTGTCCATGATTAGTAGTATGGGAGAGCGGTCTTTGGCCTCATTATCTGGTGCGTCGGAGTTGACCTCTCCCCGCCAGCAGTTTTTCAATCACTTTGTGGTGCCCACTAGTGATGGACACGATCATGCTCGATCATAAATTTTTGGTGTGATCGAGCTCGATCAATGCTCGAGCATGGGCCAAATTTTCTGCTCGAGCATGATCGTGTCCATCACTGGTGCCCACTATAGGAAGGCCATGCAAGCAGCATATACCCCAAAAGATCTCTTGCGTCGGCATTCTCGTACCTCATCTCTATCGAGAGAGCTACAAGCTCACCAATTCCCAAGAATGATGCCCAGTGCAACCCGCTGAGCTGAAAACTGTTCGAATTTTGCTGCTCAGCGCATTCAGATTCATTGACGGAAAACTACGACTACGAGGACGACCTCTTATCGAAAGGCTACTAGAACCAACTAGTTCCAGACAACCATTGTTTGATACCTACTACACCACCCTTAGCTTCATACAGATCATGCACAACCCTGCTTACCTAGTTCATTACGGATCAACAACCACGAAACACCTTAAGTGCAAGGTGCAACAACACCCAAACGCACTATCATGACGACAACCAGCACAACGCCTGTGATATCAACCGAACATGAGATCCCTCGACCCAATCTTGCTTAATTTCTGTCACAGATCTAGGCGAATTCCCCTATTACTTCCGTATTTGGTGTAAAAAGTTATAAGAGGAGAAGTAACCCGTTGTCAATATAAAGAGGACGAAGAAATAGAACGATAGTATAGCAAAGATAAACTTGTTATTCGATGACCTATTTCACCTAAGGTTGTCGCTGGCGGGTATCCTTTAAATACATGAATCTCTGCTAACACCTCCGCATATCCTTGGAACATAATCACGCCATTCCTCTACTCAATCACACAATTGTCTTTGCCCCGCTTTCCCCTCATTCCCCACATTTACCAGTTTCCCCGCTTTCCCCTCTTTCCCCTCTTTTACTCTCGTACCCCGCTTCTCGCATCGTTCACCGTGGATCCCCCCACGGGGAATCCTCCGAGCTGGTTTCTTAGAGTTTCTAAGTAGTGGGGTTGTTGGTGGCGTAATATGGAGAGCTCCGGTGATCAAGAAGACCTCCCCTCGCCGGTGCTCCCATATCCGGATTTCCCTGGTGGGGCTCTGTGTTTTTCAATAGCAGGACTGACTGGTCCGTCAAACCTAATCCCAGGTTGTGCTTCGTGAAAGCTGGCTGAGGCATGGCTTTTGTAAAAATGTCTGCCGTCATCTCGTTTGTTGAGAAGTAGCCTAAGGGAATCTTCCCGGAGTCTACATGTTCGCGAATAAAATGATTCTGAATGTCGATAGTGTTCGTTACGGGGCCTCCGGGGCCCCGAAACCGGCAGGCCCCCGCCTCAATTCCCCGCCCCGCCCCGGTCAATGCCCCGAACAGCCCCCCGTCAATGAATTTTCTCCGCCCAGGGCCCCGCTTTTTCGGATATTCCCCCTCGAACATTGCTCTTTTGATACATGATTGAGTAATTGTGGGAGCATATACACGTCCCTGGGATGAATGGACCGAACACCGCCGTGGATACGCGAGCTGAAAGCCCTTGGCCAAGGAGCCCGCTGGTGTTCGGTCCATTCATGCCAGGGACGTGTACCAAAAACCACATACGTCAAAGTATATACGGGCATTTATTTGCATGGAATGATTCATACAATATGAACCGGAATAATTCACAACACCGATTGGACCTCCGAGTTGCCTAGTCTAGTAACGTATATTGTCTCATCAGGCCATACCCCTAATTCATAAGCCCAATTCATACACTCTATTCACAGGTTCAAATGATATGCCCAATTCATAAGCCTTAATCATCCGCCGGTGCCATATGCCCAAATCATACACCCAAGCCATACGCTCAAATCATACGCCCAAACCATACACCCAAACCATACGCCCACATCATACGCTCACATCATAGCCCAAACCATATACACAAACCATAAGCCCAAATCATACGCTCAAATCATACGCACAAGCCATACGCCCAAACCATACGCCCAAGCCATACGCCCAAGCCATACGCCCAAGCCATACGCCCAAATCATAACCACAGTCGTGTTATGGACTTACTGTGTTGAGAGTTCATATAGCGAAATGGTGAGGTTAAACAAAGAGTGTATTTATAGTAATAAGAGTTCTATAAAAGGTAATTATGCTAAGTTAGATGTGACTCGGAGGTTTGAGTTAGTCGTATGATTTGTGTAAAAGTGAGAAAAGACTGCCCCGTCCCCCCCAC
>Ga0307513_10005729_pt1 | contig 16346 bp, 16 predicted proteins | sample 15_EM_MG_FD_202174 | JGI IMG/M metagenome (GOLD analysis project Ga0307513, IMG submission 202174) | Populus trichocarpa ectomycorrhiza microbial communities from riparian zone in the Pacific Northwest, United States - 15_EM | ecosystem: Host-associated > Plants > Roots > Unclassified | place... | reverse complement strand
CTTGTACTCTATATTGGGGCCGAGATCCCCTCGGGCGTCGGTCCTTGCTCATTCAGCGACCAACTCCCGAGGACCCTCGTCTTATCCTCGCTTCAGTTGGAGATGAGAACGTGGGTTATGAGGAAGTGGCCGCTGATTTCATCTATGCTGTGCCTCTTGCCGAAAAGGTACTTTGTCCTTCGGTCTGAATTAAACGAGGTTCACCCTTGCTTCTAGGGGGCAAGCTTTCCGGTTATCAGGTCTATCTCAAGACAACCTTTGACAGGAAGCACAAAGTTCGTGCGTCCTCGCCACTGTAGAAATGCTAATGAGACTAACCATTTGTCAGGCGACGCCGTTGGCGCTTGTCCGCACTCTTCCTCCGGAGGATCTGCCAATCCCGGAAGACCCACTGCCTCCAACATGGGGAAAGGTTACTACGGAGTACATTGAGCGGCTAAGCGCTTCCGTGAAGTTACGGGTCCAGGATATCCCCCGGTTGTCTGGGTACGGGTCCCATTTTCGTGGCAAGGCGTATTCATGCTCAGCGCACTAAGCAGGGAATCACTCGATTCGCCAAGAATAGCTATTTTGTTCTCTGGTGGCATCGATTGTACTCTGATCGCGTACCTCTCCCATTTGTCGGTTGCCGAATTGCCTGATCCGAGGAAAAACCTACTCAACCAAGTTGTGCAGACATCTTCCAATCACCGAACCAATCGACCTTCTGAACGTGGCCTTCGAAAATCCTCGTAGTCTTCAAGCTCAAACCCCAAAAGCGAAGAAGAAAATGACCGTTCCTCCTGAGGATGCCACAGGCTCGTCACAAGATATATACTCTGTTCCCGATCGCATCACTGGCATCCAAGAGTTGGAAGAACTTCGACGGTCTGCTCCGGACAGGATTTGGAACTTCGCAAGTGTTTCAACACCAGCTGTGCCCGACGAATGCAACTAATATCTTTTAGGTAGAAGTGAATGTTCCCTACGACGTCAGTTGTTCCCTAGATTCCCAGGTATCGAGACTAATGACCTCCTAGGAAGCAATCCGATCGCGAAACGTTATCGAACGACTCATGGCACCTGCACGGACGGTCATGGACCTCGTAAGTTCTACCCTCATCCCATTCCCTGTTACTGATACGGATTTAGTCGCTTGCTCAAGCCCTTTATTTCGCGTCAAGGGGTGTTGGGCAAACTGGAGACAACATGACAAGGAATTTCCGGCTTTACCGATCTCCCGCCCGAGTGATACTAAGTGGATTGGGGGCGGACGAACTTCTTGGTGGATATTCACGCCACAGGACGGCTTTCAAACGCGGAGGTTGGCTGGCTCTTCTTAATGAGGCGCGTGTGACCCTGGGGGGATCCCTTGATCTAACAGTTGGTTTAGTTGCAGCTCGATGTCGATCGACTTCACACCAGGAATTTAGGAAGGGACGACCGCGTCATTTCTGAGCATGGAAAGGAAACTCGATACCCGTACCTGTCACTCGACCTTATTTCTCATCTCTCTAATATCCCGGTACACCTGAAAGTCGATCCTCGGTTGGTTCCTGCACCTCCAATGGTTCCGCAGCCTGTAACGTCTTCAGCGGTCCAAAGTCTGTCCGGAGACAAGCTATTACAACGACTGGCAGCGAGAGAACTAGGTCTATTTGAGGTCGCTAGGAGGGCTAAACGAGCGATGCAATTTGGCACGAGAAGCGCGAAAATGGAAGAGGGTACCAAACGAGTTCGTGGGGGCATGCAGCTCAGAGACGGAGAATGAGTCAAACGGTGTCGATTTCCACTTTTACCTGACTCGAAGAGGTGTCATAAAGCAGCTCCTCCTCGTCGTGAACCACGAAACTATCGAACGAGTATTCATCTGGTCCCTCATTGCGTGGGGACGAGCTGCCATGAGGTATTCTGACTGGACGCTGCCATGTTCTTCCGGCAACGGATCCGGTTCGAATGGGTTTGTTCAGAAAGGATGGACCATTTGCTGGAGCTTGCGTAGATAGAGATTGCCGGTAAACGTCGAATTGGTCGTAATTGTCGGCCACTTGGCTCATATCAAAATCCCCGGCAAATCGTCGGTCAGACTCGTTCTCCACCCCTTCCGGATCGGACGATCCGGCCTCGATCTCGTCACCTGAGTGCACCGCTTCAACCTCAAGGAACTCGTGCCCGTTCAAAAGGGAATGAACTGGTCCGAATTTCTTTTCTCTGGGGACAACCGGTGACCCGACTGGTGGTGTCTCTGTAGCAGGCAGTTTGGAAGGAGGCGGAGGCATTGATCGAGCTGTTTCGTCCAGGTCTATCTTTCGTTTCAACCTTCTCATGACAGGCTGAGATATACTCAGATTGGAGTCGTCTAAAGTTGATTTGGGCACACGGAGAGGAGGCAGAAGAAGGACCGGGGATGAACTCAGGGATATCGCTGTCAATGATTCCAGAGCGGGTCGCTTGACGGCAGTAAGAGCCTCGCCTACTAGATGGGCATCGTCGCTGTCTTCGTCGTCATCAAGGTCGATTATATTTGATGGGGAGACGTCTTTGGACTTGGTTGAAAGCTTGACTGTCACTTTGGAAGGCTTGGTGTCGGTATCAAGTGACTCCTTATCCGAATCGGAATCTATGAGCCACTTCATCCTGCGGTCTTCCGCAAGTCCAGTCTCTGTAAAATCTATTGAGGGTGATGGATGCCCTAGGTTTTTGGCTGATGCGGACAGAACACGCGATCGGTGATCTCTGGGGATCGGACCACCTCTTTCGTCCAACGCTTGCAGAAGTGATCCACCTGTGGTTTGCTTTGACGTCAAATCCTGATGAGCAAAGACTGGTTTCGTATCGGTTTTGGTCATGGAAGGTAGAATGGAAACTGCCTCTTCGGTGTCTAGTAGGGGTGAAGAGCTATCCCGCCTACGTTTGGTGGCATATCTGATCTGCGAAAGGGACTCAGGCTCCGAACTACTCATCTCTTCGTTTGCAAATGCACCCATCATTTCCTTCGCAGACCGAAAGCCGTTCTTCAGAGGAATGCGAGGGAGAGCTTCATTCTTCAATGGCTGTGGGGGCTTGTTCGAGCTTTTCCTCTTGAACTTAGATGTTGCGGTTTCACTCTCGGAGGAACCATCACGGACGAATTTCGCTTTCTTTTTAGGTGGGCTGCCCGAAGGGTCATCGATTGCTTCACCCTCATCGAGGGCGGATCGCTTCTGTCTCTTTCTGCTCTTGAGCATACTTTCAGGCTCGCCTATTCGCTTCTTCCCAGAGCTATTCAAAGTACTCTTGCGTTTGGAGACTTCACGTTTGTAAGGGATGATCTCCATGACGGTCTAGGACGCCAAGATTAGTACTCGAGGGAATGTGGACCGCCCCATGCGTACCTCTATACAACTCGGCTTCACACCGTCCGGTAATAGACGTGGTACGTCCTTATACAGCTCTAACTGGTTGCCGCGGGCGATGGTTTTTTGCACCTCCTTGTATTTGACCTGGGCTTCATGCCAGTTGTTCTCTTCTCGACCTTCTGCCAGCAAAACCTCGACACGGCCATCTCGTTTTCTCCCAGTCCGGCCAACACGCTGAAGCTGCGGACAGGGTGAGCAAGATCAACGTTCAGACGCTGTCACGTACCATACGCAGCGGGTCCTTCTGAGCATCATAACAGACAATGATGTCGACCTCTCCTATGTCCAATCCCTCCTCTCCGATACAAGTTGCAACGATTGCATTAAATTTACCACTCTTGAATCCCTCAATGACCTTCAGAAAGCATGGGATAGTAGATCGCAACAAGCGCTGTAAAACGCACCTCTAGCTGCTCATTCTGTTTTACACCCTTGCCACCTCTCTTATCCGTTCCTTGCCCGATAAACTTGTGGACTCGGATCATGGGTTCCTCTTCTTTCAACATTTCGACAATTTGTTCAACACATTCTCGATAGCTGCAGAAGATGATCATTCTCGTCGAGGTATGCGAGTCTGGTGCTCCACCAGCTCGCACTCGATCTTCTTCATCCATTTGAGCGCGCGCAAAGTACTGAACGACGATTGTGCGAAGCCTATCCATTTTAGGGTGCATCGGAAAATGCCCTCGCTGAGTACACTGTCGTTCGATTTCCTTCATGACGCTAATGTAATGAGGGTCTTTGAGGAGCTTCGATTGCTGAGGTTTAATCGCTGTTATTTTTCCATCTTTATCAACGCTTTGGACTAGTTCTTGAAGGGTGTGATAGGCCATTTCGATGCACATTTCCATCTGCGCCGAGTCAGGAGGCGCTAAGGATCTGGGTAGATGCTTACCAAATAGCCCATTGCTCTCGAGAGCGTTCCTAGGCACTTGAGTGCAGAGAATGCCCATTTCTGAGAGGGATTGAGCTGCTGCATGGTAGCTGTGCAACGGTAGGGCTGGAGCTGGATGACGTTGTGGCAATAGAGAACGCCGCTTTTGGAGAGCGGCTGCAGCACAGACTGGAGCATCATGAGCCCTTTTGTCCCAAATTATATCGCCGACTTACCTCCATCAAACGTTGCAACGGATCACGAATGCAGAGCAGGTCGTCTGTCATTCTGATGATATGCTGACTAGTATGTTTCTTGTGTCTATACTTCTGTAGGTCCAGACTATTTTCGTCCCTGATTTCAATATGACTGAGGTGGAGGGAATCGATGATGGCTTGTACAGCGTCGGGTTTGTTACCGGGTGTCGCAGTCAGCGCAAGGATGCGATGGAAAGGGTTCGCCGCCATCATATAGCGGACGATTTGTGTGTATGCGTATTCGCCAGTTCCCTTGTGGGCTTCGTCAATAACGATTAAGACGATGTGGTGAGAGTCACAGGTCTGGGTTATGAGGTCATTGATGAATGTTTGAGGCGTCATATAGAAAACGCGTTTGGTTTGCCACTGTTACTGGTTAATATTGACCCAAAATCTGAGTGGCAACTCACATATTGGGCCCTCTTCGTTCTGGAGGTCTGCCCTGTCAGTTCTATGGCATCATAGCCAGGAATACCGCAAGTTTGGTGGCTAGCATCTATTTGCTGAGCAACCAATGGTTTCGTAGGTGCAACAAAGACTATTTTCCCTTCAGGAAACCATCGATAATCTAGAGGGTAGTTAGGAAAGCCAAACACCCGGTCTCTTGTCTACACACAATTCAACATAACACAGCCTGCAATGAAGGTCTTACCCATTCCTGTGGGCAGAGCGACGAGACAGTTCTCGAAAAAGCAGTGTTTGACGATGTTGAACTGGTAGTCGCGCTTGGGGTTATTGAGAGGGAATACCCATTCTTTGGTCGAGATACGATCGGGTTGGAGCAGCATGGTCTTAGCCTGTCAAATAGGTCACGCTTTGAAGACCCTCGAAAGTACCGTAATCACCGTTCTAGACGAAGGATGTCAGAGTCACGTATAGGTTCAAGGTAAGCTGAGGGTGCGTACTCGACTGTAAGGACGATATTTGGTCCACAGTCAGAGAAATATCAACAACAGTTTCGAGGGCTCACTAGAGGTACAATCAGGAATGTCAGCGGCGTCAAGGAGTAAAACCCCTTCCCGTCCTTCCTCGTCAACATTCACTTTTCCCTTCCCTTTGGCTTTGGCGTCTGCTTTAGGAGTAGGTCTGATCGCTCTCCTTCCGCTTTTGGCGAATGCAGTTTTGTCCCAGGTCTTGACCTTTCGCGTGCGTTCTCCAGTAGGTTGCGTACGACATGTATCCCCGCCTTTTGTGAGGGATTCCGACACCATCCCACTCCAGAGAGTGGTTTGGAGGGCCTTCGAGACCGTCCGCGCAGGGACTACCGGTGGTTTTGACGGTCCCGAAATACCACGAGCCAAGGCGTTGTCGATTTCTTCCAAATCATCTAGGTCGAAGACTTCTTCAAATGAGTCAGAATCTCGGCGTGACGGAGCTCGGGCACGCGCCGAGGACGCGTCGTTTGTGGTATCAAAAGACTTCGGTTGTGTGGGTGGACTCATATCGAGCGCAGAGACGTGAGTTTCCGGTGGCTGTTGAGTTTCCAGAGCGTCAACCTGGTCTAGGAACTCCGAATCAAGGGTGTCATCAAAGTAGTTGTTATCACTCATTGCTGGTATCGCTAAAAGGTCAAATGTCGCCCCAGATTGCGATGGTAGATGGTGGCGGAAGTACAACTTCGGGATTTCTTTGTCTCCACAACTTTCTTTACATTTAGACGAGGACCACAAAAATTTCCGGCTTAAACCCAGCCCCCGAATCTGGCTTCTCCACAACCCCGGCCAGCTCAAGGACGCCAAGTGTTTCAGACACGACTTTGAGGTCTACCATACTCGGGTCTGTAGGATAGCCAACGGTACTCAACCATGCTTTAATATCTGCGGGGCCTTCAGACCTTCTATGTGCTACCTAGTGATGAATGATGCGCACCCTCTTCTGGATAGCGAAACAGAGCTTTGATGTACTCGACATCCACGGTTTCTTTGTTACTTTGGAGATTGAAGTTTGTCATAAATGGCGCCAATGCATCGAGAAACTTGCGGACAGCCCCAGGAGGTGCACGGGTGGGTGAAGTATGCGCTGCTATCATCCAGCTTGGCCAAGGTGTGGGTACTGACCCAATCTAAAACTCTTCAACCAGACGTAGGATGTCAACACAGAGCATGTACGCACAAATCGAACAAGGCCTTGGTCAGCATAAGGCTTGGTCGTGAACCTGGACGTTGTGAGCTGAGCGACTGCTAGGAAGTTGGCTGACCCTCACCACTCCCAAAGGAAAGCACTTGTGGAACCATCATTGACCGATGCGATGAGACCGTCGATATTATTGTTGACTATTAATCTCGATGAGGAGACCTTCGGTCTGATGGTGATCCGACCAACCCTTAAACTGGAATTTCTCCACGACGCCGTTCACTTCATCCTCAAACCACCCTAGAGGAGATTTAGTCAGTCCTCGCTATCTTGGAGATGAGCCCACCTTGCTGCATTGCCATTACAGCAGCCATGGTCTGAGAGCCACTGGACTGTCCTCTCAGTACAGTCTCACCTCCTATGATACATAGTTTTACCTTCCAGGTCGGGAGATTCCAATTGTTGTACCCCGAAGATCCGTGATTGCCTCGTACATAGAGTCCTTTCCTGTTATCACTGCCCTGCGTCACGTCAATTTGGATCCCAGTGCAGTGTCTACATTGGTTGGCTCACCAATTCAGAGGGGTGATCACGTATGGGCCAACGAGGCGGTAAAATTCTGCGCCATTTGCGATTCCAGCAATCAACGCATCCGTTAGTGCGCTGGTGTGATAAGAGGATGATATCTATGAGATACCCTATCCAGTCGGTAGTGACCCGTTTTACCTACATTCCGACGTCGATCTCATCATTTTGGAGCCAGCTGATAATCTGGCCAGTACCACCTACTTCCGATTAGAGCCTGGCCGATCAACAAACCAAAGGCTTAGGTGGGTACCGGGGCACTCAACCAATACAAAAGTCCGCTCTGCATCTTTCTCGGCGAGTTGAAGCAAAGGGGAGGCAAAGTGTTCACGAACTGGATGCAGACAAAATCTGGTCAAAGGATTGTGTGATCGTCATGACCACTTACTGTAGCCCACCCGTAGAACCATTGTGGCCGGAGTCTAAAGACAGGAATTGAACATCACTCGGAAAAACGGGCACCACAATTCACTGCAAAAAATTCTCACATAGCAATCCGGTGTATTTCACAGAAGTTTTCATGTTCCATGTACATCACAATGAATCCACTCTGAAAAGGACACTGAACTCCAGTGTGTGTCGGGGGCTGAGTGAGAGGCAGCGGGGGAGAAGAAGGGACATACCCGAGGAGTCAAATAACCAAAAAAAACGGCACTTTTTGGGGACACTGAAACTGTTCAGTGTACCAGTCACATGGAAATTCATGCAACCTTCAGTGTGGGATCGAGGACCTTTAGGACGATATATAAAGGTCTCGAAAGGATTTAGTATCCATTTCTATCATCTTCTACATCGTCTGGAATGAATATTGTGCGGGCCCACTCCGATGAGCGACCCACTCAGGTTCCTCAAGGTCTGGCACACAGAACTCATTCCACCAATCCTCATCCTCATCATAGACCCTTTCTTCCTGATATATAACCGTCATCAACATCTTCAATGAGCTCCATGCTGGCGTCATCAAAAAATATATGTGGGTCAACATTTTTGGGTGGCACAAAGGTGGCAGGTCAATCAGCAGGTAAGACGTGATCCGAACCATTACTGTCACTTGAGATAGACAGATCAGCGACGAGTTCGTCCTCATCGAAGCTGTGATCATCCTGCACAAGCTCCTTGACTTCCCATTTGACACAATTTTGGACATGTTGACTGATTCCAAAGCTGGTGTACCATTTAAGACATGATGGACATTGGTGGTCTCTTGACTGCTCGCGCCGTCTAGGTGGCATTGCAGAGGTGGCCAAAGTTGACTTGCTGCTTAGACCCAACCACCACCGCTCCCTTCCTGCCCTACCAAATGGCACCCTAACGTACAATCCCTGATCTAATTCGTGAAAACAAGAGAATGAGGGCTCAATTCCAAGAGCTTACCCAACAGCTCAAGGACAGTCTTGAGGATTTCAAGACAATGAAAGGCAAACTCAAGTGCATGACCAAAGCTTATAAAAGTGAGTTTATCTATATTGATTACACATTATTTCATTGTCATTATGCATCTCTGGGCTATGCTGATGGCTGTCCATAATTCTCAGAGGAAACTTGCAAGGATGCAAGAGCCAAGAAGAAAACCATTCCAAAGCGAAAGGGACAAGTGGGTCGAAGAACAAAGACATATCAAGGTGGTCACATTGTGTATGGGTTCAAGTTGTTCAAGGTGATGCAGCACACAGAGGAGCCCATCAATACCACCACCTACAACACATTAAGAGTATGTGACCTTCAAAACATGTGCATGTCTCTGACATTCTTTCAGACCTATGTCTGCAGGAAGCTTGACATGGAATGTTACCCAACATTTGTGAAAGTCCCAATGGCTGTTCGCAGGTCTATCGCAATATCTGTACACCTACTTACACACACCAGGCACTCTTTACTAACATATCTTAACAGGCTCCGAAAATTTATCCTATACTTGACCAATTTACAGGTCATTGGCCTGTTGATACGATAATTTAGTCATACTATGTCAACGCCAACGCCAACTCCTACAGACGCGATGTGGAGTCTGGCTCCATTTCCAGACATCGTGGAAGGAACACAAAAGACCCAGGAACTGAGGACAGTGATGAGCAGGATGGTGATGAGGACACGGACTGCAATGGTAGGCAGAGGGATGAGAAGGAGGGTGGTGAACCTGGTGATGATGAACTGGTGGGTGGTAGCAATGGGGATGAGCCAGATTTCTGGAGGAGACCTCAAGACAAGGCCTGGTATGTGGATGAGGGTTATGATGGATATGACAGTGGGATGTGGGATACAGAGGTGAGCTGCACGATGGAGGTAGAGGTGGACAAGGTGGAGCAACAGCTGTGACCAACCTTGAAGAGGAGGGCTGCAGTAATAGCTGGCATGTCCTTGCTCACTTTTTGACAGTTATGATACTAAACTATTCACTTCAGCAGATACTGACTCAGACGGTATGATCTTACCTTATTGTTAGCCCATGCTGATGTGCAATACAGATGATGCCCAACCTCCCAAGAAAAGGCAGAATGATCACATCAGTATGTTAAGACTTCTACTATAATCAGCCTCTAACACATTTTTCAAAGAACCTCCTACCCAACAAGTACAAGATGCCCCTCCCAAGTCATCTGACAAGTCCACCCCCAAGATGTCCAACAAAGCGCCCTCTGCTGCTAGAAAGGTAACTAAGTCACTTACTTGTTTCATTCGCTCACAAGCTTATAGACAAAAGGTACTTACCAACATTCAGTAAGCATTTCCACCTCACCTGTGCAACAGCCTCCAGCATGAGGAGAGTCAAATAAGGAGAATGGTGAGTCGATTTCATTACTAGATACTATGACTAACTACACTTTATCTTATAGTAACTGCTACACATCACTCAGTTCGGACGCAAATGACTTCGCAAGGCCTCCATGGTATGCCTGCTCCCCCCCAAGCCCTCTTGGTTAACCTCTCCTCCAGTATATTCTTGTGCTCGTCTCACTTGCCCTCTCCTTATATCCCAATACGGAGACCGGGAACACTTTTCACAGAGCTCATCTGGCGGATGTGATTGCATCCGTAGGGCATCTATCCTCCAGCAACGACTTCCTTCTTGCAATCAGCCTTCCGCTACACACCATTTTCCCTGCACGAGCTCGCTCTTCGTTGTATCGACCTTATTTTGGCAATTGCTACTCGCGTCAGGAATTGGAACGGAGCACGAGCTCTCCAGCAACAAGGAACTAAGGCTCGGATTGCTGCGCACGCAAGGCTGTGAATGGGGATTTAGGTATATAAGGACTCGCTTTGCTCGTACTCCAAGTGTTTGTGGCGGATCCGAACAAGCAATAGGTTTGCTCAGTACTAGGAAACCGTGCAAATTCGGAGAACTCGGGCGCTCAGTTCTTGCGCTAGTGAATCCCCTTCCGTACAAAGGTGCTCACCCACTGTACGTGAACGAGTGTCGGGAAATAGCGGGCTAGATTACAAGCAACCCACCAAAGGATGCCTATGAGGTTCCTGAACAAGTTAAGCGGCACTTCAGTATTACTAAACGATCCCCGAATGTCCTACGTGTCGATGGTTGTTCAGGCGGGCGACGGTGTGGAATGTGTCACAAAGTGGGTTTAGAGCAACAGCCTCAGTGAATGCACGTCGAGCGATCTCTATCTCAGGCAACGTTGGGACATCTCCTGAAGGTTATTGGATTGAAAGGGGTTTCTGTGCAGATTCAGAAGAGAGATTGGGCCTTGGGGTGGTCCAGCTTTGGTACGCAGAAGATTGGTATTCGGTACGTCCGACATACAGCATTGCCCTGCGATGAGAAACTCGCGCATGGGTGTACGAACCCCCGGAAGGAACCGAGCTTCGAGGCGTCATCATCATACATAGATTGAATACCAGCGTCCCATAATAACCAGTAATAAGTCCATTAAGGTTTGTAATGCAATCATCACCAAAGCCTGGGGATATCCACAAACCCTTCGTCCCTCGCCTTCCAATAGTCCCCACGATACGCCCAATCAGTATCCCCGTTCCCGACCTTCTCAAACCAACGTGGTTTCACCTCCTTGTCTGCTTTGCGCCGTTCTCGCTGTGCCTCCTCCACTCGCACCTTCTCACTTTCCGCCCGCTCCATGTCACCCTCCTCCATCGCCCTTTGATCAGGCCGCCACCTCGAGTCAGTGGGGGGTATCGACCACCCATTTTCCTCTCCTTCCCATCGCAAATCATCGCTGAGCTCATTAAGGGTGATCCCCCAATAGGTAAACCCATAGTAGTCCCCGGCTTGTGGCGGCAACTCACTTGCCCTCCAAAGAACTTCTAGCTGATTCTTCGATATTATGCGAGAGACCTGCTCGTGCCACTTGCCTTCGAGCCGGGTTTCAACTCGGCCGTTGGGGTTGAAAACCGATGCGGTGACAATATTCGGGGAGCCCCACATACCCGCCTCTTTGAACTCGATATCACAGCGATGACGGTTGCTTCCTTTGACTGAGAGTGTTCCAACATGCTCAAGGTACTTCGTGCCTGCCACGATGTTTCGCATGAAAGATGACGGTTTGTCCCTGCAATGGAAAAATCAGACATTCATGCATTAGTGGGAAAGGATTACCGTACCAGGTGTAAAACTCGTCGCCGATTTGAACAGAGGTGTGTCCAATCGGGATGATCTCCAGACTCCGTCCCCAAAACTAAAAGAGTTTTTAATGAGCAAGTTTGAATAGACGCTGTTGAGCTACTGGAGCTAAACGTACTCTTTGCTTCGCCTGTGTAACGGCGTCGTAGATCCACCCTTGGCCGCTGGCATGGCAAGCCATCACAGGAGGGACATGGCTCACTTTTTCCGCAATAAAGTTATTTCGAATGTCCTCAAAAGTTTCGCCCAGCATTGGGTTGAACGGCTTTCGTCCCGCGCGAATGCGAGTGCAAGCATATCCAGATATTGCAAATGCGGCAATGAGCGAGACACGCTCCACTGGGTCATTTGTGGCCGTGGCTTGATCTAGTAGAGAAGAATATTCCAAGTCTTCGGCGAGCCGTTGGAGAATTGAGATCGGTTCGTTGAAGGAAACTGGTAGAGAGGTGGTAGCGAGATCCTGCAGTAATAGTCAGCAGATTTAGGGCGTCAGGTGGACCCCCACGCACCTTTCCGACATTCTTTTTTAACACGGATAGTAGCGACATTTCGTCGCCAGGGTTCGGAGCAGGCAGATTCGTTCTCCGCTGAACATCCCTTTTCTTCCGCTCACCCGTTGGCGTCATAGATTCCGAAGCGAGGACATTTCCCGTAGCTTCCCCTTCACTGTCGGAGTCGTCCCCATTCTCCACCACTCGGTCTTCCGTGTCTCTCGGCTCTGGGGGAATGATAAACTCTTCGGGTCCATCAATTGCATCGAACCACTCTATACTCGTGTCTGTCGTGCCGGTGGAAGTTCGTCGACTCAGCCGAGAGGCTCGAGTCGGGGATCGGTGATGCTCGAACACCTGCGATACCGATGGAGATGGTTGGTTGACTATTTGGTTTTGAGGCTCTTCTACTTCCTCTTCTGCGGTTGCAGATAGCGGCGAAAGAGGACGAATAGCGCCATCGAGATGGAGCAGTGCTTGGAAACATGCGGTAAGTTGTCTGTGTTGTTCGCGGAGTACAATAAGCTCTGATAGTGCGGTGTCCAAAGTGGGTGGCTTCGCCGTCGCGCCGGCAAGACTCTCGTGTGGGACTTCTTGCGTCTCGTGCAATTCTTGTTCAGAATCAGGAGGCGTAAGGACCACGCTATTTGCTGTAGAGATAGTCTTAGGTAGTTCAAAGTGCATAGTAAGGCTAACTCACGTTTGGAGTGGCGATGGAAAATCCCAAACAATCCACCGTCTTTCGCTGAGCTGTCCTTACCATGGTGACGCTTCTCCTTGAGTGACACCGCTTTTCTCAGTTCCTCTTCATGCATGACATGCGTCACACGGTCGAGTGTCCCTATGGTCTTGGCTGGGTTTGAGGCTGGGTGGCAAGCCACGAGAGGCGAAGTGGGGACGTACTTCAGACATTTCTGAGAGGACGGTGTTCATCTTAACCGCATGCCCAACTGAGAAGTTCAGAGTTCGCGCATTGTAATTGAACGAGCGGCGGACAGTGCCATCGCCATCCGTAAATGCTCGGGGCACCACAATGAACCGCCTGTGGAGTCGATGTCACGACAGGTCGATGAGATGAATGAACTACACTGACCGAAGAGCCGTCATCCAGTTCTCGTATGCCTCCTGAGTCATGCCGCGCATGTGGAAAGTGCTTCGCTCGGTGTCGACGTGGATATACCTGTTGGATGGGCTGGAGGAGAGTGCTGCATTGTGAAGGAGAAGTTGGTCCCGGATGGGCTGTCCTGGTTGCAGTGAATACGACAGCGCTCCGTTAGCTCGAAGGTAGAAGTACCGCCTTGCGTAGCCTACATCTTGAGCGTTAAGTAAGGATTAATGTTTGCACGGTAATACGAACCCTGCATCTTCTTCCTCTTCTTCTTGAGGAGCCATCCCTCGTATACGACATCGTTGCCCGCGTTATTCATCATGGCTAGGGAACCGTGGGCAAGGGCCACGACAGTAGCACCGGAACTGGACGATTTGCTGCCCTTGATTATACTGGACATGATAGAGGCCAAGTTATGTTTCTCCCTCCACGGCCGAGAGGGACGTGCTGCGAGTTAGCTGAAATTGGGAGAGATCACAACGCGTCCGACCGTATAATCCGTCCAGTACTATGCCAGGTAGTTATTACAATTATGACTTGCAGTCGACGTCTTTGCCGTGACCAGGAGTTGGGTTCAAAGTAGTTTGAACCCCTCCTTCACCAGGACATGAGCGGCCTCGATGCAGCCAGCGATTCCCATTTGCAACGTTGGCTTGAAATAAACCTAGATGCAATGTACGTCCAATTCCACCAAACATTTCGCTCGCTGACTCGTCCTTGTTTCTAGCTGCGACGCTGAACCCTCTGTTCTCTCAAAATATGTCCTCGCGCTCATAGGAAACGAGACAAACGAATCAGTGCTTCGCCAGAATCTAAATAAAGAGCTTGACGAATTTTTGCAAGATCGTGAGTTTATTCAACGCGCATTCTAACCAAACTCTCATTGTGATGATTTGTCCAACAGAGTGTGCTCCCTTCGTCGATCGTCTTCTTGCCACCCTTCGCTCGAAGTCTTATTTACCCTACTCCGATGCTGTTGCACCCGCCCCAATACAACCGTACGAAGGACCTCGAGGAAAGAAAAGACCACTGGAACAGGACGACCTGGAGTCGGCAAGAGATCGTGATTCTCGTCCTCCACCAAAGGGACCTCGACTTAACCAAGACCGACCTGATCGACGTATGGGCCTGGCTCAGTCTAGGAATGATAATAATTACATCCCTCCTCTACCACGGAATAGGCGGAATATGAACGGGGGAAACCCCTGGCCGCAACAGAACGCCCCTGGAGTTTTCCCTCCCGGTATGACACCCATGAATGGTCCGCCACCTGCTGTGAATGGCGGGACCGACTCTCGAACTGAAGGTCAAGCCCAACGTAACGATAATCAAGAGCCGTGCTACGACTATCACAGTACGCCCACGACTTCTTTCGATCAATGCACACACTAATATCCGTCCAGACTTTGGCTTCTGCAACCGCGGAGACGCGTGTCATTACTCGCATGACACGAATGCCATGCCTGCCAACCTCATGCAAATGCAAATGGCACAAATGAGAGCGATGATGAACGCGTTTGGCATGCAACCCAATGGCTGGGGCAACCCAATGATGATGATGAATAACCCTCAAGGGTTCCCTGGCCCCAACAACATGGACCTTCTGCCGAATGGTCGACCACGAGCACCTGTTATGCGTCGATCGGATGAGATGACCAACAGGAGCGGAGAACTGCCTGTTATTCAGGTGCTCAACCCGGAGCCGCAGCGAGAGCAAAGGCCGCATGGCCGGCATGAACAAGGCCCAAGACCTCCTTCACCTCTACAGCGGCATACTGATGCCATGGATATTACACCGTCTTGGCAAGACAACAACTCCGCTCCTAATTTCGGCTTTACTGACGGCACAGATGGCCACCAATCTCACCAACAACAACCTCAACGTCCCCCAAGAGAACGAGGAGGCGGTCAGACTGGGGGCGGGCGCCGTGCGCTCCCAGCACCAGATTCCCTCACCCTTGTAGTGGAGAAAATCCCACAAGAGCACCGGAATATCCGCTCGCTCACAGATTATTTCTCCAAGTTTGGCACCGTTACGCACGTGGCGGTTGACAACAGGGGCGACAAGGCCCTTGTGTCCTTCTCCGCACACGCAGAGGCGCAGGCGGCACATTCGAGCCAGGATGCGGTGTTTGGAAACCGCTTTGTCAAGGTGTACTGGCACCGTCCGCAGCCTGGTAAGGGAACGATCGGCGAGCAGGCTTTGAAAGACAGTGCGGCGACTGTACAAGCACTCCAGAACGGTGCCGGCAATGGTGCGGCCGTGACGGGCAACGGGAATCTGTCGAGGACGTTTGCGGGTACCTCAAGCTCAAGTGCGGGTGTGAGTGCTGCAGTACCGCCGGAGAAGAAGACGCCGATGCAGGTATTTGAGGAGGCACGGACGATTTGGCTCGCCAAGGTCAAGGGTCTTATGGAGGAGGTCGCGACTAAACCTGCTGAGGAGAAGAAGGAGATCATGCTCAAGCTCAAGGTTCTCAGATCGCAACAACCCAAGCCGCCTACTGAGTCCTCTACACCCGCTCTCACTGCGTCAGAGGATACTGTGATGGCGTCGCCACAAAAAGCGGAGAGCACTAGTATGGAACTGGATCTTGAGATGTTGGCAAAAGGAGGCGCGAAGCATATGAACGCGGACGAGGCGAAAGAACAACTCGCAAAGTTGCGAGCGCAGCTCGCGGAGCGCGGGGTGGACCCCGATGCACCAGAAGGAGGACCCGGCGGGTATCGTGGTCGCGGGAGAGGAAGAGGGCGTGGTAGAGGCGCACCGTTTAGAGGGCGAGGCAGGGGCGCCGGTGCAGCATTTGCAGGTTCCAATTTGGACCTACGTCCCAAGAGACTCGTGCTGAAGGGATGGGAGGCGTCAGGGAAACCTATAGAGGATGTATTGGATACGATGCGCGCGTTTTACTTGGTACGCTTGCAGATTTACGCTAGCCGAAAAGGGCAAGGGATAGTAATTATTCTACAGCCTACTGGATTTGCTG
>Ga0307513_10005728_pt1 | contig 16348 bp, 15 predicted proteins | sample 15_EM_MG_FD_202174 | JGI IMG/M metagenome (GOLD analysis project Ga0307513, IMG submission 202174) | Populus trichocarpa ectomycorrhiza microbial communities from riparian zone in the Pacific Northwest, United States - 15_EM | ecosystem: Host-associated > Plants > Roots > Unclassified | place... | reverse complement strand
TGAGCACCGTCGCTCGAAGCCGCCGGTGCCGCCGTCGAGACCGAGGAGGACGTGGAGCTGTCCTATCTGCTCGAGGACATGCCGAAGGCCTACCAGGGATGCATCGAGGGTCTGCGCCGCGTCGCGACGATCGTGCGCTCCATGAAGGAATTCGCCCATCCCGATTCCACCGAGATGACCAGCGTCGACATCAATCGCGCCATCGAGAGCACGCTGGTCATCGCCAGCAACGAATACAAGTACATCGCCGAAGTGGAGACGAATCTCGGCACGTTACCGAACGTGTTGTGCCACGCCGGCGAAGTGAACCAGGCGGTGCTCAACATCATCGTCAACGCCTCGCATGCCATCAGCGACGTGGTCGGCGACAGCGGCGGCCGCGGCAAGATCGTCGTCGGCACGCGCGAGGACGGCGACAGCGTGGTGATTTCGATCGGTGATTCGGGCGGCGGAATTCCCGACCACATCGTCGCGCGTATCTTCGATCCGTTCTTCACCACCAAACAGGTCGGCAAGGGCACCGGGCAGGGACTCGCGATCGCCCGTTCGGTCATCGTCGACAAACACGGCGGTGAGCTCACGGTCGAAACCGAAGTGGGTGTTGGAACGACTTTCCATCTGCGCCTGCCGGTGGACGGCATGGTCGCCAGGGACGCCAAGGCCGCGGCGGCGGCGCAATCACACGCCGCCTGAGAGGCGTCGCGCCTATTCCACTTCGGGCCGGATCGGCCGCGTCATCAGGTCCTTCACCACGTCCTTCGCGGGTTCGTGCTCGTACAACACGCGGTAGATGCCGTCGACGATGGGCATGTCGACATTTTCGCGCCGAGCGACGCTGTGCACCGCGCGCGCGGCGCTGTAACCCTCGACCACCTGACCGATCTCGCGCAGCGCCTCGTCGACCCCCTTGCCGGCCGCGAGCGCCAGGCCGAAGCGGCGATTGCGCGACTGGTTGTCGGTACTCGTCAGGACCAGGTCGCCGAGGCCGGCCAGACCCATGAAGGTCTCGGGTTGCGCACCGAGCGCCACTCCGAGCCGGGTGATCTCCGACAGGCCGCGCGTAATCAATGCGATCCGTGTGTTGGCGCCGAACCCCAGCCCGTCCGAAAGGCCGGCGCCCACCGCCAGCACGTTTTTCACCGCGCCGCCGACCTCCACGCCGACGATGTCGGTGGATGTGTAGGCGCGAAAGTTGGAGGCGTGCAGGCTCTTCGCGAGCTGGTTGGCGTAGGCGGCATCGCGCGAGGCGATGGTCATCGCCGTCGGCAGGCCCATGCCGACCTCCTTCGCGAACGTCGGCCCCGACAACACGGCCACCGGGTAACGGCCGCCGAGCACATCGTGCGCAACCTGGTGGGGAAGTTTGCCGGTGTCGAGCTCGAAACCCTTGGTCGCCCAGGCGAGCCGCGCATCCTGCGCCAGCAACGGCTTCAACTGCGTGAGCAGCGCCCGCAACGAGTGACTGGGAACCGCAATGATGATCGCAACGGAATCCCTGACGGCCTCCGCGAGGTCGGTGTGGATTGCGACGCGCTCGGGGAATTTTGCGTCGGGTAGATAGCGGCGATTGTGGCGCTCGGCACCCATCGCGGCCGCGTCGGCGGCGTTGCGACTCCACAAGCGGGTCGGATGCCCCGCGCGCGCGAACTGGATCGCGAGCGCGGTACCCCACGACCCGGCACCCAGCACTGCGACCGGCTCGAGCTCGACGTCGTTGGCGGTGCCCGTCACGTACGTTGCGCGGCGGATGCGATCACGCCGCGCACCGCGCAACTAGTTAGTCTGGCCGGCGCCGGCCTGGGTCGCCGCCTGCTGCATTCCGCGCGCGAACAGCTGGTCGAAGTCGACCGGCGGCAGCACGAAATTCGGAAAGCCGCCCTGCGTCACGAGCTGGGACACCGCGACACGCGCATACGGGAACAACACGTTCGGACAGATGGTGCCGATGGCGCGGCGCGTGTCGTCGGGCGTGAGCCCGCGCATCACGAACAGGCCGGCCTGTTTCACTTCGACGAGGAACGCGGTGGCTTCGCCCTGTTTGGCGCCGACCGTCACGGTCAACACGACCTCGTTGACTTCGGGTGCGACCACGTTCGCGGTGGTGTTGATGTCGAGCGAGATCTGCGGGCTCCAGTTGCCGTCGATGCGCGGCCCTTTGGGCGCTTCGTACGAGCAGTCCTTGAGGTACACGGATTGCACCGTGAGCATCGGACCTGTCTGGTTGTCGGTAGCCGCGGGTGCGGTCGGGTTTTCCATGATTGTTTCCTTGAACTGAAATTTGACCGTGTTGAAAGAGTTCAGCGGCCTAACAAGCCATCGAGCTTGCCCGCGTCCTCGAGGGCGTGCAGGTCGTCACAGCCTCCGACGTGTTGGTCGCCAATGAAAATCTGCGGCACGGTGCGCCGGCCGCTGCGGTTGTGCATCTCGGCGCGTTTTTCCGGCTGAGACTCGACGTTGATCTCGTCGAAAGGTACGTTCTTCACGGCCAACAGCTTGCGCGCTCTCTCGCAGTATGGACACCACCCGGTGGTGTACATGACAACCGCAGGGTCGCTCATCAGGCCGCCTTGGCGACGGGGAGGTTCTCCGCGCGCCAGGCAGTCAGGCCGCCGCGCAGTGTGAATGCCTTGGTAAAGCCCTGTTCCTTGAGTTGGCGCGCCGCCGCCGCCGCGAGCGAACCTGAGTCGCAATACACCACCACGGGCTTTTCCTTGAAGCGCTTGAAGGTGTCGCTGGCGGTGAGGATCTTGTCGGAGTCGAGCTGCTTGGCCCCGTTCACGTGGCCGGCGGCGAACTGCTCGGGGGTGCGGATGTCGAGCACCAGCGCACCCTGGTTCATCAGCCGGATGAGGTCCTGGGCCGAAATCGCCGACTGGGCGACGCCGCGCAGGCGCGACTCGAAGGTGACCACGATGACCAGTGCCAACACTGCGGCGCCCGCCGTCAGCGGATGATGGGTCACGTATTCGATGAGGCGTTCCATGGGCTTGGGTTCGATCCGGGCGGGCGAAAAAGGGAGCGCATTATAGCGACCCCGGTTTTTTTCGCCGCTCCGGCTATTGTCGGTTCCCAGGTTCGTTTCCGGGCCGATGCCTAGAATATGACCATGACGTTTCACCGTTGGCCCGTGGGGCTGCTCCTCCTATGCCTGCTCGGCGGCGCCGCGGCGGCCGATGATCCGAATCCGGCCAGGGCAGAAGCCGAGCTCAAGGCCGTCCGCTCGCAGATCGACAAGGTCCGCGAGGAGATGGAGCGTGACGCGGGCAAACGCACGCAATTGTCGCGGGACCTGGAGGAGTCCGAGCGCGTGGTCGGCAGCGCGCGTGGCGAACTGGAAAAACTGCGGCGCGAACGCGCGCTGCATACCGCGAAGCGGGCCGAACTCGCAGGCTTGCGGCGCGCGGAAGAAAGCGCCCTCTCGAAGGACCGTGACGCGCTGGCCGGGCAGATCCGCGCGGCGCACATGATCGGCCAGGAAGAGCCGCTCAAACTACTGCTGAACCAGCGCGATCCGGCCCAGACCGGCCGCGTGCTGGTTTATTACCAGTATTTCGGCCGCGCGCGTGCCAGCCAGATTGCCATCATCAACTCGCATCTGTCCGACCTCGCGACTCTCGACGCGCAACTCGCGGCGGAGGAGGAGCGGCTCACGGCGCTCGAAAACCAGCGCAGGGGCGAATTGTCGAAGCTGCAATCCGCGCGCGAGCGCCGCGGCCGCGCGCTGCTGTCGCTCGATGCGGAGGCGAAGAACCGCGCGAAGGAACTCGAACGCCTCAAGGATCAGCAGGGCGGGTTGGAAAAACTCGTGCGTGAGCTGCGCCGCGCGCTCGAACGCATCGACAAATTCCCCACGGACAGCAAGGACGCCTTCGCGAAACTGCGCGGCAAGCTGTCATGGCCGGTAGCCGGGAAACTCTCGGCCTCCTTCGGGCAGATCCGGGCCGGCGGGGTCAAATGGGATGGTGTGCTCGTCTCGGGCGCCCAGGGGTCGCCGGTGCGGGCGGTCTACCACGGGCGGGTTGTCTATGCGGACTGGTTATCGGGCCTGGGGCTGCTGACGATCATCGACCACGGCGATGGGTACCTGAGCCTCTATGGTCACAACGAGCGGCTCTACAAAGAGGTTGGGGAGCGGGTCACGGCCGGCGACACCATCGCCACCCTCGGCGACACGGGTGGGCGGGCTAACCCCGCGCTGTACTTCGAAATCCGCAAGGGCGGGCGGCCGATCGACCCCCGGCCCTGGTTCAAAAACGGCAGCCCTTAGGGAAAAAACGCCAACTGCATCAACGCCATACGGTCTTCGATGGGCCATGTTCCGCCGTTGATGTCCTTCGAAAACTCCATGCAGCCCTACGCCCAGCTGGTGCGCTCGCTCGTGCCACGGGCGAATGCGGTCTGCCTGTTCGATTACACGGGCAAGCTGCTGTGGTCGAGCGCCGCGAGTTCGAACCCGGATCTGTTCGCGCTGGTCCTCGAGGCGATCTCGCATTTCGACCAGGATCGCGACGGGGTCGGCCAACACTGCGCGTTGCCGGACGAAGCGCCGGCCTATCTATTCTGGCTGCGCGATGCGCGTGGCGGCGTCGCCGCGATCATGGCCGTGGTCTGCAACCGTCTGCCCTCCGATGCACACGTACTGCCGTTCTCGTACGTTCACGACCATCTCAAGCCCGCGCTCGAGCTGCTGCGCCGCGACCTGCTGGCGCGCGCCGACATCGAGTCGCTGCACGAAAGTTTGAGCGCGCGTGACAAGGATCTCGAGCTGTTGCTGTCGGTGACCGGTTCGCACGCGACTTCCGCCGGCTCCGACGACCTGCAATCCTTGTTGGCGAATGCCGCCGGGCACCTGAAGTGTGTGCTCGCCGGCATCGTCGTTCCCGACAAGGGCCTGGTGCTCACGTATCCCGAGGGCGGCGAGGTCAGCATCCTCACGCGGACGCAGCGGCAATTGCTGGCCGTCACCCAGACGCGGCGCGATCCACTGGTGATCAACCGGATCGCCACGCAGGCCGGCCAGGTCGCCATTCCGTATCGCATCCTCGCCTGCCCGCTGCGGCAGGGATCGGGCCGCACCTCGGGCGTGCTCGCGCTGTTCCGCAAGCTCGAAGCACCGGAATTCGTGGGACGCGACGTGCACCTCGCCGATCTCGTGGCGCACAAGATCGCCGCCAGCATCGAAACCAGCTATGACACCCTGTCCGGGCTGCTGACACGCGCCGCGCTCGAGCAACGCGTCAAACTCATGGTCAGCGAAACCGGCAGCCGCGCGCAGCGCTGCAGCCTGCTGTACGTGGACATCGACGAATTACACGTCATCAACGAAAACTTCGGCATGCACGTCGGCGACCAGGCCATCGCGCAGATCGGCGACCTCTTGCGCAAACATCTGCCGGCGAGCTCGTTCGCCGCGCGTATCTCCGGGGACCGCTTCGCGATCGTCATGCCCTCGGACATCGACGAGGCGGCCATGTTCGGCGAAGGGCTGCGCGAGGGCGTGACCCGCCTGTCCACCGCCGGCGTCGACGCGCGTTTCCGGCTGTCGATCAGCCTGGGTTGCACGCCGTTCAGCGGGCGCGATGGCGATCTCGGCCGTTCGCTGGCCGAGGCCGAGTCGGCCTGCAAGGCCGCCAAGGACCGCGGCCGCAACCGGCTCGAGAGCTTCCAGGAAAACGACGTCAGCATCATCCGCCGTTTCACCGACATCAACGTGGCGACCGACGTGCGCTCGGCGCTGGCGGAAAACCGCCTGCGTCTCGAAGCGCAGATGATCGTGCCGTTCACCGATTCACCCGACGCGAAGCCGCACTACGAAATGCTGCTGCGCATGCTGGACCCGGAAGGCAACACGATCGGCCCGGACCGGTTTCTGTCCGCGGCGCTGCGTTACCAGATGATGCCCGTCATCGACCGCTGGGTGATCTCGACGGTCATCGAACTGCTGCGTCCGCGCCGCGAGTTGCTGGTCAATGCACCGGTGGTGTTCACCATCAACTTCTCCGGGCAGTCGCTGACCGACGAGGAATTCCCCGACTACGTGATCCGCAGCATCGAGTCCAGCCGCATCAATCCCGCGGTGTTCTGCTTCGAGCTCACCGAGAGCGCGGCGGTCGCCAGCATGAAGGACGCGGAGGCGCTCATGTCGCGCCTGCGCAAACTCGGCTGCGGCGTGGCGCTGGATGACTTCGGCACCGGCCTCTCGTCGCTCTCCTATCTACGTTCCATGCCGGTGTCGATGCTCAAGATCGACGGCAGCTTCGTGCGCGACATCCTGCGCGACGAACGCGCCGAATCGATGGTGCGCGCGATCGCCCAACTGGCGCGTGCCATGAACATCACCACCGTCGCCGAGTACGTCGAAACCGAAGAGATCCGCACGCGCGTGCGTTCGCTCGGCGTCGACTACGGACAGGGGTTCGCCATTGCGCGTCCGGTGCCGGTGGGCGAGGTGCTCGACGTGTTGCCGGTGCTCGCGGCCGCGACGCCGGGAGCTTTCCTGATCGACGAACAACAGGCGCAGCAGACCGGCTGATTGCGATCCTTTGATTTGGCCTGCCCGAGGCCCGAGCGGACCATTTCCCACGGGCAATCTTGTTAACATCCGCGCCCATGAAGCTCTTGGCTCTAGGGGTGGTGATCGGCTTCCTCATCGCGCTCGGCGGCGATGTTTTCGCGCACCGCGAAGTTGCCGCGCCGGCAGCCCAGGTCCGGGCGCTCGCGCCTTCCCGAGATCAGGCGCCGCTCAGCGCCGGCGAAACGGCGCAGCTTTCCGAAGTCCTCGAACGCGTCAAACGCGAATACGTCGACGACGTGAAGCAGCCCGAACTGCTCGACGACGCGCTGCGCGGCCTGGTCGGTGGTCTCGATCCCTATTCTTCCTACCTCGACGCCGAGGAATATGCCGACCTGCGGGTCAGCACCGCCGGCACTTACGCCGGCATCGGCATCGAAGTGTCGACCGCGGATCGGGCGCTGCGGGTCGTGCGGCCGTTTCGCGGCTCCCCGGCCGCGGCCGCCGGCATCCACAGCGGCGACATGATTTCGGCGATCGACGGCCAATCCGTGGGCAGCGATCTCGACGGCGCCATGGCGCGTATGCGCGGGCCGCGCGGCTCCATCGTGAAACTGGTCGTGCTCCGTGCCAACCAGACGCTGCCGCTCGAGTTCGCCGTGGAGCGCGCGCAGGTCGACGTGCACAGCGTTGCGACCATCGCGCTCGACGGCGGCTATCTATATGCGCGCATCACCACCTTCAGCGATACGACGGCCGAGGATTTCGCCGCCGGCGTGACCCGACTGCGCCGCGACCTCAACGCCCGGCCGCGCGGCGTGATCATCGATCTGCGCAACAATCCGGGCGGCGTGCTCGAGTCCGCGGTCGAAGTCGCGGACCAATTGCTGGAAGAGGGCGTCATCGTCACGGCCGAAGGCCGCACGCCCGCGTCGCGCTTCAGCATGGGCGCCACGCCCGGCGACATCCTGCCGGGCGTGCGCGTGGTGGTGCTGGTGAACGGCACGACGGCTTCCGCGGCCGAAATCCTCGCCGGTGCGTTGCAGGATCATCACCGCGCCGTGTTGTTAGGCCGCCGCACCTTCGGCAAGGGCTCGGTGCAGACCGTCATGCCGCTCAACGGCGGACGCGCCATCAAGCTCACCACCTCGCGTTACTTCACGCCATCGGGCCGCTCGATCCAGGGCCGCGGCATCGATCCCGACGAGGTGTACGAAAGCGTGGATGCCGCGCCCATGGATCTCGAGGATGCACGTGCGCGTCAGCAGCTTCCGACGCACGACAGCGGCGTGCGCGCCGCGCTCGAGCTGCTCAAGGGGCGCAAACTTAAGAGCGCGCCGCCCGGCATGACCGCGAGTGCGTCCACCCCGTCGCGCAAATAAAGGATTCATGGAGTTAGTCAGCTGGGTAATCGACCTCATCCTGCATCTCGACAAACACCTGGTCGAGTTGCTGCGCGACTACGGAATGTGGGTCTACGCGATCCTGTTCCTCATCGTGTTCGCCGAGACCGGCTTCGTCGTGACGCCGTTCCTGCCGGGCGATTCGCTGCTGTTCGCGGCCGGCGCGCTGGCGGCGGTGGATACCACCGGCACGTTGTCGGCGCCGCTGGTCTCGCTGGTGCTGGTGGCCGCCGCGGTGTCCGGTAACACGACTAACTATCACGTCGGCCGATGGATCGGGCCACCGGCCTTCAGTGGCAAGTACCGCTGGCTCAAGGTCGACTACCTCAAGCGCACCGAGGCGTTCTTCCTGAAACACGGCTCGATGACCATCGTGTTGTCGCGCTTCGCGCCGATCATCCGCACCTGCGCGCCGTTCGTCGCGGGCGTCGCGCGGATGCCGTACGCGCGTTTCCAGGCGTACAACGTCGCCGGCGGCCTCGCCTGGGTGCTGTCGCTGACCTGGGCGGGCTATTTCTTCGGCAACATTCCCTTCATCAAGGACAACTTTGGCCTGGTGGCCATCGGGATCGTCGTGATCTCGATGATCCCGGTCGCGTGGGTGGCGCTCAAGAAGTGAGCAGCGCGTACCGCAGTTTCGCCCATCGCGTGGACATCGGCGCGCCGGTCGAACGTGTGTGGCGCGCTTTCACGGACAGCCGCGTCCTCGGCCGCTGGAGCGCGCAGGGCGCGAGCATTACGCCGCGCGAGAAAGGTCGCATGCACCTGGTGTTCAGCGCCGAGATCGAACTCGACGCGTTGATCGACGTGCTGATCACGCCGCAGCGCATCCGCTTGATTCTGCTGCCGACGCGCGGCATGCCGACCAGCGATGCGGTGATCATCGAAGACTTCCTGTTCGAGCGGGCGCCCAAACTTGCGACCGTCGTGCGGCTGCTGAGCAGCGGAGTGCCGTCGAGCCCCGCGTGGGTGACGTACTATCTGTCCAAGCGCCGTTATTGGGAGTTGGCGTTGACCCGGCTCAAGGTGTTCCTCGAGAAGGGCCTCGATCAGGAAAAACCACAGCAAGGGTACTGACATGGCGGGATTCCTTCTGCGCGCGCTCATCGCGGCGCTCGGCCTCTGGGCCGCGACAGCGCTGCTCGACGGTTTCACCATCAACACGCCGATGACGCTGATCATCGCCGGATTGTTGTTAGGCGTGGTCAACGCCATCGTGCGGCCGTTCGCGCTGTTGCTGTCGCTGCCGGCGCTGTTGTTCACGCTCGGCCTGTTCCTGCTGGTGATCAACGCCGCGATGATCGGGCTGGTGGCGTTGATGCTCCCGGGGTTCAAGATCGCGGGCTTCTGGACCGCGGTCGGCGGATCGATCGTTGTGAGCCTCGTGAGCTGGATCGGCTCGTGGTTCATCGGCTCGCGCGGCCGCGTAGAAGTAATCCGCCACCGCGAATAATGGGGTCAGACCCCATTTGCTAGCAAAAGGGGTCAGACCTGAAAACTCGCGGCATCTGCAGTGTGCATCGTTGTGTACTCACGCTGCAGGCACCGCCTCACTGTTCGTCACCGCGGCCGGCGCCTGCGCAGGTCGTTCATCAGGAATGTCCCCCTATCCGCAGCCGGCGGTCGACGGATCCTTTTGCGCATCGTCGTCGAGACGCTTCACGTCTTTCTTCGGCCAGCTCACCAGCGCCACGCCCGCAAACATGATCGCCATTCCGATCAGCTGGTTCACGCCTAACTTCTCGCCGAGGAACCACCAGCCGAGCACGGCGGCGATCGCCGGGTTCACGTAGCTGTAGGTTCCTACCAGCGCGGGCGTGGTATTGCGCGCGAGCCAGGCGAACGCCGTGTAGGCGAGGCATGAGCTCAGGATGGTGAGATACGCCATCGCGATGAGACCCGGCTTCGACCACTGCCATGCGGCCGCTTCGCCGGTCGCAAACCCGAGCGTCGTGAGCATGATCCCGCCCAACAACATCTGTATGGCGGTGAACGACAGCACATCGAGCTTCGAATGAACATTGCGGATGTACACGGTCGATGCAGACCACGCGAACACCGCAACCAGGATCAGCAGCTGCATGCCGAAGTGGCTGGTCTGCACCGCTCCGCCGGGCCAGATGATGAGCGCCGTGCCGGCGAAGCCGATCACCAGCCCCACGAGCGTGCGCCGGTCGAGCGCATGCGCGCGCCGCCCGCGTGTCGCGAGCAGCGCAATCCACAGCGCGGCGGACGCATTCAGGATCGCGGTCTGGTTGGAGGCGATGTGCTGCATGGCGATGTTGGTGCCGCCATTGGCGATGACCACGTTACCCAACGCGACGATGAACATGTGCCGCCATTCGGTGGCGTCGAGCTTGAAGCGATTCCCGAGCGCGAGCGTGGTGAGCCCCAACAGGATTCCTGCGACCATGAAGCGGATGCCGCCGAACAGGAATGGCGGCAGCGCGTGCACGCCGATGCTCGCGACCAGGTAGGTAGAGCCCCAGACGAGATAGACGGTGGCGAAGCACACGAGGAGCTTCGCACGATGCGAGGATTCGGGAATCATGGTTCCGGGTCGGGAAAAAGAGCAGAGCCTCGAGCACGCATGCTACCTGCGCCGCTCCCCGTCCCGCATCGTCTTTACGCCGGGCCGCGTTTCCCGGCGCGATACAACCAGTAACCCACAACGCCGAGAACCACCAATCCGACCCACTCGCCGAGCGACCCACCGAGCTGCATTCCCGCGGGCAACGCGAACACCTCAGCGTTTTTGGTCCCGTAGATCGCGAAGCCGATGAAGATGCCGATCAGCGCCTCGCCGGTGATCAGGCCTGCCGCAAACAGCGTGCCGATGCGATTGCGCTTCTCGACTTCCTCGTCGGACAGATTCTTGCCGAATGTGCGCGTGACGAGGTGGTTGAGCAGGCCGCCCAGGAAAATCGGCACCATCGTCTCGAGCGGCAGGTAGATACCGATGGCCGCGGCCAGCACGGGTACGCGGAATTTCGCACCGCGCGCCCTGAGTATCTGATCGAGGATGATCACGGCGACGCCGATGCAGCCGCCGATGATGATCATCGTCCACGGCAGATGCCCGCCAAACAATCCTTTCGCGACCGAGGCCATCAGATTGGCCTGCGCGGCTTCGAGCGAGCGCGGATGCTCGAGCGTGCGCGGACCGATGCCGTAGCTCTGCGCCAGCATGTTCAGCACCGGCGCCATGACCAGCGCGCAACACACCGAACCGATGGCGAGCATCACCTGCTGCCGCCAGGGCGTGGCGCCCACGATGTAGCCGGCCTTGAGATCCTGCAGGTTGTCGCCCGCGACACAGGCCGCGCAGCAAACCACCGCGCCGATCATCACCGCCGCCACCGGACCGATCGCGGAATCCCTGCCGAGGAACCCTAACAACACCAGCGCCGCGAACAGAATGGTCGCGATCGTGATGCCGGACACGGGGTTGTTGGACGAACCCACCAGGCCCGCCATGTACGCCGACACCGAACAGAACAGGAAGCCTGTGACGATCATGATGACCGACATCGCGAGGCCCACGCCCACGCTGCCGACGATACCGGTGTAGAGAATGCCGAGCGGAATGGTGAATGCGACGATGCCGACCAGCACCCACTTCATCGGCAGATCGCGATCGGTGTGCGCAACGATCACATCGCTGCCGGCGCGCGCCGCGGCAAGCCCGCTCTTCACGCCCGACACGATCGACTTGCGCAGGGTTATCAACGCCCACAGGCCGCCGACCAGCATCGCGCCGACACCCAGATAGCGGATCTGCGCGCCGCGCAGTATCTGCGCCGTCACTTCCGCGCAGTCCGCGCTCGACAGACCCTGGCAGGCGCCTGCCACGGTGGCGGCGAGCTCAGGGTTACCCGCGAGGTAATACGCGTGATAGATCGGGATGGCGATGTTGAAGGAGAGGATGCTGCCGGACACCACGACGACCCCGATATTGAGACCGACGATATATCCCACGCCTAACAACGCGGGCGAGATGTTCGTGCCCATGTAGGAGAGGTACTTGCCGATGAAGCCGCTGGCGAGCGCGCTGTCCGGCACGAAGCGCATGCCGCTCGCGGCTATGATCTTCCCGACACCGCCTACCAGTGCGGACACACCCAGCACCTTGACACCTTCCTTCGGGTTCTCACCGGCGCGCAGCACTTCGGCCGCCGCCTTGCCCTCGGGGAAGGCCATCTGCTGATCGACTATCAATGAACGCCGCAGGGGCACCGAGAACAACACGCCTAACAATCCGCCGAGCCCCGCAATGGCGCACACCCACCAGTACTTGAAGTCCGGCCAGTAGCCCATGATCACCAGCGCCGGTACGGTGAAGATCACGCCCGAGGCGATCGATGTGGCCGCCGAAGCGCCGGTCTGCACGATGTTGTTCTCGAGAATGCCGCCGCCACCGAGCGCGCGCAGCACCGCCATCGATACCACCGCGGCCGGAATGGCCGATGCGATGGTCATGCCGGCGAACAACCCGAGATAGGTGTTGGCCGCAGCGAGTATTACTGCGAGCACGACCGAAAGAATGATGGCGCGCGCGGTGAGCTGCGGTGCCGGAGCGGCGGACACGTTCATCTATCTACTCCTCATTTCCAGCCGCAGGATTCGCCCTTGTTCTGCTCGGCGAGCCAGCCTTCGAGCGGCTGGAAGTAATCCATGATGGCCGACGCGTCCATGGTGCGGGTGCCGGTCAACTGCTGGAGCGAATCCTGCCAGGGCTGGCTGGCGCCGATCTTGAGCATCGCCGCGTATTTCTCGCCGGCCGCGGTGCTGCCGAAGATCGAGCATTCGGACAGCGGGCCCTTGAATCCGGCCGCGTCGCACAGCGCCTTGTGGAACTGAAACTGCACGATGAACGACAGGAAATAACGCGTGTACGAAGTATTGCCCGGCACGTGGTACTTCGCGCCCGGATCGAAATCCTCTTCGCTGCGCGCCACCGGCGCCGAGACGCCCTGGTACTTCTCGCGCAGCTCCCACCAGGCCTTGTTGTACTCCGACGGCTTGATGCGGCCATCGAACACGCCCCAGCGCCATTCGTCGATGAGCTTGCCGAACGGCAGGAACGCGATCTTGTCGAGCGCCATCTTCATCTGCTGATTGATGATCGCTTCCTTCGACGGGACCACATCGCCGACCAGGCCGATCTTGCGTAGATAGGCGGGCGTCACCGACAGGTTGACGGTGTCGCCGATGGCTTCATGGAAGCCGTCGTGCGCGCCATCCTGGAACAGCTGCGGCTGGTCCTTGTACCAGATGTAGTAATAGACGTGACCGAGCTCGTGGTAGATCGTGAACAGGTCTTCCTCGGTTGGCTTCATGCACATCTTGATGCGCACGTCGTCCTTGTCGTCCATGTCCCAGGCGCTGGCGTGGCACTGCACTTCGCGATCGCGCGGCCGCACGAGCATCGAGCGTTCCCAGAACGTCTGAGGCAGCGCCGGGAATCCGATCGAGGTGTAGAAGCTCTCGGCCGACTTCGTCATGCGCAAGGCGTCCCAGTTCTGCTTCTGCAGCATCCGGTCGGCCGATTCGATGCTGGCGGCCGGGTAGGGCTTGAGCAGATCGTCGTACACGTTGTTCCACTGCTGCGCCCACATGTTGCCCAACAACTGCGCGGGGATCGGCTTGCCGTCCGGCACCTTGTCGCGGCCGTAGCGCTGCGCAAGACGCTTGCGCGCGTAGCAATGCAGGCCCTGGTAGAGAGGCTTCACCTGGTCGTAGAGGCGCGCGGCTTCTTTTTCGAAGTCCGCAGCGGGCATGTCGTACTTCGAGCGCCACATGTCGCCCACGTCGGCGAAGCCGAGCTCGCGCGCGCCTTCGTTCGACAGCTCGACGAAGCGCTGGTACTTGGCGCGCATCGGCTTCGAGATGGTGTGCCAACCCACCCAGGCCTCGGTGAGCTCCTGGTAGTTGCGGCTCTTGGCGATGATGTCGCTCAACTCATCGAGGTTCTTGCAACCCTCGCCCTTGCCATCTTTGTTGGTTCCCGGCGGACAGTACTTGCCCTCACCGTACATCGCGTCCAATTCGGTCGACAGCGTGGCGAGCTCGGAACGCTTGGCCGCATCCGCCGGCGCCGGCGCGCTCACGGCGATCTTGATGAGCTTGATGGCACGCTCCGTCGCAGGGTCGAGCTTGTCCTTGTCGAAGGCGCGCGCTTCGCCGGCTTTGCGGCTGAAGAACTCGAGGTAACGGTCGGTCGCTTTCGAATTCAAGAATTGCGTGTCGACCGTGATGTCGGTGGCCATCGTCCAGCCCGCGGCGTTGGCTTCGCGATTGATGTCTACGAGTTCTTCGTTGACCTTCGCGACGAAACCGTTGGCGTCGTTCTTCTTCGGCGGCGGTTTGGGGCCGGGACCGGGGCAGGCCGTCAGAGCGAAAACGGCGATCGCGGCAATCGTCAGCGTTCTGGCAACGACGGCCGTGCCGCGCAAGTAGTTAGTCAGTTTCATCGGGCGTCTCCGATCCAGCCGCGCAGGCCGCGCGATATGAGCAGGATGACCACTCCGGCGCCGGCGCCGATCAGTGTCATGACGAGGAAGATGTGCGGCATCTCCGGCGCCTTCGCTTCCGCGAACTGCCCACCGACGAGGCCGGCGATGGTGTTGCCCATCGCGGTACCGAGGAACCAGGTGCCCATCATGCGGCTCACGAACTTCGCGGGCGCGAGCTTCGTGACGTTCGAGAGTCCGACGGGCGACAGGCACAGCTCGCCGAATGTATGGAACAGGTAGGCGAGCACCAGCCAGGTCGGGCCGACCTTGCCGCCGCTGGACACTACCAGCTCGGCGGCCCACATCATCACTAGAAAGCCGACGCCGAGCAGCAGCAGTCCCGCGCCCATCTTCATCGGCGCGGAAGGATCCATGTTGCGCGCGCCGAGCGATACCCAGAACCAGGCGAATACCGGCGCAAACACGATGATGAACACCGGGTTGATCGACTGGTACCAAGTGGCCGGATGCTGGCCGTCGGCGAAGAAGCCGCCGGCGAGAGAACGGTCCGTGTATTCGAAGGCGAAGGTGTTGAAGGTCGTGCCCTGCTGCTCGAATCCTCCCCAGAAAAGGATCGCGCAGAAGAAGAACACGATGATCACGCCGATCTTTTTCTTCGCGGCCGTGTCGAGTTCCTTCGACAGCAGCACGTAGCCGAAGAAGAACACCGCGAGCGCGACCTGAACGGCGAACAGTCCCAGCGCGAGCTGCTGTTCGGTGGGCGGATGCTCGCGCGCGAACAGCACCACGGCGAGGACCGCCGAGGCGACGGCGATGCCGATGAGCAGTGTCCAGGTGCGTTTGCGGTCGGAAGCCGAAACGTTGGTCGGCGGAAGTCCCGCGCCGCCCAGGTAACGTTGCGAAATGATGAAATACAGCGTACCCGCGAGAGTCGCTATGCCGCACAAGAAAAAGCCGAGGTGCCAGTTCACTTTCTCGCCGAGCCCGCTCGCGATCAATGGACCCGAGGTGGCACCGAGATTGATGCCCATGTAGAAAATGGAAAAACCGGCATCGCGGCGTGCGCCCGGCTGGCCCTCGTACAGCGCGCCGACCACGGACGACACGTTCGGCTTCAGCAAGCCGATGCCGAGCACCATCACGAAGATGCCGGAGTAGAACACCGTGGGGCTCGCGGGAATCGCGAGGATGAAGTTTCCGGCCGCGATCAGCAGTCCGCCGAAGAAGATTGCCTTGCGCTGGCCAATCAACCGGTCCGCCAGCCAGCCGCCGGGAATCGCGAGCAGGTAGGCGCCGCCGGTGAACAGCGCGTACACCGCGCCAGCGGTCGCACCGTCGACGCCGAACCCCGGGTTCGCTGCGAGCACCGGCGAGGCCAGGAACAGCACCAGCATCGAACGCATGCCGTAGTAGGTAAAACGCTCGAAAAACTCGACCATGAAACAGGTGACGAGCCCGCGAGGGTGACCGAAAAAAGTCTTGGGTGAGTCGGGCGACACGATAGTCGTCGTGGTCGGATCGTTCATTCTTATGGACCCCGAATTCTTGTGGACGCTGGCGCGTCGCGATGGCGCCGAGTCTGACCTATGGCTGCCCGGGCCAGCAAGGCGCATGAATCGCACGGTGGCCGCCCGCCTAAGCTTCTCTGGTGGCTTTATTTACAGCGCCAACGAACCGGCGCGCGATTATCTCGCCCCGGCTTCTTCTTTCTCGGCCGTCTCGGCGGCCTCACGGCGCATCTTCTGCATGATGCGCGCCATCACCAGGCCGCCCTCGTACAGCAGGTACATCGGGATGGCCATCGTGCATTGTGAAATCGCATCGGGCGGGGTGAGGAACGCCGCCACGACGAAAATGCCGATGAGCACATAGCCGCGATTCGCGGCCAGCTTTTCGACCTTCACGATGCCGGTGAGCACCAGCAACACGACCGCAACGGGGACCTCGAAAGCAACTCC
>Ga0307513_10005727_pt1 | contig 16349 bp, 17 predicted proteins | sample 15_EM_MG_FD_202174 | JGI IMG/M metagenome (GOLD analysis project Ga0307513, IMG submission 202174) | Populus trichocarpa ectomycorrhiza microbial communities from riparian zone in the Pacific Northwest, United States - 15_EM | ecosystem: Host-associated > Plants > Roots > Unclassified | place... | reverse complement strand
TACCATCGCCGATAATTATCAGTGTAGCAATGTCATTTGGTGGACTGGCTCTCTATGTGTGGACAGGATGGGAGAGAACACAGAACGAGAAGACTGGAGCTCTAGGAGAATGGCAAGTGCGAGAGCGACCGATCATGGAGGTCCTTTGCATCATGATTGCCACTCATATATTTGGTGGTGTGACGTTCTTCTTGACTACCAGTGGCGTCTTCATTCGAATGCTGCCGGTATGTTGTACCACCGATTAACTACCAGAGCTCACTCTTGCTTAGGAGCAGCCAATATTGTCGTACTGGTTAGTAGTACTGCCGTCGGTGGCGTTTACCAACATCGCCGGGCAAGTTGTCGATATGGCCAAACCGCCTCAAACCGCTGCTCTCCTGAAGGCGTTCACCTTATGCTGGGCTGGAATGATTATCGCGGTTACGTCAGTTGTCAACTTCTCTTTATCAGCTACGACTGCCGTGCTACTCGGAATTAGCCTCAGTATCGTTCCGGCCACTCGTCCCCATCCTGGGGTAAAGCTCTTCGCCGTTGGGCTACTAGTAGCTCTCACTCCGCAGGGTATGATGGCCCTATTCTCCCGTATTATAGGCCATGATGGCTTATTGCATTGGGCACGGTCTGCGATCTGGGATTACGAGGTTGTTGGGAGCTACTTTGTACCGTTTGTCTGGATGGTTTACCTCCCGCTTGTCTTACAAGGCATACTGTCATGTATCCTCGCGTGATCAATCATAGAGCGGCCTTCCTATATCCGAGCTTGTTTCTCTTTGTCACTCAACTTGACTTGCTGCACTGCTGCTGTTCCCGAAAATTAGTGCGAGCGACACAGAGCTTGCATCATGTCAACTAGTATACCCGCAGGAGCACCAATGGGGCCACCGCCAGTCCCCGTACGACCCTCAATAATGACCGAAGGGCTTGCGGCACCTTCTTCCGCTCCTTCCTCGGCAGGCGGACGTTCTTTGCGAAAACGAAATACCTCATTATCGAAAGATTCACCTTATGCCGAGAATGACGACTTTGATAGTCCTTCCGAGCGAGCAATGCGCTCCGCAAACCGTGCCAACTTGAAGCCATGGACACCGAAACTCAAGCTCAAGGTCTCAAGTGCCGCGGACAATCGAAACCAAAGCTTCCTGGGACCTTATGACCGTGAACTCGATAGTGAAGACGAAGACTTGGTGTTTGAGGAACAGTTCATTTTGCGGTTACCCTCTGGGAAGGACACGGATAAGCTGCGAGAAGTGGTCAGCAAAAGAGGCGTTTCAAATGATATATGGTTAAAATTCAAAGGTCGGTCAAGGTTTGCCACTCCTCGATGTTATCTGATAAACCTTTCCAGACTCGAGACGCGCAGTCTTTCATATGAGTGAGAATCTATACCCAGCCAAACTCGTGGATCTACCGTGTATCGTAGAGTCTCAAAAGACACTCGACAATAAGCATATGTTCAAAGTCAGCGACATTTGTCAGGTACGTTGGCACACACGCGCATATAATGTTCTACTGACGGTTGCTGCAGATGATCCTGGTCGACGAAGCACCCATCCCTAATGAGGAAGCAGCCCTCGCGAAGAAATCCTTCAACGCAAACGAATTTATTTACCCCCATGGTCTAACACCACCTCTCCGACACGTCAGAAACCGGCGTTTCAGGAAACGATTAAATAGACAGGTGTTCATCTCGACGGGTAGTCATCTTGCATTATGATGTCTGACACTTCGCATCCAGGCAATTGAAAATGTCGAGAATGAAGTCGACCGCCTATTAGCAGAAGACCGTGCAGCTGACCAGGTAGAGGACCCTAGTAAGCAATTTTGATGCACCCCTTATCTCCTGCTCACTTTACGTTCCAGTAATTATCGAGGATGCAGACCCTAATGCTTCCGACTCAGAGTTCATGGACCCCGTACCCGTGGACGAGACAATGGAATCTGAAGAAGAGAGCGCGAAGGATCAAGCCAACGATGATGACCTCTTCGCCCAAGAACTAGAGAAGGCCCTGCAAGGCGACAGCGAGGAGGACGAGGAAGATGACGATGACGAGGGTGATGAAGATGACGTTGAAGCAGAGGAGGGCGACGAAGATGATGAAGACGAAGATGATGACGACGAGTCTGTTAGTGGAAGTGGCACCGACGAAGATGAGGATGACGAGGAATACAGCGGAGCAAAGAAGGTGTTGGATGATGAGATCAAGCAACTCGAGACTGCAATCAACAAGAAGAACCAGGATATCGCTGCTGTTCAGCACGTAGCCCTCAAAGTACCATCCATCCTTCACCGCGTCTCTCAGGAAGCTGACTCATGTTCTGTAGAATCGCTTCATCAACGCTGTACAAAAGATGCAAGCAGATTTGCAGACAAAACTGGCGCAACGGGAGCAATTACTCGCCGATCACCGTGCACAGAAAGAACGGGCTGCCGCTGCTGAAGATGGTCTTCAAGACGGCGAGGAAGAAGACGGTGAAGACCTCTTCGACGAGCCGATGGAAGACGCGTAGAAGTTGGTTCTTTATTTCTGATCGGGTCCATACACCGACGGGTAATCCTGGACGATGAGCAAGTATTTCGATCATGCCTCCCGTAGATAATTTATACAAATGATAGCATAACGACGCTTCCATCCGCCATCGCTAAAAACAAGCGTCCGCGAATGTCGTCCAAGTCCATAGAGTACACGTCTCCGTGGTCGGTGTAGACCCACTCCGGCATTTTAAACTCGACGACACTGTTCTTTTTATGTCGAGGTTCCCAAGATATCATCGATTCAGTGAGGCGAGATTGACTCGCATTAGAGCTCAGCGCGAGGCTTGGGAAAAGACACGGTGAATTGTGAAGCCCTCCTTCTATGTCATCGAAGCTTGGCTGAGTGTGTGCTGAGTCTAGAGTAGAGCCTGTAGTAGCCGGGCTCGCCGCAAGCTCCGAAGGTGTCAACTCGAACGTCTGGTTGACCGCGCCACTGGAAACCGAGCTCGCTGTGTGCGAGAAGGACTCTGAGCGCCACGATAGGAGACTGTGACTGGAATGACTGGGAGTAGAAAGTGAGGGTGGGGAGGGCGGGTCGCGGACCTCATCGGAGTGGACGATTCCGCTGCTGCTTCCGTTCGCGGACACACCGCTAAGGTTGAGCAAACTGAACGTCGATGGTGGGGAAGAACGTGGGGGTAATAAGGGAGCACATGTGATCGTGTCTCGCGTTGACTCTCGTGCCCGCGGCGTTACATCGCTTGCCATGAGGAAGTCGGATTCCTCACCTTCACTTGCTGTAACTGCGCCTTCGTCATCTACCTCCATTGGTGACCCTACTCTGGGTTCTTCATCAGCAAACAGGGCATTCATTTCGTCTCCGTTGACAGAAAATTCCAGCTCGATGACGATCGGTTCTACAGCTTGCCAGTGGAAAGGCCCGGATACCCAACTTTCTTCCTCCTCTATTTCCTCCGGTGTGGGGAACTGAGCCATGCAGACCGTATCGATCAGACAATCGTCCTCTTCCGCGCCAGGAGGCGGCTTGGCCCATACAATTGTCCTCCCGACGGTCCCCATTCCGCACAGGTCCCAACCCTGCGGACTTTGCACGATGCCAATTTCTGAAACTTCGTGGATATACAGTCGTCGGTTAGGCGGGAGCGTCTCTCCTTCTGGTGGCGGCTCGCTCTGCACGATTCCGAAGAGAACTAAATGGTGTATGATACCATTGTCGTCGAGGTGACTGGCACGGGAGAACACTGCGTGTCGACCATCCCAGAGGTGACGAGTAGTGGGAAGGCAGTTGTGGTGATCAGGGACCCCCTGATCGATCCAGTGTTGGGTAATGTGCACATTGGGACGGATTTCGGTGTGTGCCATTGGCGTGGCGTAGTACCTAGTCATCGTATCGAACGGATAAGTGTAGTAGTCGGCGTGCATAGTGGACTCCACGTAAAGTGCAAGCTCGGTTGGGGAGGTCGCGGCAGAGAGGGAGTAAGGGACCTGTTCTCAGAACATCAGCAGGTGTATCTAGAAGTCAATCGAGGACTAACTTGAAGTGGGGTGATGATATGAACCGAGTTACCCGTGAGCCAGTCCACCAGGTAGATGAAGCAAGTCCCCCCGAACACACCCACGCAACCAGCATGCTCCCGTTCAATAAAGTTGGACCGAATATCACCTCTGAGCTTCTGTCGGACCACTTGAGAGCAGGATTTGTCCTCCCAGACATGCCTCCAGACTTTGAATACTTCTTCATCGCTATGTTTGTTCAGTCTCACACGCCAAAGGGGCAATGAAGAACATACACAACGTTTGCGTCCTCATGCACGTTGATGACCAGAGTAACGCCTTCGTTGTCCAGATAATAGTCCCAGCAGAGTGGGTGTCCACCAACGGGTATCGTCTGCTCGATTTCGCCGGTGGAAATGTTCCACAATCGCAAATAGTATTCGATGGACATGCTGAGAAAGTGCAACCCGTCCGACAAGGGCCATACCCATATCTGGCGGTGGTTGGCGAATTCACTTGGCTGGTAATCTGGAGGATAGTACACTCGAGAGGATATTGGATAGGTATGACCCTCTGCTCGTGTCCACTTTGCTTCTAACTTGAGGGTTGTGAGGACCGCGCGACGGTACTGCTCATTCGAAAGTTCTGAGGGTGTGTCTGTGCTAGAAACCGGGAGTGGGACCGGCCGCCGACGAGATGTATGGTTGACGAGGTGAACCCAGAATATTTTTGTTGTCGTCAAATGATGAAGCGCCTGGCAAGTCTGATCGGGAGCGAGTCAGCCGCCCGATGAGCAATTGGGCCTAGGCAGCCGAGATACCTTGACAAGCTCCAGAGCATCTTCTGCCTTTAAGAGACTGACGACCTCTAGCAGTATTTCCTCTGGAAGACCGAGCAAATGCATGCACGCCGGCAGTGGCTTGGTCCAAGTTATCGCAGGGACGTGCGCACGGGGGTCGTGGTGGAGCAACACAAGTCCAACATCGGGCAGTATTTGGGTGGCTTGTAGAACGATGAGGGTACAAGATGACTTGGTGGAGTTAGTTGGTGGACGATGGCACGAATCATTTATTTGCACTTTCAGAAGCTTGAATAGCAATAATTATATATATATATATATGTGTATATGTGCATACTTCTTGAGCTGATATGATCCAAACTTCTGTCTTGGGAGAGAGGGATGATGCTAAGGTAAACCCAACATGAAGACAGAAATATTTAATCGCAGAGCCAGGATATGATAACAATTATGTAGGGTCCCTTGACTCAAAAAGGTTAGTACGATGGCTTGTCGGTGGCGGAAGTAGTCACGTGGAAATTGCACCTTGTCCTTGCCCACTTCAGCTGATGATGGGTCCACTTCCACCCGAACTCTGGATCGAGATAATAGAGCACGCTACGGCGTTTGACGGCGAGCTAGACACGTGGATATGTGACCCGTTTCTTTCTCCGCCACCAGACGACTTGGAGTACCGCATGGCGATTGCAACGCCACTTCGCCATTCACTCACACTGGTCTCCCGCTTCTTCCATATCCGAGCGAATCCCATTTTGTACCAGACCATCGTGGTCGCCGATTATTCCACGTTTGGCCGGCTACGAGAATGCCTTGAACTCAACGCTCGCCGCGCCAAGGCCTCGCTTACCCTTACGAAGAACGCCCATCTCATCAGACGCGTTCATATCAAAGCCAGGAGTGGCTGGCCCCAGAGCTTGGAGCGGCCCCCACCCCCCTCATTTACTTTTCGGCATCTCACCATACTCACGACTGCTGGCTGCCGGTTTGGAGAACCGTTCTGGGTCAAGTGGGACATGGAGTCAATAGTAGATTACTTTCTTATACACTGCGCCAGCCTCGTTGCCTTTGGCGGTATGCTGCCTTGGGCAGGTCATTACGAGGCAGGCGCCATGTTGAGGAAAAATCCCAAATTGAAGATGCTTTGTGCCCCGATCTCAGCTTGGAATGAAGTACACGTTCCTACCAGCGACTCTACAATTGATGCATTTTTGCGCTTGCAAGCGATAACGATCGCAATGAACCCATCTGCGCTTGATAGCCGCGTAATGACGGCACTTCTCTCACCCAAATCTACTTCAATTTGCGGATTACGACTTAGACTTTTCTGGCCGAGCAGTCAAGTGCTGACCAAAGTGGAGCAGTTTGGAAGTCGTATTACATTTCTAGATCTTCCAGTTTGCCCCATGTCGCCCCTTTTGGATATTTCCGCCTTCACTAACCTCAAGACTCTTGTCGCCTCCGTGGCTTACTTTGCGTTGCCAAATAGAAAGCCAAGTGCCAGTGTGGAACGTCTAGCGTTGGCGGATTACCATATGCGGAAGCGGGGTGTCTATTCCGTCGCTTGGAAATATCTTTGCAGCGCGGTTTTCCCAAATCTGGGACTCATTCGAGTTGTGAACAGGAGAGTTTGCCGCCAACTTGTTAGGGAAAGACCGCAGGAGATTATGGAGTGGTCAAAGTATATGGAGAGCAGCGGGACGGCATTAGAGGCTTTTGATGGGAGGTTGCTCGCGACACTTGTTAATAACACAGACTGACCGTTGATGAGTGACTTGAAATTGAATAGGATGATGGTTGTGAACACAAAGAGGCAATTTACGACACTACAGGTGCGGGTGAGGGCCAAATTTTTTATAAATGAAATGGAAGGCTTTGTCCCCTGGCTTTAGGGGCTAGTGAAGCAGAACATTTACATAGCGTATCGACACCAAGAACACCCTTCCTGAGTTTGTGGCTCTGTCCTGATATGAACATTAGAATATAGGGCGAGAAAGAGTAGCCATACAGCGTCCTCCCCCTACAGGTTTTAGATAGAGGTCGGATTGATCGAAGAGGCAAGAGAACAGTCACATGAGCAGCAGCACGTGCATCAGTCGAGCACGCTATCAGAGGGGGCCCTGCCATCAGACGGCGCGATGCTGTTCCAAGCATGTGGTGGGATGTAGAGGGTGGGATGAGGGCAGAGTGTGTGCAGCGGTTGAGGAAAGAGGATGAAACAGATGTCTAACGATGGTTGCTATGGACATCATTACACACACACACACACACACACACACTGTTCTTATGTCCTTAGTCGCCACAGCTACAGCCACGCGAGGGTATTTGATGTGGTGGGAAATAATACCAGTAGCCATTTTAGTATTATGATAACACTGGAACTACACATCTGGCACCCCCGGTGCATACATAAGAATTATCATCGTGCAGTCGTTTTAGAGGGCGTTGATGCCACCAAAGAGGAGAGCGGCAGCCACCGCGCCAATGCCGACAGAAGCGCGACCGTTGGCGGCGCCACTAGTGCTGGCGGGAGCGCTACCGGATTGAGTGCCGCTGCCACCGGCGGGGGTGGTAGTAGTGGCGGTTCCGTTGGTGCTGCCACCGCCCTGGGCTTTGGCTTTGAAAGCGTCGAAGGTCTTGTCCGCAGTCGGGTTGACAGCGAAGACCATTCCGCCTTTGCAGTGTCCGGTGGTCTTGCAGTAGAACCAGGCAGGCTCGGTACCGTTACCGGTGTAGGTGTAGTTGAAAGTGGGTGGTGTGGTGGCGCCTTCGACCGGTTTGCTGTGTTGTGGTAGGGTATGATGATGAGTGGCTAGGTATTACGACGGAAATGAGGAAGATACGCACGGGCCAGAGTCTACACCGTCGGTAAGAAGAGTGCAGGGGTCAGCAAAACTCGATTGAGTGACCGTGTGGGCGCCGCCTTTGCTGAAATAATTGGCTAAGTGAGGTTGTGTTGAGAATATTCAAGGGTGGTGTGACCTACAATGTGAAGACGACGACATCTCCAGTCTTGGCGACGACAGAGGTAGGGCTGAAGTTCAAGCCGCCGACACCGACTCCGACGGGGATGTCGGCAGCTTGGACTGCAGAAGCAGCGAAGAGGGCAAGAGCGGTGAGGAGAAGCATTTTGAAGGGACTGCTACGAGGGGGGGGGGGGGGAACGAAAGGTTGGGTCGGGTCGTAAGATTGAAAGTGGGGAGGAGAAGTGCCGCAACGCGCGGTTAGGGTTTTTATACTCGTTCGCGTCCGTCCCCAGGTGTCCCCAGGTCCGTGTCCGTCCCCCAGGTGGTCTGAGGGGTCTGAGGAGGTGGCCGGCTGAATTGCCTCAGTCGATCAAACGTCACCCCTGTTGCACGACCCCTGTTGCACCCGTCTCCTGCAACATATATGCTCTCGCCCGAGGTCGCCGCCGTCAGCAGTAGCGCGGAATCACCGGGCACCCGCGGGAACCAGCGGTTCCAACCAAACGGACCAAGTCTTGTAGCCCGGTCCGAATTTGCATATATTGTTGAACTGCGTGTCACCATGTGCATCTACCGCGCGCTCCACGGATAGGCTATTGCATCGTACGACAGGCTACTCTACATGGTACGACTGCGTACGACAGCGTACGACAGAGGTTTGACAGGTAACCATAGTCATGAGAGAGAACAGCTTTGGGACACGCGTCGACTACTGCATCCCTCAGTTCCCTCAGTTCCCTCAGTCGCCCAGTTCTGACCACCACTGGCGCGCGGGAATGTGTCAAACATTTGACTCTGTCTGAACCAAGGGCGGGTGTCTGCGATGCGACCTGTGCAACTTGTTGGCGAGAGTCTGGCTGCTGTCCACGGGTTGGACGTAGTATCCCGTCTAGTCTGTTGGCTCGTGTCCAACAATAGCTCTATGGTGCTAAATATGCTCTCTCCCGTAGCCGTGGAGCCACCGCGCGGCCGACCGCAGTTTGGCGAGTGCGGCCATCGCATGTGGTCAACGACGGTTGTCGCCGAGTTATATTTATTTTGATATATATATATATATATAACATCGATATCTGCACACAATCAAAATGCCTGCAAACGGCGTATGTTCATTTCGGGTTAATAAATCGAAATGGTCGATCGAAAAATACAAATTCCACGGACTACTCGCTTCCACACTCCTCGTCCTCGTCCTCGTCGACTCGTTTCCTCTTTTTGCCTCCCGCAGCCTTACCGCCCTTGGTGCCACGTATGCCTGATTGTGCTTTCGGCGCCTTCTCCTTACCAGGCTTCGCGTGCTTCTTCACGAGCTCCTTTATCTCAGTGGCCATCTCGTCAAAGTCTTCCTCGCCTCGTGCCATTCGCTGGAGGACCTCAATTTCTTTTGGCCAGACTTCCTCTGTTTCCGTCTCCAGAACCATGGGTAGATTTTTCATCCGTGGATCCCGCATGAAGAATGAGAAGGCCCTGATACCAATTTTACCCCTGTCAGCAATCCAGTGTCAGACAACGGTGAGGACGTCGAAAAGAGGCAGTGCGCACAGGCCTATGTGTTCATGGCGGTCCCTTTTCGAGTCTAACCCTTCCTTCGAATCATTCAAGTGGAGGCCGCGTAAGTATGAGAAACCGACGACGTCGTCAAACTTGGTCACTGTTAGAAGATCTGAGGTGACCAATTATCAAAACAGAAGTGATTGCGGACGCACTCGTTGCACTGCAAAGGCGGTATGTCAATCTCTGTTCATTTGCTAATTTGTCCAAGACAGGCACAGCATCGGTACTCACTCATACGCTTCTTTCGTTCGAATGTCGTAGCCCTAGATTAATCATCAGTGGAATACGAGTTAGACTGCGCGGTTAGCATGGAAAGTACCGATGCGAAGAGGTGGCCTGCGAGGTATTCAGAGTTCAGCAGCAGCAGCAGCGCCTTATTGTTTCGGTTAGTCCTTACAAGTGTCGAGGCATACGCCGATCCGCCCTTTATCTTCAACTCCTTCGATAATCTTTGCCAATTGTTCAAACTTGCAGCCCAGCACGTTTCCCGCCCCTGCCTGAATATGGCGTATGCGACTTAGTCTCTGATTAAAGGATGAACCTGGCCACTGTACCATGTTCTCGATGACAGTGATGACGTTATTCGTCGCCCTGTGGGCGCGATTGAGCGAGGCCGAGATATGCGCCATTGATTCTTCTGGCGTGCAAGCACCAACGGTGGACCCCGGGCTACGTAGACGGCGTTATTAAGGCCATCTGAGATCAGTCGCTGATATATGTCACTCACTGGAAATTATACAAGGTAAGGCCGAGTTGCTCGCATCGTTTGAGGTCATCTACGAAGCACTCGTACGATTTCTCGCGTTTTTCTCTGATCAAAGTCGGGAGTTTAAACACTAATTAAGGGCATGATGCATCTCACTGACTTATCAGGATTGCCCAAGTTCACTAAATAGCTACCGTGAGGCAAGATGTACTGTTGTTGGAATCCGAATTTCGAAAGCCTCGACTTGAAATGAGAGATATTATCGTCAGTAAGTCCTTTCGATGTCCACTTGCGTTGGGATTTGAGGAACAGCGCAAAGGCATCGGCTCTATCGGTGCGTTAATAATCGTTAAAAGTCACTGAGGAAATGACGGACCCAATCTTTGCACCGTTGATAATAGACTCTTCTACACCTCCAGCAGCGGAGATGTGCGCGCCAATCTTCCATTCCAGATCTGAACGTGGAGGAAAGTCTGTGGGTGACGCTTCAGGTAGAGACGCTTTCTTTGCGCGTCCACCACGTTTCCCTTTAGCGTTTGTATCCGTAGGAACTCCTGCCGCGGAACTTTGCGTCTCGATGAGTGTTTGGGACTGCTGCTCGTCGATGAAAACATTGGTTCCGATCGACTGCAAGGCGAATTGGGATTCCTCGCCAGCCAGGATAGATGTAGCTGAAGTATCGCCCCGCTTGAGTCGCTTGCGTGCTGGTTCAGAAAGGTCGTTGTCGAGGACGAGCGTCGCCGTTCGTGAGAGTGTTGGGCTCGCTGCTCGCGCAACAGTCTCGACGACCTTTTTCGTAAGCGAAGTGGACATTGTTGAAGGTGTCCGTTTGCAGTGAGTTTGATTTCTGTGGCGGAGGCGGAGTCTGAGACGCGTTATTTGTTTGTCCAGTACCCCGCTCCTATTCGTCAGGCTAATGGTCGCGTAGGTAGCATCATCTTGGAACAAGAATGATGTGGGAGGTTATAGCGAGTAATTGCTCGTACATTCTGCTATAGTGTACAGTGCATACTCTTAGGGGCGTTCTACCACTCGGAACATCATCTGGGTAGAGTGTTCCTGGTGTGTTCCTGGTGTTAAGCCATGGGCTGAGTCTCTCAGGTCGATAGTAATTTCCTCGTTATTCTGTCGTGTCTCCGGAACTCCGGCGGACGGCGAGCAGGTTCCGGTCATCGTTGCATAACGGAGTGGGCCAGGATGGAACATGCTGCATCGTCGTATATAAAACTGCTGGTATTTTTTCACTCTCAGAGGAGATATTTTTGACCCTCGCCCTCAGCCTGAGAAGGTATCTCAATTCCTTTCCGCTTATCTCAATCCCTCCTTTAGTAAAGGACCAATAGCACTGGTATTATTAAATGATGGGTCTAGGGGCACATGTAACAGCCTATCAGCCTATGCACATCTCCTCTATCATCGACGAGCCCAGTTGGTTCTAGCGCCCAGAGCTCGCTGTTCTTCGCCCACCCTGCAGCGTAGTAATATCGCCGAAGGGGTGGGGCCAGGGACACTGTTACTGCCGTCCTCGCCGTCGCGCGCCGCGGTGATTGGCAGGCCGGTTGCCAGTTGCCCAGGGATGCCAGGGATGCCAGAGATGCCAAGGCGGGTTGTGAATTGGGGGCCCTACAAGGCTCTATACACAGGATCACTACAGGATCACTGCCCGGTGGGTAAGTGGGAAACCGAGGAAACCGCGGAAACCGTGGGCATAGCCCCATCACCAACATTACTTGACCCTTCCCTTTCCTCTTCCTCGTCGCTCCCCCCCGTCCGCGCTTGCTAGTTAGGCCCGTTTTAGTTTCGTTCGACCTCTTCTTTCGTATTACAGCTGCACCTTCACGTCCACCGCTTTCACCGCGAGCCGGGTCGGTCCAATTCCACTCCCGCCCTCCTGCTAGCGTTAGACTGACCTGACGACTCATCTGACCCCCCCCCCAATATTCTTTAGTTACACTCCTTTCACTCGCTTTACCACTTCATCGCGGCAGCTCTTTAATTGTACCTCCCAAGGATATAGCTCAACCATGATGTTCTCAATTGCTACCATTCTCCTCGCTGCCGCTTCAGTCGTGTCTGCTGAAGAGTTCAACGTTGTTGTCGGAAAGGCTGCAGACGGATCTGCCGCAGTATGTGCCATGTTCAGAAGAAAATCACCCGCAAATCAGTTAATTTCCTTTCTTCACTAGAATGTATTTTCGCCTGAAACAGTCAAGGCCAAAGTTGGCGATCGAATCAACTTCGAGTTCCATCCGAAGAACCACACCGTCACCCAGTCGTCCTTCGCCGAACCATGCACCCGCCAGCGTAACACGGCCACCAAAGAGCTCGGCGTCAACTCTGGCTTCCTCTCAGTTAAACCCGAAGACACAGAAATCCCCGTCTGGATTATCGAGGTTAAGCAGGACACTGCACCCATCTGGATGTTCTGCAATCAGGGCAAGTAAGTATCCTTGTTCCATCCTTCTATATCGTATATCTTTACTCCTCTTACTAACTATTGCCTAATCATGATAGCCATTGCAACAGCGGTATGGTCTTCGCCATCAACCCACCTGAGGAGGGCGAGAGGACCTTCGCGACCTTCAAGGAAAAGGCTAAGACTGCCAATCACCCTGACCCGGCTGAAGGCGTCACCGCCGACTTTACTCCTCCCCCTCCCCCAGGTTCGGCACCCCCCGTTGCAAGTGATTCTGCCCCGTCGGAGAGCGACCCAGCGGCTCCCACTGACGGCAGCACTGCACCAGCCGAGCCATCCGATGCCACCGCTTCTGCGTCTGGCGACTCCATCGCTGCCGAAGTCTCCTCCACCGCTGCCCCCACTGTTCCCGCTACTCCGGACCAGGCCAACGCGAACGTCTCCCCTTCGCCCTCGACCTCCAACGGCTCTGGCGCTCTCTCCGCCGTCCGGGTACCTGGTGCTGGTATCGCTCTTACCCTGGCTGGTCTCCTTGCGGGTATGCTCCTCTAAAATCCGAGTTTGGCTCTTCGCCTATCAGTGGAGTGGGAGTAATGGTGGTTGTCAGCTTACTGGAGTACACGCAGGGAGTGGACATTTAGAGTATTTTTATTGCCGAGTTGGACTGCTGCCTGTACCTTTCTTGTACGGCCCTCTTCGTACTCGACAATTTAGCGCGTCGCTGCTTCAATTAACTGAACAGCAGTGGGTCTCCATTCATGGAAAATTATAATGGTACCAAACTCCGCAGAACGCCCATTTGGCCATTAAATGCGAAGAAACACCTTCATGGTAGTGACGTTCTCAAATGGTTCAGGCACCTTGAAAGGCTTTCGAGGTGCCAAAATTATTAATACTCGTAAGGCGGTTTCAAAACTAGGGGCGGACGTGAGAATGAATCCTTGTTTGATACATAAAATATCACTTCACTACACCAAGTCACATACACGGCCTGAAGGGCGGGCCACTCGTAAAACTTACTCGGGGCAAATCAAACAGACATGACGGACCATGAAAAAACCTGTAAGGCACCGGCATCGGAGTTTTCACTCCATCCTCGATCATTTTCATTACTGCCGCAGTGTGTTAGATGCCATAGAATGGCACGTTGCTCTATGACCCTGCAGTGACACAGAGGTCAGAGGTTCGGGACCTAATAGTTTTCAGAACCGCCACCTTAGTCTCATACATCTCAACTTATAGCCGGAATCTTCTGGGAGCCGGGAACTTGCCGAGGTCGTGGCCAGTGAGTAGATTTGGTGATCCACTATGAACAACCTCACGTTGTTCTCGCTGCTGGGGTAGGTCCAAATGCGGCTAAAACCTAATGACAATTGACCAGCTCTCAACTTGATAGCAATTGCCCAGTACTCAATAGACATGTCCAAAAGGACTCAATAAGATTTCGAATACTCTTGACCTCAGTTATCAGTCCACCCTGAGGCCATTCGCCCCTTTGATTCTTTCAATGCCAGACTCAATTCCGAAAGTATGACCTTGTGGCGTAAATAATGACATTTATATTCTTAGGGACACACAGTATGTTGCTCTAGTTCACATTTGCGCGATGAGCGCCCATCAACGCCCACACAACGCCCCTCCCTTGCCGCAGAGGAAGTGGCCGGGTGCCCCACGTACTCTCCGACATTACATTACATTACACCTGGTTGGAGGCTAAATGGGTCCTTACTTCCCTTGCCCGGAAAATGTGGAATATAAACGCGTTGAGGACTTGGAGTGAAGAAGGGCACACCCGATGCCACACCGCTCACCTGATGAGCTTCTTCGATCCAAGATGGGTGCTTGATACGGTCGACACACGTAGCGTGGAGAGTAGCTAATCTGATCTCTTAGTTTGCGAGGAGAAGAGATCCCTCCACCCGGACGGCCCTGATAATGCAGAAAAGTCAGGCAACATTTACCAAAAGCCTAAGGGCCATTAACCGGGATTCAAAGGCGATACACATTTTACCAATTCGTTAATGAGCTTGACCTTCTGCTTTTCCTGTCTCACAAAGGAGCAATTGACAGCGTCGGGCAGTCTCTACGGGAAGCGGCAAGCACCGAGGATCTTAATTTGTCTACCTCCCGACTCTCATGTTTTTTGCTAAATGGAATGGTGCCCTATACCCGCGTCCATGACCCTCGAGAGGGGCTGCTTCCAAAGGATGGCCAGATTATTCCCAGTATCATCGCCCGCTGCAACGCTGTATTGCCCAGCTCCGCCTCAGCCTGCAATTCCGTCCTCCTATTGCTTCATCCGGTGATTGCCTCGACGCCGTGCATCCGACCACATCTCTTTTGCACATGTGCCGAGTGCCGACAGTTGACTGGGTTTCAGTGGACTACCGTGCAGGAGTAGAGGCTGGTTAAAGCAAATGCTTTCCCAGACTCGTGAAATATAAAATGGCGAGTGGAGGGCCAACTTCTCTGTCACCCTAGCTCACCCGACATGGAATCCGACCAGCGGCAGTGTACATTCAACGAATGGTCGTCCTCATGGCCCCCGATAGCTGAGGGTGCGCCCGTCGACTACTCGATCATTCGCTATTCCCCTCACTCTGCAATCTCAGACCTTTCCTCCTCGCCTACTAGCGCCCAGGTCTCATCAGACCCTCCCGAAAATCTTGGTTTCAACCTCGAGACGGCGTGGAGTAGTACCGGTAGGTCATTAAGGCACGCTGCTATGCGTACAAGTCCTCCGTGGTGTATTGCGGCTCACATGTGTGTAGAATGGATTCAAACACCCCCCGGACTTCTCTCCCCTCGCCCCGTCCTATACCCCGACATCGATGCGTGCTCCGCTCATGACCCCATGACAGCCGTATCCACCCACCTATCTGAACCTTATTCGGCTATTCAGGAGCAGTTCTGCAATGCCCCTTGGAGGCATGCCGGCGAACTGGAACCGAAAGATCCAACGACCGGCCGATCTGTACTACACAGACTGTTGGAGGAGTTCACCAATGAAAATAAGGGGGGTATCTCCGAGTGCCGTTTATGCAATAGGACGTTCACTAGGGCGGATCGTGCAATTACACATCTCCGACACAAGCACTTGGACCATCGGCCCTTCTGGTGCGGAGGTGCCTGTGGAGCAAAGGGATGGTGCGACGGTTTCCCGTATGTCTTTCTTGGACGTACCTGATGTCTCCTGCAGCCCGCAACGCTTTCACTCGCAAGAGAATTTGACCCCCCATGTTAAACCCAAGATGGTGTCATGCCCTCACTGGTTAGTACCGACTTTGCAATATATAGGCGCGGCTTCTGAAATGAGATTTTGATCAATAGTCCATATAATTGTCTTCGTCAAAATCTAAAGCGGCACATCCAAAAATACCATTCAAACCAACTTGGACTTAGTTCTCAGACGTCCAAATTCACGACTTTCTAATACTGAACACATTCTTGTCCAATCTGTCCTTCGATGATTGATACAGCAGGTTCCACCATGGACTACCCTCGATGGCATATCTAATGTCAATAGTTGCACTGTAATGACGTTGATGGGTCACCATGAACAATTTAAAGCGTTGCTCTCGGAACCATTGTAACGACATCTCGCACCCTGTAGTCCATTCAGCGTGTGACTAACGAGCGCCTTTGATCGAATCGAACAATCCCGGAATTGAAGTCTATTGCGGAGACAGTGTTCCCTAGAAACGGTGGAATAATAATAATAAACTCTAATTGGTGTCGTTACTTAGGGTTGCGTGCGCGATGTTTTTTCTAGTGACTTACCTGCCTCTCTCTTTGGTTACCCTCATCAAATGTCGGAGGATCTGGAACGTCCGTCCACATTGAAATAGTGTTCCGATCAATGATCAGGAAAACTCTCAGAGCGACAGAATCAGGTCTCATAGTGCAGGGAAGGTTAGAATAAA
>Ga0307513_10005725_pt1 | contig 16351 bp, 18 predicted proteins | sample 15_EM_MG_FD_202174 | JGI IMG/M metagenome (GOLD analysis project Ga0307513, IMG submission 202174) | Populus trichocarpa ectomycorrhiza microbial communities from riparian zone in the Pacific Northwest, United States - 15_EM | ecosystem: Host-associated > Plants > Roots > Unclassified | place... | reverse complement strand
TTCGTCCTCCTCGTTCCCACCTAAGCGGGAACCGAACTCGGGTGGTGTGCTAGCTTGAAGGGGAATGCGACCCTCCCTCCAGTCTCGTTCGAAGATACTTTCCGACACCATGTCATTGCGGAGGGATCGAAGAAATGATTCGTCTCTTTCAGATAGACCGGTCGAGTCCAACAAATGGTCGCCGGTAAGCCTGGCGTCGAAGAGCTCCAATGGAAGGGACCCAGAGTTCCTGAATTCGTCTGGGTTATCGTCTCCGAGGTACTCTGTCCACTCCCACGGTCGGTTTTGCACGGGTCCATGGTACACCAGAGTCCCGTCTGATTGTCGGCTGGTATAGAACAGGTTTTTGACAGTTTGGTTGATAGCGACGTAAGGAAGCAATGTGCGGAATTGGTGTTTCAACTCCAATGGCATGTCTAGGGGTAGTTGAGAGAGCTTGAAGTCCGGATAGTTGTGGAAAGGGTCATAGTTGATAGATCGTGGGTCGGTGGATGATAGTTCTGATAGGGCGTGGGTTAGTCTCGCGCCAATCTGTATGTTTGAATTCCATACCATCAATGACATAACAAAGGGTATCCATCAAGAGGTAATATGTTGTAAAATCCTGCCAACGGCCGTGTCCGTAATGCTGCAGATAACCTGATCAGCAGATCGAAGAGTGACAAAAGCCAGGAGAGACTACCAAGGTCAACTGAGTCAAGACTGAAACTAGGGGTTGCACGACGTCCCTCGCCCTAGGTGACCAGGCAGTGCCGATCGTCAACACGAAGTGCAACAACCTCGCCAGGAAGGTTATCTTCGAAGTGGTAGAAAATTTGTCCAGTTCTTTGTTTTGCTCTGCAAGGAGGACTGTTTTGATCTCTTCCAGTCTGCTACAAATTCGGGGGAGAATCTCGTCTTGAATCTGACCATCGATCCTCGGAGGGGTATTACTTCCACGGAGCGGCTCGAGCGTCAAAGTGAGCAGCCGAAGGATATCTCCTGCTCTGGTGATGACGTTGGTTGGTCCAGTTTCCCTCAACACCGGGGCACCAAGACCGAGGATTCTCACGACATGCTTTATGCCGTCATTGAGGAACTAGTAAGGGACATCAGCTTGAGATAAATGAGGGAACGAAATGAGTGTACCTTCCCCGCGACCTCAGCGCCAGCACACTGTATAATAGTTGCGACGAAACTCGCCTCGTCCCGCGTGAAAGAGTGACTGAATATCTGGTCTGTCAACTGATTGAGACTTGCTGACGCTGCGCTCCGTGTGTCACCCCGAGACAAGTCCCCTCCGAGATGGCGCAGCGCGAACTGAAGTTCAATTTCTGTCGCCGCTCGCTTCCAAGGACTCAACAGAGACGAGAGAGGTTTCCACTGGGATGCGGAGGCCGGTGTCGAAGGCGTGACTGGAACACGAAAGTCAACAGGAGTCTAAGGGCAGAGGGAAGAAGTAACAGACTGGGAGAACCATCATCCAGTGCCATCCGTAGCGCCACCACCAGTGATTCGCGTAAATAACCAGGTGATCCATCCGTCTCCAACGGCTGCTCAAACACTGTCCGCACTTGATCGAGGTCGCGATACACCGCTCGTTTGAAGTCATGGTGTTGACAGAGCTTCGAGCGTAGGACACTTACCCTTGTCCGGATCGCGTCCGACAAATGGGAGTTATGTTCCAGAAGGACGAGGGTCGGGATGGCCGCGACAAGCGAGGGAAAGTGGTCTTGGGAGAAAACTCTTCCCCTGCGGGTCACGATCCGTTGAAGGCTCATGAGGCTATCCACGCAGATATCTTGATCATCTTCAGAGGTGACCTGGTCGCGGAGAAGCAGCAGCTCGAACAAGCCGGTGGCTGGACAAAGGTAGATCGAGATAGATTCCGCGTCCTCCCGGTTAGTCACTAAAGCCGCAGCACTCCACACAGGATAAATGAGTCCCTGGAGAAGTGTTGTTGTGGAAACAGCGTCCGCGACAACAAGGTTCACCAAAGTGGGTACGAAAATGAGCCATATGTCCCGGTTAAGGGTGTGGAGTTCAGTTGTTCCCGGACCAAGAAACCACTTCAAAACGTGATCATCGAGGCCGTGGGGAAGCCGCTGATCAACGCCAGACAGAAGACCCGCATAACGTTGTGCGTAGGTCCTGCATACTGCGGGGTTGAAGTTGAGAGTCGAGATTTGTCGAAGGCTCGCGACAGTGTTGTCCCAGACCTTCGAGGACCACTCTTCCGATGTTCGATACTTGTACCAGAGGGTGTTTGCCAGCTGTACCGGCGCCTCCCCGTCCATGTCCTGGGCAAGCAAGAGAATCTCTGGTAAAACATCAGGAACAGCGACGGCCGGCTCGTTCGAGGGGTAAAGTCTCTGAGAGATGATCAGCGGAGATCGAGGGAGCCCAGGAAACGCATACCTGGGCCAATGCAGCGGATTTCTCTATCACGTCCTGGCGATCGCTCGGGCTCAGGTAGTTCTCATCATCCAACTCCAATAAAAGTTCTGCCAACGGCCGGGAATGGATCCCATTCGCAGCGAAAGTCTGGTGCGCAATATGCATAGCCCCAACAATAGTCTCCACAACCCCCATGCAGCCCCAGATGAGCCTGTACCTTCGCAGAGTGTCCAGTATCACCACAAGCTGGTCAGTCTGGGAAGTATGCTTGAGTAAGAGCAAGGACAGCTAGAAAAAGCGTGAGCTTGTGTGTGAAGTAGTTCGATCACCACTGACTTACATCCAGTACAAGTTCGTAACACCGAACGGCCGAAATCAGTTCGACCGAGGTGCAGTACACATAAAGGACTCCCCCCTCGGGCGTGTCCTTAACGCCGTTGCCGGAGTTGCTACAGCAATGTCAGCCATGCGGAAGTTAGAGAGAAAAGGAGAAGGCCCGACTCACTCAGTAATGTGTTTCCGAAGGATCGGGTGAAGCCAAACCCTCAACATCTTAAACTGTTCGTGGCACGTCGCCGAAAGGAGGGTCGGACACGATATACGGAGGTCCGAAAAACCACCCTCTGAACCGTTCGACGACCCTCCAAACACCTGTGGGAGCACAACGCGGATCTCTTTCCGGATCTGCCTCTCGTTGAGATCTTCCGTCGTCTCGCGAGCACGGGCACCGAACAAGAGCGTTCTCCTTTCTTTGGCCATGGAAATAGTGGCGTCATCGACGTATATCCAAGTCAGCAGGTTGTAATGTCGGGGATTTCCCTACGCCATCGGGTGAGAAAAGGGTCGAAAGCTTGCTTCCGGAGACTTACACCCTGTGGCCCAAGACCGACGTCCCCCCTCGCGATCAACCGCTGCACATACTGAGTGTACGAAAACAACTGCAGCTTGATCAGCTGCCCGAGAAGCAGGGCGACCGTACGCCGATTCTCCAGTTCTCCGACGATCTTGGAAGCGTCCAGCCACTCGAACAGACGCATCTGAAAAAGCGCGTCACCTCGAAAGCATGATGGATCCCTCAGGGTAAGTTGTTCATCCAATTTCCCCTTGGAATGGCGGAGAACATTGGCCACGGCGTAAATGCGGTGGTCTCCGTACTGTAGTGGAGTGACGCTCCAGTCCAACAAGACGTAGGCACGGTCCCAAAAGAGGTCGCTGGTGAAGTCCGTTTCTCCGTCACTGTCTAACAGGATGTTCATAGATTCCAGGGACGTTCGAGGCGTGATTGCATTCATTGCCTAAAGCCGACTAAGCTCATCATTGACACCCTTGGATTCAGATACAGGTGGGACAGACCTTAACATCCATAATGGACCAATCAGACTTGGCGACATCCAGCGAGGGGATATTTCGAAACAACATCGCATCGCAACGAGACTTTATATCTGCCAGGTTTCGATGCAAGGCAGTCTTTGCGAAGCGTATTTGTTCGGCGATCACAGTGGAATCGGGGACGTTGCCATCCTCCGACATGATCTCGCAGATAAGGACAGAATGTGTATCCCATATCCGAGGACTAACGAATGCGTCGGAAAACGCGAGGCACACACGCTATGTGCATTCAGTCGGTAAGGCTTCAAAATTGCACCCGGACCCATTGAGACTGACCTTCAACGACGTTCTCAAGATGGAATCTGTACTCGGCAAGACGGACCTGAACTGAGACGCGGCAATCTGGTTGAGAGAAAAAGGAAACGAAAGTCAACAAAAAAACGAACGCATATACAGCAGGACAATTCCAAAATGATACCTCTGACACCTTGCCCAAACACATCTCGACGAATGGTCGAGTTATACTCCTCGTGACGAGCATTCCATCAAGATACTCATTCACCAACCGCGCTATGAACCCAAGTTGAGCGAGATTACACGTCGCCAGCTGCTGAACAAGCCAAACCAAAAAGGTTCTATTGTCCACCAGCCCTTCGTCGTAAAAGGCACGAAGGAGGTTGAGGCTAATCCCGGGTGTTTAAGTTCTAGTCACCAAGCCTGTGGCCCGCATCCAATACGCACCTGTACGAAAAGCGGCCGACCCATCGCTCGCGCGACTCGGGGTCGGAAAGCACACCTTTGAACGTCATCTTGATGTTTATCCCCGGGCGGGGCGCGCTCGGTAATCCGATCTCCATGAGTTGCTTCTTCAGATACGTCGTAACCACGTTCGCCCACTCGACGCTATACTGAGTAGGATTGTAGGTGCTCTTGTTTCGCAGTCCCGCCTAACAACACACGTTTAGGAATCGAATGAATTCAGAAACGAAGTGGTACCACACCGTTTCGTTGCTTCCGAAAACCCGAACGAACCATACGGCCCGGGAAATTTCCACCTTGTTCGTGTGCAAGAGGTCCAAGAGATCGTGACCTTTTGCACCGTGGGGGATGTTCTTCCCGAGTTTGTAAAGTGGAATCTCTGGATTCGCAAGGTCCGTAAACCATGTTTGCCGCTTAGCCTCATTCAAAGTCGCTCGCGCAGGTAGCTTGAACGTCGAAGCACTGCAGTAACGATGGAATCAGTGAACCAAACAGTTTATTGAACGATTACTTACGGTACAGGAGGGATACTTTCGTTACGACGAGTGAAGATAAGAGAAAACATATTCTCGAGTTCCGACACGAAACCATCTCTAAACGCGCCGGCAATCATATCCTTTGCACTCCACGTCTCTGCCTGTTTACAACGTTCAATGCCGCTCAGTCCGACGTTATCCGCACAACGTCCCAGCAAAGAGTTAACCGACCGAGGCTGAAGGAAGAATGGCTATCCCGTTCTTGACGTTCGACTCGGAGAGAATGTCTTCTTCTTGACCAGGATGTGGCGGTTGAAACCCATGATAGCCTGTAATCCCATCCGCGGTGGCAGTCTCGTGAGTGGGTGGAAATTGATGAAGTCCAACGGAATCAAACTGACCAAGGTCAGCATGCGAGTGGATCTTTGGGAGCCAGCTGGGTGGCGCGGAGCTGTAGATCTGTAGTGGTTCATTGTTATTGGCTGGGTTATCAGCCATCCTAGACGGTATGTGGCTCTCTGATAGCGTGGTGCGTCACGAGCTCGTGGGGCGCATCATCGACGCGCGCAAAGAGTTATCAAGGCGGTTTCCCACAGTTACTCGTCCTACGCAGTTGTCCCCCCCGGAATGGTTTCCACGGCGTATCAATTCGGTATTCTACTCGAGATTCGCAATGGGACGACCAAGTGTTTCCTACTTTACATCGGGACATCCGGTTTAAAATTGTTTGGTGGGCTGCCACCGTTACCCTCCAGACGTCCCTGAGATCTGTCCTAGAACAACCGCGAGATCATGACGTGAACTGAGCAGTGATATACGTCAACAGGAGGAAAGCGGGGTTTTTTTGGATGGTACACACCGCGGTCAGATATGATTCAGCAACTACACGCGCCCTAGCGTTCAGGCTGAGCTTCATCTCACTGATCTCCTTATCCACCTCCTCCATGAACCTGAAAAAGCAGCACCGTCAGAGGCAAACGCGACTTCAGTAAAAAAAAAACCAACGCAACTGGATGATAAAGTCCACGATCTTATGCTTCAACATAGTCTCCGAATGGAAATTGGTGATCAAGAATGAGATATCATATCCCTGCAAACCCATCAGCCACCACAGCAAAAACGCAGGGGGGGGAGCGAACGCCAACGCACCTTGACCGGTTTTCTCCTCAAAATCACGAAACTCTCCGCTCGCTGCATCATAAACCTCGTAAACTTGTGACACAAAATCCTCTCGATTTCATCCGCCTGTTTAATCTTGATGCTGACCCGGATCGAGTTCACTGAGGGCTCGATAAGCACCCGTTCGTTTTCGTTCCTGGAGATTGTGAGGGGGTTAAGGAGGACTTCCTTGGATGTTCTGTGTTGTATGTGTTATGATTGGCCATGGCCATCACGATATCGTCGTTGAATTCGTACCCGCATTCGACCTCTGGTTTGTTGTGGCGTTCTACCACCTACGCGGTACGCATTAGCGTGTTAAGCGTAGTACCAGAGGACGTGTCTTACCTGCGATGAGAAGTTCTCTAGGGTCAGGGCCGCAGTAAGCGTTGACCTCACAGCAGCGAGATACGGTCTCAGGACATTAGACTGTGGACGTCCGGATCAACATCCGTCGATTATTTGAGTGTTAGAAGGTTAAACATGCCATGACGAGTGCAACGAACGGGCCCACAGATCGGGATGGAGAAGGAAGGTGAGACAAGTCGCGTGTGAAATCTACCATGAAGCAGCACGAGACACCCTCGGTTGTACGATCGCTGTCTAAGTGATAAAAAAACTACTGTTGTCCATCTGGTTTTAATGAACTACGACCAGCCCGCAGAATCTCGTCCGTGGATAGCAGGTTCACGGCGATAACGGAACTAGATGAAGAGGTTAGAACGTAACTAAATCTATGAACGATCATCTTACCATGAGTGTAACATCTGGCGTTTCACCCGGTAGTTATCCCAGATACCCTCGACCGTTGGGTCAAAAGGTTCCCCGGATTCCAGGTTCAGGCCGACCGTATTGCCCTCCCCTTGCTCATCCTGGAGTTGTGTCAATTTCGTACGCGCAACCCGGATATGGGACTCCTTACCTGAAGGGCGACGATGGCGTCCTGGACGTCAAATCCTCCATTCTGGGCAAGGGTTTTCGGGATCACAAGAAGGGCATCGGCGAATGCCTGGACACCCATCTTCACCCTCCCCTTTGCCGATTTCTTGGTTGGGCCGCTCAGGTGTGCCGCACAAGCAACCTCGAAGGCACCTGCACCAGGAATCAACGCCTCGTCCTCCAAAGCATTTTTTACGGCGCGTAAGCCGTCACGGAGGGCATCTTGGATTTGCTGGATCGTATGAGAGTTGGGCCCTTTGATGAGAAGTGTGACACTCTTCGGATCTTTGACATCCTCCACAAAGGTATACTTTTCCTCTCCCAGTGTATGTTCATACACGGTACCGGCCCATCCCAGAACGTCAGGGGTAAGGTCATCAACAGAGTTCTGAGCGGCCCCGCCGCAGACGAGCTGAAGGCGTTCCATGTTACGCCGTTTCGCACGACGGAGGGCCAGGATACCATTCTTTGCGAGGATGTCTAGACTCAAGGGATCGATACCCTTCTGGTTGATAATGACGAAATTCTTCTTTTTCTCCGTGCTGTCAACAGCCTGGTCGCATACAAGGTTTTTCAGCTCCACAATCTTCTTGCATTTGGCGTCGGTGAACTTTCGTTCCGACTCGACGAGCTTTTCCCTCTGTTCCGCCGAGGAGTAGAAGAAGCCGGAGTTGACCTCTCTGTGGAGCAAAAAGGAAGCGGTCAGGTCGTATGATAACTCGAGGACACGAAAAGAGGACGAACGTCTTCTCATACTCCAAACTGACGTTCAGAGTCAGAATGTAGGCATTTTCGACGCGTTTTGGCATATCCGGATGTCGAGCACCATGATCGAGCACCAACCCCCGAACGAGTTGTGTCTCTGATGCGGTCCGATGTTGCATTTTCATGATCTCGACCATATGTAGATCAATAGGTTCTCTCCACCCTTCCGACTCTGTGACGATTCGATGAGTAGGAGCTTTCATATACGCGATGGACAAAACCTTTTGAATGGGCGGTCCGAATCGTCAGAACTGTGTCGGCCACGTCTGTGGCAAGTTGTTTGGCAAGGGCCGGGTTAAGTTTTGTGGCTAGTGATGTGTGAGCGACGTTGATCAAGGTAGCGCGGTCCAACGGAACAGGCTGTTTAAAATCGTCCAAAAACTGAAGATTATGGTGTCATCCCAAGACCGGGCCGGGCTGAATCTCAGTAAACGCACCTTCAGAGCTTCCTTCTTTGCCAGATCAAACCCTTCCGCTATCACGGAAGGGTGGACACCCTCTGAAATGTATCGATCCGCCTGCTTGAGCAACTCTCCGACCAACAATACCACAGATGTGGTCCCATCTCCTACTTGATCGTCTTGAGAGACAGCAGTCCGTGCAATCATCGCCGCAGTCGGATTTTGGATTTGCATTTCAGATAAGAGAACTTTTCCGTCCTTGGTCATTTTGATCTGCCCAGCACCATCGACCAACATCTTCAGAGTTCCCCTCGGGCCTAAGTCCGCAAATGAGATTGAATTATTCCCGAGTGGTGGTGAGACGTACCGAGGTTCCCTTTGACCACACTTGCGAGACCCATTGCTCCAGTGGTGTTTACCTGGGTGAGCCGGTGATGAGAACGAGAAGATGTGATAGAGCCTGAGGTTGTCTGCGAACCTGAAGTGCAGCTGCACGGCGGACACTTTCCGCCTTGGGGTTAATCAGCTCAATGCTGGATGCCATAGTGGTCGATTGAGGATAAACGAGATTCAGCGCTCAAGAGAAAGCGAAGTTATCAATCGGGAATGTGACACGCGCTTGTCACACGAGGATCGGACACATGAGATGGGTATGGATGAACGCCAACAATCATGTTGAACTACAGTAATAAACTAGACAAGGGTTTACACCGTAAGAAAACTACATGGCAGCGGGCGAGGGAGGGTATGAGCTAATCGAGTATGGAATGATAGCTAAGGTAGAACCTGAGATACTTAGACCTTGACCTTGAGGCCGAGGATCTCGATGACGATCTTGAGGTCAAGGTCGAGGATGACCTTGAGGAGATCGGCAATGAGGAGGAGGACCTCAGCAACGAGTCCCTTCAACAGAGTGCCAACAAGCTTGACAATGAGGGCGAGCAAGTTGCCGAGGAGTTCACCGATCTCGCACAAGAGGGGAAGGACACCCTCTTTCACAACACCGGAGACGATGGCGAGGACGGCTTGGATGAGGCAGATGACGACCTGGTAACATCTCAGGTCAGCTCGTACCACTAAGGACAAGGGAATGTACATACCCTGATGACAGCAGCGACGAGCTTAGCGAGGGCCTTGACGTCAATGAGAAGGCCGGTGGTAACGCTCTTCAGTGCCTTCTCAACAGGGATGGTGAGAAGGTGTTCGACTGCCTTGATGGCAACTTCGAGGATCTCCTTGACTTCTTTAAGAAGAGGTTCCAGAGTTTCGACGGTGCACTCGACGGTCTTGAGGTCGGCTGAGGAAGCAGTATATGAGCAAATGTAGCAGAGGGGTGTTCGAAAAAAACAACTCACTGATTTTCTTCACGATCGGGGTAACAGCGTCGACAACGTCGCAAAGGACGGTCTCCAAAACCTCGGGTTCTTCATCGGAGCGCACGGAAACACCAACCTTAACGTCGCGGACATCCAGTTTGGTGCGGACGTCCAGTTTGGTGCGCACATCCAGTTTACCGTTACCCTCAGCCTTGACGGGCGTTGGGGCGGCGGACGAGAGGAGGCCGAAGGCGAGGGTGGCGAAAGCGGTGATGGCGAAGAAACGCATGACGAGTGAGTAATGAGTGTAGGGGGGAAGAGAGTGACTGGGGTCTGGTAAGAGACGAAGAGAGAGAACTAAGCAAACAAGCAGATGCTGAAGAAAGCAACCCTGGACGAGGAGGGGGATTTATAGCAACTTGGAGCTTAGTCATTGCGGACTCATGGAGTTCCACGGAAATCTGTCGGAGCGGGAGGCTGACATGGAAGCGTGCAGGTGAAACCAGAAGACGAGAGGAAGTTGACGTCTTGGAGAAACAACGCTCCGAATCGAGACGGCGTCACAAAGGCCGTTGTGCAGGATCGACCACTTCTTGGGCAGAGAAACTGGGCTGATGCTGATGGAAGCGTCCATCGAAAACGGCGGGAGGCAACCGTGTCCCGAAATGGATCACAGCGTGGAGCTGGACGCCGTCCAAGTGGGGCCTTTGGTGACGAAAAGTCGCGCGCATGGAGCCTCACGTCCGCCTCAGCGATTTGCGTCTCAAGCGACGCCCACGACGGACGACAAGGAGACGACCAAGTGCGGACAAGGCCATCAGAAGGTGGAGCGTTCCATTCTTTGATCGGTGTTTGGCGTGCCGATCCGAACAAACATGGTCCGTGCGTGGAATGGCGGCAATATATAACCGTTGGGTGGGTGCATTCTGATTCCTTACCACTCTGGCCTTTTGGCTTAGATCAAGTGTAGTATCTGTTCTTAATAGTTTAACCACTATTATGAAGGCACCGCCTTCATTATTGGTTATCTAATTTTTGCAGCCCTTGTTCCTCGAGCTCTGCTTGCAACTTGAGGACGCGATGACCTTGCTCCTGCACTACTGGCTTGCGTCGTCGGGGGATCTCTCTCTTCTCTTTCTCACTCTTCTTACTGTTGTCACTCGGCAACGTTGGGAGCTTGGGAAACAGATGCAGTTGCTTCTTAATTCTAACATTCTCTGACCAGTGAAAATTTCGACCGCCTGTTCGCCGCCGCCCTTCTCGGGATTGGAAGCTTAAACCTTTTGTGTACTACGCGAGGGACCCAGGCTTGAGGTCGCTCGAGGTAGTTCGCTCGCGCGTGTTTCTGTTCTCGATTCTGCTCAAGATTGCCGCCCTGTGGTCTGGCGGGGAGACACCTGAGAGCCGAACATTCACACACGATGAATGGACATGGTCTCCGACAACCGCTTGGAGTGTCCACGACGAACACGTCAAACATCAACAGAACCTCTTCAGATCACACCACCTTCTAAGCTGGACACAACAGCTGACAGCACCCACGTTCAGCAAGAATAGTTTCCCCGAGCGTAACATTGTAATTGAAGTCCGACTCCTATGACCATCGAATGACCGTCCCCAAGGCTACACAATCCACACACAAGCATAGATGAAATCAAAGAACTTATAAGGGAACTATTAGAACCTCGTCCGCCAGCTTGGGTCGTGGGCAACACGAGCCTCCGCTGCTGGCGCCCTCCCATGACGTTTAGAGACACCTCTGGTCTTACGCGGGCAGCCGCCCAATCTTAGAATGCTTGGCGATGCTTTATCCGAACGCCCCTTTCACGGTAAACTGCAGGTTCCAACACCTTGAACTACGCGACGAATCCATTTCCAGGGAATGCCCGAGGGGTCCCACACAAGGATATTTTGAACGGTTGGCCACAATGGCTCGTAAGGTTATCCGGTCAGAGGTGCATTCCATATCACCGGTGTCACACGCCTTTGGTCGCAACCCGGCCGTCGGAATAGGGGTGATGCAAGGAAGCCACTCGCTGGCATCTCGAACGTAAAGCAGACCCATGCAGTGATTCAATATTGAGAAATGACATCCGGAATGAAAAATGTCCCAACCTAATGGAGGGGTCCACGACGTCGAAGCAAGGCATCAAACCGAGCAAGCTGAGTGTTTGAACGTTTGACGATTTAGACCCTAGACACAAGGAAACACATCCAAGAAAGCACCCGACGTTCGTGTGCTGCTTCCGCCGAGGGAGCAAAAAGAAGAAAAACAGGCCCAGATGGATACACAAGGTTGCAAACTAGTTGAGAAAGGAGCGTAACGAATCAGAAAGCGGTACCCATTTACTCTCTAATTGCTATATCACGAACACAAGATCCAGAGGTGAGAGGAGAGGGGTTAAAGGACAGGAGAGGAAATCATTATAATGAGATTCGAACTGTAGTGGCGCTCTTGAGTTGGGCGGGGTAAGAGAGGAGAGTGTGTGCGTGCGACGGTGATTGCGGGGTGAGGGTCGAGGAGATTGCGGATGTAGAAGAGATGAAATGCGAGAGGATGCGCCGATGGAGGAAAGCTGATATGATATGAACACAACGGGGTAAACGTCCGGCCACGACGATGGTGGGTATACACGAGACGGCGACGCAGAAAGGTTATGAACCGGAAAGTATGTGGAACGCCGAGAGGAGATAACGGTCGTTATATCCGTGATCCAGGATCAAGAGGGCCCAGTGGTCCGTAGTCCCTCATATCCACCCTCCCTCCGCTCCGCTTTTTCACGTGGCCCTTCCACTCGGCGACCCCCGAGCTGATCGCGTCACCCGTTCTTGGTGTGTTCGGCGATGTGGGGGATTGTGCCCGTGAAAGCGCTGTATACCCATTCGAGTGCGTCACAGGAGTGTCGTGCAGTTGATGTCGATCATGGTGTCGTGGTGCGAGTCTGGTCGTCGAGCTGTTCGGTGAAAGCCCTTCCTCGAACCCTGCCTCGAGCATCGCCTCCAATCTGTCTCCGGCCAGCGTTTCTCCGGAGGCGTTCGCGTGTTGCACGTTAAACGCCACAGGTGGTGGGGGATACGAAGGGTTGTGCTCGTTGTACCCGCCAATCTGTGTACCCCAATGATCGTCATCGGAAGAAGTAACGGACATTGTGTCGGACCCATCGTAACTCTTCACTTCATGTCGAGTGCCGAGGTACCCTTCGCCAGTCTGGTATCCGGTGGGGTGCATTCTCTCGAACTCTCTTCTCCTCTTCTCCTCTCGCCTGAGTTTGCGCAATCGCGAACGCTCCCAATCTTCCCATCTTCGTAAGGGGACGTTGATGGGCTGGACGACTGCAGGGCCGTCACCATGTGCTTCTCCCTTCGCTTCGCCTTCAACTTTCCTATTAACAGAGGGCGTTAGTGTTTGCGGACGGGTCGCGCTCAAACCGCTTACCTAGTCTCTCCCCAGGAGAAATCATCAAAGTGCCAAAACGCATATACAGGGAGAATCAAGTTCCAGACAGGCAACGCCAAGAGGTAGATCAACATCCAGAACACATAAACCACCTTCCTTGTCGTAATCAAGATGAGAACGGCCGGCAAACCCAATACCGCTCCGAGCAAAAGGACGGGAATCGCCTCCTCGAAAGACCTGGGGGGGTTTAGGATAACTCCCACAATCAAGATGTACGTCAGAACGATGGCAACAGGCAGGACGACGGTTCCGAGAAGGTCCATGAATACGACGAATTGCATGCTGAAGCAGAAAGTACCGCAAAGATTCCGGACGAGGACGAGCTCCATAAGGTTGTGAATAGTTGAGTTGATCCAACGGCGGCGTTGAGAAAGAAGGACGGAGAACGTATCGGGAACGACGGTCCTACACTTCGCTTGCGGAAGGAACATCATCTTGCGGTTAGGGAATGTCCGAATCAAAATAGTGGTCAGAAACCGATCTTCTCCAAGAAGCAGTAAGTTCTTCTCGTGAAGAGTGACGACGTCGCTTTGGCTGTACTCCTTAACGATCTCGGGCTTGATGATAAGCGGAATCCAGTCGTCGCCGGTTACCTTCCTGGCCTTGAGACGGAACATCGAGAAACACCCTGGCAGACACGAAACGCCACCAAAGACGGATTCGAAAGCCTTAGCCATGTGATGGGAGATGAAATACTCGAAGACCTGGATTGCCGTTACCCACGATTGTCGTTTATTTGCAATCCTCGTTTCGCCACAAACACCCATGATCATCTGATCATTGTGCATGCAGTTAACCAGGTGCTTTAGTGATTCGGGGTAAACTTTGGTATCAGCATCAACCTGAACCTCTCGTTAGCGGCCATACTTAACTGGGACTTGACACTTACCATGAGGCAGACCTCGAAATAGTCAGGAGTGACACCCATGAGATTATGGATCTTCCGGAACAGGTCAAAATCCAGAGGGCTCATCCGGTCGTTGTAGGTGACGCGCGAGAAAAAGTTCATCAGGATGAGCTGACTATCCCGCTTTCCTCGATTCCCGGGCTTCTTCTCGGTTGCGGCCTCCTTTTCGGTCCCACACTTGACAATAATGACCGTGGGAGTCTTACGACCAGCGACGGCTGCAAGAATATTCAGAACGCAGATTCAGGAAACGCATGTGTAACGGTATACGCACTATAGTGACCGGCATATACCATAGCTCTGTTCTCAGCCTTCGCCCCAGATCCGACCGCCTCGTACGCCATTGGCATAGGATTTCCGAATCGGGGGTCGGGCTCCAACAAACTAACACAGATATCTGGCGTGCTCCGTTTCTCACCAGCGCCAGTAATCATGCCATCCGCCACGATGAACAAAAGTTTGCGAGAGTCGGAGTAATGGGTCGTTGAGATGGAGTCGAGCGTTGTGCGGAGTGACTCTTCGCCTTCCGAATAACAGGTGACGAGGCAGACGGCAAATAATTCCGCTCCAATCTGAGTAAGGCTCACGACGGGAGGGGGTGCGTCGGAATGAACTAAGGTCGAATTGGACCCGACAGGGCGGGCGGACTTGGAGATCTTCTGCGACTTCTTCTGTGCCCCACCTGCCCAGGGAGCCTGACCGTTGACATTATCGATGGAAATATTGGCACCCTCTGGCATGACACTTGGGCTGATCACGGACTTATTCAACTGGGAAGAGCTGACGTTGCCGGCGAGCCGGGCGGAGAGGAACCAGTTGAAGATACAAGCCATGACGAAACGGATCATGATCAGACCAAGAATGACGATGAGACCGGCGTAGAGGACCAATTGAGAAATGAAGCAGCCTGGCGTAATTTTGTCGATATTGCCGGCGTGGTAACGTTGGGTGAGGCAAGGAACCGCAGCCTTGAGATTGTCACGACTATAGAAGATGAGAGTCCCATCTTTCCCGTTCTCTGGATTGCCAGAAAAAATGGTGCGGAGAGCAGCGTCGACGCTATCGCCTGGGATTGCGGATCTATGGACGGTCATGTAAGGTGTCATGTTGAGGACGGTCCCATCGATTACGAGGTAATTGGCGAGTTGTGCGACCTGGTCCCAATCGTATCCGGCATGGAGGCTGGTGTTCCGTAGACCAAGAGAGGCGATGGTCTGTGCATTGAGGGCGCCAAGTTGACAATCCGTCGTGGTTTGGCATGGGTCATCGGTCGCGGCGCGAAAGGTAAGGCCAGCGCATGCGGTATAGAAGCTGGCGGATCGTTGAAAACGATTGGAAATGTCCTGTCCGGAGAGTCTTGCAGAGAGTGTTTGAATATCGGCGTTGCTGGATTGGGTTGAATTGAGAATGAAACCTCCAACGGCCACGAAACCTGGAGTAGTGCCGACGCTGACGAATCGAGCGGCGGTTCCGTCGGTGTTCTGTGGACAGAACACATTCTGGAGTCCAACGGTGATGAAGCCCACTGTCCCGCAGAGACACATGATGATGAAGCACAGGCTAATCTTCTCTCGCCATGCTTGCTGTTTCTGCTTGTCATGGAGGCCACCAATCGAGCTGAGGAGGACGCCTGGGGCCCAGACGGTGACAATGCGAGAGAAAATCTTCCAAAGGTTGAAGCCGCCTGAAGCGACGGGATCGGCTGTGCCAACGCCAACGGGTTGTGGGGTGATGAGAGGGACGGGGGCGACGCTTCGTTCTGGCCTGGTGAGGGTCTTCGCCCTGCGAACCGTGGCTTGGGAGGCCATTTGGGTGGGCCGTCGGGTCGTTGGGATTGGCACGTCTGCAATTTCGACCTTAAGTGGATAGCGTGATGCCATGAGCAAAGGGAGAGGAAAATGCTGCTGGTCTTTCTGCAGTGAGAGGAGACCAGGAGTCGTAGGGAGAGGGAAAGAATGGACGTCGAAAACGACACGGGGGAGAAGAAAGGACGGATATTTTCGTCGACGTCGACGTCGAGGCGACGGAGGGTAGAATCTTCCAAGCGCGCGAAACGATGATGGTAACCTCGGGATCTATGCACCCATGTCCCTCTCCACCTCGTCCCATGAACGCCTTGCCCCCCAGGTAATTCCAGAATGTACTCAAATACATCGTGCGCCTCTCGCTGACTCTAAGCTGGCCGCAGCTGGCGCATTTCGCGTCCCAGCACCAGCAGAGTGAATACAACTGCCTCAAGTTCGGACCGAATGGTACTATTATTTGTTATTGCACCCAAACGACCCGCTGATATCACCGCTTGGACTCAGGTGCGACTGCGACGTACGTTCCAATGTCGCTACACATGCCAGACCATGTGAGGTCCATCAGAGCCCATCAAGAAACCCTCGCCAACATACAGGCGTGGTGGCTCGCCACGAAACGGGCTTCCCCGATGACGCCTTCCGTGGAGTGTCCGCAACTATGCG
>Ga0307513_10005724_pt1 | contig 16352 bp, 22 predicted proteins | sample 15_EM_MG_FD_202174 | JGI IMG/M metagenome (GOLD analysis project Ga0307513, IMG submission 202174) | Populus trichocarpa ectomycorrhiza microbial communities from riparian zone in the Pacific Northwest, United States - 15_EM | ecosystem: Host-associated > Plants > Roots > Unclassified | place... | reverse complement strand
TTTTGCCCCGTGGTATATCCTTTTACTATGCTCATGGTGTCTTGGCAATTCTTGGCTCAAATTCTGATCGGTTGCCATGGGATTGCTGTTTCACCGGAGGACCCACCTTTAGGCACTTTCCACCGTACGGTACCGGTACTTCTGGATCGAGCAGCGGCAAAAAAGACCCCCCCGAACCGAACCCACCGATGTCTCACTCAATCTGGAAATGTAAGACACGGCTGTCAGTCTGGTCTACATCCACATGCCATTGAATTGTTCTTTCTTTCTCTCTCTCTTTTACCTTCTTTCTTAGCCTTGTTGCTTTGGATCCACCATTTATTGTTTCTCCTGGTTGTGTGGTAAATTTGCATGTGTGCTCGGGCGTCGGGGGGGGGTATCGATTCAGATGCAGTGCCATAGCCGTCCGGACAGACAGAAGATGAGAGACAGCGGGCCGGCGGGAGGAAGTGAGTCGAGTTGAGACATTTAGCGGTAGCGGTGGAGGGAGGGAGGGAGGGTAGATAGGGGTGGATAGATAGATCGATAGGGTTTTGGAGTGGCAGGATTGGCTGGATGGGTAAGGTATTGCGCTCGAGTGACGGTGCCTGAACCAAAGTACATAGCTCCCATAGTAAAAGTTAAGTGATGAATTAGCTTAAGCGAGATCTTTCATTTCGAGAATGTTTTATTAGTTTTTGTTTCTCCTTCCTCAGGCAGAAGTGCTACTACACCGTGGTGCAGTGCTACCATCGCGCTCACCCAAGCACAATACAGTACGACCCGCCACATGCAGTACCTTATTTGTTTGTTTATGGTTTTCAAATTTCATCTACCCCTAATCACCCCCTTACCATCCTTTCTTCTTTCCTTCCTTCCTTCCTTCCTTCCTCCAATATCATACCGAACGCCAAAAGAAACAAAACGAAAAAGAAAGAGAAGAAAAACAAAAAAAGCAACCCAACCACCCCTCCAACCAAACCCTGCACAACGGGTACTTGTAAATCCTTTTGCTCCCTGTCTCACCTTATCTTAGCATATCTTGCGCGCTCGTGCACGTGCGCTCCACATGCTGTTTCCCCCTGACCCCTGTGAGTGAGTGGAAAGCTGCAAGCACACGGTACAAGTAATAGAAAGAAGGGGAAAAAAAACAAATATGGTACCAAAAGATACGCTCCACAACCGTTCCTGATTATTATTATTTTTAAGTTACGGTACACTAGTTTACGAGCCGACACACGGGTGCTCGGTACTTGCACTTGCGCTTGTTGTGAGACATGAGACTTTTGATAGCGTGATGCTTATATCGAGTTCATATAGTTCCGGGTTTGTTGTAATTTGGGGCGTGGGGAGGGGTTTTGGTCTTTCTTTCGGATTTGTTTATTGGGCTAGCTTGGTTTACTGATATGGGTATGATACATGGGATGGGATAGGGCGAGGGGGATTATTGGTTTGTTTGCTCGGTTTGTTACTGTGGTTGATTTAGTTTGCGATAACATGGTGGGTTGGTGGGATGGATTCGTTGGCCGTCCGATTTCATCTCAGATAAGAGTGATTGTGCCGATGTTTGTGCGTATTGTTGTAGTGTGCTACATACACTATACTGTAGCGCGGGGGGAATTCCGTGTGGACGTGCGGTCTCATCTTATCTTCTCTTGCGACAGTACAGTCCGATCGAGGGCAGAACCCAAGAGCTAAGGGGGAGAAGGAAAAGGAGAATATCCAGGAATCTGGGTTTTCCACGGCATGGTGCCCAATATCGTGGCAGGCTTGGGACGGATCCTCTTTCTACTATTATAATATTATAGTATGATACTCTCGGGGGGGGGGGGGTCGAAGCACAGCCGATCGACCATGGCTCCACTTCCCTTCTACGTGAGCTTGTGCCATGAGAATTGAAATTTTCCCGCGGGTCTAGCTAGAGGCAGGGTGTTTTGTTCTGAGGGGGATCATTCATCGTACTGTATTAATACTACTACATATACCACCTATGTAGTCGAAGATTCAAGGTTGATTGCGTGGGTCGACTCAGTATGGTGCAGGAGAATCCTGGCAATAGTCACAAGGGAACTCATCCATGGCACCACCATCGGCTAGAGTACTCGAGTGTATCTATAGTTCGTTGACTCGGATTTAACTATTCCAGTATGGGACGAGTAATATTCCTTACTATAGTAGTTGGGGGCACGATTGGTGCCCAGCCATACTTCACAGCACTGTACGGTACTTCTGTAGACATACAAACCTCCGGATAGTGAAATAACACTCTACCCTCTACCTCCCCCCCTTGATACTCCGCTGGCGGCCTTTGTTTCCCTTCGGCTTTCGGAGGATGTAAGCGCTATTCCGGATGTGTAATATTCTTTTTGCCAGAAATCATCCTCCTCCTCCCTTTTGTTCCCATTTACACGGCTGGGCACCTTTGTCCCGAATGTCCTTCACCTATCCCTCCTGCCAGATCCGGACGCCAAACCCAATTTTATGCATTGACCAGGGGGCGCTCTTTTTTATTCACCCATTTACCTATTCTTATTTTTGCACCAGGGACTTTTTTGTTCTCCTGTGGAGCCCTGTTGGCCTTCTGGCTCTCTGATGGCTTGGTGGTGGCCTAACTTTGCGAGTATATTGTGAAGGCGTTTCACTATGCTGGTCGATGATTTTTGATTTTTTTACTATTTTTTTCTCTCTTCTTTTCGCTGCTTGGTATGATAATCCGCCGTGTTTCTCCCGTTTTTCTTGTGTCAGAAGTCCCCGAAAACATGGAGGGGGGGCATATTTTCTATTGACGCACAGATATGCACAGGTCATCTACCATCTATTCCTTTGGTCCTATTTTCGGGTGGTTCGGGCAGGAATAGGTGTTTAGGGGACACGTTGGTGATATTCGCCTGATCCCCAACTCGGTGGGCTCGGTTTCTCATCGCTTCAGGGGCCTGCCTGGGAGTTGGAGGGGGGGTTGGTGGTAGCGAGGGAGAGGCGAAAGGCAGGGAGCAAAATAAAGATTAAACCCCGTATTGCAAGGGGCTGGGTTGTGGTACTATAATACATTCTACTTTGAAAGTATGGGATATACCTAGCTGCATGGCACTGTGGCTACTAGGATCATATTGATTTCGCGATTAGGGAATGGTGGCGAAATCCGCTACCGTACCTGCCAACTGACTCCATGGAAAAATCTCTCCCGGGAGCTAGCTCGCTCCGGTAAAGCTAACTGGGTGCCACAATCTTTCATCGGCGACAGGAGTGTGATACCGTTTTCCTTTTTTTTTAGATCCGCCTGCAGGGATAAATCACGGTGCCTAATTGCTCCCGTAACTTAAAGTGTTTGATCGTACCAGAAACTCGTTTAGTTCTAATTTTCCCCTGTTGATAGGCTAGATAGGACTTTGATTTTTGTCTTTGATCTTTTCTGTTTCTGGTTCTCCTCTCTTGGCTTTTTGCTCTCCCGATACAATAGAGAGTGAACCAATTGATGACACTGACACACCTCATGTGTCTATCGACCATATCCATTGGGTGCCGGGAAGCGACATTGTGTCGGCGTGCGATCCATACCTGCGATACTCTCGGGCTGTTTGACTCACCTTTGAGGGGGTGAAAAAGGCTCTGGACAGTTTCTGCATCGTTACCGTATAATAGCAGACACCAATCAAGGGCGTATATACAGTATTTGTGTGATAGTGTGTGGGTGTGGGCGCTCTGGGTGCTGAATGGGGCGATATGAGTTCGATATGGGGGTTGCGAACTTTTGGTGTTCCAGGTACGCATGGCAGTGAATAATGCAGCTGCCTTCCCGAGCATGGCCCGGGACGCCTCAAAATTCCTTTCAGTCCGCTGAGGTGCAGTACAAGCACGACGGCGGTATGTCCCATGTGCTTAATGGAGATAGAGGAAGAGAGAAAGAGGGTGAAAAGTGAACACAAGCACACACCCAGGTAGATTCAAAATTGCGCGCCCTTGTACCACGATAAGGTATCGCCCTGTGGGAGTGGGCGGGCATAGTAATGTATTGATTGTGATAAGTTATGTATGTGCCATGAGAGTTCGAGTCCTCAACCTTTTTGGAACTCCAGGGTGGGATGTTCCAGACCAGTAAAGTTCTACGAGAAAAGTGGAAGAAAGAGTGACATGGAAAGGAGAGAAAGGGAAAACCGGCCAACGAGTCAGCCAATTCAGCTGAGGTCAAGCAGCCTTCGAGAGACAACAAGGTATAGACAAGCACACAATCAAGCAAACACCCGCCCCGCCTTGCTCACCCGCCCAAGTAACCTCGAAGAGATATGCCGTACGCCGCCGCGCGAACACACGAAATAACTAACCCCCCCCCCCCCTCCCCCCTCCCTACCACAAACCGTAGACTGTTTCCTCCCATATTATTTCTCTTGATTTCTCTTCCTTCTTTTTTTTTTCTTTTACCTGCTTTTTCCCTCATCTATCCGACTACGGACATCCCCTCCTCCCAACGTCGAAATAGTTCAGCAAGAGCAGTCCGGGGGGAATTGCAAATAATCACCCCTATAGACGAACTATACAACCCTCTGTCTACCTCTACTGCTCGCAGGGAGAAGGATTCTATCACAGAAGGTGGTTGAGGTAATAATCTTGATAAGACGATAATCCCCTGTTCCCTCCTCTCCGCGAAGGAACTCATCTTTTGACGGCTCCCACTGAAGCTCCGACTGCCGTCACCGCAGTTTGTCCCTACATTTTCCCCAGAGACTAAGCCTGAGCATCCCTCTTCGCCATCGTCGAGGTAATTTAGCCACCAGACCAATCCACCCTGAACCCCCTGCTTTAAGGCCACAAAATAATTTCACCCCCACCCCCCCGCCCAATTCCTGGGAAATTTTTAACCCTCTTCCCCCCCCCCCCCCCCACGATTTTCCCTCGCTCCTAGTTCTGTGTGAGTTTTTTTTACCACCAGTTCAGCTGGTTGTCGAAGGAACCAGACTGAAATAACCAACCGCTGCGAATTCGGGTTGGTTGTCTCGTACGACCCCCTAAGTCTCTACAATGGGGATCAGAGACTACTTTCGTACAAAGCCGGCCGGCGGCAAGGCTCCCGCAGAAGGTCCAGCTGCGGCTTCCCAGGTTGATCATGCCGCCGAACTCAGACCGCCACTGTTCCCGGCTCTGGGCTCCGAACCCACTTCTGGCGCGGTATCTTCCCGATCGAGCGGTGTCATGATCGATGACATAAAACATGAGGTTATGGTTAGCTATTTGTACCAACAGCAGTCAAGCCAGCTTTGGGTCAACCCTAACCCAGCGCCTGGCCAATCCAACGGGAATGAGGGCGTTTTGCTGAGGAAGAGTAAAGGACAATATATGGCTTGCCCGGCCTCATTATCAAACAGTCTTTTTGCCGAGGCTTGTTCGGCATTGAATGTTCACGTATGTTTTTAGAGACCCCCGGGGGTGTCTAAAAGTTTGTTTGCCACCGCTAATATTTCCTTAACTTTGAAATCTAATAGGTCGCTATGACTGTGAGTTCCGGAGTCATCAAAACGTTTCTCCAATGGTCTCCTGATGCGGTAGATGTTCCCCTCATGAACGGTCTGCGAATTCAGGTCGTTCCGACAATTGCGGATCTTCCGAGGGCGAGGAAGCTTCAATTCGCCGCATTTGTAGCCAGAGAGGCCATACTTGTGGTCTGGGACGACGATCCCCTCAACATTGTTGCCCGAGCAAAGTTTATTGAAAATGAGCTGATGGCACTGGTGTGGAAGACACCAGAGGTCGAGGAGGAGGAATTAGCAAAAACAGAGCTGGGTGCTAATGTGGTAGAGGTTATCGATGAGGAATCTGGAGAGGTCTCTGGATATCGGGAGAGGCGTCCGACAAATCTGATGAATACCATCCTAGTCGCATTCACTCTAGCACTCATCGTCACTACCCTAGGAGCCGGGTACAGACAGATTGGGATTGAGATTGCGGTCGATGGGAATATGCTGAGACTTGCATTCCTCGCCCTAACACCGATTCAAATATTCTTCACCTTGGTAAGCCTGGCCCTCCTGAGGAAATGGCTATGTTTCTAACCTAATCTGCCACACATAGTTCTTCGGTCAGGTCATCATAGGGTGCACCGCTCAGTGTATCGGCCCGGTATCCCAATTGACCTTTAATTCCAAGTACTATTCCGCAAAGCCTCCTCCGCGCATCCGTTCCGGGCCACTCCCCCATATCACCATCCAGTGCCCTGTGTACAAGGAGGGCCTTTCCGGGGTTATTGCCCCAACAGTAAAATCTGTCAAACAAGCCATCAGTACATACGAGCTCCAGGGCGGCACGGCCAATATCTTGATCAACGACGATGGATTGCAACTTTACAGGGATGAGAATGAGCATCTTCGGAAGGAAAGGATCGACTTCTATGCGGATCATAACATTGGTTGGGTCGCTCGGCCCCCACACGGGAAAGATGGTTTCCAGAGAAAGGGCAAATTCAAGAAGGTGAGCGAAACCGATTTATCTTCTGTTAGTTCAAAATCACTCTGCCCTTGTTTAAATGGGAAAGAAAGGAGAAGGCTGGATGGGATGAGGTTTATTTTACCCTCCCCTCATCCTTTAGCCTCTTTTGCCTTGTCTCTCCCGCGATCCCGGTTTTGTTTTTGACAGTCCAATGAGATACTTCCCTGATTGTCTGAGTCGCCAAGCGGAGATTCTCCTGGCTCTTGCGCAAGCCCTCTCGCTTGCATTTCTTGGCAAATGTCGATCTTCTAACAAATGATGACTAATCGTTTTAACAGGCATCAAACATGAACTTCGCCCTAATGATTTCTTGTAAAGTCGAGGATAAACTCGCATTAATTGAACGGGATGAAAGCTGGACTCAGGCCAAAGAAGCTCGGGCTTATGAGGATTGCTTAAAGGAAGTGTTGGAAGAAGATGGACGCGCTTGGGCGGATGGCAACATCCGTATTGGAGACTACATCTTGCTAGGTGGGTGGTTACAAGTCATTGTCAAGAGGTTCGGGGTGGCTGCGATGGCTAACGAACCGCTATAGTTGATTCTGATACCCGTGTGCCTGCTGATTGTCTACTTGACGCTGCTTCTGAGATGGAGCAGTCTCCCGAGGTTGGCATTATGCAATACTCCTCCGGCGTCATGCAGGTTGTACACAACTACTTCGAAAACGGAATTACTTTCTTCACCAACCTGATTTACACTGCAATCCGTTATACCGTTGCTAATGGTGATGTCGCTCCTTTCGTCGGGCATAACGCTATCCTCCGGTGGTCTGCTATTCAACAAGTTTCCTACAAAGATGAGGATGGGTACGAGAAGTTTTGGTCCGAATCGCACGTGTCTGAGGATTTCGATATGTCTCTGCGATTACAAGTCAATGGATACACTATCCGACTCGCTGCTTACACCGGTGAAGGATTCAAAGAGGGTGTCTCGCTTACTGTTTATGATGAATTGGCGCGTTGGGAAAAGTATGCCTACGGCTGCAATGAGCTTTTGTTTCATCCATTGCGATTCTGGCCTATCCGTGGACCCTTCACTCCTTTGTTCCGCAAATTCCTATTCTCCAACATCCGCATGACTTCCAAAATCACCATCATCTCCTACATTGGTACTTACTACGCTATCGGCGCTGCATGGATCATGACTACCGCTAATTACTTAGCCATTGGTTGGTATAATGGATATCTCGACAAGTATTACATTGACTCCTGGAAGGTGTGGTTTTCGATTGTCATTGTGTTCAATCTCCTTGGAAACGTGGCGCTGGCAGTTATGAGGTATCGTATTGGAGAAAGAACCTTCTTTTATGCCTGTAAGTGTTTCTGTGCTTTTGAACGGCAAGAGTAATATCTAATCCATTGTGATGAACCAGTGTTCGAAAACTTTAAATGGGTTTTACTTCTCGGCATATTCCTCGGGGGTCTTTCGCTACACGTTTCCCAGGCGCTCCTTTCCCACATGTTTGAAATCAACATGGTCTGGGGAGCGACTGCCAAGGAACTCGAATTCTCAAACTTCTTTATCGAAGTTCCAAAAGTCATGAAGCGTTTCAAGTTCTCGTTCGCCTTCTCAATTTTAGCAATAATTGCTATGATCGTGCTCGCCACTGCACCCTTCGTTCCCCATAGCTGGGTCATCAAGGATTTTGTTGCCATCTTGCCTATGGCTACCGTGGCGGGCAGTCACTTGCTGCTGCCCATCGCTTTGAACCCGGCACTGATGACATTCCAGTGGTAGTTAATACTCCCATTAATTCTTCAGAACTTTGGTTTCCTCTTTTTGCTTTTTTCGCTTTTACGAAGGATCCTTGGCTGGTAGTGTAACTGAGGGGGTGTCTAATATGCGATAATCATGATTCCCTTCCTTCTTTTGCCGAATACTAATGTAAGATAGCCGAAAGATCGAAGTAGATCTTATGGTAAATTTGTCCTCTTTTCCTTTCTCCCGTGGCTACCCCTCTCTCATCAACATATACACAGTGTATTTTTTTCCACCTTCCCTTTTGCTTTCTTCATACCATCATGCATTTTCTCTTCTTAGCACAGACCCTTGTGTCATTCTACCCGGTGTCCTTTTGCTTCCTTCTTCTCTCTCCAATTTACCTCTAGGGACTTTCATCTCGTCCATGTGTGCGGTTACAAATAGGCGCAATAATCTTTGTCTTCTCTTCGTTTTTACCTTTATCTCATGAATTTCTTTTGCTTTGAAAACCGTTGTAGACGAAGGCACATCACTTCTTTTTCTTCTCCCTCTTCATCTCCCCAGAATACCCTCACGCAGGTAACGGAACGGAATGAATGGGAATGGCCGGAATGTATTTTCTCTTTGAAAAAGACTCACCGGAAGAATCTTCAGAAACGAGCCACGCATATAAACTAGCACTCGATAATAGAATTCCCGCTAATTGCTCCTACTTTCTCTTCTTATATTACCAAACCGAGGGCAATTAGGAGTGAGTGAGCTATCATACAAAGAGTTGTCATTACTTACATTATAACTCTCTATCTACCGTAAAAAGATACGAAACCCAGTACCTCCGCCAGCCCTATGATCTCCAAGTTCAAAGAAAAAGCCCCCAAGCAAGGCTAACGATTTCTTGACCCACAATAGGTCGGCTCACCGGACCTATCGGGTTTCGTTAACCAGTGCCCATGATTCTATTGACCCGTCTAAATAAACCTACCCAGGGATGAGGGAGACCTGATAGTGTATTTCAAGAGCCCTACGGTATCATACCAATCGCTGCCGGTATAGCACAATACAGTAGAGCAAGCATAATAGCAAACTCGATATAACTTGTGCTATAAAAAAAGGGAGAGAATCTGTACTGGTAATGCACTCGCTTAAGCTTACTCCCTTAGTCGGGCTTCACCAGTAGCATACTAAAGGACCCGGAAAACAGAGATCGTAAATTCGCATGGATTCTTTTGTCGTATGATATAAGGCATAGCCATTTTTTGCTCTGTGACCGCCTGAAGAGGGCTTTGAAAAATTAATACGAACAGTTTTCGGGTTGCTTTTGCTATGAAGCAAGGCGGTATTGCTGCCGTGGTGTCAATAGGCAGAGAGGGTGTTTGGTGGGGCGCGGTGATGTGGCTGCATGGTGATGAGTTTCGTAGGTGGTTTAACTCTAATTCAAAGATAACCTCTCCTTTCGAGCACACCTTCCACCCTCAGTTCTTGCCACCCTTCGAAAATGTCTTCATCTATTAGCACCGAATACCAACCCCCTGCTAGAATATCGCGTTTTCTTTCTGCTGCCATCCTTGAAAGGGCTGGAATATAACACTGCATAGTTGGATCCGCTGCCCTAATTTTCTTCTGATCGGATCACATTCTTCTTGATCTCGACATCGCGATTGCCTTGGCTCGTTTTCAAGCACCGGTTTTCTTCCACTTCCCAACTCTAAAATGTATGAATAGTGGTTTATCCTCGGCTGGGGGAAGGCCAAGTTCTTTCATTGTGAGCCTATTCCTTGGTAGGCGATATTCGAACTAATCACGATAGAGATCTTGTCTATCACAACGCTAAAAGTGTGTGAAATTCGGTACAGGCGAAGAGATATTTCCATGGACACCTCTGTTAGTTAAAGACTGTAGACTTGGCGGGAAATGAAAATTTACACCCACGTACAGCATCTCAACCCGACACAGAACCCCTTTAGTGATATTTATGCCCTGCCATTATTCTCCAACGTACCACCTAAGTCGCATTGACGCTTCTCTCGACACCCCCAGCCATCCCCCTGATGGTTCTCCCCCGCTATTCTCCATTCGCTTTAGAAGATAATTTTCTTTCATGCGCTTCCTTGCCAAATCAGGTCTTGGGACTACCGCCCTCGCAGCGTCATCCGAGATAGTCCCCGCAATGATACCCCGACGCAGCTCCAGAACCCTCAGCCTGTCCGGCCTCGTATATTGCTTCAAGAAGAAATCTATGAAAAATCGATCTCCAGGTGACATCATTTCTCTGAGCTCCGGCGGACTCCCGAGAAGGCACACCATGATCGCATACTGGTATCTGAGGAGTGTTGGGTTATCTCTAGCGGATTATAGCGTGTCAATTGTCTTAATTAGAGCGGTACCCCAGATCCCCGCTTTTAGTAACAGTAACCCATGCAGCCTACAACACCCCGTACAAGTAGACTTGGGGATTGTGGATTACCTTCGAGATAGGCCAGGAAAGACGGGTACCGATAGGGACCAGAGGAGTAGAGGAAGGTTGTATCTGGGTTGATGTCGAGGTGCCAGCAGCTGGCAGGAGAGAGCACCACATTGTATGAGGAGGGCCGATACTGCAGTCGATGAGCGACCCAGCCCCCAGGTCCGCCCAAGACTGTCACGCAAGCCAGCCGGCCAGGATCGAAGTCTATGTCGCAAAAGCCTTCGTTGTGAAGAACGGAAAGCGCCAAGTCAAACTGCTCATCCGCAATCGCCAGGTCAAGATCACCGAACCCAAAGAGCCTCACGACTTCCTTATCGGATCTTACATGTCACAAGCCCCCCCCCCCCCTGCCACCAGCCAAACCAAACTTCGAGTGACCTACTATGAACCACTTGCCTACTTCTCGGAACCCATCCATCGTAGCCAACATCCACCCCCGCACAATACTCAACATTACTTGGATGGCGCCTAGGCTACAGAATCTCCAAGACCACCCCCAACTAAACCCTTAAGACATTAACCACAGCTGAACCCTAACCCACACACCGAAGTTACTAACCTCCTGACAACCCAGCACACAGTTGACATCTCACCGCAGCACCATGATCCCTAAATACCCTCCTACAAGCTATAGGACTAAACGCAGTTCGCGTGGTCCGGCTGCTTTTCTGAAAGTCAAGGGGGTGTTTGGCACACCGTGTGTTCAAATAACCATTATTTCAAAACGCGTTTTGCAGATTAGATTGAGATCAGATTTTCAACAGCCCAATGAAGAGAGATGAAAAGGCATTACACCATCTGAAAATGTCCTTATATAATCCCTTTGTATGCGTTGTGATTGGTCTGATCTAAATCTAATCTGCAAAACGCGTTTTGAAATAACAGTTATTTGAACACACGGTGTGCCAAACACCCCCCAAGTCTTTAAGGCCAATATTAAAATTCAACCATATGCGAAAGGAAATTTAGTCATCTAGGGGGCTAGGTAACATATGTAAGGTTCCCCCACATTAGACTAGTATTTATTAAAAGAGTAGGGTATGGTAGAACTAGTTCCCATTCGGTGTTTTCCATAAGAGCCGGTAAAGAAAGGGTATCATACAGCTAACGTAGTGCAATAAGAATGCCAGTTGCCCCGGAATGTTAGCTCCACTTTGAGGGAGTATTCTGATGTTATCCCCTGGGTCACAACACAGCCGTAAAAATTAAAAAGATGTGCAACAACCAAAGACGGAAACGGAAATGACATGCAAGTTAATACCGTACTACACACTACGAAGTACAAACAGGCTACAGTACTGCACCCGCATTGCAGCTGAAGGGAGTGCTATGGGAACACCTTATTAAGCTAAGTTAACATGGATCATTTATGAGAGGCTCATTCATTTAATGTTTCCGTACATTCTATCATAGCATCTAGCGACATGAAAATCCACTTAACTAGTCAAACACACCACCGAAACGCCGTTCCCCATTCCCATCCCCGGACTAGAGAAAGAAAGAAAAAAACTTAGGAAAGTAAAACATGCACACCACGACCAGAAGCCATCACTAGCTTGGTGTCGTACGCATCATCTACAGGAGAGGGATCCTTTAGAGCGACCCCCTTGTAGACTTGCATCATTCTCGCGATAAAGTAGGAAGCATGAGTTAATGCCATTTGCTCTGTTCCCATTGTCAGTATTATTGCCTAGAAAGGAGGTACACTGATAAACTTACGGCCTATGCAGATTCTGGGGCCGCCATTGAATGGAAGCCAGCTCCATCCAACCTTGCGCAGAGCCTCTTCTCCCCATCTCTCAGGGCGGAACTCCTGAGCATCGGGTCCATAAACTTCCGTACGACGGTGGAGTGAGAAAGTAGAGTAAACTACGCGTTCTCCCTTACGAATTGAGATGGGAGAGTTTCCGTCTGGCCCACCGCCATAAGGGAGAGTGGTCGCATGTAAGGCACGACGGGCATTAATCGCTACAGGAGGATAGAGTCTGAGAACTATCCCCAATATTAGTACAGTATCTAAAAGCACAGTTTCAAAAACTTACCCTCTTGAATGATCCATCTCAAATACAGTATGTTCCTTAACTCCGCCTGGGTAGGCAATCTAGCATTCTCATCAACTCCAACTACTGCCGAAATTTCGGCACGCAACTTTTTGAACACCTCCGGATGCTTAGCCAAGCACAAGAAAGTCCAGGATAGAAGGGCGGCAGTAGTATCTCTTCCAGCCAACATGACATTCAATACTTGATCTTGAAGCACCTGTGGATCTTGGGTTCGCTCTGCCAATTCTTCTAGAAAGACGTACTTCTTACCCAGACCCTCCTTCTCAGCCTTCTCTGCAAGACCAAGCTTCCTGAGTGTATTAGAAACATAGACACCTGCTTGTGAACGAGCAGTTGAGCACGCTTTCCTAAACTCCCGCCCGTTATGCAGCCAGTAGAAGCTAGATAACGGGGCCCGCATAGCGAGGCCATACTGAGCCATGTCAAAAGCCTGGTCGAAAGGCATCTCGTCATTCTCAAGTGTGCACTTCTTGGGCGTGAGAGCACCGATCGGTTCCCCAAAGAGGAAATTAGTCGAAGAATCCATAGTGAGGCATTGGAAAAGTTCTTGAAGCTCAACTGCCCGGGCATGAGTGAAGGGTTGCTGGGGAGACTCGTTTATCCTCGAGAAGAAATTTTGCATGAACCCCTCCAGTTGGCTGAGGTCAGCTACATTGGTACGATCGAAGATAGGGCGAAGCAGTGCACGGCTATGAGACCAGCTAACCCCGTCCACAACAAAGATACCCGTATTTCCCAGGAGGCAATGGTAAGCTTTGCGTTCCTGGGCCAAACCGTAATCTGAAAAACAGTTAGCCCCACAAAAAACTCAGTGAGAGCTGCCGCTTGCCTTCAAATTGTGTGGCCAGAATAGCCTTAATATTCCGTGGGTCCCTCGTACGGATTGACCTCATTCCAAAAAGCATACAACCATATGTATCTCCCATCTGATCATGCAGTTCCATGAGAGCAACCGGAAATCTAAACTCCTTCAATGACTTCATCAACATGAGCATAGAGTCGATGCCAAAAGGCAGCTTGCTCTTTAGCATTGGTGGGAGTTGGCATTTTCTCCCGCCCGCGGTGGTCGGCAGGGTCTAGTGATTGTTAACCATCATAGTCTCAATGCAGAAATAAGGGAAAATTCAAAAAAAAAATTCACATACTTCACGATTGATAATCCACCAAACAAACATGCAGAAAATACCCCCCAAAAAAATCCCACCCGGAAAGTACCGGTAGTAAGCATGGCTGTCCAGTTCTGGAATTGAATGGATAAACATCTCGGCAAACCGTCGATCTCTTCCCGCAAATGTAGAAATTTGTGACACCAGTGTAAGAAAATATTTCTCCCGTCCGGGCAGGATAGGAGAGATTTAAGTACTAGAGGGGAGACAAGATTGATGTGGGCTTGGTTAAGTGGAGGTGGGGCTGGATGAGGACGGTAAAGGCGAGGAGTAAAATCCCGGGAATTCTCAGGCTTAAGTTTGAGTGTGATTCCACAGGCATGACCAATTTCTACCCCGGCGCCTTATTACAAATAGGGCGCAAAAAGGTGGCATAGAAAAGAGGCGTACTGTACGTCCAAACTGCACACCCTAACAAACTGTATCTTATATCCAATTGTAAATCGACATCTCACCTAGAACAAGAAAGTACCAAGGAGCTGAAAAATCAACTCCACCGCCAACAAATCCGAGCATCATGCAATTAACTCACTAGGAAATCGATTTCAGCTCCAGGGGCAAGTAGGATATCCTGATATTAGCAGGGTATTGCCGTTGGTTACATCATTATATTCATCCGTCACTGACATTTCACGGAAATCATCTCCCGACGCCAAGGTCTTTGCGCACTACTCCTAGGGAATCTGTTCTTGCTCTATCAACCTTTTTCCTCTTTTACCAAATAGTCCATCTCCATCAATCCCGAAGGTCAATTGGGGGGGTGCTTTACGCTAAGTGCGCTTTTCTTAGCTCCCGTCGACACACTATAACCTCAATCCGATAGGATGGATGATTATCAACCTATCTACCAGCATTCCCCATCATGCCTCAAGAGGAAGAGACACCCAACTCTGCATAGGAAGGCAAGGAACCCTCAGTGGACAAAAGAGTCCAGATCGAATAAGGCTATAGCACCTACTCGCTCAGAGCATACGCAGTGGGTCCACCTCCCCCGCGAACTCTACTCATTTTCACAACTCACAATCTGAAGTAGTGCTCATCAAAGCGTGGCAGAAACACAGTACCTTAAATCCGCAGCATATCAGAACGCTCCAAAAAAAAAGAAAGAGAAAACAAAAAGATCCATATAACCATGGTTCAGTAGCTTACCTCCGTTCAACCCCAGTCACCAGTTGAATACTGTGCACTGCCGGGAGTCAAGGGCAGTGAGGCGAACCCGCCTTGATTGGCCCCTGACTCCCTGGGTCCACTAGCTAACCAAAAGGCCGAACACCCCGAAGCAGCTGTGGCTAGAGCAGCAGAGGGCTTCCCCTCACTGCTCTCCACCTCCAGACAAAGCGCCAGCGCTCACAATTTGGCCGGTAAAATATGACTTCGATCCCGCCTGTTCCCACCACCACCCCAATCCTAGTATGATATAGCACCGTATTATATAAGTGCAGATACGAAGGAGTAGAACAAGGGCCTTCTACCATACTCGAGTACTTGTACAGTACTCTTCAACCCCTTGGCCCCTTCTCCCCTCCCCTTTCGAACTCTCCGCGAATAATCAGCCAATCAGCCAATCAGCCATTCGGGAATTCCCAGGCATTCCAGACCGTACGATCAACTGCAAGCATGGTGCAAGCACTGCTTTGAATGAACCGCACGGGAATGTTCTCAGTCTCGCGTGGGGACCCATCCCACTGGATGATCCAAGTCTTCTCACTGGGGTAGATTTCCAGGTCTGGAATAGGCTCCGGCTATAATTATCCGGTTTCTCTGTCTCTTTGCTCCCCCTTTTTCTTTTCTCGCTATATTACACATATTATTGGGCGGTGACAATACCGGTACGACACGGCGGGCAAAGCCAGGTCGTCAGTCAGATGTCTTTTAACTGATCCAGGTCTCAGCCTCGTTATCGCCAATGGACTTGCCGCCGACTTCCGTATGGAATGCCATTAATCCTTTTTTTCTTATGCAAGCCAAATGTACAATACATAATGTCTTGAAACAAAAAAAACACTGCCATCAAGCCTTCTATAACAAAATTTTAAAAAAATGCCATACTCATAGCTATCAAGGAAAATAATAATATAATGATAAACTAGTGAAAATCACAAAACTATTCTTAAAAATATAAAGGTCCCTTTTTTTCCATTAACCCCTTCATAATCCCCGAAGAAATACTAGGAACACCATAGCTTAGTGCTATTCTAACAAAAGTCGATTTTTTGCTGTGTTAAACAAGATAATAGCCCCCCTCTTAGTGTACTGTGCCTTGGCAGATGACCCACTCCTGCCTCTTCTAGAGTGAGATCATCTGAATAATCACCCCTTGGCATAAATAAAATTTCAAAACCAACCACAGAGCCCCTTCAAAATTTCTCTCCACCGGTGTGGGAGTATTTCAATGCCTTCCCCTAGTTGGATGGTGTGTTGCCCATGCCGTATTCCCCTCCTGTCGCCAGTGGCGTATCCTCTCAGTAAATCAGTCAATAGACCTGTGCAAAGTAGCTCTGAAG
>Ga0307513_10005723_pt1 | contig 16356 bp, 16 predicted proteins | sample 15_EM_MG_FD_202174 | JGI IMG/M metagenome (GOLD analysis project Ga0307513, IMG submission 202174) | Populus trichocarpa ectomycorrhiza microbial communities from riparian zone in the Pacific Northwest, United States - 15_EM | ecosystem: Host-associated > Plants > Roots > Unclassified | place... | reverse complement strand
AGTAGTTGAGGTTGGCGGTGGTCGTGGCCCATTCGCGGCCACGTTGTATTTGACATGATCATGAAAGGTTGTGGCTTCGGAATAATCTACGAAGACGAAACCAACCCTACGTTTCTGGAGATTCTGTCAGCGACAAATAAATAAGAGTTGAAACCGCAGCGCACATCGCCCCCAACATCGCCCTCAAACGAAAGAAAGAAAGGCACATTCTTCTCTTGGTCCAACACCAACCCATCATGGAATTCATAGTACCATATCACGCCTCCGTCCCCATCTAGATCAACCATTCGAAAATATAGGGCGTTGCTTGAAGTGTTCAATAGGAACACGAGAGCGCCCTGGAGCCCTGCATACGACCATTTATTTGGCCCCGCACAAGCGTAGTAAATTCTGGCCTGGGCAGCGTGATAGATCTTGTTAAGGTTCGAGGAGGTCGGGATGGCGATGTTGACCTTGGCATTTTCGTTTGCGTCAAGGGAGATATTCAGGGACATTTAAGTGTGTAAGGAGGTTCAGACAAACGTTGTTATTTCTATACTTATATGAGTGATGAGCCAACAAAAGGTCCCCTCTTCGGTGCGGCCTCGTGTACGACCCATGACACACGAATTGGGTATAGTTCCACTGGCAGTGGAAGCGTTGCACAACAATAAAACCTGATGAAGCAGTGTTCCCACACTGATCGTGGTTGATCAGAACAAGGGAAACAAGTACCAGAGTTACGACCACAAAATTTGCAATTGATTGCAATGTGCATAAGCAGAAATCATGAAAATTTCTGATATGCTGGAGATGGCAGAACTGCCGGCCACGACAAGATGGACAGAGGCGAGGAGGGACTTCCGTTTGCGGCAGAACAACGAGACCCAGCTATCTACTACATGGTCGCGTGAACCAATCTGACGTCATGGCGGCGATGGTGCAGACAGATTATACGTTTCCCTTCCCGTCGAGTTACCAACCATTCCCACGAAGGCATCCGGGGCGGCTATGATATCTTTGGAGAGAATGAAGATGAAGGACAGTCCCCTTAGAGAATGAAAAGAGAGCTTCAATAGCGATAACAACAACTGAAAGGTTCGACTCCTTTCTTCAGTCACCCCCATTCGAAAACACTCACCTTAGATGTGTCAATTTAATGAGCGGCTAACCTAAAAAAGGGGTCAGCCCGTAATTCCGTGTCCCGAAGTGGGTCCCGAAGGGGTATGATTTTTTTTTAATACATACGGTACCCATTTTTGACCTGAATCATAGCGTTATAACGTTTTCCGTGAAATTAGCCTCAATTTGAGCTTGACATGGGCGCTAACCAAAGATGGGGGTGTTCTCATGACTCACAAGTGGTCATGAGATGAGCAACATCCATGATCCACCACCGCCTTGGAACCTAACGGGTTGGTTCGTCCGACTTCTTCCGAAAACGACATCGAACCAACATCACAAACTCGGTTGCGAAGCTACCTCCGAGTCGATGCACGCTGCAAGTCTAGCCACAACAGCAAATCATCGTCTCAAGAAATACCTCCAAGGTGAGTCGTCACCTCATCCTTTTCGTCTACACTTCCTTCCCTCTATGCTAAGCCTATTAGCAGCAGAGTGCATCTCACCGCTTGTTCCTTCAGCTCTATTGAGTACCATACCTCTTAGCTCCATTGAGCATTATACTGTACCGTTTCGACCGATTGTTCACAATTTTTGGAAAAAACTCGCCCGAGATGGCCGATAAATTTTCTTTTGATTTAAGGCGAATAAAAAAATAGTCTTTTTTTTGGATGTGATGCGTGACGTGAACAATCGGTCGAAACGATCCTCTTAGCTCAATTGACCATCACACCCCATCATACCCCTTAGCTCAATTGAGCATCAATACATTTAGCTCAGCTGAGGCTTGAGCTCAGAGCATCGTATGCAGCTCTATTGAGCAGTTACACAGGTTTTGGATAAGCACATAGCAGTGTGATAGGTTTCGCCTTTGGGCCCAGGGGCGAGCCAATGTCCCATCAGCTGGGCGATCCCCATCGCTTCTGGGGGTTCATCCGCCTACTCCATCGGCCTTTGCCCCATGGAGCAGGCAATATCTAGTCGCATGCTTTCACTGCCCCATTAGACTACCAGCTTGGTTAAGTAATACATAATTCGACTTGTGATGGTGCGAAAATCCACAAGAATTCCAAATTCTCAACAATGGTGGCACGGAATCAGAGTTGTCCGCACATACATTGGCTCCTTGATTGAAATGGATCACCCATTTCGCTTTCTTTGACCTTTGCTACCACATCTGGAGGGAACACAACGAGGATGTCCTTGAGGCTATGCAACCTGATGGCACAACGTGACACCTAGAATAAATCACATTGCTGTCGAAAAAAATAGAATATTAGCCCAAGGCAGGAATGTATGAATTCACACCACTTATACCTCCAGGAAGTTGCATTTCTTTTCAGGGGGGGGGAAAATAGATATCATTGACCTTTGTATTCATATCTGAAACCGTAGCAATGAACAACAACGGCAGCGATCTCACTTCCCCGTGCATTGAAGTCAATATTTAGCGGGACGGGTTCGCAGAGGACTGCTTCTCTTACGCCTCACAAGAATTTTTGTTCGCCCTCTTTTCTGGGAGGGGCTTTGCCTTTTTTCCTCGCTCGATGTGTAAAAGTCGTTAGTACTGTACTGATACAACCAACTCTTCGCATCACAGGTCACAGAGGCAAACCAAGTATTTTTTTTTATTCGTCTTAATTCAAAAGAAAATTTTTCGGCCATCTCGGCGAGAAATTTTTCAAAAAAAACGAAGAGTTGGTCATATCAGTACAGTATACTGCCAAAGAATCAAAACGCGTCCTTCATGCACAATTTCCGTAGTCACTGCCCTCATCTGAAAACCGATCTGAGCCCTCGCTGAACTCGTCATGCAAATCGTCTGAAGGTGCGACCACCTGGGGAGTATCCCCTATGTGGCGCACCGATTTGAGTACAGTTACCCGAAGCTGGATTCCGCAGTCACCTGATGATCCTGAACCAGCGACATTCACTATGGACCCCACTTCGGGTGAATTTATGCAGTCATTTCATCAATTTATCGGTTGAATATCACTAGTTTGCCAATTGAAAATCATCAGGCAATCCAATGTTTCACTAGTCCTGTTTTTACCACGCCCCCAAAACCGTGCTAGAAAATCATTATGTAATCTTCGGACTTTGAAACCACGTCGCGTCGATTTCACGCGACAGCAACAACTTTTGACTTTTTTTTTGAGAGGAACCGTTTGTGTATTGCTAATTAAATATAGAAACCAAATTTTGAGGGGAGGTGGGTGCTCTTTGTGTGAGCATTTTTGTCGATGGATAATGAGGCTAAAACCCATGCACGTGATCTGAAGGTGCTTGCTGTTATTGACACTGATTTTCCTACCGCTTCCACATCCACCTAGAAGGTCCCAAATTTTTGATACAGTACACATTTAGACCCATTAATAAAATTTCTCTCTTAACAAATCCAAAAGGACCTTGCTATCTGTCTTTTCAATGAGGAAAAGGTAATTTCAAAGTCCGAAGATTACATAAACATTTTCTAGCGCGGTTTTGGGGGCGTGGTAAATAACAGACTTTATATATCGTGATCTGTAGGGCACATCACATATATCGAAGACTGTCTACGAGAGACTAATGTTTCACCCAATAGGTCGATGAATTTACCAGGCCGATGGCGGGTGAACAACTGGTTAATTTCACGACTGATTTCAACATGCATTCAACATGCATTCAACAGGCCATGGGCTATTTTCAGCGTGTAATCAGGTGAATATTGACGGGTAACACCAGTTGAATTTAACCAACTATGGTTGGGAAATTCGACAACAAATATGTGTACAATCAAGTGGCTACTAATCATCACATGTTGATCACATGCGCTCCTTCCATCTCTGCTTCTCCTCACACCTAATCTCCACATCTTCCTAGTCACCGTCATATAGTGGAATAGCTCTTGGTATTCCACCCACACCATACGACAGCTAGGATTGAAGGAGTGAGTACACAGTTTGAGAGAATCAGGTTGTTCGGGGGAGAATGGTGTAATTGACAGATGATTGTTCTGTCATAAATATTTAGTCTCTTCAAATAAATTCCGGGTATAAATAATACTCTTACCTGGAAACTTGGTCTCTGATTCCTCCATAGCGTGTGGAACCTCCTTCTCACAACTGACCCGCACACCATTAGAGCTTTGATATGGGCACTCGGTCCACCTCGGATGGCAGTACACCATTTGATAGCCAATTCGCAACCTTCGGCTGCCAGCTTTGTGGATGATGAAATGATGCAAAAAGTGGACCTGTAAAAATGGTTAGTACTTGTGTCAAAGGTGGGGCTAGAATGATGCATGAGAAGGTGAAGGAAATAGGGGACGGTGAAGGGTGGTAGGGTTGAAGACTTTACTCACGGCCATGCCTGCTCCCCTTGCAAATCGTCATGGGTGGTAGTGGTGCCTGCGTGATATCGGTCAGCATAGGTAAAGAGGTTGTGAAGTGGTAAAGTCGATCCAGCATTATATAACTGACACTCTGCTATTGGGGGTGGTTAGATACCCAGCATGCTCTTGGTGAGCATTCGAGGGTGTGTTTGAGCATTGTTGTGGTGTGGTGGAATCCGTGCCAGATACTAGATGCAAGAGATAATCAATGAATTTGCTGTGGGAGTCTCTTAACGTGAGATCGCGGTGGGTAGTACAAAAGACAAATTAGGTGTTGCTCTGCAGGTAGTGGGTAGTCCGAGGAAAGAACATCGTTTGTGGAATTTCTGTTCTGAGAATTCAACACAACCATGTGATGTCAGAGTTCCAACATACTTAGAAACAAATCTGGCATCTCCTGGTTCTCCTCTTCGATACTTACCTCTTGACCTGGATCCAGTGGGCGACTCATTACATGCCAAAACAAGCTACTTGCTAGCCTTTATTTATATATGTGACTTTGACTTTGACAAGAGAACTCGCTAGGAACGCCGGTTGATTCCAAGGATGGGAGATGGACGCAGGTGGTGCACCTGGATCAGCTTGAGTGTCTGAAAGGGAGAGGGTGCGGAATGGTGGCTATATTTCCATTAATGGCTGTTGTTGATCACAAAGGAGAGTGGTAGGACCTGGCATATGGAACGAGATGATTGGGCACACAATTCACCAGATTAACAGTTGAATATAACTATTTTATTTTTCTCATTTTTTGACAATTTTTTGAACTGGTGAATTTCATTTGTGTTGCAGGTGAAATGGATTCACCCAGTACGACCTTGGGAAATTCACCCCATGGCATTTCACCTGGTATTCATCAGAACAACGGGTGACTGGAATTTCACTGGATATGTTGGGGTTATTCACCCGAAGTGGGGTCCACAGTGATTATATGCGGGGCTTTACTGCAGTCTTTGGACTCTATTGAGAACATTTGCATTTCAAACTGAATTATATTAAGCATGGTGGCGACTCAAAAAAAGAGGAAGTGGTGATCTTGCAAGAAATCAAGTGTGAGTCACACACCAAGCTTCAAGGACGATCAATAAACCATGGCCGGTGGTGTGTGAATGAATGAGTATATAGTAAGGTGATGGGATGAGATTTGAGAACCTTGTTGAAAATAAAGTTTTATAAGCAATGGGACTGGAATCCTGCTCCTGAAGTAACCGATGTGATGCCCCCAGCCCCGCCACTCCCGCCCTTTCCCAAAAACCTCCTCTGTATGTTTACTGGACTAAGTGCCCATAAAATTTCGACATAGTTTAATAATAATAATAATGGTTGTTCTTTGCTCCTCCTACCTCCCCCCATCCTCTTTAACTGCTGTCGACTCGGACTAACTTCAATATTCTAACCTGACTCCAAGTCGTTACAAAATGATGTCAAAATCAGTACAAGTTTGCTGTTTACTTGCTTTCTGATCATTCCATGTAAGTAGTGAGGAGTTCTGACCGATAAAATGAGACTGGCTACGTTACAGTATATCTGGGGACATATGTGACCGAAGAGAAATGGTGATATGCCAGAGACAGGTTTCTAGGAAGACTTTATAGTCGTTATCCATATTATCCATATACCAAGCACCCAGATTTCCATCCCAAACAACTTCGGTGACCACAGTGCATATAAACAATTTCTTGATCCCAATCCTGTTAAAAAGAGTCCTCGATGGTCAGGATCTGAATTCGACAAGTGAAAATATTGCCCTTACTTCTCATATATCATTTGAGAGCGCATAACCGATTGGGGATCAGATTGGCACCAGATTAATAAAGACAACCACAACATGATAAACATATAAAACGCTGTGAGTGCTCGGGTGATAAGCATGGTCGACTTGCTGTATACTGGTCGTGGTTGCCCAGCAGAACCCACACCCCAGATGAGTCCACCCTGAACCAGAATCCGAGCCACTGGGATAATAACAATGCAAAGTATGTTACCGCTTTCACCTCGCCCTTATGTCGCATTTCCTGGTCGCCCGTCCGCACTACAGAGCACCCTGTTAAGACATCTAGCACGTTGAAAGTAATGAAATACAATAATGCGAAGACACCTGCGAGGCAAAGGTGTCTGAATTCATGTAGTCCCTTGCTTAAAGAAGGGCCATAGTCTTTTTGAAAAAACCAAGGTGTGAAGGTATCATGGGCCTTGGAGTAATATCCGATCCACACAAGACTAGAATATTGTATCAATAATCAGTGTAGGAATACGGACTTTCAGGCATCTCTAATACGCACATTAAAGCAATGAGAAAACCAGCAAGATCCAAGTAATTCGAAGGACCTGAATTGTTCTCAGCTGACAGGGAGAATTTTGCTATCACCAGACACAAAGTCAGCGCAGTAGAGGTGAGACGGTAACCGGTAACTTTGATGGTCCGAGAGTTGCTATGCATGAAACAAGGAACATTAACCATTTGAAATGGTACAGGGAAACTGAGCCATACCTGGAGGCCTCCACTGCTGGACGCCCCTCCGCTTGAAGATCTCCATACTTGAGAAATGCCATACATGGTAGACTGTGTCAAAGATACAAATCGTAATAAGTAGGCAAAATCATATGGAAACAGAAACTTACACACCACACAATTAAGAAAAGAGGGAAGAAGTATTCCAAGAAGCCCAGCGGATAACTTCGACCTGCGACAGCCCATAGTACGATGAAGGTTATGAATTGTATGATTTCCATATAGGAACTCTTGAAGAAGCGACGGATAGGTGGGTAAGGCATCAACAGTGCAGGAATTGTGGTCAACCTGTGCAGATGGTGGGACTAAGCGACGTACTGAAAAGTGTTATAGACAGAGCTCCCTTATCAAGGCAGTGCTGAATAAGATTACATAATTTAATCAGAACCCCAGGAACCCCAGTCAGTTTGAAATCCCCCGTCCACTCTCAGGGGTTATTTGACTATATTTTCAGAAACCTTATGTCGGAAATCTCTCTGCCAGGCACTTACCGCTTCTCGGCCGACACCACACAAAATGTTCAAGTTGGAAGAGGCGTCGGTGGTGACTGAAATGTGGTAAGATCCAAATCACAATACTCCAAGTACTTATGGTTATCTAGCACCCTAAGTAGTAGCACATAGGACAGTGTAACAATTACCTAACCTACCTAAATGTAGTAATCAATGATATCATGCTGATCACGGTGGTAGCCGGACTGAGTCTTAAACGACATGTGTCACATAGATCACGGTGCAGTTTGATTGGCTAAAAGTCACGTACTTGACAGTTCATTTGCATGCAACTCGGTCCCTAGGCACAACGCATGAGGGCACCGCCGGGTAACTCGGTTTCCGTGGGATTATCTTCGCGGCATTCCGCGGCTTGAATCCATAATTACATTTTAACCCTGTGCCGCTCTACCTTAGACAATTGTATACTTTGTATATATGTAAGACAGTTTGAACCTTACATTTTAACCTTGTGCCGCTCCACCTTAGACAATTGTATACTTTGTATATATGTAAGACAGTTTGAACCATTTATAGTGGACGCCAATGAAAGTTATTTCAATTACATAGTTACTAATGCGACTAAATCCAAGGTCGAAGTAGGTCCTCCATCTTCTCCAGTTCCCCTCGTACATCCGACAATATGTTTACAGAAAGAATTTCGGCCTGCAACTGGTTACGCCGAGCACTTTTAAAGACATGCAACTTATTTTCGTACGAGTTACTGTCAAAATCAGAGCTCTCGAGTTGCAAATGCACGTCGTAGAGCTGTTGCTCCATATAACACTATATGACCCCAGTCAGTTTGTAAGGTGATAGATTTAAATATACAAGCTCACAAAGATGATTGGAGGGTCGAAGTTTGAGAAGCATGATGTTGAATCCAATTGAATGTCAGTTGGCACCACCGGTCGTTCGTAAGCCGCGGTAGCTGCCATGGGTCCCTCGGCGCTGTAGACATTCCTGTTTGATATATACCTAGATTCGGGGGGAGGCCTAAAATATTTGCTACCCTTGCCCAAGGCAGAATCGCTGATGACGGCAGCAACCAGTTCAGAAAGAGACGGGTCCGCCATGGGCGCCGACGGTCGATCTTCATCCAAGGTCAGTAACAGCCGAACAGTAGAACAAGACGCTCACCCGAGATCTGATGTTCATCCCCAATGGTAGCAGGAGTGTCTCGAGGGCAGGTGAGCCTTGATCCCTCAGGGTAGACCTGAAACTTACTGCCTGACGCGTTCTCTAGGTCTTTAAGCCTTACGTCTTTTCCAGTACTTTACACTGCTCCACATAGTTCAGGTGGACTCCAGTGGACTCCAGGTAATCACCTGGAGTCCACCTGGAGTCCACCTGAACCATATGTGAACTTGCATATTTGTACTTAACATACCTGGACTCCAGGTGAACTTCTTCAGAACCCCACCTGGAGTCCTCCTATGAACTTATAAAATTGTACAACTCATAAAGTGACAATTGGATTAAAATTTAAAATGTAGAAAAAAAATATATTCATTTCTAATAATAATGTAAGGTACATAGGGACAACGAGGGGTGATGAGAGAGAGAGAACGGGCCAGTATGTGGAATGCACACCGCCCCGTTCATACAGTGGGGCTATGGAAGGGAGAGGGCGAACGAGAGGGGCCAAAATGGCCCCCCCTGCTCCTCATCTCCTCGCCCCTCCTCCTCTCCCCGCCCCTCTTCCTCCCTGTCTCCTCGCATGCCCCCTTTTATCTCCCTGCTCACCCGTTTCCCCATTCGCTTCCTCCTTCGCCTCGGTGGTTGTTGGCGGTGATCGCGTACTGACGTGGCACGGGTGTGGGTGGGGACTCCACGCAGGCGGTTGTTCGTCCAAGGTGGGTGACGTTGGCGTTGTCGATTGGGCGGCGTTCGGTTGCTGACGTGGCACGGGTGGGGAATACGTGGGGGGGTGGTTATCGAGGGTGCTCGTGTCGCCGATTCAACGGCGTTCACGTGGTGACGTGGCACGCGTGTGGGTGGGGACGAAGCGGAGGCGGGGACGGGTCGTATGCGTTCGGTTGGTGGTTGTCGAGTGGGTTGGGGGTGCCGACGTGGCACCCGAACGAGCTGTGGATGGGGGTCAGGCGGTCGGAATCGTCGTGAGGCGGCTGGGGCTTACCTATCCGGGTGTAACGACGGTGACGTGGCACCGGGAGGGGGGTACGAGCGCCAGAAAACGGCGTTAGTGGGTCGCGGAGATCGTCGAGGGGGGACGGGGGGGTCACTCACCTGGGGTCTGGGGGTTGCGTGCTGCTCGCGTTCATGCTCTCGATGGCTGGCATTGGCGTTCGACAACCTAAAAAAAGACCTATTCGTGAGCGAACACGAATAGGAGGGGGGTGGGAACGTACCTGGGGGCCGTAAATGGCAGTGGGTGGTGATGGGCGGCGGTGGCGGGGACGAGACGACGGGCGGGGGGTGATGGGAGGTGGTGGAGAGGAAAGAAGCCGCGTGGCATTGTTTGAACCAACGATGCCCGATTTGGCAATATCAAGCATCAACGTTGCCTGCTTGAAATGCTGTTGTGGTGCAGTTGGTTAGAGCACTGCATAATTTATTTCCCTGGTCTTGGGTTCAATTCTTGTATGTTGCATTTTTTTTTTTCACTATATATGTAAATAATAACAGTCTAATAAATAATTACTGTTCAGATGAACTCCAGGTGGACTCCAGGTGGATTCTAGTGTGTTTCATGCATACATATTACTGTGTATCTGGCACCTGGAGTCCACTGACTCCAGTTGGTTCACCTGAACTTTAGCTGGAGTTCAGGTGGATTCCAGGTAAAATTGGTACCATAATTTGGCTGTGCCTCCACCAAAAAAAAAGGTACCTGGACTCCAGGTGGACTCTGGAAAATCACCTGGAGTCTGGTGGAGTCCAACCGAACTATGTGGGGCAGTGTAAAGACCTCGACAGGTGGATCCAGGAAAGATGTGCTAACACAGAGAAGGAGAACCTGGAGATACTGCACCTGCACAAGGTTCGAGATGTTCCAGAGCTCATCTGGGGTGGAGCTGTGCAGGCACATCTCCCAACTACAAACAACCAACTTCGTGATGACAATACCCTATGGATTCGTCACATGTTCTCTGACAGATGCACATTTCATATTCATCGTCGTTTGGTTTTGAAGCCTGTTGGTGAAAACTTGTCCACATTTACTTCATTGGGGGAACTAATGGCAGCCCTTTGAGATGTTGCTGTTGGTATGTCGATGACTAATTTTATATACCATGCTTATATTCTGCAACAGCGCACAAGGCCTATTGTGAGATAGGAGTCTTGCACAGAGACCTGAATTTCAATAACATGCTTCTTGTTCATTACGAAAACCAGTCACCACTCAAGGCATGACAGGGCATGTTGAGTGATTTTGATTATGCTGTCTCGAAATCACAGAAACTGACGATAGGTCAATGCACTGTAAGTTCTTCTTGTGGTTATTGGACATATATATTAATAGTTATATGTCCCAGGGAACACCAGCTTTTATGGCGATCACCCTCTTGTTGGGTGCAGATGCAGATACCACTCACTACTCAAAATATGACTTTGAGTCGTTGATGTATGTCACTTTATTTTGTGCCACAATGCTCAAAGGGCCGTACAATAGTTGGCGAATGGAGCTCGACTTCAGCGCTCAGCAGAGCACCCCAATGAGAGAGTGGTTTGACCTGCATCAACTTGAAGGCACATATAAACAAATGGGCCACAAGAAAGTCTCTCATATGGAGATTTTTGAATCCTCGATCATAGTATTGCAATCTATCATAATTTGTCCTTCCTCAAGCTTCCTCTTTTGCACATGCCACCTTTCTTTCTTTCCAATTTCGATGTCAGTATGGTCCCTGGTGCCGTGGCCAGTGGTTTTAAATTTGATGTTTGAATAGCCTGTGTTGTACCACTTTTTTGTGAATACATACCTTCTCGTCGTTCGATGTGACATGTGTCTAACTGTGACAAGTATCATGTGATTTTAAATTTGTTGTCATGAGTTTTGCGTCAGTGTCATTGTCCACTTCCACTTGCACCATTGCCTTTGGGCATATTGAGCTTGATGCAGACAGAGTTGGACCTCTCAGATGATGCTCTTCAGGAATCCGATTATGATAGTGGGAGTGACAGTGGTTCTTACCTCCTCTGACCATTTGTACCCTTGGTAGTCTCCCCACAGAAGTGACGACAGCAATCAACTTTTTCTGACCACACTTCTTCTAACCACTACTATGGCTCCGGTGTACGTTTTCCCTATACATTCTCCCCTGCTTATAACTGGTTCTAGAACTCTGGTGATTTGACCACTACCACCACTACCACAAGCAGCAAGGGCAGTCTCCACCATGGCAAATATCACCACTTTCATGGCGGTGGCCCAGGCCTCCATGACTGCAATCAATTTGATACTTTGGTAGAAGAAAACTGGAAGCTCAGACAACAAAATCTTGTTTTGCAGACCGAGGTTTCCACTATGAGGTATGCACTTATAATTATCAAGCATATTCCAATTTGACAATAATCTTGCGACCTGCAGAGACCTTTACCATACTTTCACACAAAGTTTACCTGGAGTATTAATGTCAACAGTCAAGGCACAGTCTTCGAACTTTTCACTAATGTCCATGAGTCCAACGTTAACATTAACTGAGCTCCAACACCCAACTTTGCGACAACCTCCAATGTACTCTCAGAGCAGTTACTAAGCCATAGTGACTACCCAAAGGTGTGCTTCTGGTTTAGAAGGGATTGGGTCAATTGGAAGAAGGAAAAATCAGGCATCACAAAGGTCAATGAGTCATCAACAACTGGAGACAAAGGTTGAGGACCCATGGGCGTCAATGTAACTTTGTGCTATGTGGAAGATGAACACAGTACAGCTATTGATGGCTTCTGTGGTAGTGAGATGCACAAATTTGCCTGGTCTGTTTGGAGCCAGCTCACATGGGCTGGGAAAGCTCCCAGGTCTTGGGGAAAAGCTGAATTACATGTGGCTGCCCACTATTGATGCAAAATGCATCATCGTTTCCCCCGAACTTGGCCTTTGTGAATATGATTGGAAGGCTGACCAGCTTGCAACAGATAATTATCTGAATTGGGCTTCGACTCATCTGCCAGAGGCACTGGTAAAAAGGGAATTTTCTGATATGTCATCAATGCAGGCTAAACAACGCAAAGACTCAGTGGGCCATATATCAAAGAAAGCTAGAACTGGAAGTGTCCTTTCAGTATCAATCGATGATAACTCCACACACCCCAGCGATAATACCCTTAATTTCACACCTGGTCTCCCTCCTATTAATTCCACAACCTCGGCCAGTGTACCTGTGGCAGTGCCCACCATTACCATACCTATGGTGACCCATGCCACCTCTATGCCTGTGGTCATTCTTCCCCATACCTGCGACGATCCCCACCACCACTGTATCTACAGCACCCACCATCACACCAGCAATGATCCCCATGATCCCCATTTCTGATGGTAACAACAATATGGTATCTCCGGTTTCTCGAATACTCAAAGAAGAAAACATACCCACCGACCCAACCACAAATTTGATCATGATGACTGAGGGAGCACCTGCCTCTATCATCACCAATACACCTCCCTCAATTAATCCTATCGCCACAGATGGAAATGGAGCTGTGACTCTGACCATCAATTCCTCCCGCACAGGTTCAGATCAGTATAATGCTTCGATTCCAAGAAAGACTGTGCCACATGTACATATTTCGTCTTATCTGCTTAGCGTTATTATATAGATCATCAATCCCTTGTCATTGGAGCCACTTTCAATGACTGTCCCAACTGATTATGAGCATCGTCAGCAGCCAATATCAATCAATCCCCTTCCTTTCTCAATTGACCCTGCCCTTACTGTTGTAAGAGCTGGTGCTGGCCATTCTCAAGGTATCTATTAATCTGTACACCTTTGAAAGTCCTGACTCATAGATTGCAGATACCGATGTACCTAAACCTAATGCTATCAACGACATATCTTTTATTTTCCCCCCAATAACTTCTGACCCTATAGTCGGTCCTGAGACATCAATTGGTATTTCACAGACACTAGATACAACAACGAAACCAGGTCCATCAAAAAAGGCAGGGAAAATGCGACCCAGGTCATCTAATACAGCAAGGTGATGTATATTCTGTGACATAGTTGGCTGATTGTGCACTTAATTGGCCTTCAAGGAACCTTTGTGCTCGAGACTAGGTTCAGTCTTTCCTGCTTGGAACCACAGCTGAATTCAAGATTTACTATGACAATATTTCCGCTGAGGAAAAGAAGGTTTAAAGGTAAGCCAACTTGTACCTTCTATATCATTTATGATATTTATGATCCCCCTTAGTCTCAGACATAATGTTGTCATTGCTGTGTATCATCATTGTTGCTGTTGCTCTGTTTTGTTGTCTTCGTGAAGGGTTTAGAGGGATTTATGCAGTTGAAGCTGGAATCTAGTAGATTTACATTATGTGCCATGATTTGATTTGCAATTGCCTATTCATCAATACATTGATTTTTCTCAATGAGCCTAGATTTAATAGGAATATTACAAATCAGAATTTCATGAGGTATATTCATTTCTCGATGAGCATAGATTTACAAGATTGGTGAGGCAACATTTTACATCTGAGTTTCTCGATGGCAATCTAATATTTCAGGAAATTTCAGGATGCAACTCAGCTGGGATTGTTGAAATTTCCTAACAGTGGTCAAGTGTCCTGTATCCCAAGAAACAATGGCCCAAATAGATGATGCTCGATCCCATCAGATGGGATTCTGACTGGGAATCAATTCCTGCTTATGATGTATCACATTTAACAGAAGGCATTTTAAGAGGCTGTGCTCATGGCAATAACATCAACTCATATACAAATAATATGGTTGAAAAACCAGAAAAGGGCAAAATTCACTTTTACATTTTTAATTTTAGCCTAGCAAAGGTTGATATCACTTAATCCTCTTTTACCACCACTATTCATAACATTAACAAGTGTCAAACAATTCAAGCTTTTATGAAATGTGGCTCTTATAATTATTTTTCTATTCATTGTAAACAATTTATTTTTATTTTTTATAATCTATTTAAATTATATAGGTCTTGTATATCATATTTTTGTATATAATGATAATAGTTGGAGTGTTCAAGGTCATTATAAAATAATTGTGAAATATTCTGCAACTACAAAGAACTTGGTGGAATGAACTGTCAATACAAATAATAAAAAGTTTATTTGTGTATTGGGTGTAAGTTATATTTTTAGCTTTTTTTTTCTCTTAGAATTCTCATTGATTTTGTGTAGCTAAACCACCTTTGATGCTAGTGTTTTCTACTTGCCAGGCCTTGCTGGCCATCTAGGTTCTAGTATTGATTCTCACTTAGAGTCATGCCTAGATTTTCAGGTCATTATTTTTGGGTATTTAGATACTATCAAACATACATGAGCAATGAATGAAGCTGGAACTTGGCCAGTTGATATTTTTTTTTTTCACAAAACATATTATCATTAACATCTTTATTGGCAAAACCACTTGGTATACCAATTATTGTTAGAAATGTGATATAACACTTATGGACACTTTATTTATAAATGAATATTTTAGCAGTATTTCACTTATATCATGTTAAAGTACAGAAAAGTGACCAGACTAGGGATTGAACCCAGGACCTTCTGGATATATACAAGATGCTTTAACCAACTGAGCTATCCAGCCTTGAAGTTCAACCAGCTTATATTGTATTTATGTAACTGCCAATCCCAAGATACTTATAGTGCCAGACACATATAGTGCCATTCCCTGCATGTCAGATCAACTCTGTGACCAAATACATGACCAAATTAGTCAATCTGGAAACTATGTGACAGATTACATAATCCAAGTCCAATATATCACAAAATAAAGTACATTTTATATAATTTTATTTGATGATCCAGAATTTCAACAAAATCTTTTTGGTGTTTTGGCATGTCTCCAGGGCATCTGAGCACAATTTGGGCCTTGGGCTAGAAACAAGCATTATACGTTTGTTTTACTTGTGATCATCAGTTTTTGCTGAGTTAAACTCTATTGTAACTAATCAGTGTTTATGCACTGATAGTAACTTTATTGTGCAACTTTAACAGGTTATAGGCCTGGTCTTTAATTTGGCAAAGATATTGATTGACACATTGCTTGTGCTCTGTTGGATTTTAAAACTTCAAAATTGTGAAATTAAATATGTCATCAAATAACACTATGGCAAAGATTAAGCCTTTATCTAATTTTAATTACCCTGAGTAGTCTGGAAAAATAAAGAAAACTAAACCTGCTGCAAACAAAGTAGACAAAGTGGACAAATAGGAAATAAAAGCAAAAAATACTATTGGGGAAATTTACTTTTTGGTAAAACATAATCAAAAAGTGCACTTTAGTGGGCATGAAAAAGACCCTATTAAAATGTGGAAATTATTGGAGGCTGCCCATTTGTCTAAAAAGCCAGGAGCAAGATTCAATGTCTATAATGACCTGTTTATTGCTGTTTGCAATAAAGATGGCAATGCGATCTTTTTGGGCCAAAATCAAAAAATTGAGAACCTCTTACTGTGCGCCCTATAAGTTTGTCAGTTTCAGTCCTACAAACACAATTGTAAGTGATTTGGAAAGGTATGATATAGGGCTACCAGAATATGTAAAAATGTAGAGAAATAATGATGATTTTTGAAATAGGAAATTTGAGCCTGGGTACTCTGTTTGAGTATGGTGCATAAGTTCGTCAATTCAGGTCATATAAGCTTCATTGTAAGTGATTTGGAAAGGTGTAATGTAGGGCTACCAGAATATAAAAGAAATTTGAACAATATCCATGAATATTTG
>Ga0307513_10005722_pt1 | contig 16357 bp, 16 predicted proteins | sample 15_EM_MG_FD_202174 | JGI IMG/M metagenome (GOLD analysis project Ga0307513, IMG submission 202174) | Populus trichocarpa ectomycorrhiza microbial communities from riparian zone in the Pacific Northwest, United States - 15_EM | ecosystem: Host-associated > Plants > Roots > Unclassified | place... | reverse complement strand
CTGTCGTTTGCCTATTTCAACGACGGTCCCAGCCTCCGGTGTGACGGTCACACCGACACGCACATGACTGGGTCATCTGCCAACGGATCTGTCAAACCTACCAACGGGAAACCTCCGGTAGGGGGTCATTAGCCTCAAGTGCCAGCGAGGGACGAGTTGAGATGGTTTCGGCCAATTCCCGGCCAATTCCATTCCTGGTCTACCCCGCGACCGGAATCCTGACTGTCAAAGTGAGTACCCCTGAGGTGTCCGATGTCAATCCAAAGAGATCCTTGTGCCCATCTCCTCTCCCATATATCAAGTCGAGTGTCTGCGAGCAAAATCGCGCAGAGTGGCATACCACCGACTTCGAGTCGTCCACCCCGGGCAAAAGTCGACTCGAAGAGTTTATGACCGACCCGAAAAGAAGCCCGCAGCCGAGTACACGAACCAGATCCTCTCAAACTGCATGCAGGCGTCTTGCGAGCAGCGTGGCGGCACCAACTTCGCCTGCCAGTGGATTCCCATAAATTTGGGTGCTGGAGATTATAATTCTACTGCAACATGAAGTGTATTCAATGATATTCGAGATGAAACCAAGATGCAGAAGAAATTGAGTAGCTATCGATCTCGGGTGACATGGCCTCGACTTGAATTGCGCGATGAAGAGAGATGAGTATCCCTGGATCTAGGTTCCTACTATTAATAGGCACAAACCACCACATACACGAACAGAATCGGGAACACCCGTTACGTTTTTGATGACTATCCACTGACCGAGTGAAGCGGGTGAACAGAGGCACCGAGACAAGGAGGACAGACAAGGAGGACAGACAAACAGCACCCCAAGAGTGAGGATATCGGTAGTGGCAAAGTAATACTGTGTCCGCACTGAAGCGAAATGATCAAGAAAGAATACCCAAGAAACACCAAAGTCCGATCCGACTTCTCTCCTCCTATCCGTATAGTGGTCATACTAAGGATCAGAGAACCTGCTTCCACCCGGTCTCGCGGCACTTGTTGACCAACTTCTTCAAATCCTGGCTCCGAGCGCGGGTGGTTACGAGAAGCGCATCGGGTGTATCGACGATGACAAGGTCGTCCACTCCCAGGCAGGCGATGACACGATTGGATAGAGGGACCACGATCCCGCCGACGACTTGTTCGTGCACCACTGTATATCATATTAGTATACGGTATGCAGGGGCACAGAGGCACGAGGGAGGACATACCAAGGGTTTGGTCACCCAGGATAACGGGGTGGTTCTTCTCCGCTGGGAGGAGGTCCGCGAGGGACGAGAAATCTCCCAAATCGTCCCAACCTATCAACGCATTTGCATTGGTTACCTATCTGACCACTAATTTGATATAGTGAGAAGAACCACGCACCGAAAGTAGCAGGAACGACGGCGACCTGGCCTTTTGCAGCTGCGGGCTCCGCAACAGCGTGATCAATTGCAATCTTAGGGAGCGTGCTCCACACACGTCCAAGCACTTCCCTACGACGCGCTTCGACCTCGGCAGGGTCCTCGGCCCCGCGGGGATCCCAGCTGTCGGCGATCTCTTCAAGCCCCGCATGCAGCGCCGGCTCATTCTCCGCTATCAGGTCCATGAGCACGCGCGCCTTGACGACGAACATACCCGCGTTCCAGCGGTAGTTGCCGGTGGAGAGGTACGCCGCTGCCGTGCGCGCATCGGGTTTCTCCTTGAACTGACTCACGAGGCGTGCATTCGGCGCCCCATCGACGCTCAGCTTCTCACCGAGGCGGACGTAACCGAAGCCTGTGGCAGGGCTGGAAGGCGCGATACCGATCGTGACGAGGTATTCGCGCTGGGCCGTCACGACCGCCTCACACACGGCGGACATGAACGCCTCCGTACCGGAAATCATATGGTCCGCTGCAAATGACCCGAGGATAGCCTCAGGATCGCGTCTCGCGAGGACAGCCGCTGCGAGTCCGATGGCCGCAGCCGACTCTTTTGGACTGGGCTCAGGGAAGATGTTCTCCGGGAGCAAATCGGGCAGCTGCTCCTGAACGGCTGGTGCGTGCACACGCCCAGTCACGACCATCAACCGCGACGGGCTCGAGAGTGGGAGCAGGCGGTCCCACGTGGACTGAATAAGCGAGCGTCCATTTTGGGTCAGATCGAGAAGAAACTTTGGGCACCCCTCGCGTGAGAGCGGCCAGAGACGCGTTCCTGCCCCACCAGCGGGGACAACAGCATAGAACTTTGAGAGGGCCCCCCGTGAGCGGGTGGCCCCTGGGGTCAGGAGCGACGTCGATGGTGGGACGTATATCGATGCAGGCGCGGTTGGTGCAAGGAAGGGTGAGTGAATACCCGCGAGGTTTGGAGAGGGTGGGATGGAGGTGGGTGTGGGTGTCGTCAGGGAAGACATGGAGCGAACCTAAAGGAGAAAAGCAGAGTTAGTAAATTGGACGTCCAGGGAACTTTGATAATAGCACATGAACTAGATGATGTCCGTTGAAACGAGCGGCGCGTAATCCGAGTCCGACCCTCAACGCGAACGCCGATTACGGCTGGTCTTCGTGCGCGCACAGATCTCGATGGGACTAAAAGAAATACCACCTACGATAGTCTCGCGGACTTGGCGTTCAAGAGCGGTGTTTGCGGCTCTCAGCTCGGCAGTCTCATTCCTGAGCTCAACGACTTCCGCGTTCTACGAAAGGAGTAGTTAGCAGCAGAATCGGTACTTCTTAAGCCTTTAAACAATTCAACAGAAGGAGAAAGGTACGGCGGTGACGTACCGACTTCTGGATGGCGAGCATGATCTGGGTGAACATTGCCTCATTCGACAGCTGGGAAGGGATACCATGCTCGAACTTTGGAGATGGACCAGTTGGAGTAAGGTCTCCATGCGAAGTTTTGCTCGAATGTTTGCCGTGTTGGGTCGGCGAAGAGAGCAAGTTGGACATCACGGACGCGCCGGGCTGGACGAGGTACAAAGAACGATAGTAGCAAGTGCTGTGTGACTGCCGTCGAGAAGTGCGATGGACGGGGGTTCAAGGATAAACTCCCTTTGTTTGAGCGGACTTCATTTCTTTCGACGGACACTCGTCGTCCGCGCTCCTTCTTTTCCCACTTCTCACCGCATCCCCGCCGGTCTCGCACGCTTTGTCACCCGGGCTCCCTGAAATTTGATTACGCTTGGGCTTTTCTGCCTGAATTATTGGTGTCAAACCTGTCCGACTTACTTGTAGGTGTAAGAGTCGGGCATGGACGGGAAAGGAGAACCAGTCGTTTGAATCGCCAGACGACGTAGACACCAGGATCTGTATCCGGATCAACTGATCTGTCAACTTTTTCTCCACGTCCTCAGTGGACGATGGCCTCTGGAAAAAACCCCAAGGTGTTCTCAACACTCGGGCTGTTCATCCTCGATAAATTCGAGTATTTGGACGAACAGGGCCAGCCAACGGGACGGGAAACAACCGAACAAGTGAGAACAACCCTCTGTCCGTGTAGTTGACACAGAAACAGAGCATATCACCGTCTAGATAGGAGGAGGCGGGACTTATGCGGTCGTAGGATGCCGGATGTGGTTCGTATCTTCAATATCTCAGACCGTAAAGCGGTCCTAAGGTCTCGATTCGAGGCTGGACGCGGATCGGATTTGTATGACTGTCGATCGAGGACATGATTTTCCTCAGTATGCTCAAGAGAAGCTGGATCGCTATGGTGCGAGTATGTGGCGGTTCAGGGATGGAGTGCAGAGTACGACCAAGGCCTTGAATCTTTATCGAGGAGACTTGAGGGGGTGCGTCTCCTCTCTCCGCCTGAACTGTTCTAACTTTGTGTACAAAGGTTCGAGTACCTGACGCCCCGGATCCGTATCACACCTAAAGACCTCGCGCCAGAGTATCTCTCTGATTACCTGCATTTCATTTGCTCACCCGCTCGAGCAAAATCCATAATGGATGAAGTGGATGAAATAGAGGGGTGGCACCCTACGACGATCTACGAACCCATCCCCTACGGCTGTGTGCCGGAAGAGCTCCCGGCACTCCGTGTCATCCTTCCCAAGATCGACATCCTCAGCCCCAACGCCATAGAAGCCCTCACGATCCTTTCTATGCCTGTGAAGTATGTCACCAGGGCAATGGTCGAAGATGCTTGTTCGCAGTTTCTGGCCATGGGTGTGGGGAAGGAGGGAAAAGGCGCCGTCATTATTCGAAGTGGAGAGTTGGGGGCCTATGTGAAGCAGGTAGGGAAAGATGGGCTGTGGGTTGACCCGTACTGGGGTGAGAATCGGCCGGAGAAGATAGTGGACGTTACAGGTCAGAGGACAGCTGAGGATCGAACAATAATATAGCTAAAACATCCCAAGGTGCTGGAAACGCGTTCCTAGGTGGCTTGGCCGGAGGTTTGGCCCTTGGAAAGAGTCTGTATGAAGGTAAGAACACCCTACACGCTATGGGACTGTACTAAATTTCTCCACAGCTGTCCTGTATGCGACAGTTTCAGCTAGTCTCACGATCGAACAATATGGCTTGCCGCCGATTGGCCCAGGTACGTTGTGGAACGGCGACAGCCCACAACGCCGCGTCGAAGAACTTCAGAACCGGTATCGCGACATAATGACCGAGTGACACAATGATTCGCTTCGTTGGTCTGTTATGTCTAGGTAGAGAATACAGCTGGAGATTGAAGAGTGACGATGAACGCAGTGCTGCTAACAAGACAACATTTCGAACCAACTCGACACGCTTGAACCTGTCCCTGGAAATAGATGCCCTAAAGATGATTGAATGTAGACGTGGGTTTTACGTGGCAGCGGAAGGAGCGCCGTCTGCTGCGTTTGCGCTCTCCATTTTCTGGAGGCTTTGATTGAAGAGCTTCTGTTGCTCCTCCCAGAGCTCCTCTTCCGTCTTGCCTTCGTCGTTAAACTTGGCTGCTCGGCGATCCCGGTCCTGTGGAGAGGATGAGAGGGATCGAGACGTGATAAGCCAAGGTACTGACTGTCTTTACAATCTGCTTGTGGTCCTTCAGGACTTCTTGCAGATCAGGGATGTATGACTCGAAGCCCAGCGCCTAAAGGTTTCGAGAACTGGAAGTCAACGTTCTGCTTTGCGACTGTGGGAGATAGACGACGCGCCTTCAACGCTGTGATTACGTGTTCTGGAGATATCGTCTTCTTTGATTCCTTCTCACATACATCGTTCGATTCTGAAGAAATGAGGTGGATAAACTCTACACGCCGAAGTGCCGTCGGTTAGCCTTTGGGATTCGACTGTGAGAGCGGGGTCACGAACCGATACAACAGTCGAGTATGAGCTGAAGAGACTCCTTTGAAGCTGTCAATCCTGGTCCAAGGAGCTCTGAATCAGGAGTGAGCGGGTATATTCCAGAGGCTATGAGGCGAGTTGACCTGCGACATATTTGTTTACTGTTGCCTTTGGAAGCGAGAGCTCTTCGTCATTGTTAGCCACTGGCGCATCGTTGTCGGACATGGTTGTAGTCGTGGTTCAAGTGTTTGGCTCGTTGGCTCGCCACTTGGAGCGCTGTCACAAAGCCGGTAATGACATTACCAAGGTCGAAGAACCTGTTTCCAATCGGATGATGGCTCAAATTATCTTCCTCGTGTATAGGGCGGGGCTGCCAGTGCAAGTCTGTCTCCCAGGGTTCCTCCGAGGAAATATCGGGAAACCACGCCCGGTGTCGGCTGCTGACAAGAGACGCAGAGGGACACTCGCTGTGTTCGTTCGGTGCCGTGGCGTTGTAATATCCTGTCAAACGTCAGCCTGCTGCTGCGAACTTATCCCGCGTACGCGTACTTACTCGTCAAGCGTCACGACCCGTTCTCACACGACCCGCTCTGATCGGCCATAGAGTCCCAACTGCGCTGCATAGCACAATGGAGCAATTACTTAACCCGCACACCACCGATCGACCTCCTTAATCAGCCACTGCAGCCACCCACTGCAGCCTCGACTATTACTTGAGCGATGCCTAGCACCAGACAAGGCAAAGAAAAGGTGCTTCCTGTGGCTTGTGCGTAATTACCGCGGCCGTGTCCTCATCCCCTTCTGATACGAGACTTTCAGGTGCGGAATGCAAGCGCTTAAAGCTCAAAGTAGGTACCCCGCATTACTGCAAATAATCTAAATTCTAACCTTTACTGTGTAGTGTAGCAAAACCTTGTAGGTGCCCCCGTGTTTGTCCCCCAAAATCATGCTTCGAACCCGCTTTGTAGACCATGCAGTGCCTGCACCCGGCGTGGTTGCGAGTCTATATGCCCAGACGGACAACTCAAGGCGGGAAAGGGAACTCGGTGCGCGCCAAGAGAGGCATCCCTTTCGAAGCCCCTAAATGTCCGTACAGTTTCATCCTTAGCGACACGCAAGAGCTGCATGACGAGATAGGCCGACTTAAATCCCGTATCAAAGAGCTCGAGAAGACTATCGCCGTGCTTCGCGAATACCAAATACCCGGGGCTATCAAGACCGGACAATCCCCCACCGCGGTTCATGCGAGCCCCCAGAAGATGGAAGAGGAGGAAGTATCTATTGATACCTTTGGTTCACTTACCTTGAAGCCAGACGGTTCCTCGGAATGGTAAATTCGATCGATCGGTCTGAAGATCACCCTGACACTAACGTCTACACAGGTATGGAAGACATGGGTTCACCGAATATCTAATTGGCGTAAGTATCAAGTCTATTGGACCAATAGAGGACAACGAGGTAATATCTCTCACAAAGCCCCGTCATACCCCGCAAAGCGATACCGAAGAATTCCTACCTCTCGACCTCATGTTCCAGAGCAAGATGTTCCCTCTTAAGTCAAGTGCAGATCTTGATAATAAGATTCGGAAGCAAGTGAGGGAATACCTTCCTCCTCGTGCGGAGAGCTGGAAAATCGTTGAGGATCATTATGAATATACAGCGTGGAGGTACGAAATGTGCTATTCGGATTAACGAGCAGAACTAAAGTGTACTACAGTGAGACTCCGTTCACTTGGGAGGAACTTGTAAGAAATATTCTCGAACCGGCCTACAATGGCACTGCAAAGGACGAAGAAGTGGCACTTTTGTTCATCCTCCTTGCTATGGGTATCTCTAAAGACCATATGAGACAATCAGATGACATTGTCGCACGACGTTTTGTTCACCTCGCCCGTATCAGCCTTTTGCTTGGGGAGGACTTACTATGTACTAAGTCACTCGTAGTCATCAGTTGCCTAGTACGTCTATTTCTATTCAGTAACGTAATTGGCTGACAAGCCCGTCGACCTTAGCACGGTCTTGCTGGGTGGTACCAGATATCCCTGGATCCGGCAGGCGCATCCAAGGCCTGGATGCTCACTGCGATGGCCATACGTATGGCCCAAGCCGTAAGTCTTCCAGACTTGATAGAAGTGAGGTCTTACTCAACCCTCAAGGTAGGCTGGTCTTCACAGAGATAGCGAACGTTGGAATAACTACCCAGTTGAAGCCGAGAGGAGGAGGAGAATATGGTAAACCATAAACACAGCGCTCTTTCCAACACAGGCTCACTCTCGCCCAGGTGGGAGCTCTCCATGTCTGAATATCACCAAAGCCTGTCCATGGCAAGGCCCCGGTGCATCATCAGTTCGTGAGTTATTGTTGCGCGGTGCTGTATAGTACACTTATCGCCAATAGGCAATGTGATTCTAAGATGCCCGAAGACCCGGAAGATACGGGCGGTCAGCCCAGTTGTACGTGAACCATTAGCGGTGCCACTCACTAATTGACCGTTCAAAATAGATAGCCGTACAAAATATAAATGGTTTACAGGTCGGTTCTTGGAGTCGCTGCTATGTTTTTGATGCCGTGCTCATCGAGCGTTTAGAATGTCTTCTTCCCGTCATGGATGAGGTATCCTCTACCAAACCTCCTCCGTACTCGACCATTATAGAGCACGACTGTCGACTTCGCAATCACCCAATGCCTGATTTCATGGGTCGAGGTTTGTTGAATGTCACAATGCTCAACCTTTTCTTAAGGTACTTCATACAGGGGGACACTCGAAGCGACCGTCAAGAAGATCCACGCTCGTCGCTGCTGCTATTATCCAATTGTTTTCAACGGATGCATTGAGGGAACTATGTAAGTTGTCGCAATCCGATCGTGTTCGTCCTACTAATCACCAGTATATTGATAGCTTTGCTATATATTCACCGGACATACCTCGTTGAAGCATTGTCGCGATGGCCAGAAGACCCAGTTCGATCGCGATTTGGCCTGTCGGTCTTGGCAGTTCATCGATCATCGTTGATGATCCTCCAAGGCTTCCATAGAATTCGAGAACACTTTAAATCCAGTTTTCCAAGAGTGGTAGGTCTATGGTTGCAAGTGAGTCGTCTCTCCTCACGCCAGCTTGGCAGTATGCTGACCCGACCTTGCGTGAAAGTGTGTATCTGCTTATGTAGGTCCTATCAGTTTCATGCTGCTGAAGGCCATTCATCCTATTGTCTTAGATTTGTCTATGTGCGATAGTCATTCGCAGTCCGGGCTGCTCCCTGGCACGTTCATCCATGGTTGAGATTGAAAATTCACAAAGGGATTTTGATTATGCCGTGCTGGAGACACTACTACCGAAGTTTGATTCTGTCAAACATGCGAAGGTACGTCCATCGCTTTCTCGATTCTCACCTCCTGAAATTACGAACAGCATATCGTTGACACACTGTACGAACAAGCCAGAGTCGCGTACAAAGCATACCAGGCTGGCCAATGGCCACTAGTAGAAACACAAGACCGAAATTCCAAGCAGCCAGGCACGGACGTGCTCCATTTAGCAGGGGCATCCAAAATTGTTGCCCAACGAAGGGAAGATCCAACCGCAGACTCGGCATCGACCCCTACGCCAAGTGCTACTGGGATTGTTTCGGGAGATATTATCCACCCTGCACTTTTGCAATATATGCAGGCTATTCAAGACAGTGACGCCAATATCCATGATTCCTCCGACCTACAAGACACCGATCCATCAAGGGTCAATGCGCTATTGAGTGGGGGACCCCCAAGTGGGTATGGACTAGACCCTTCCCGCGTCCCTCATGGCATGTCTGGTGTTGCTAGTACCAGTGTCGGGGCTCTACCTACACAACAACCGCTACCTCAAGTTCCAGCGGACAGTCGCTTGTGGAGCAGTTTCGAATCCAAACAATCTCCCCCTTTCGCTGAAGGACCCCCTGGCGAAGCCACCTACTCGCTCGACTCGATTCCTGACTTCAATTCCATCTTCCGCTTCCAGACCCCATCCTTACATACCCAGTATCCTCAATTATCGGGTGCGACCCCACCCTTTGAACAGACTCAGAATATCGGCCCTTCGCCAGCCTTCAACGATTTATCGCGAGAGTTCGCGGTTGGTGAAATGCGGATGGGGGATATGGAGACAACCAGTGGATTGGATTTCAGGCGCTTCATGGTGGAGAATGTGCCTGGACTCACATCCGATGGCATGGATACCGGCTGGGAGGCGTTCTTGACGGGCTTGCATTCTTAGATCCATTTACAAGGTTATCTTAAAAAGACGTGTTGGTATGTATGACTCTCTTGATATGTTAATCTAAGCATCCATAGAAATTTGTCAGTCGTTTGGTCAGAAAGTCTCGTCAACACCTTAACCAGCCTCTTCGATATCTCGTGTTATCGGATTGACGTAATCACACAAGCTAAACTATTTCTTCATTCCCGTCTTTATCGCTCTATTAAAGTCACAGTGTAATGTCTCAGGCAGAGGGAACACCTGAGGTTTGTGTAGAGTGCAACAACCCTAACCAAAGTTCAGCGGACGCGAAGGCAGATTCGGGGAACGTGGATGCCGCTACGTTTATTCCTCCAATACCGCATCCAGACCCTTCTATTATCATAGAGTTCTGTGACAGAGTGAGTACTATCGGTTCTGCCTCGGATCTTCTGGACTATTTCTGATGAATTTCTAGTGTCGATGGTCAGTCTGATCATGGCAATCTCAGACGTCGAACCTTAACCAAGGCTATCTCCACGACTTGAAGGCTTCACAGAGCAGTCTGGGTCCAGACTGAACTTTTCTTGACGTTCCCACCACCAACCGTTCAGTCCATAACCCTTATACCTCGGAATACGCCAGAGACGGCGGGTAGATTCCGCGTATGGCTTCAAATGGGTGACCACAGAGCGCCCATTCTGGCGTGGGATCGCAAGACCGAAGCAGGATTCCCCGAATTGAGGGTTTTGGTGCGTTGCAATCTCGTCCCTGCATTTCCACTGACCCAGTTCGCAGAAGCAACGCATTCGCGACCACGTTGATCCCAACAAGACCCTCGGGCATTCAGACGTCGCCAAGTAGTGTAAGACAAATGAATTCGATAAGTCCTGCATGAGCTCATAGTCTCGTAGTATGTCTGTTACTGTCTGTAGTAGTTATCAAAGAACCATATTGCTTCATATCTTTTGTCGTGTAGTGTGCCCCCGAGAGATTGTTGGCAGTTCGTCACTTGGACCTGAACCATCATGAGTGAGAGCGATGAGAGCGAGCAACGGCTCGCAAAGCTGGTAGAAAAATGCAAGTCAAATGGTATGGCACCCAAACAACAGGGAACATATATTTGTATGCTCAAAACTGTGCAGACATCGATGCTCGTATCACTGCAGTCCAGCAGCTTCAGGCAGAGTTCGAAGCTGGAGTCGAGGTCAGTACTTTTATTTCGTTGTGTTTAACAGACTGATTAACGCGTAATACTAGCTTACGGACATTGATGGTGCTATCCAAGGACTAAAGAACTGTCTGCGAACCCAGAACCAACTGCTCACCCTTGCAACCTTGGCAGCCCTCCCGCCTTTCTTTCACTTGCTCACAATTCATTCTCCAAATGGCTCGGCAACTCCTCACGATGCCGCGGTACTCCGACAGGCGTTAGCGGCTCTCCTCCCTGCCGGTGGTCTAGTCGATCGTTTGGGCGACAACCGTGAAAAAGCTCGCGAGAATGCAAGACAAGCTCTCGTTGTTCTTGGTGGCGTCGTGTTCAGTCACAGTGGCTCGAACGCATCTGCAACGCAGAGCTTGAAAGGCAAGGAATCCTTGAAAGGCCTTGAGCCCCCAATGGCCATGCTGGAACGCTTTCTAAGGGAATCAGGTCTTGCGAGCAAAGTGTGGAGGGTACGAGAACAGGTACGTGCACGCCCACTCGTCATGCTAAAGTCGAGGCCAACCCAACCTATCAGACAATAACCACTCTGGTCCATTTAAGACGTACACACCCCTCGTTCCCTATCCGGCCGTACCTACCGCAATTGGTAGAAGCCCTTGAGGACAGTGATGGCACTGTACGTGATTGCGCTCGGAACTCCGTCATTGAAATCTTTACTGCGCCTGGAGTAACGGATGCCGCGCGTGCGGACCTCAAGAAGGAAATGACCAAGAAGAATGTTCGCAAGACAATTGTTGACACTGTGCTTGGCAAGCTTATGGCTGCTGGACCTGCGGTTAGTACGGATGCTGGGTCGCCACCACTGAGCACAGCAACCAATGATTCGGACTCTACAAAACCGCCGGTCTTATCAATGCTGAAACGATCAGCGACTCTCTCTACGACATCATCTTCCTCCGCCGGTACAGCTCGTGCCATCGCCAGTACTTCCACACCTACGTCGGAGCGACCGGCCGGTCAAGCGGATTCGGCTCCTTCTGATGTCCCTACCGTGTTTGTGAGCACTAGCGCCTTTTACGTGTTGCTAGGCGACTCAGGTATTTGCATTAGGTGGCGTCAGCACGCGACCTCGAACAGGAGTTTGCAAGCATGCTCCCACCCTTTGAAGGTAAAGAGACGGAACGTAACTGGCAGCCTCGTGATAAGGCGATATCGAGGATCCGCGGGATGCTCAAAGGAGATATACATATCCGTTTTCCCGAAGCTTTCTTGCATGGACTTCGTAACGGAGTGCTTGACGCCTCTTTAAAAACGGTGGGCTCCTACAATATGCCTTGAGGCGATACTCATATGTCTCTGTCAGCTTGCTTCACTGCGGACGACCGTGGCAACCAATACATGTGCACTCTATACGGAACTAGTTGCCGCCCTCGGTGGAGCCTTCGATCATTTCGTCGAACCAACTCTTGTCGACCTCTTGAAGATGGCTGCCTACACCAAAAAGATCATCGCGTCCCTAACTCAGGCAACAGTCAAGGATATCCTCGTCAACACGTCTCCACAACCTCGCGTAATTATTCCGTTACTGTGGAGGGGCGTGCAGGACAAGAATATACAAGCTCGCCAATACACGATCGTACATGTGAAGACGTATCTGGAGGTTCACGGAGCGCGAGCAAAGATCGCGATCGAGACTAGTAACGGGCAAGATTTGATCGACAAGTCAATTCGCAAGGCTCTGGGAGACCCCAATCCTGGTGTGCGAGAAGGCGGACGATTGGCTTTCTGGGTGTACAATGGTATCTGGATGGAGAAAGCGGAGCTCATTTATGGCACCCTGGACGTGACTGGACGGAAGCAGCTGGATAAAGCCGCTCCTAACGAGTTGGCCACGACTATGGTGGCTTCAACATCCACCGCATCGAAAGAGCAGCCTAAAAAATCGAGTGTCGCTGCTGCTATCGCCGCTAGTCGTGCAAAAGCGAAACAAATTGCGGCTGATCCTCCGACTTTACGACATGCTGCTACTGCTCACGCTTCTGTAGTCACTCGAAGATCATCCTCACCGGCTGTTCCAGTCTCACCCAACGGACTTCGAGCTGCGTCACCTTCCGCACCTCCTCTCAAGCGGACATCTATCACGCTCACTAGACCAGGCTTATCTCCCAGTCCTGGTAGAGCAGCTACTGGCACCCCGTCACCCCCAGTCTCGCCCCCTGCATCGTCCAGCATCCATAAAAGAACGTCACCGCTCGCAACTACAAAAGAGTCGCCGAAGCGCTCCGTCTCTGTATCGGTGTCCCCATCCCATAGTCAGATCCGTTCCTCTCTCAGCGCTCGGTCCGCTTCACCGCCAGTTGCTACATCCTCTGGTTTATACTCGAATCCGCGTCGGACGTCACTCCAATTACCGCCCTCACATGGGCCACCGACCCCAGCTTCTTCCACGAAGGAAAGATTAAGGGATTCCTTCTCCCACCCAGTATCCTCGGATGATGAGCTGTTGATGCATATGCATGGACCAGGGAGCGAGACATCCTCGAACGACTCGATGCCCATCAACTTTGCTACGCCGTTCCAGATTAGCCAGAGCAAGCAGGCCCATGATGGTGTTGTGCTCACACCAAGCACCACACCATTGCGGGTGCCCGGACCGGTTGTGGAGGATGCGCTGAGAGCGCGGGCAGAGCAGGCTGAGAGTGCCGCTGAACGACTGTTGGAGGAACTGACAGAACCAGATGACCAGCCTCCTCCGTTCCCTCCTTCCTTGCTTCCTTCGACATCAGCGTCCCCTCCGACTACGCCGAATAGCAAATCGCACACGAAGGCCATGGGGTTCAATAGGAACGCGAATACGCCGAATGCGGCCAGTGTGGGGACAACGATCGTTGGTTCGCCTGTGCAGCCCCCTACGACTCCGGCGCATGACCGACGGGCTGCGGTGCTCCGGCAAGCGGCGTTGTTCCAAGATAGCCCACCTTATAAAGGCGCGGCTACGACCCCCTCGATCGTCGACATGCTCAAGGAGAACCGGCATGAGAGTGGATGGTGGTTGAAGAGGATTTCGCGTACGTGATTGCATTTTCTTTGACGTCTTGGGAACTGTGATTCTGACTAGGACTGTTTCCGCTCTTGTAGTGATACAACAGGGTCGCTCGTTGGTTACAGATGAGGGCTCAGTGGACGACCTAAAACAGGTTATCCTCGCTCTTGAAGGCGGAAAGGCCGATGTTAATACCTTGAAGAAGCTGGTGTTACTATGCAGCGAACATCCAGTGGCAGAGGATGAACTTCCTAGTCCACCTTTGACTCCTAGCCAGAAGTTTGCCAGTCTTGGTGGCAACACTTTGGCAGGAGCTTCGAGCCGAGTGCCTAAGACCGACATATGGGAGGGAGGAAAGCTGTTCGATGAGCTCTTGGCGGCGCTGATGCAGTTCTTGCAGTTGGATAAGGTTAGTGAACGGGTCGCTGAACGTTGTCCTATGCTCATTTGCCTTTTGTTGGTAGGAAGAAGACGTGTTAGAGTATGGACTAATTGTGCTTTGGGAGATGTTTGAGAACCAGCCCTCCTACTTAGAAGGGCGGGAGTCAGAAGTTCTCGCCCTGCTCTTTCGCCTGCGATTCGTTAACAAGCAGAATGTAAGCTACCCGAGACACATTATTTGAGGTTATCTGACATCACCATTACAGGTCGCAGAAGCCACTAACACCATCCGAGATGCCATTGCCACTCGCATTGACCCAGTCTACGGTCTGAAAACCATGACCGCCAGCTTGAAATACTTCTTGACACAACCTATTCCTTCTGAGGGCTCTCCAGAGGCCCGATCACTTGCCTATGCGTTCGGACTATTAGCGATCGGCAAGTTCTTGCTACGTCTTCCAGCGGATATTGTTGAAGAGGAACTGCCACGTATGAAGGCGACCTTAACCGAGGCACGTTCACGTTGTCTGATTATATCTTTGATATACTAATTAGCGTCCAGGCCCTGAACGACTCGAACCTCCTTGTACGAGAGTCAGCTGCTGCGTCCATCATTGCCGCCCAACTCGTACTACGGGATGAAACGTATCTATTCACGCTATTGGGTACTCTGACGGCGGAGAAGAAGAACCTCCTTACGTACTTGTTCGATAAGCACGGCGCTCGAGGCAATGTCGAAGGTGTTTCTACGGGCGCCACGGCCGGTGGTTTAGAGCGCCTCGAGAAGGAGATGAGGCGGCTTGATACTCGGACCAGCGCTACACCGAGGAAGTCGCTGCCATAGCCTCCGTCTCCTGCGTATAATTTTCCGTGATTGACTTTTCGTTCTGTTATTCTTTCGCACATTATGACCAATCTCTTGTACTATGGATGATTTATGTATTAATTTTCGGGTACTCACTCTGACTGCTGAGTCAGGTCTCCATTTTTTGACGCCCGAGTCCGACGCCGAAGGAAGACGTGTGCAAGTTGGACAGTCCCACAATACCTTGCAAGGATGTCGCACGAACAGTGTGCCAAGGACGAAAGTCAACCTCCTCCGGCGGTCCTGAGGACAGAAGCGTTTCGTAGAACGCGTCCGTCAATCGTCGGTGGCGAAATCCCTGAACCACCATTCCCGATCACCCTCTCAGGAGCCGTTCAACATGGATTTGGACGTGGAGGTAGAGACCTAGGATGTCATACAGGTACGTGAAGTGCTCCGATAAACGCTTTGACCATGTATTGACTCCCACCGGTATCGTGTCCATTGGCGTGGCTCGGCCCAATAGCGAACCTTCCGGATGATAAGTTAGAGCCAATGACCTCTACGGTGAAGACTGGCATCTATTTCGGATACGCCCAGGTGCATCGATCATGCCCACAAGGTCAAGCCGCGCCACTGCCCGAAGATGATTTGAAGGTTTGGCCTATGGTGATGAGTCTAGGATGGAACCCTTTTTATAAAAACGAGAAGTTGACTGCTGTAAGTTAACCGAATCCTTGTCTGTGACTCGCTCTCTCGAGAAAGAGCAATATCGATATTCTCTCTTTCCAGGAGGTACATATCCTACACGTCTACGAGAACGACTTTTATGGACACGAAATGACTGTTATTGTTCTTGGCTATATCCGACCCGAGTTGGACTATACTTCCCGAGGTGAGTGCTTCTTTGCAGAAAAGCAGAACTCACTGATGCAAATAATGGGGGCATTATAGGTGCTCTTATAGAAGACATCAATACTGACAAGCAAGTTGCTCTCAACTCCTTGGCGCGACCCGCATATCGCAAATACGCGAAGGACCCGGTATTCCGACTTGACTGAGGGTGATAACCTGATATGGCATACTCTTATATATTTAGCTGTAGACAGGAGTGTTTCAACTGATACATGCGCTGAAATTCTAGATCTTCTTGTCGAGTTGATTACCTACATGATATGTGTCCCGAAATGTAGTAGGTGGTACCACTAATCTGCACGACCCCAGTGCCACCCATGACCGTTTTCACCTGACCCTATGACCTCCGTATACGGACTGTTCGATATCTTTGGCAGTATAAAGCTTTCTGTTTCCTTCTCCTTCCCCTCAAGGGGCAGGTGACTTACACAAGGGGATAATGGTCACGGTGGTTCGGCCAACTGCCGATTTTGCACATCTTTTCCAGCTATCCCCCGAGTGTTTCAGCAGTCGTGTACTATCTGACTCTGGGTGTCATATCTAATTGTTCAGGGCATTATTATGAAATATACAATGTCCATTCCAGTTATTCAGAGACTCCCCGATAGGGATG
>Ga0307513_10005721_pt1 | contig 16360 bp, 9 predicted proteins | sample 15_EM_MG_FD_202174 | JGI IMG/M metagenome (GOLD analysis project Ga0307513, IMG submission 202174) | Populus trichocarpa ectomycorrhiza microbial communities from riparian zone in the Pacific Northwest, United States - 15_EM | ecosystem: Host-associated > Plants > Roots > Unclassified | place... | reverse complement strand
CAGCAGCAGCAAAACCAGACTCAGCAAGTGGAGCAACGCCAACAGCGTGTGGTCCAGCTCTAAGGAGTCTCTGGATTAGGTAATCCCGTTCGTGGTGAGCCTGTCGAACCACGCTTTTCGAGGGAAAGCCTGCATGCTACTTACTGAAATGTCTCGCCAAGAGCGTGGTTCGGCAGGATCACCACGAACGGTTTTATAGCCACGAACGGAATCCAGTATCTTTGACATTTACGCAGACTTATTCAGAGCTCCGTTAGGAGCTTAGGCCCCGGCCATTGCCTTTAACGTGATCCCGACGATATAGGCCAGCACCGTACCGGTCGCATAACCCAGCGCGCCGAGCAAAGCACCCACCGGCGCAAGCGACGGATGGAATACCGACGCCACCACGGGCGCGGATGCGGGCCCGCCGATATTGCTCTGCGAGCCCATGGCGAAATAAAAGAACGGTACCCGCAACGCCTTGCCCAGCAGCCATAACAGCACGATGTGCACCGAGATCCAGATCAGGCCGAGCGCGAACAGCCAGGGCCGGTCTGCGAGCGCTTTGATGTCCATCTGCATGCCGATGCAAGCGATGAGGATGTACAGCAGCAATGCGCCGATCTTGGAAGCACCTGCGCCGTCGAGCGTGCGTGCCCGGGTGAAGCTCAATCCCAGGCCGATCAGCGTGGACAACACCACTACCCACACGAACGGCTCGTGCAGGCTGACCTTCTGCGACCACGACACGTGCGTTGCGAACCAGGCTGATGCGGGACCGGCTAGGGCATGCGACAGGCCAACGGCACCGAATGCGATGCCCATGATGATCATCAGATCGGCAAGTGAAGTCACACGCTCGTGCTGTTGCTGGTACGCCGCAAGGCGATGCTTGAGATCCTCGATGGCCCGCGTGTCGGCGCCACTGCGCGCGTCGATCGCCTCCGCGCGCCCGGCCAGGAAGATCAACACCGCCATCCACACATAGCCGACCCCGACATCGACTACGACGAACTGGCCGAAGGTAGTCTCGTCGACGGCGAACACTTCCTTCATCGCGACCATATTCGCCCCACCGCCAATCCAGCTGCCCGCCAGCGTGGCCATGCCAGCCCAGGTGTCTCCAGCCACGGTTGCCGGGTGCAACAAGCCCATCGCCCAGAACGCCACGAACGCTCCGATCATCACCGTGAAGGAAGCGCCGAGATACATGAGCAGCAGCTTAGGGCCCAGCTTGAGCACGCCTTTCAGATCGATGGTGAGTGTCAGCAACACCAGTGCCGCCGGCAACAGCACTCGGCTGGCCACCGGGTTGTACAGTTTGCTGGCACCGCCATCGATCAGCCCGATGCTGTTGTAGATGCCCGGAATGAAGTAACACAGCAACAACGCCGGTACATAGGTATAGAACCTCTTCCACATGCCGGTTTCGCGCGAGGCGGTCCAGAACACCGCACCCAGCGTGGCGGCGATCAGGCCGAACAGCACGATGTCGTTGGTGATCAGCGCGGTGGAAGGCGCGGTGGCTTCGACGGGCATCGGTACGGTTCCTGGCAGGCGCTATCCGCGCCGCCGGCAGGGCCGGCAGCGCGGATTGGCGATGGATTGCGGAGAGTTACTGGCCGAGATGCTGCTTCAGCCAGCCATTGACCGTGTCGTGCCACAGTACGCTGTTCTGCGGTTTCAGAACCCAGTGGTTTTCATCGGGGAAGTACAGCAACTTCGATTCGATGCCCTTGCGCTGCAGCGCGGTGAACGCGGACAGGCCCTGATCTTCGGGAACACGGAAGTCCTTGCCGCCCTGCACCACCAGAGTGGGCACGCGCCAATCGGCGATATGGTTGACCGGGTTGAACTTCTCGTAGGCCTTGGGATTTTCATACGGAGTACCGCCGTTTTCCCATTCGCTGAACCAAAGTTCCTCGGTCACGTAGCCCATCGACCGCGTGTCGAAGACGCCGTCGTGATTGACCAGGCATTTCCAAGCTCCGGAGGCGGGCGTATGCCAGTTGCCGGCGATCCAGTTGATCATATAACCGCCGTAGCTTGCGCCGAGAGCGCAGGCGTTGGCGCCGTCGAGGAAAGCGTATCGCTTCTGTGCCGCGGCCCAGCCCTTCTGCAAATCCTCCAGCGGCTTGCCGCCCCAGTCCTGGCTGATGGCGTCGGTAAAGGCCTGGCCGTAGCCGGTGGAACCATGGAAATCGATCATCACCACGGCATAGCCTTGGCCCGCATAAGTCTGCGGATTCCAGCGATAACTCCAGCCGTTGCCGAAGCTGCCCTGCGGGCCGCCGTGAATCAGGAAGGCGACCGGATACTTCTTCCCTTCCACGTAATTCCATGGCTTGACCACGTAACCATGCACGGTATCGCCGCGGGCGCCTTTGAACTCGAACTGTTCGAAATCGCCGAACGCCACCTCCTTCAGCCGGTCCTCCGCGCTCGGCGTGATCGCACGCAGAGGAGCGCCGGCCGTAGTGGTGGTGGTGAACAGCTGGTCGCCGGTCTTCAGCGTATTGCGGGTGAACGCCAGAGTCTGACCCGCGATATCGAACTCAGCGATGGAACCATCGCCAATGATCTGCTCGGCCTTACCGGTGGCGACCTCCACGGCGAACAAGGGATGCTGGCCGGTGTCCTGCGCGGTGGTGAAGACCGTGCCGCCGTCCTCGGACAGTACGATGTTGTCGGCGGAACGGTCCCAATGCGCGGCGATCTCGCGAACTTGTCCGCTGCCCACATCCATGCTCATCAACGCGAAACGGTCGGCTTCGAAACCTGGACGTTTCATCGCGCGATAGAACAGCGTTTTTCCGTCGGTGCTGAACACCGGACCGGCATCCCATGCCTTGTTGGCTGCGGTCAGGTTGATCGGCGCGCCGCTGCCGTCGGCGTTGAGGCGATACAGATCGAAGTTGGTGGACCAGGCTTCTCCCTTGCCCGCCACGCGGATGCCGGCCACCAGTGTTTTCCCATCCGGCGCCCAGGTGTACTCGCTGGCATCGCCGAACGGTTTGGAAGGCGCATCGCCATCCAGCGAATCGGTCAATGCAACCGCAGTGCTGATGGCCTTCGCTTTGCCGACAGGTAGAGCGCTCACGAACAGCCGACTGCGGCGGCCATCGCTCCAGGTGTCCCAATGACGCACGAAGAGCCCTTCGTACACAACACCGGTGCTTTTCTTGGCCTTGGTGTCGTCGAGCCGCTTCTGCGTGCAGGCGAAGTCGGCTTTGCAATCGGCGAAGGTTTCAGCACTGAATGCGAAGCGGGTGCCATCCGGCGACAACTGGTAACTGCCGACGTCCAGCGCGAAAGCGGTGAGCTGCTTGGGCGCGCCACCGCTGGAAGCGATCGAATACAGCTGCTGGACACCGGATTTTCCGCTGAGGAAATAGACGGTCTTGCCGTCGGGCGAGAACGCAGGCGAATTCACGTTCCAGCCGGCGGGCGTCAACGGTTTCGGCGGCGCCATGTCGCGGGTCAGCAGATTGCGCACCCACAGGCCTGTACTGGCCTTGGTCACTTCCTTGTCCATCTGCCGCTGGGTGAAGACGACAACCGCGCCATCGGGCGATAGCACGGGCGAGGAAACGCGATCTAGCGCGACCAGGTCGCGTACGTCGAATCCGCGCGTGGCGGCCGTGGCCGGCAGTGCGGCCAGCAGGCAGAGGGGCAACAGGGCGGTCCGCAAGTTCATCCGAGGCTCCAGCGACAGGAAAACCCCGATGTTAGGCGGTAACAGCAGTCCGGCGCAAAGGCCGGAAGCCATGCCAGAGCGGCTTCCCGGCGTGGCGCGATTGCGGTTTTTGTCGGTCGATGCGCGTCCGTTGCACGGAATCTCCGGGCCGCCGCGGATGAAGAATGGTTCGCGGAGACAATTTTTCGGATATGCAGACGATAGGTAATGGCGGGTGGTACGTAATAAATGTTTAAGCATCGCCGCACACCATGGAGGTTATCGATCCCAATCCGGCGCTTCGCGTGGGTTGCGCACGCATCGATTCCCTCTGCTATCCAATCGAGATTTTCCAGATGAATCAACACAACCACGTGCTTCGACGCGCCATTCACCTTGCCTTGGCGCTTGCCGCCGGCGCCAGCCCGCTCGCGCACGCACAACAGTCCAACGACGCCGGTGCAAAGGAAGCCTCGGCGGTGGATGCGGTGGAACTGGACACGGTGGTGGTAACCGGTCGTTCCGGCACCACCCAACGCAGCAAGGCCGAAACCAGCTACTCGATCACCAGCATCGATGAAGACCGTCTGCGATTGCAGGCCCCGACCTCGGTGACCGAGGCGATGAAATCGGTGCCGGGATTCTGGGTGGAAGCGTCCGGCGGCGAAGCGAGTGGCAACATCCGTGCGCGCGGCATCCCGGTGGACGGATTCGGATCGGTGACCCTGCTGGAGGATGGAGTGCCGGTACAGCACGACCCCGCCCTAGGCTTTCTCAATGGGGATCAGGCGTTCCGTCTCGACGAGACGATCGAGCGGATCGAAGTGGTGAGAGGCGGACCGTCGTCGGTGTTCTATTCCAACGCACCCGCGGGCGCGATCAACTTCATCCCGCGCGTGGTCGGCGATAGTGCCGAGGGCGTGGTCAAGTACACCGTGGGCGACCACGGCCTCAGCCGGTACGACGTGTTCTTCGGTACGCCGCTCGGCGGGGGTTGGAAACTGGGGGTCGGCGGTTTCTATCGCTCCGGCGACGGCATCCGCGATCCAGGCTTTCAGGCCAACAAAGGCGGTCAGTTTCGCGTCAATCTCAGCAAGGAATTCGAGCGGGGTAATCTCAGTTTCGATTTCAAGCGGGTCAACGACAACGTCGCGCTGTACCTGGGCATTCCGATGCGCACTTATGACCACGGCGAGATCCGCGCAGTGCCGGGCTTCGACGGCAACTACGGCACGATGGCGGGTCCGGAAACAACTCACCTGCAGATGCTGCAGGGCGATGGCAGCCTCTACGACTTCGACAACAGTCGCGGCACCGAGGTCGATCGCAACCAGTTCACGGTCAAGTTCGACTACGAACTCGGTGCGGGCTTCAAGCTGGCCGAGTCGATCCGCTACAGCGATACCGAGACGCAGCGCAATGGTGTGTTCCCGCTGCAGCTGTTGAGCGGAGCCGCATTCCTGCGCCAGTCGCAAGCCCTGCTGGCGCGCGCACCCGGAGCGACCGGATTGGAGCTGCGCTATGCGACCGACCCCAGCCAGATCTTCGATGTCGCCAACCAGAATGGGAACGGCCTGATGTCGGTCGGCGGACTGCGCGGCGTGACCATGCCGGTGAAGGAACTGATCAACGATACCCGCCTGTTGCGCAAGTTCGATTTCGGCGAGCAGAGCCACGATGTCACCCTCGGCTACTACTACGCGCGTTTCGACCAGGATTTCGACCGCTTTTCTTCCAATGTCCTGCTGGACGTGCAGGACAACGCGCGCCTGCTGAACCTGGTGGCGGTGGACGCCAATGGCCAGCCACTGGCCACGCTGACCGAAGACGGCGTCTACCGCTACGGCTATGAGTGGGAGAACGCCAGCGGGCGCTCCACTACGCATGCGCTATACCTGTCCGACGAATGGCAGGCTACCGACAAGTTGCGTATCGATGCCGGTGTGCGCTGGGAAGAGGTCAACACCGAGGGCTGGACCGAGATCCGTACGCCGGCGAACCTCGGCACTTTCGCCGGCTCTCAAATCCTCACGGGTTCGGGCCGGTACGTCAACTACGACGAGACTTTCAACAAAACCGGTTGGACGATCGGTGCCAACTGGCAGTTCTCCGAGCATGCCGGCCTGTTCGCGCGCTGGACCTCTGCCTTCCGCCTGCCCAACCTGTCCAGCTATATCACCCGATATTCCAACTGCAGTCTGACCGATGTCGAAAGCTGCATCCGCAACAACAGCAGCCGGCCGGTTACCCAGACCATGGACCTGGGCGAAGTGGGCTACAAGTTCAGTAACCAGACCTTCGATGTCTTCGCGACGGCGTTCTACACCAAATACGACAATGTGGGATTCAGCAATTACGTGTTCGATCTCAACAGCGGCGCTTCCACCGTGCAGCAGGGCTACGCCAGCACCAAGACCGTCGGCCTGGAATTGGAAGGCAGTTGGTATCCAGTCGAGTGGTTCGATCTGCAGCTGACCGCCACCGTGCAGGAACCCGAGTACCAGGACCTGCGCTACACCGAACTTGTCGGCGGCGCACCGGTGCTGCGCGACTTCGTAGGCAACCAGCTGATCCGCGTGCCGAAACAAAGTCTGCGCGTGGTACCGGGCTTCAATCTCTTCGACAACAAGCTGCGCCTGCAGGCGGCGTACGAACACCAGGGCGAACGTTATGTCGATACCGCCAACTCGGTGCGCCTGCCGTCGTACTACGCGATCAACGCCAGCGCACGCTACGAACTCACGCCTGAGTTGTCGCTGTTTCTGTATGGCGACAACCTCACCAATTCACTGGGCCTGACCGAAGGCAATCCGCGTGCCGGCGAGCTGCAGAGCGGCGATGCAGGAGCCAATACCTTCCTGGCCCGGCCGCTGCTGGGGCGGGCGTACCGGTTCGCGATCATGTTCCGATTCTGAACATGAGGACGAAACACGGGCCCACGCCACGTTGCGTAGCCGGACTGTTGGTGGCAGCGTTGTCGTGCGCAGTGTTTGCCGGCGAGTCGACCACCCCATCGCCCGAACAGCGGTGCGATCCCGACTGGATCGACAGTCGCCTGCGCATGAACCAGCTGCAGCTCATCGGCACTCACAACAGCTACAAACTGGCACTCCCGGACGACGAGCTGGCCGCGCATCGCGCGGTCGATGCCGCGGGGGCCGATTCGATCGACTACGCGCATCGGCCGCTGGCCGAACAGCTCGACCGAGGCCTGCGTGGCTTGGAACTCGACGTCTACCCCGACCCACAGGGTGGACGTTATCTGCAGCCGCCTGGGGCGCGCCGTCGCGGCTACGCGCAATCGCCTTGGACGTCCGACGAGCGGCAGAAGATGCAGCGCCCCGGTTTCAAGGTCATGCATCTGGCCGATATCGATTTCCGCAGCAGCTGCCTAACGCTGCAGGACTGCCTGACGATTGTCCGTAAATGGTCGCAGGCGCATCCGCGGCACCTGCCCATTCTGATCACCCTCAATGCCAAGGACGGGCGTGGCGGTGCGGGTGCGGTGCAGCCACTGCCGTTCGATGTGGCCGTTTTCGATGCGCTGGATGCCGAAATTCGCGTGGCGCTGCCAGACGATCTGCTGCTTAGACCGGACCAAGTGCAGGGTGCCCACCCAACTCTGCGCGATGCGATGCGTATAGACGGCTGGCCGCTGCTGGGACAGGCGCGCGGCAAGGTATTGCTGGCGCTGGATGAGGATGCGCGCAAGGTAGCGCTATACCGAGGCGCCCGACATTCGTTGGAAGGGCGTGCGATGTTCGTCAACATCAACGAGGGCTCGCCCGCAGCGGCCTATCTGACTCTCAACGATCCACTCGGCGATGGGACTCGTATCGCCCGTGCCGTCGCTGCGGGCTATCTAGTGCGCACCCGCGCCGATGCCGACACGCGTGAAGCCCGCAGCGCCGAGAAGCGGCCTTTCGAAGCGGCGCGCAATATGTGTCGACCGATTATCCGTGGCCCGATCAGCGTTGGGGCGACTATCGGGTGAAGTTTTCGTCGGGCGCCCCCTATGCGCGGCTGAATCCGGCAGACGGAAAACCGAAATGTCCTTCCCTGATTCTGGAGTAATGCCATGAAGTTGCGTCCGCCGCCTTGGCTGCACAGCGCCGCAATAGCCTGCACGTTGTTTCTGTGTGGTGGGAGCGAAACGGCGGCGGTCGAGAAGCAACCGGACCTAACCTTGCGCGGCGAGATCACGGGCAAGGACCACCAAAGTTATCGCGAGGTTCCGTTCACCGTGCCCGCCGGCACCGGACGCATCACTGTGCAGTTCGAATACACCGGCAGGGACAGCAAGACCACCCTCGATCTTGGGCTGCTGGACCCGGATGGCTTTAGGGGATGGAGCGGCGGCAACAAATCGATATTCACCGTGTCGGCCAGCGACGCGACGCCATCCTATCTGCCGGGGGCGATCCGGCCGGGCCAATGGTCGTTATTGCTGGGCATTCCCAATATCCGCAAGGACACGCGCGCCGAATTCACCGCGCGCATCTGGTTGAGCCGCGAAGGCGACCCGTACTGGCAGCCGACGGTCGCCAATGCCCCTCTGCTGGAAAAAGCGGGTTGGTACCGCGGCGATCTGCACATGCATGACGCGCACAGCGACGGCAGCTGCAAGAGTTCGAAAGGAGCAAAAGTGCCCTGCCCGCTGTTCCTGACCGCCCAAGCAGCAACACAGCGCGGGTTGGATTTCATCGCCATCACCGACCACAACACCACTTCGCAAACAAATGCGATCCGTGAACTGCAGCCCTACTTCGACAGCATCCTGCTGATGCCGGGACGCGAAATCACGACTTTCAGTGGCCACGCCAATCTGATCGGCCCGGTTGCGCCGTTGGACTTCCGCGTCGGCGGCAACCGCGACTGGAATGCGTTGCTGCGCGATGCGGCGCGGCTGCAGGGCATCGTTTCGATCAATCACCCTGTGCGACCCTCAGGCGAAACCTGCATGGGTTGCGGCTGGACCGCGCAGCCGGAGGCGGACCCGTCGCTGCTGCAAGCGGTGGAAGTGGTGAATGGCATGGATGCCGACACGCCGTATTCGGGCATCCCGTTCTGGGAGTCGCTGCTGAGCGCTGGGTACCGGCTGACCGCCATCGGCGGCAGCGACAATCACGATGCTAGCCAGACTGTTCCGGGCCTGGGCGGTGGGCCACTCGGGATGCCGGCCACGGTGGTGCACGCGCAGGCGCTGTCGATGCCGGAAATCCTCGCCGGGTTGCGCGCCGGGCATGTTTTCGTCGATGTGCAGGGCAGCCGCGACCGCACGCTGATTTTCAGCGCGCGTGCTGACGGTGCCGAAGCGCAGATGGGGGACGTCTTGCCGTCGCCATCGGGAAGCACGGTCGAGTTCGAAATACGCACCGAGAACCTTTCCGGCGCGCGCATCGAGGCGATCCAGGACGGCCGCATCCTGCAGCCGGAAATCGACCTGGCCATCAAGCAGACCGCGCAGACCCATCGCTTCGCCTGGCGCAGCGATGGCGGGCGGCACTGGCTGCGGGTCAACGTGCGCGGCGCCGACGGCAAGCTGTTGCTCGTCGGCAACCCCATCTACCTCAATTGGCCGGCTTCTGCGGAGCCCTGAAACCGTTAGATGCTTAGATGGTCAACCCGGAATCGGCAGGGTTTGCTTCTTGGCGCCGCTGCGATAGAGCAGCCAACCCACCACTGCCAGCACCACCAATCCTATCCACTGATTGAAACGCCAGGCCTCCGGCAATGCGAGCACGTCGGCGCTTCCTGAAACAACGATCGGTACCGCGATCGCGATGCCCATCAGCGCTTCGCCGGTGATCAGGCCCGCGGAGAACAACGTACCGGGCCGATGGATGCGGTCCTTTTCCATTTCGTCGTCATCGTTGATCTTGTGCTTGCGCTGCACCAAATGCGAAAGCAAGCCGCCAAGGAAGATGGGCACCAACAATTCCAGGGGCAGGTAGATACCGATCGCCGCCGCCAGCACCGGCACACGGAATTTCGCGCCGCGCGATTTCAACCACTCATCCAGCGCGATGATGACCGCTCCGACGCCGGCGCCGATGGCGATCATGCCCCACGGCAACACACCACCGAACATGCCCTTGGCCACCGACGCCATCAGCGTGGCCTGCGGTGCGGAGAGCGAATTGGGATGCTCTGGCGTGGGCGCGCCGATGCCATAGGCGGCCGCGAGCAAGTTCAGCACCGGCGCCATGATCAGTGCGCACGAGAAAGCGCCGATGGCCAGCATCAGCTGCTGCTTCCACGGCGTCGCGCCGACGATGTATCCGGCTTTCAGATCCTGCAGGTTGTCGCCACCGACCGCCGCCGCGCAGCACACCACCGCGCCGATCATGATCGCCGCCACCGCTCCGATCGGAGAATCACGCCCTAATAGGAATACCAGAACCACCGAAGCGAACAGGATGGTGGCGATGGTGATGCCGGAGACGGGATTGTTGGAAGAACCGACCAAGCCGGCGAGATAGGCGGACACCGAGACGAACAGGAAACCGGCAACGATCATGATGATGGTCATCGGGATACTGACCGTCCACTGCCCCACGATCGCCTGGTACAGCAACGCCAGCGGAATGACGAACACCACCAGCGCGATCAGCATCCACTTCATCGGCAGATCGCGGTCGGTTTCGGCCACGACTTCGCCCTTGGCCTTACGCGCGGCGGCGAATCCGCTGCGGATACCCGACACCAGCGATTTGCGCAGCGAGAACAGCGTCCACATGCCACCGATGAGCATGGTGCCCACGCCCAGATAGCGGACTTTCGTGGACCAGATGGCGAATGCCGTATCGACTGGCCCGGCGCCCGCGATCTGCGCGGCAAGGGCCGGATCGTTGTTCAAGAAGAATGCGTTGTAGATCGGAATGGCGATATGCCAGGACAGCACCGCGCCCGACAGCACGACGATACCGATATTCAAACCAACGATGTAGCCGACGCCCAGCAACGCCGGCGAAAGATTGGTGCCCAGATAGGCCAACCCCTTGCCGTTGGCGAAGAACCCCGCCTGCGCCCAGCTGTCGGGGATCATGCGCAGGCCGCTGGCTGCGGCCAGCTTCACCAGTGCGCCGATGGCCGCCGACATGGCCAAGATCTTCAGGCCGGGACCGGGGTTCTCGCCGGCCTTCAGCACTTCGGCGGCAGCCTTGCCTTCCGGGAACGGAAGCGGGTCTTCCACGATCATGGTGCGGCGCAGCGGTACCGAGAACAGTACGCCTAGCAGACCACCCAGGCCGGCGATGGCCAGCACCCAGGAATAACGGAAGTCCTGCCAATAACCCAGGATGATCAGCGCCGGAATAGTGAAGATGACGCCGGCGGCAATCGACGAACCCGCCGAAGCACCGGTCTGGACGATGTTGTTTTCCAAGATAGTGCCGCCGCCCAGCAGGCGCAGCACGCCCATCGACACCACGGCAGCGGGAATGGCGGTGGCGATGGTCAGGCCCGCGAACAGCCCCAGATAGGCGTTGGCGGCCGACAGGATCATCGCCAGCACGATCGCCAGCAGTACGGCACGGAAGGTAAGTTGCGGCGTCTGCGCGCTGTTCATGCGAATCCCTGAGCTTCGAGGAGCCGACAAGCTATAAGGAAGCCACCTGCAAGTCCAGCGCGGAAGGACGACGGGCGCGGCTATACTCCGGCTTTCCACGCAGGGGCCGCCCTTGTCCGCTTCCCTCCTGCCAGCGATTCCGGCGCGCGAGGATTTCCTCGGCCACCCCAAGGGCGTTTACGTCTGCTTCTTCACCGAGATGTGGGAGCGCTTCTCCTTCTACGGCATGAAGGCGCTGCTGCTGCTTTACCTCACCAAGTACCACCTGTTCCCAGACAAGGCCGGTTACGACTTGCTAGGCGCCTATGGCGGACTGGTGTATTGCATCCCCGTGATCGGCGGCCTACTGGCCGACCGCTGGCTGGGCATGCGCAAGGCCGTGGTGTTCGGAGGATTGCTGTTGGTGCTGGGGCATGCGGGCATGGCCTTCGAGGGCAATGCTGCGATCAACGTGGGCGGCCAGGTCACGCGTGACGAAAGTTCGCTGCGTTATACCTATCTGTCGCTGGCGCTGATCATCATGGGCGTGGGTTTCCTCAAACCCAACATCTCCACCATCGTCGGCAAGTTGTATGAAGAAAACGACCCGCGCCGCGATTCGGGTTTCTCGCTTTTCTATGCGGGCATCAATTTAGGCGCGCTGTTCGCCTCCCTGGTCTGCGGCTACCTGGGCGAGACGATGGGTTGGAAATACGGCTTCGGTGCGGCCGGCATCGGCATGCTGCTGGGCCTGGTGTTGTTCCTGTGGGGACAGAAATACCTGCACGGCCATGCCGAACCGCGCGAGCCCGAACTGCTGCGCGAACGTGTGCTGGGACTTCCGCGCGAATGGTTGATCTACGCGGCCGCCATTGCGGGCGTGTTGCCGATTGCCTGGCTGATGTGGGCCTCGGGCAACGGCGCTTTCGCGCTGGGCGGGGAAATACCGCTGGCGCTGATGCTCATGCTGGCCGTACTGGCGGGGGTGCTGATCTGGTTCGGCTGGTTCGTCCTTTCCCAATGCACGCCGGTGCAACGTCAGCAGATGCTTGCGCTGATGGCGATGATCTTCATGTGCCTCGTGTTCTTTACCCTGTACGAGCAGACCTACGGTTCGTGGGTGACCTTCACCGATCGCCTGCTGACCAAGGACATCGCACCGTCGCTGGTCGCGCCGTTACAACCGTTCGAATGGACTTCCGACTGGGTCACGAATTTCTCACTGTTCGTGCGGACCGCGCCGTGGTCCACCTACTCCCTGTTGCTGGCGCCACTTTCCTTCATGCTTGCCGCGCGATTGTCGGACCGCAATCCGGAGTCCTCCACGCCGCGCCTGCTGTTCATCGCGGTGACCGTGACCATGCTGGTCTGCCTGGTGCGCGATTGCGTGGTTTTACCGCAGACCGCCGGCTCCCTCACCTACCTGGGTGCCTTCTTCCTGGTGGTGCTGGCGCCAGCGTTCGCGGCGCTGTGGGCGTGGCTAGGCACACGCGGGCGCGATCCTTCCAAACCTTTCAAAACCGCATTGGGATTGATGTTCGCCGGCTTGTCCTTCGTCCCGCTGGCCTGGGCCGCGCAGCAGGTCGGCGAAACCGGGCAGATCGCCAGCGTGTGGTGGCTGGTGCTGGCTTACCTGGTGCTGGAAATAGGCGAGATGTGCCTGGCGCCGGTCAGCCTTTCCGCGGTTACCCAGCTATCGCTGCCTCGCGTAGTGAGCCTGATGATGGGCACCTGGTTCCTGGCCACCGCTTTCTCGGAAACCCTGGCCGCGCAGTTTGGAAAACTGGCGGCGATCGAGATACCGGAAGGCGAAGTCATGGACCTCGCCGAAGCGGCGGGCAAATACGCGCATCTGTTTTGGTTGCTGATGTGGATCGGGCTGGGTTGCGCGATGGTGGCCTTCATCGTAGCGCCGCTGCTGAAACGAATGATGCACGGGGTCCGATAGCTGCGGCCCTTGAAAGGGACCGCAGCTTTGCGGAACTTACCGCAACTACTTCGCCGCAGCCGGGGTCTTTGAAACGGCTACGCCGCCGCCCAGGTTGCGGGACAGGAACGCCAGCAGCTTCGTGTTGAAGTCCTTGACGTTCTCGGGCTTGTAATAGCCATGTCCTTCGCCGCTGTAGTAGTAGGTTTCCACCGCCACGCCGGCGCTTTTCAATGCTCGCTCCATATGCTGGGTATGTTCGACGGGCGCGACTTCATCTTCGCGGCCCGCAGCTAACAGTACTGGAACCTTGATGCTCCCCGCCCTGCGGACTGGTGAGTTAGCGGACAGCGCTTGCATGTCTTCTCCAATCCACTCGTTAATCCAGGTTTCTCTTGAACCATGCTTGGACGCATCTTCGTTACGTATCCTGACAAGATCGTACACGCCGACGTTGCCGACAGCGCACTTGTAAAGCGATGGTTCCTTGGCGACTCCCGTCAGGGAAGCGAAGGCGCCATAGCTCGCACCGTAAAGGCAGATGCGCTGCGGATCGGCTATACCTTGCTGGATGGCCCATTTCGTCGCGTCGGTTACATCGTCCTGCATGGCCAGTCCCCATTGCATCGCACCGCTCTGTTCGAACTTGCGGCCGCGATTGCCAGAACCCCGAAAGTTCACCTGCAGCACCGCGTAACCAGCAGCCGCGAGCATCTGAGCCTGAGCGTTGAATCCCCAGTTGTCGCTAATACCAAAAGGGCCGCCATGAGGCATCACTATCAAGGGCATGTTCTTGCCCGAAGCCCCGTTCGGAACGGTGAGATAACCTTTCAGCGTCAATCCGTCGCGTGCCGGCAATGCGATCGCGCGTTGAGCCGCCATCTTGGCGGGATCGAACCACTCGGCTCGGCTGATCACATGCTCGGCCTTCTTCGCGACGGTATCAAACAAATAGAAATCACCGGGATTGCGATCCGCCCAGGCAGCAATGAGATTGATCCGGCCATCGCTGGTGCTTGAAGTGACACTGACCGCGTTGTCGCCAAACGCGGCCTGCAGACTGCGATAGAAGCGCGCCTCCAGTGAGGCCTCATTGAAGAAGGCCATGCGTGGCTTGCCATCAATGTAGCTGACGCCTACAGGAATTACTGTCCCAGGCTGGAACAGTATCTGGCCAGGATCCATTTCCTTGTCGCGCAACACCTCGGTTCGTTTTCCCGTAGCCACATCATAGGCGACCACGGTATCCGGGCCATCGGCTTGCTCGGCCTGGATATAGGCAATGGCGCCGTCGGCAGAAAAACCGAGCACGCTTTCTGTGCGATGGGTGACAGCCTCATCGTTTATGAGCACCCAATCGGATTTCTCGCCCGGCCGGTAGTACATCTTCTGGACGTTGTCGGTACCACGTCCAGCCGCGAAGCGCGCTACTCCGCGGCTATCGGTCGTGAAATGCGCATTGCGCACCGACACGCGCGCCACGACCTGGCGCTGGCCGTTGTATACATTCATGCGTTCGACGCGAGTATAGGGATCGCTGCTAAAGGGCATGACCTGAATAAGAATATTCTTGTCATCGGAGGGAAGATCGTCGATAAGAAAGGCAGCCACCTTCTCAACCTTCTTCCCGATGTGTGAACCAAGATCGCGGCGAACGCTCTGTCCGACAAGAAGCTCCGTTTTCCCGCCATCGGCGTCCATGGCGTAAAGGTCGCCCGTAGGCTGGGGCTCGTCGAGTTCGCCGAACTTCTGCGCCGCGCTTATGATCAATCGACTGGGGCTAACCCAGTCGAAGGCGTAGACGGCGGTATCGCGCCCCAGCTGGAAAGTACCCAGCAGTTTCTTGTCGATCCGGCTCATGATGACCAGCGCTACGCGGTCTTCGAACGGAACGGTCGCCGCGTAATATTCCCCGTTCGGCGAAATTTTTATAGTCTCGAAACTATCGCGCTTGCTGAATGCATCGACATTCACGGCGGCGGCGAATGCCGGAAAACCAACGGTGGCCAGCAAGATGCCGGCGACCAGCTGTTTCAGTCCTTTCATACGGGCTCCTTGAGGTATCTGGCATCGGAAAATGAGGCACGGTTTGCAGAGCTTCCCGCATGCCTGGGTAACTCTGAAGGAAAACCGGCGCCACGACGATCACGGCTGCAGGCGAAGTGAATGCGGCCGATCCACAGAGCGAAAGCTGGCTTTTCATCGATACCCCCCGGTAGATCGACCGGCGTCCGGCCGGTAGACCCAAGTGTATCGGCAATCAGTGCGGCGAAGTATCCAGCACCTGCTGTAGGGCCTTCTTCCAATCCGGCAGGTCGATGCCGAAACCCTCCCTCAATCGGGTCGTGTCCAAGCAGGAGTATCGGGGGCGCCTGGCAGGGGCAGGATATTCGCTGATGACGATGGGTGTGATCCGGGGAACACGATTGATCAGCCCGCTTGCCGACGCTTGCCGGAATATTTCCTTGGCGAACCCGTACCAGCTCGTCTCACCGGCCGCAGTGAGATGCCAGACCCCAGAATATCCGGGATTGTTTTGCAGGACCGCCGCAGTGATGTCAGCAACCAGTCGCGCCGGCGTGGGGGTTCCGAGCTGGTCGGCAACCACGCGCAACTCATCGCGCTCCAACCCGAGGCGCAACATGGTCCGCATGAAATTGACGCCGTAATTGCCGTATACCCAAGCCGTGCGGAATATCAGGTGACGGCAACCGGAACCCCGTATCGCTTGCTCTCCCGCTAGCTTGCTGCGGCCGTATACGCCTAATGGGCCGGCAACATCCTCCTCGCGGTAAGGCCGATTCGATTCGCCATCGAAAACGTAGTCGGTGGAATAGTGCACCAGCAGAGCCCCGGAGCCGGCGCAAGCCTCGGCCAGGCGTGCCGGACTTTCGGCATTCGCCCGGAAAGCCGTGTCTGGCTCGTTCTCGGCGCGGTCTACCGCCGTGTAGGCTGCGGCATTCACCACTACATCGGGTGCGATACGCTCGATCAGAACAGACAGCGAGTCAGGAAGATCGAAATCGGCCTGTTCGCATGCGTTTCCGTCGAGGGTACCAGTGCGTGTTGTGACGACAGTCTTGCCCAGAGGCGCGAGACTGCGTCTTAGTTCGTGACCTATTTGCCCATTAGCTCCCAGCAGCAGGATCTTCATGCGGCAAAAGCGGGCAGGCGATCGGGCGCCACATCCTTCAGAAATGGCGCGGCAGCGTCCTTATCTGACAGC